>OGPT01001806.1_pt1 | contig 18683 bp, 14 predicted proteins | sample 1552951 | NCBI WGS metagenome assembly OGPT01 (sample SAMEA2580224, study PRJEB22360) | human gut metagenome | biome: human gut; feature: human-associated habitat; material: faeces | place: Denmark | collected 2008/2010
TGACCGAGGTCAACCGTGCCCGCCGCCGCGTCGTCGGCTCCATCAAGTCCGTGCTGAACGAGGAGCGTCAGGCTGCTCAGGCCGCCATCTGGGAAGGCATCGAGGTCGGCAAGCACTATGACGGCGTTGTCAAGTCCATGACCTCTTACGGCGTGTTCGTCGACATCGGCGGCGTGGGCGGCATGGGCCCCATCTCCCCGAGATATGGAGCCGCATCAAGAATCCCGCCGAGGTCGTCTCTGTCGGCGATCATCTCGACGTGTACGTTCTCTCCTTCGATCCCGAGAAGCACAAGATCTCTCTCGGCGTGAAGGACCGCACCCAGAATCCCTGGGATGTGTTCATGAACACCTACAAGGTCGGCGACGTGGCCAACGTCCGCATCGTCAAGCTGATGACCTTCGGCGCTTTCGCTGAGGTCGTTCCCGGCGTGGACGGCCTGATCCATATCTCCCAGATCGCTGACCGCCGCATCGACAAGCCCTCCGACGTCCTGTCCGAAGGCCAGATGGTCGACGCGAAGATCACCGCCATCGACGAGGAGAAGAAGAAGATCTCCCTCAGCATCCGCGCGCTGCTCAGCGGCGAGGAAGAGGCTCCTGTCGAGGAGTAATTTTCCCGAACTGAAAAGAGACAGGCTCCGGCCTGTCTCTTTTTTACGTTCTTTTTTACGCTGACACGTAAGAAAGACTTTGCAAACGGCGATCGGTATGCTATAATTGTTAAAGTTTCGACATAGTTCCGAAATGATAATCAAATTCACATACATACAGGAGGAATTATCCATGGATTACGCAGCGCTTTATCAGAAGAAGCTGACCTCTGCCGCGGAAGCGGTCAAGGTCGTCAAGAGCGGCGACTGGGTCGACTACGGCTGGTGCACCAACCATCCCTACACGCTCGACAAGGCTCTGGCCGCACGCCAGAATGAGCTCAAGGACGTCAAGGTCCGCGGCGGCGTGACGATGTGGATGCCCGAGATCTGCAAGGCGGAGGACGCCGGCGAGCACTTCACCTGGCATTCCTGGCATTGCAGCGGCATCGACCGCAAGATCATCGCCAAGGGAATGGGCTATTTCTCTCCCATGCGCTACAGCGAGCTGCCGCGCTTCTATCGCGACGGCAACGCCAAGGTGGACGTGGCGATGATCCAGGTCACGCCGATGGACAAGCACGGCAACTTCAGCTATGCGCTGGCCTGCTCGCATCTGGCGGATATGCTCGATAACGCCAAGACGGTCATCGTCGAGGTCAACGAGAATCTGCCGTGGGTCTACGGCCTGAACGGCTGCGAGATCAACATTGCCGACGTCGATATGGTCGTTGAGGGCGAGAACCCGCCCGTGGCGCAGCTCGGCGCGGGCGGCGCGCCGACCGAGGTCGACACCGCGGTGGCGAACCTCGTCGTGCCGCAGATCCCGAACGGTGCCTGCCTGCAGCTGGGCATCGGCGGAATGCCCAACGCCATCGGCAACCTGATCGCGCAGAGCGACCTGAAGGATCTGGGCGTCCATACTGAAATGTACGTCGATGCCTTTGTGGACATCGCCAAAGCCGGCAAGATCACCGGCCGCCACAAGAATCTGGACAAGGGCCGTCAGGTCTACGCCTTCGGTGCCGGCACCCAGAAGATGTACGATTACCTCGACAACAACCCGGAGTGCATGGCAGCCCCCGTGGAGTACACCAACGACATCCGCAGCATCTCGGCCATCGACAACTTCATCTCCATCAACAATGCTGTCGATATCGACCTGTTCGGTCAGGTCAACGCCGAGAGTGCCGGTATCAAGCACATCTCCGGTGCAGGCGGTCAGCTGGACTTCGTTCTGGGCGCATACCTTTCCAACGGCGGCAAGAGCTTCATCTGCCTGTCCTCTACCTTTATGAATAAGAAGACCGGCAAGGTCGAGAGCCGCATCCGCCCCACGCTGGAGACCGGCAGCATCATCACCGATACCCGTGCCAACATCCACTATCTGTGCACCGAGTACGGCTGTGTGAACCTGAAGGGCCTGACCAGCTGGGAAAAGGCCGAAGCATTGATCAGCGTTGCACACCCCGATTTCCGGGATGAACTGATCGCCGAAGCTGAAAAACTGCACATCTGGCGCAGGAGCAACAAGCGCTAAACAATGCTGCGGGCGTTCCTGCTGCCCGCGGCAGGAATGGAGTCTATGGAAACATGATGGACAAAAAGCCACACATCAAACCCTACCTGTATGGGATGCTCGCGGGATTCGGTGCCATATCACTGAGCATCCTCTTCTTCTTCCTGATCTACCGCTTTCAGGGCTTCGGGGATGCGATCTCGAAGCTGACGGGCATCCTGATGCCGTTCATCTACGGCGCGGTCATCGCCTATCTGCTCAAGCCGGTGTGCAACTGCGTGGAGGATTTTCTCCGCCGCCTTTTGCCCGAAAAGATGGGAACTGCGGCCAACATGCTGGCGGTCACCATCTCGCTGCTGTTCGGCATCCTGGTGGTGTATGCGCTGATCATGATGATCGTGCCGCAGCTCATCACCAGCGTGACGACGCTGTACTACACGGCGCGGAACAACCTGAACGACTTCGTGGACTGGGCTTCCCATCAGGAGATCATCGCCAGCAACCAGAAGCTGCTGGATTTCATCGAGACGTCCTATGACAACCTGCAGGACACGCTGGACAACATCGTCCGGACGAAGCTGGTCCCCTCCATGCAGAGCCTCCTGAGCGGTGCAGCGCTGGGCGTGATGAGCTTCGTGACCTTCCTGAAGAACATCATCATCGGCGTCATCGTTTCGGTGTATCTGCTGGCCAGCCGGAAGAAGTTCGGCCAGCAGTGCAAGATGATCCTGTACAGCCTCATCAAGCCCCGCTGGGCGGATATCATTCTGGAAGAGATCCTCTATGCCGATAAAATGTTCGGCGGCTTCATCAACGGCAAGATCTTGGATTCTGCCATCATCGGTGTGCTGTGCTACATCGCCTGCCTCATCTTCAAGTTCCCCAGTGCGCTGCTGGTCTCGGTCATCATCGGTGTGACCAACGTGATCCCCTTCTTCGGGCCTTTCATCGGTGCCATCCCGGCCACCTTGCTCATCCTCATCCAGAACCCCATCAAGGCGCTCTGGTTCGTCCTGTTCGTTCTGGTTTTGCAGCAGGTGGACGGCAACATCATCGGGCCGAAGATCCTGGGCAACACCACCGGCCTTTCCAGCTTCTGGGTGCTGTTCGCCATCCTGCTGTTCGGCGGCCTGTGGGGTTTTGTGGGCATGATCATCGGTGTGCCGCTCTTCGCAGTCATCTACGATGTGCTCAAGAAGTTCGTCTTCCACGGCCTGCGCCGCAACGAGGAGATGGAACTGGTCACGACCTACCACGACAACTTCGGCGACCCCGACGACGAATAAGTTCCGTCATCTATATCGAATGCCCCGGCCCTGTCTCCTGCGGGAGATGGGGCCATTTTATCGCGCAAAAACCTCCCGCTTCCCGGCGCTGTTGCAGCGCTCCGGAAAGCGGGAGGTTTTGGTTCAGGACGGCTGCACCCGATGCAGACCCAGCGCTTCTGTGTGCTTACTGCTGGCCGGGCTTCCAGTCCTTATAATTCTCATAGCGGCTCTCGCGGATCTTGGTGTGAGACCAGATCTCGTCGGCCATGGGCTGCCAGTTGTCGGCGTAGGCCTTGCACTTGTCGCACAGGTGATCCACCGTCTCCGGGCTCTGGAGGTCGGTGCTGTGGGCGCCGGTCTCGTGGACCATCTTCCGCAGCAGTTCGGGGTTCTCCAGCATGGGGCAGGGACGCAGGTGGTTCTTGTTGAAGGGCTGGCCGTTGTGGTACGCCATGAACAGCGGGCTCTGAAGAATCTCCAGAATGCTGCTGTCGTGGATGTTGGCATTGGAATAGTGGATGAAGACGCAGGGCTCCGCATCACCGGCCGAGTTGATGTGGAAGTAGTTGCGGCCGCCCGCAATGCAGCCGCCGACGAACTCGCCGTCGTTCTGGAAGTCCATCGGGTAGAACGGGATATCACACGCCTCGCTGCGCAGATAGCGGATGCGGTCGATCATGTACTTGCGCTGCTCCGGGGTGGGCATCAGTTCGGGAGCTGCCTCGTTGCCGACGGGCATGTAGTGGAAATAGAAGCCGAAGTGCGCACCCTTGTCGCACAGGAAGCGCATGAAGTCATCGCTGGTGACGGCCTCGATGTTAGCGCTGGTGTAGCAGATGGAGGTACCGAACAGAATACCGTACTGCTTGAGCAGGTCCATGGCGTGCATGACGGCGGCGTAATGGCCGCTGCCGCGGCGGGCATCGTTGGTCTCCGGGGTGCCCTCGATGGACAGCATGAAGGCGATGTTGCCCAGACGGACGACCTCCTTGCAGAAGGCATCGTCGATCAGGGTGGAGTTGGTGTAGATGGCGAACTGCACATCGTTGTGCTTTTCGGCCAGCTTCAGGATGTCGGCCTTGCGGACCAGCGGCTCGCCGCCGGTGAGCATGTAGAGGTACACGCCCAGCTCCTTGCCCTGAGAGACGATCTTGTCCATATCGTCAAAGCTCAGGTTGTTCTTGTGGCCGTACTCGCCGGCCCAGCAGCCCACGCAGTGCATGTTGCAGGCGGAGGTGGGGTCGAACAGGATCAGCCAGGGGATGTTGCACTGGTACTTGACGCGGTTCTCGCGGATGGTCTTGGTGCCACGGAAGAAGGCCTCGTAGCCCAGGTTCAGAGCTGTGGTGCGGGCCACATTGGGGTCCAGCTGGTCCAGCATACAGTTGATGAGCCTGGACCACTTGCTGTCCGGGTTCGAGAGGGTCTGGCGGGCATGATTGTAAGTTTCCTCGCTGAAGGAATCGCCATAGAAGGTCTTGGCGACATCCACCAACTGGGTCACGGCCTTTTCGCGGTCCTTGTTGACGTGGGACAGCACGATATCCGCCGTCTTGCCCAGTGCGGCGCGCTGCATCTTATGAGTCAGAGAATCAAATGTGGTATTCATTCCAATTTCCTCCAATGCGTTGTCTGATGTGGGGAGCATCCTCCCCCGCCGGGATCAGGACCCGGCGTTCAGATGATCTTATATTCTTGCAGCAGACGGCCGAGGTCGGTCTCCTGCACCCTGTCGATGACTTTGCCGAGCGCGAACCGCTCGATCCATCGCATCTTGAGGTCGCTCAGCGGGCGTCCATCCCGCAGCTGCACGGCTGCGTTCAGCAGGTCGCGGACGTCGTAGGTGCTGCCCCAGACCTCCGGTACGCCCCGGTCGATGTCCAGCAGGGTATACACCGCCTCCATACCGGTGCGCATGGAGTATTCGGTGGTGAAGATGGTGTCACGCGGGGTCTCTGCGAACTGCCCCAGAAATGCGAAGTTCACTGCGCCCTCCGGCACCACAGCGGGCCGGTCGCCTGCTGCGCGGGGCATGAAGAAGGCCGTGATGTACGGCATCATGACGGGCACCGTGTTGGCGCTGTGCTCGGCCAGGTCTTCGATCTCCGGTTCCGGCACACCAAGGTGATACAGCCACTCCATGCAGATCTCCTTGCCGGTGCAGTCCCGCATGGGCTTCTTCACGTAGTTGCCGGGCGTGTCGCTGAACAGGCCGTAGAGCCAGCCCACGAGCTGGCCTTTGGGCTGATTCCGGAACTGCGGCTGGCGGTTGAAGGTCCAGCTCAGCAGCCAGTTGGAGTCCCGGACGGTCACGATGCCGCCGGTGACGACCCCGCCGCTGAAGGGGTCCCGCTTGCAGATGTTCTGGATGTAGGGCACGATCCGCTCGTCCAGCGTGGTCACGGTGGCGCTCATCCAGTTGGTCTGCTCCGGGTCGGAGCAGAATTTCTCCGGGTGGCCGAAGGCGGGGTCCTGCGCGGCGATCTTCTTCCACAGATCCCAGCCATTGCCGGGGTGGAGCACCGTGTCCAGCGCAGCAGGCTGGTCCTGCGCCCCGATGGAGCTGTTCTCGACACAGCCGCCGTTGGTGATGAAGACCAGATCGTTCTCGGTCAGGTCCACCCGCTCCTCGTGGTCGTCCACCAGAAGGCAGATGGTACGGGCCTGCTTTTTGCCGTCCGCACAGTCGAACTCGATGTTCGTCACCTTCGTGTTGTAGTGGAACCGGACCCCGTAGCCCTCCAGATAGCGGATCATGGGCAGGATCATCGACTCATACTGGTTGTACTTCGTAAACCGGAGCGCCCGGAGATCCGGCAGTCCGCCCACATGGTGGACGTAGCGCTTGAGGTAGAGCTTCATCTCCAATGCGCTGTGCCAGTTCTCAAAGGCGAACATCGTCCGCCAATAGAGCCAGAAATTCGAGCCGAGGACTTCTGCGTCGAACACATCGGTGATCCGCTTGTCGTACAGCTGCTCGTCCGGGGTGAAGAAGAGCTTCAGGATCTCCATGCAGCCCCTGTCCGACAGGCCGAACCGGCCGTCGGTATGGGCATCCCGGCCCTGTTGTTCGGTCGCACGGCAGAGTGAGACGTTCGGATCTTTTTTGTTCAGCCAGTAGTACTCATCCAGCACACTGACGCCCTCGGTCTCGATCGACGGAATGGAGCGGAACAGGTCCCACATGACCTCGAAATGATCGTCCATCTCGCGCCCGCCCCGCATCACGTAGCCGATGCCGGGGTATTGATAACCATCGCATGCGCCGCCGGGGATGGCCCCTTTTTCAAAGAGGTGGACATGTTCGCCCTTCATCTGACCATCCCGCACCAGATAGCAGGCCGCTGTGAGGGCAGCCAGCCCGGTGCCGACGAGGTAGGCCGACTTGCGGTCTACGTCCTTTGGTTTCCGCGGCCGCGCAAATGCTTCATAGTTACCACTGGAATAATACATGTTATTCCCTCCGTTTGTTGTGGTTTCTTTCGTCTTATAGTTTGCGCTGATGGTACTGTACCATGTTGTCAAAAAAGGTTCCATAAACAGAAAAAGCACCGTGATGGAAAACCCATCACAATGCTTCTTCTGTCTAAATTTTCATCAATCATCCAGTTCCGAGGGGCTGCGGTCGGTGCGGAACCGGTTCAGCGCACGCTGGAAATCGCCATGGATCAGGAGATTCAGCCGTTCCGTCATCCGGACGGGGTCCTCCTTCATATCCTTGCGGATCCATTCCAGCGCCATGCCCACCAGCGCATACTTGTAGAAATCCACGATGAACTGTACGTCGTCATCCTGCACGGTGATCTCCTGCATCCCGCGTTCCATGAACTCCCGCAGCATGGGGTCCAGCAGCTTATATAAGTACTGTTCCACCTGCTCCCGGCTGATCGAGCGGTAGACGTTCATCACCAGCACCTTGTTCTCCTGCACCTGGTGCAGGAGGTCCAGAAACGCCTCCGTCCAGGTATCGAACGTGGGCTTGTTTTCCAGCGCCTTTGCGGCGTCTTCGACCATGATCCAGTCCACCAGATCGTAGATATCCTTGAAGTGGTAGTAGAACGTCATGCGGTTGACCCCGCAATCCTCCGTGATATCGTTGATCGTGATCTTGTTCAGGGGTTTCTGGAGCAGCAGCTTTTTCAGCGATGCTTCCAGAGCCCTCTTTGTCGTCTGTGACACAACCTCCATCCTTTCCCAGCCGCGCCGCGCGCACTGCTGTTTGTGGTGGCCGGCCTCCCAGCCGGAGAAGTGAGAACACTTCCTTTTATAATATACCTCTTTCCGAGGACGATTTGCAAGCAAAAATTCCAAATTCAGGGTAAATTTTCTGTTACTACGGCTCCGTATTGCGAAATTTTGTACCGTCTGTGCTCCCATTCCAGCCCATTTTTTGAAACATTCTTTTTTCAGCAGGCCCTTCCCCTCTTGATTTTCGGCCCCCGTCTGCTTACAATGGAGGCGGAGATGAAGCAGCATCTCCCTTGCCCCAATGCGGGGGCAGGCCGGGTGGAATTTAAGAAAGAAGGTTTTTGTGATGCTCAAGACCATTGGATTTTTAGGCTGCGGCAACATGGGCGGGGCCATTGCCCGCGCGGTGTGCAAAGCAGCAGACCCGCAGAACGTGTATCTGGCCAACCGCACCGCTGCCAAGGCGGAGAAACTGGCCGCCGAACTGGGCTGCAATACCACGATCAACGACGAGGTGGCAGGCCGGTGCGACCTCATCTTCCTCGCTGTCAAGCCGCAGATGATGGAGGCCCTGCTGACCCCGCTGAAGTTCACGCTGGCCGAGCGGCCTGGCCGGTTCGTCCTGTGCAGCATGGCGGCGGGCCTGCCCATTTCCCGCATTCAGGAGCTGGCCGGTGAGGACTACCCCGTCATCCGCATCATGCCCAACACCCCGGCTTCCGTGGGCGAAGGGATGATCCAGTATTGTTCCAGCCATGTCACCGCCGAAGAAGAGGCCGAATTCTGCAAGCTGATGGCCCCCGCCGGGCGGCTCGACCCGGTGCCGGAAACCCTGATCGACGCGGCCAGCTGCGTTTCCGGCTGCGGCCCGGCCTGGGTGTACCAGTTCATCGAGGCACTGGCCGACGGCGGCGTGGCCTGCGGCCTGCCCCGCGCCAAGGCGCAGGAATATGCCGCCCAGATGGTGCTGGGCAGCGCCAAGCTCGTTCTGGAGAGCGGCAAGCACCCCGGCGAGCTGAAGGATGCCGTGTGCAGCCCCGGCGGCAGCACCATTCAAGGCGTCCGTGTATTGGAAGAGCAGGGGTTCCGCGGTGCCGTGATGGACGCCGTCCTCGCCGCTTACGATCGGACAAAAGAGATGGGAAAGGGGTAAGGATATGCGAATCGTCGTCAAAGTCGGCACTTCCACGCTGGCGCACTCCACCGGGCGGCTGAACATCCGCCACACCGAAGATCTGGTCAAGGTACTCAGCGACCTGAAGAATGCCGGGCACGAGGTCATCCTCGTTTCCTCCGGTGCCATCGGCATGGGTGTGGGCAAGCTCTCGCTCCCCCAGCGCCCCAAAGATATGGCCACCAAGCAGGCCTGCGCCGCCGTGGGCCAGTGCGAACTGATGTACACCTACGACCGGCTGTTCACGGCTTACAACCACAACGTGGCCCAGGTGCTGCTGACCGGTGTGGACGTTGAGGATGCCGGCCGACGGCAGAACGTGGAAAACACCCTGAACCGCCTGCTGGAGCTGGGTGCACTGCCCATCATCAACGAAAATGACACCGTTGCCACCGATGAGATCACCTCCATCGGCGACAACGACACGCTGGCCGCCATCGTCTGCCGCTGCATCCACGCCGACCTGCTGGTGCTGCTGAGCGACATCGACGGCCTGTACACTGCCAACCCCCACACCCACCCGGAGGCAAGGCTGCTCCCGCTGGTGGAGCGCATCACGCCGGAGATCCTGGCGCTGGCCGACGGGGTCGGTTCATCGCTGGGGACCGGCGGCATGTCCACCAAGCTCCGCGCCGCCCAACTGGTGACGGAACTTGGCGCAGACATGGTCATCGCCAACGGCTCCCACCCGGAGCTGCTGTACGACATTGCCGAAGGCAGACCGGTGGGCACCCGCTTTGCAGGCCGGAAGGAGGGCTGAACCATGACGACACAGGAAATTCTGGAAGCCGCACGCGCCGCGAAGTCTGCACTGGCGCTGGCGGATGAACAGACCCGCAAACAGGCGCTCTTGGCCATGGCAGACTGGCTGTGCCACCCCGACCAGATGCAGGCCATTCTGGCCGCCAATGCCGAGGACATGGCCGCCGCCAGAGGGCACATCTCCGACGTGATGCTCGACCGTCTGGCCCTGACGCCGGAGCGCATCGGTTCCATGGCGCGGGGCATTCTGGAAGTGGCCAGCCTGCCCGACCCGGTGGGCGCTGTGCTCAAGCGCATTGAGCGGCCCAACGGTCTGGTCATCGAAAAGACCGCCGTGCCCATGGGCGTCATCGCCATTATCTACGAGAGCCGCCCCAATGTGACCAGCGACGCCGCCGCCCTCGCCATCAAGAGCGGCAACGTCTGCGTCCTGCGCTGCGGCCGGGAGGCCTGGCGTTCGGCCCACGCCATCGTGGAGGCTCTGCGCCGCGGCCTGAAGGAAAACGGTCTGCCGGAAGCCGCCGTCTCCCTCATCGAGGACACCACCCATGCCTCCGCCAACGCACTGATGACGGCCGTTGGTTTTGTGGACCTGCTCATTCCGCGCGGCGGGGCCGGGCTCATCCGGGCCTGTGTGGAGAATGCCAAGGTTCCCTGCATCCAGACCGGCACCGGCATCTGCCACGTCTTCGTCGATGACTCCGCCGACCAGACCCAGGCGCTGGGCATCATCGAAAACGCCAAGGCCAGCCGCCCCAGTGTCTGCAACGCCGAGGAAGTCTGCCTTGTGCATTCCGCCATTGCGGCGGAGTTTCTGCCCAAGCTGGCCCGGCGTCTTGGCCCGGCCCGCGTGGCGCGGGGCCTGCACCCGGTCGAACTGCGGCTGGATGAGCGGGCGGCAGCTGTCATTGACGGCACCCCCGCCGGGCCGAAGGATTTCGATACCGAATTTCTCGACTACATTCTGGCCGTCAAGGTCGTGGACAGCGTGGAAGAAGCCATCGGCCACATTGCCGAGCACTCCACCGGCCACAGCGAGGCCATCCTGACCCGGAACGAGGCCCATGCTGCCCTCTTCACAGCAGCCGTGGACAGTGCGGCGGTCTATGTCAACTGCTCCACCCGCTTCACTGACGGCGGCGAGTTCGGCCTGGGCTGTGAGATGGGCATCTCCACCCAGAAGCTCCATGCCCGCGGCCCGATGGGGCTGCAGGAGCTGTGCAGCTATAAGTACATCATCCATGGAGATGGGCAGGTGCGGTGAAAACCTCTCAGTCATTGCTTCGCAATGCCAACTCCCCTGGTAGGGGAGCCCCTGGCGAGTCGGTAATGGTCGTGCTGGACGAGCGAAGTTTTTCGCATTCGTAAACGACCGGGCTCCGCTGTCGAGATTCACGGCTGCTTGCCCAGCCTCCTTTGTTAGAGCGCAGTTCCGCAGCTGCCGCCCATTTGGACAGGGTCCGCCGCTTTGCGCTCGATTGGGCCTATGCGAACAGCAGGGCTGACCCGGCCTGCCAATGGCTCCCCTACCAGGGGAGCTGGCGCGAAGCGCCTGAGAGGTTGTACAAAAGAACGCCCTTCCGGCCGCTTTGCACTCCCATTTGTACATTTGTTTTCTCCCATGGGCTGTTTTTTCATCAAAAACAGTTTCGTTCGATGGTTCGAATGTATCTTTCGTCTTTGTCGATGGTTGCATCCAAGTTTTCGCCGTTCTCCACAAAACAAAAGTCATACTTCCGGGCAGAAAATCGTAGAAAAAGACGATTTTTCTCTTGACAAGGCCCATTTTGGCGCGGTACAACTATAGTGGAAAGTTTGGAATAAATGTTGTGGGTTGAATGTTTCAAATTTGAAATTGTACGCTCAGTGAATCCAATCCAAAAAAGTGTTCGTCCGCAACCAGACATTGAGACAAAGGAGAGTGTGAATTATGACCATCGCAATCCTTGCACATGATTCCCGCAAAGAACTCGCGCTTCAGTTCTGCACCGCGTACAGCGGCATTCTTTCCCGCAACACGGTCATCGCCACCGGCACCACCGGTCGTATGCTGAATCAGGCCACCGGCCTGCCAGTCCATTGCTACCTCTCCGGGCGGCTGGGCGGCATCCAGCAGATCACGGCGCGCGTCGCCTGCGACGAAGTCGATCTGGTGCTGTTCTTCCGCGACCCGCTCAAGACGGACAGCGGTAACTTCATCGAGCAGAACCTGCTCCGCCTGTGTGACATGCACAGTGTACCCATCGCCACCAACATTGCAACCGCCGAAGTATTGCTGCGCGGTCTGGATCAGGGCGACCTGGACTACCGCGAGGGGATGCACCCCGCTCTTGTGGAGCCGGTCGTTCCGGTTTCCCGCGCCGTGTGCTGAGGCAGACCGGCTTTTTGATTTGTGTATAGAGGGAAAAAACAGCGCCGCAGAGGGCTTCGAACCTTCTGCGGCGCTGCTTTTTTTGAATTTGATTTCCGGGGAAATCCGCCTTACTCCAGACCGGCCATCTGCTTGACGGCCTTCATGGCGAAGGTCAGGGTGCGGCCCATGGCCACGCCTGCCATCAGGCAGGGATAGTTGTTGGCAAAGAAGCTGCCGGACATATCGCCGGTGATGTACAGGCCGGGCATGGGCTTATTGTCGTTGTCCAGAGCCTGACCCTTCTCGTTGATGGCAATGCCCTGCTCGGTGGTCAGCAGAGAGGCACCCAGCCAGCAGCCATAGAACGGAGCCTTGCGGATCGCGCTCAGGCGGTATGCGGGTTTGCCGAAATCGGTATCCTCCTGGGCATCGTACAGCGCATTGTAGCGCTCGACGGTGGCGAGGAAGGTCTCCTTGGCGTCGCCGGTGAAGCCCAGCTTGTCGGCCAGCTCCTCGATGGTGTCGGCCTTGAAGAAGCAGCCTTCCGTTTCTGCATTCTCCATCTGCTTCTTGATATAGTCCTCGCCTGCGTTGCGGGTCTGTGCGGAGCAGCCGATGGTGTGGAAGCGCTTGACGTCTTCCAGAATGTTGGCGTCGCAGATCTGGGCATACACACGGCCCGGCTGGTGGGCAGCGGCATAGACGATGTCGTTGTAGGGGCAGCTTTCGTTGGCGAAGCGTTCACCGTTGCGGTTGACCTTCAGGAACGGCTGCGTGCCGGGGTTGTACTGCTTGATCTTGCCGGGGAACGCCTTGCCGCCAAACGCATTCTCACTGTCAACATAGCCTCCATCCACGCCGGGAGCCACGATGCCGCGGTCGAACAGCATGGGGGCAGCTTCCTTGTCCAGATTTGCACCGGCCCAGACGGCGGCACGTATGCCGTAGCCCTTATCGGACGGAGAGTAGGAGCAGGCGGTGGTGACGGAGGTGCCCAGCGGGTCGAGCTGTTCCATCATATAGGGGTTGCCGGGGAAGCCGCCGCAGGCCAGCAGAACGCCCTGATTGGCGTTGTAGCGGATGAAATGGTCGTCCTCGGTGCTCTGGGCGATGATGCCGGTGATGCGGCCGGAGGAATCCTTTTCAATTTTGGCGAGGCTGGTCTTGAAGTCGATGCCGTAGCCCAGCTCCTCGATGTACTTCTGCAGGGCCTCGTTGCGCTGCAGGCCGGAAGCGGACTCGCTGGCACGGTAGTTGTGCTCCTGCACCGGGTAGAGGTAATCGGTGTTGTGCTCGGCGTTCTCGGCAGGCCATTCCGCCTCATCGCCGGAGGTGAACTCGCATTCCCAGCCGAACTTGTCTTCCAGAATGCTGCGCATGAAATCGTGCATCGCAGCAGACTCATTGATCCAGGTCCTGACGACCCGCTGGTCGCACTTGCCGGAAGCATAGCGGGAGATCTCGCTCAGCAGCTTGGCCTTGTCGGTCGCAGGGGCACCGGCAGCCTTGGCGGCAGCGGAATCAATGGCACCGTACCAGTGGCGGGTATCCTGCACGGCCGCATTCTGCTCGATGATGCGGAAGTTCAGGCCGTTGGCGGCTGCGTAGGCAGCGGCAAACATGCCGCCGTTGCCGGCACCGACGATGAGGATGTCGGTGTCCACGGTCTCGGTGATGGCAGCCTCGTCGATGTCAGGCTCCTTGCCCAGCCAGTCGGTCTCGTCGCCGGTGGGCAGCTGAACGCTGGACACGGTGGCTTCGCCCTTGGCCTGTGCAAAGCAGCTCTTGGCTGCCTTCATAACGGCATCGGAGGTCACGGTAGAACCGGACACGCCGTCGATCTCGGCAGAACCGGCAGCAAGCAGCTGCTCCTTGAGCTGGTCGGCTGCGGCGGCACCATAGGAAGCGGTCTCGCCGGAGGTATCGACGACCACGTTGGTGACAGCGCTGTCGGAGAAGGTCATGGTGACCTTGACGGTCGAGGAGATGCCCTCTGCCGTGCCCTCATAGGTGCCGGGGATGTAGGTGCCGGATGCGGCAGAAGCGGCGGTGGAGGAGGAGCTTGCAGAGTTGCAGGCAGCCAGAGCACCGGCCGTGACGCCGGACATGGCAGCAGCGGCAGCGATCTTCAAAAAGCCTTTGCGCGAGATCTTGTTCATTGCGGGGTTCCTTTCTTCTTTTCTTCGTGTGTTCTTCATTTGCCTTCCAATGCTTCTTCGGTCTGTGCAGTGTGTGCCTGCGCAGACTTCATTCGATAATAATTTAACACAAAGTTTTGCCCCTGTCTTTTAAGATTTGTTAAGCATCTCCGCCGTTTCTCTGCTCTGCAACGTCGTTTTCGCACTTCGTTTGTCAAATAACGGTCAAATTCAGGCAAAAAAATGCGCCCACCGCTTAAGTTTCCTTAAACAATGGGCGCATTCCGTTTAACGATCCTTCAGGTTTGGGCGCGAGTCAAAGCTCCGGCTGGCCATCTGGCCGGAACACATACCCCTTTCCCCAGACATTTTTCAGGTAGATGGGCTTTGTCGGGTCCGGCTCGATCTTGCTGCGCAGATTGTGGATGTGCACCTGCACCGTGCGCACATCGCCAAGGCTTTCCTTGCCCCAGATCTTCTGATACAGCTCGTTGGCCGTGAAGAACGTGTTGGGGTAGCGGACGAAAAGGGAGAGGATGCGGAACTCCATGTCGGCCAGATGGATGCTCCGGCCGTCCTTCTCGACGCAGTGGCTGTTGGAGTCCAGCGTAAAGGCCGCGCAGTGGTAGCCGTTGACGCTGGGCTCGGCGGCGTCCATCTGCACCCGGCGGATGTTCGCCATGATGCGGGCCAGCAGCACCTTGTGGTTGTAGGGCTTGGCCAGAAAGTCGTCGCCGCCCAGTTCCAGCGCCCGGACCACCGTATCGGTATCGTCCAGACAGGACGTAAAGATGATGGGGCAGTGATGCCAGCTCCGCAGCCGCTGGCACAGGTCCATGCCGTTGGTGTCCGGCAGAAGGATGTCCATCAGGATGACATCGAAGTTCTCGCGGGCATGGCTCAGCGCCTCGCCGCCGGTCTCCGCACAGACCACTTCATAATTCTGCTGGCTGTTCAAAAAGTAACGGGTCGTGTCCCGGATCACGGGATCGTCCTCTACCAGAAGCACACGGATCATCCCTGTTTGCTCTCCCCTTTTTCGCAAAACTTTGCTATACTAGAGTTAGTATACCTTATTTTACGGGCTTTCTCAACTGTTTTTCCGGAAGTTCCGTTCGTTCGGGGGAGGTCAACCATGAAAACCAAACATCTTCTCACTGCACTGAGCGCGGTGGTGCTGGCGCTGGGCATCGCGCTGGCCGGCATCTGGTACAACGCTCAGCTTCCGCCGCTGGAACCAGGCACCGCCGCCAGCGGACAGGATGCCGAAGTCCTGTTTCAGGAATGGGCCGGGGCCTTCCCGGACGAAGGCTCCGATGCGCGCATCATCCGCACGACCTTGCAGTGGATGGCCATCACGGTCTTCTGCACGCTGGCGGCGACCGTGCTGGCGCTGCACCGCTACAAACCGCAGCGGGAGCTGGGGTATTTCCTGCTCTATCTCGTCATCCTCATCGCCTGGGCAGCTACGGTCATCCGCTTGCCGGAGCGGGGCAGCGGTATGGTGCTGTTTCTGCGGCAGGGGTATTTTTCCCTCACGGTGCTGGCCCCCATCTGGCTTAGCGCGGCGCTGACCGGCATATCCCCCAGGACCCGACAGCAGAAGTCCCTCTCGCTGGCACTAACGGCCGGGTATGTTCTGCTCTCCCTCAGCACCTGCCCGCCGGTGCGGGCCATCGGGCTGCTGGGCGGCATGGCTTACTGCATCGGGCTGCTCATCGCGGCCTACTGGCGGGGAGACCGCGCGGTGCTGCTCCTCCTCTTCCCCTGTGCGGCAACGGTCGGCCTGCGGGTGCTGGTCATTCTGCCGGGACTGGAGCTCCCCTTTTTCTCGGAGAGCATCCGCTTCTATGTGATGCGGTGTGCCCGCATCTACGACATCCCCTTCACCTTGGGCTGCATGACCTTCGTCTGCCGCCGGTTCGCCCTGCAATTTGACCGCACCGAGCAGCTGGCGCGGGAGCTGGACCAGCGTGTGGCCGACCGCACCCGCGCCCTGACCGAGGAGACCGAGGCCCGCAAGAGCATGATGCTGAACATCTTCCACGACCTGCGCAGCCCGCTGTTCGCGGTATCCAGCGGGCTGGACACGCTGGAAGCGGCCCCGGAGGCCCTGCCTACCCTCCTGCCCGCTTTGCAGCAGCGGATGCGCTTTCTGCGGCGGCTGACCGAAGACCTCTTCCTTGCGGCCAAGCTGGAACAGAAACAGGTCCTGCTGAACGAAGACCGCGTTTCCCTGAGCGAGGCCGCGCAGGCGGTCTGCGAGAACTGTCGGAGCGAAGCGGAGAACAAGGGCGTTGCCCTTTGCGCACAATTCAACGCCGAACTGCCCGTCTGGGGCGACGCGGTGCGGCTGCAGCAGATCTTGCAGAATCTCGTGACCAACGCCATCCACTACACCCCTGCGGGCGGCACCATCACCGTCCACAGCTGGGAGGCGGAGGGCTCTGCTCTCGTCTGTGTGCAGGACACCGGCTGCGGCATTGCCCCGGAAGACCAGGCCGCCGTATTTGACCGCTACTTCCACACCACGGCCAACACCAAGCACGACTCCACCGGCCTCGGCCTGACCATTGCGCAGGAGCTAGCCCGCTTACATCATGGCGAGATCCTGCTGGAAAGCGAAGTAGGCAAGGGCAGCTGCTTCACGTTAAAGCTGCCCCTGCTCGCGGACTGAACCAAAAATGCTCTGCCGGAAAAGGCAGAGCATTTTTTGCGGTTGAACGTTGGTTTATGCCAGCGGGTCCCACAGCTTCATGGGCAGAGGTTCCTGCGCCAGCAGGGCGCGCTGGGCATCGCTCAGCAGGCTCTTGCGGACAGTGACCTGATAGACGTTGGCCTGGAACCACTTCTCACTGCCGATGTAGTAGCCTTTCTGGCCGGCCTCCTCGCCCCAGCTGTTCTCGATCTTCCAGCGGTTGGCGGTGCCGTTCTCGTCCAGATTGACGCCGCAGAACATCATGCAGTGGTTCATGGTGCTGTCGCGGGTGAGCAGACGCTCCGACTTGGTCATGCCAAAGGTCAGCCCGCCCAGCACCTCGCCGTACTGGAAGCAGTCGGGGTCCCAGTAGCCGTTGGCGCGGTCGCCGTCCGGGTGGCAGTCGCAGCTGAACATGACGCCCTCCCCGGCCTGCAGCTGGCGGATGGTCAGGTCTTCCAGCTCCTCCTGCGAGAGGTTGAGCCAGAACATGCCGTCCTCGACCACATCCCCCATAAACGGCTGGCAGTAGGTGCGGTTGACTGCATGGATGGGCGACGCGATGATGACGGCATAGTCATCGAAATCGCTGCCGACGTACTTGTCGAGGAACTGCTTCGGGGTCAGGCCGCGGTCGCAGTGGTAGACCTTGTCGGTATCGGTGTACTCGAAATCGAAGGTCTTGGGCGGCTGGCCGTAGAGGATGCGCAGGGCGTTGTAGATCTCTGCCAGCATCTCCTCGCGGCGGGCCGAGGGGTCCTTGCCTTCGCGGACAAGGGCGCGGAGCTCCAACGCATCCTCGCGCAGCTTGCGGTTCAGGATGGGCAGGTACTTGGCCGTGCCGGTGGAGTGCACCGTCTCCGGCATCACCCAGGAGGGCACGACACCGTACTTTTTGATGAGGCTGACCGCCATATCCCACTGGCCGCCATCGGGCAGCGGGTTTCCCAGCAGAGTGAAGGTCTCGCGGTCGTCCAGTTCCTGCGCGGCAAAGTGAAGGATGTTCTCAAAGAAGAGGTTTGCCTTTTCCAGTTTGTCGTAGAAGGCCAGATAGGTGGGCGAGATGGAGAAATCCTCCAGTTTGCACTGCCGGATGACCCGCTCGCGCAGGACGTTCAGGGTGGAGAACATCCAGCAGCGGCCGCTCTGCTTCTGGTTGGTGATGTTGCTGGTCTGGACCAGAACGGAGAAATCCATCTGCAATCTGGCGGCGGCAGCGGGCACAAAGGCGGCATCCGGCAGAGCCGTGCGGGAGATGGCATTGGACATCACCTGCAGCTCCGGGCGGGCCGCATAGCCCTGCTCAAAACGTGCCAGCATTTCAGCGTCAATGGGAGTTACCTTGTTCATTGGTTTCACACTTTCTTCTTTTACCGCCCGGCCCGCTGCGCCCATGGAACGAAGCAGGCCGGGATCGTTACGTCAACGTTCTCCAAAGTAAGCGTTCTGCACAGCCAGCAGCACACCGGCGCGGCTGGCTGCAAAGTTCAGACCGCCCTGCAGATAGCAGGTGTAGGGTTCCCGCAGCGGGCCATCGCAGGAAAGCTCGATGGTGCTGCCCTGGGTAAAGCTGCCGCTGGCCATGATGACCTCATCGGTATAGCCCGGTTCCGGCGAGGGTTCCGGGGCCGCATAGCTGTCCACCGGGCTGGCCGCCTGCACACCGCGGCAGAAGCCGATGAGGGCATCCGCCGTACCGGCGTCGAAGCAGGTCACGATGTCGTTGTGGTCCTCGCAGTAGCGCGGGATGGGCGTCTTGCCCGCCAGTTCCAGCAGGCACTGCGCATAAATGGCCGTCTTGATGGCCTCACACACGACGCCGGGCGCATAGTAGAAGCCCAGATACAGATCGCGGGGGGTATCCAGTGTGCAGCCCAGCTCCTTGCCGAGACCGGGTGCGTTCAGGCGGTAGGCGCAGAGCTCCACGAGGTCTTTGCGGCCTGCGATGTAGCCGCCGGTGGGGGCGATGCCGCCGCCGGGGTTCTTGATGA
>OGPT01001807.1_pt1 | contig 18680 bp, 15 predicted proteins | sample 1552951 | NCBI WGS metagenome assembly OGPT01 (sample SAMEA2580224, study PRJEB22360) | human gut metagenome | biome: human gut; feature: human-associated habitat; material: faeces | place: Denmark | collected 2008/2010
CGCCCGTTTGGCAACCCCTTTTTTCAACTTTTTTGCCCTTTTTTCTCGGTTCGGCCTTTTTACCAGTTTTTTGCGCGGAACTCGCATCTCCTTTGACGCAATAAAAGCGTCCATGCGTTTGGGCCGCATAGGCGCTTTCTGCTCTCTCTATTCTATATATAATACTATAAAGAAATCTTTACTCCTTCCGGCAGACCTCTTTCAGATGGGCGGACAGTTTCATGTTTTCACTGTAGTCCACCGGCACCACGATGACGCTGGGCACGCTCTGCCGGAACGCCTCTTCCAGTGTGGGGATCAGGTCCTCCGCTTTTTCGACCCGGTAGCCCTTACAGTGCATGGCCTCTGCCAGCATCTTAAAGTCGGGGTTGGTGAAATCCACGTAGCAGTCCTCTCCATGGAACTGCTCCTGCTCCTTCCATTTGATGAGACCATAGCTGGAATCCTCCCAGATAAGGGTCACAAAGGGCACTTTCTCGCGGACGGCCGTTTCCAGCTCCTGGCTGTTCATCATAAAGCCGCCGTCGCCGCAGACGGCCAGCACCTTTTTGTCCGGGTTCAGGAGCTTCGCCGCGAATGCACCGGGGATGGAAAAGCCCATGCTGGCAAAGCCGTTCGAGATCAGGCAGGTGTTGGGCTCGTAGCAGTCGTAGTGGCGGGCGATCCACATCTTATGTGCGCCCACGTCGCTGACCAGGATGTCCTCCCGGCCCATCACGCTCCGGACGTCCGCCAGAATGCGGGCAGGCTTCATGGGGCAGCTGTCATCCGCAGCCATGGCAGCATGTTCTGCCTCCATGGTCTTGCGCAGGGCCAGGGCAAATTCCGGCTCCTCGGTGCGGCGGGCACAGCGCAGGATCTCGTACAGGCTCTCGGAGATGTCGCCCACGACCTCCACGGCAGGCTGATACCGCTTGTTGACGTCCGCCGGGGCGTTGTCGATGTGTACGATGGTCATATCCGGGCGGGCACCCCACTTGGCCGGAGCGCACTCGACGATGTCATAACCGATGGCGATGACCACATCGGCCCGGTCAAAGACCTGGTTCACATAATCCTTCTGCGGGATGCCGATGGTCCACAGGCTGTATTTGTCATCCATCGGGATGATGCCCTTTGCCATCATGGTGTTGACCACCGGGATGTGCAGGCGGTCGGCCATTTCGGTGACGGCGGCTGCCGCATGGCCGCGCACGGCACCGGCACCGGCCAGGATCACCGGGTTCTTCGCCTCGCTGATGAGCCTGCCCGCTGCGGCGATGTGGATGGGGTCGGCATAGAGGTCATGGAGCTGCTGACGCTTCAGCGGCACGGCGTCAGCAGGCATTTTGGCGATGTTCTGGGGCAGGTCGATGTGAGTCGCGCCGGGCTTGTCCTTCTCGGCGTGTTTGAAAGCCAGCCGCACGATCTCACCCACCGTATCGGGGCGGATGATCTGCTTCGAGCGCTTGGTGATCGGCCCGAACATTGCGGTCAGGTCGAGGTACTGATGGCTGGTCAGCTGCATCCGGTCGGTGCCCACCTGGCCTGTGATGGCCACCAGCGGCGCACCGTCCAGATAGGCATCGGCCACGCCGGTGACGAGGTTTGTGGCACCGGGGCCAAGGGTGGACAGGCACACGCCTGCGCGGCCGGTCAGGCGGCCGTAGACATCTGCCATAAAGGCTGCGCCCTGCTCATGGCGGACCGGAATGAAGCGGATGCGGCTGTCCCGGATGGCGAACATCAGGTCCAGCGTCTCTTCGCCGGGGATGCCGAACATGACATCCACACCCTCGGCTTCCAGGCAGTCTACGAGGACCTGTGCGGTGGTTTTCATTGGACGTTCCGGCTGAGCCGGTCTGGTTTCTTCGTTCATGGTCTTGCTCCTATCGTTCTAAACAAAAAAGGCAGAGCCGCCCAGATGTGGGCCGCTCTGCCTTCGCTGGGTTTATTTCACTGGATTTCGCGGCGTTCCACAAGGGCCAATTTTCACAAAAAGAAACCAGCAAACCGCTGCGGACTTGACAAGTCCCGCCGCACCCCTCTATTATAAGAAGGAAAGAGAGGGGTCTGCCATGTCATCTATCACCATCCGCCGCTGCTGCATCGGGGAGGGACGCCCCAAGGTCATCGTCCCCATCGTGGAGCGCACCGAAGCCGCCATCCTGCAAAAAGCCGCTACGTTTTCCACAAGTTCCGCCGATTGTGTGGAATGGCGGGCCGACTGGTTCGCCGACGCACTGGACGACGACGCGCTGAGCCGCTGCCTGCGCGGGCTGCGGGCTGCGCTGGGCGAGAAGCTGCTGCTCGTCACCTTCCGCACCCAGGCCGAGGGCGGCGAAGCGGCCCTGACCGCCGACCAGTACGCGGCCTTTTGCGCAGCCGTCTGTGCTTCCGGCTGTGCCGACCTGCTGGACATCGAGTTCTTTTCTGCCGGGGAACGTCTGCCCCAATGGATCGCAGCCGCCCACGCCGCCGGGGTAAAGGTGGTCTGTTCCAGCCACGATTTCCAGAAGACGCCGCCCCACGCCGAACTCGTGGAGCGGATGCTCCGGATGCAACAGGCCGGGGCTGACCTGCCCAAGCTGGCCGTCATGCCCACCTGCCGCACCGATGTGCTGGAACTGCTGGCCGCGACGGCCGAGATGGCCGACCGCCACCCCGAAACGCCCGTCATCACCATGAGCATGGGAGCGCTGGGCGCCGTCAGCCGCCTGTGCGGCGAGGCCTTCGGCTCGGCCATGACTTTTGCCAACCCCGGTACCGCCAGCGCCCCCGGCCAGGTCCCGCTGGATGTTGTGGACGCCGTGCTGGACAGCCTGCGGCTCTAATGTTCTATTATAAACAAAGACTCGCAGCAGCAGGATACTTTCGTATCCCGAACGGCTGCGAGTCTTTATATTTATACGTTTGGATCACCGAGTGTCGGTCAGTGCATTGCAAATGCCCGCCACACCGTTTACACTGTCGCAGGCTCCTTTGCGCTGCCCGGAACCTCTTCCGGGAAAACTTCCGTCTCCCGATTGAAGTTCAGGCGGCGCTCTTCGATGACCAGCGGCCGGTTCATAATGCGGGTGTTCATCGCCATGATGTACTCTCCCATGAAGCCCAGAAAGGCCAGCTGGATACCGCCCATGAAGAAAACCGCAATGATGATGGGTGCATATCCGGCCGAGAAGCTGTTCCATGCCACGAGCTTTGCGATCAGAAAACCCAGAGCCACGAGAAAGCTCAGGGCTGAGATCACGAAACCTGCAAACGTCGCAAGGCGCATTCCGACCTTGGTATAGCTGGTAAAGCTGAGCATTGCAGCGTCATACAGGCTATACCAGTTATTGTGGGTCTTTCCCGCACGGCGCTGCGGCTGCGTGTACTCGATTTCCTTACGTTCCGGCCCCAGCTCGGCCACGATGCCGCGGATGAAAGGAGTCGGGTCTTTCAGATCGCGCAGCGTCTGCACGAAGCTCTTGTCATACAGGCCAAAACCGGTGAACTGCTCGATCTGCTCCACGCTGCTCATCTTCTTGATGAGCTTGTAATAGCATCCACGCAGGAAGTACATGATGGCACTTTCCTTGAATCCAGACATAAGGCCGTTCCAGTTTTTTCTCTTCTGTGCCACATCGGGGACGCTCCTGTTCACTGGCATGAAGAGATTTCTTCTTACGACGATATCTTGCCTGTTGAAGAAAGCTCCAGACAGTATCAATACTGACAGGCCAATTCAACGTTTCAATGATTTTCAGACAAGTGATATCCGGCTGTTTTTCAGAAGCGAAAGGATGTGCTGATGATCTGTATCTGACAATTTGGGCTTCTTTCCACGGAGATTCGTTTGAGTTTCGTAGCTGCCCGTTTCGTTCCGACGCTTCAGCAAATGATAGATTGAACAGGTATTTACAGAATAGCACTTTGCCAGTTCCTTTACGCTGATCCCCTTATCGTATCCTTCCAGAATCAACTTTCGAGCTTCGTTGTGCGACATTTGAATCTACTCTTTGACTTAATTCTATACCTTTTGTCAAACTGTTTCTATATTTTTCTGGGTTGCTATAGAATAACACCTGCAATATACTTTTTCTTTCTGTCTATAGTTATTTTCTTGTCCTCACAAATTTCAACCAAAAAGTCTCTCCCACAACAGACACTTCTCCACTAATTAGTGCCATAATCTGTATGGCTTCACTTATCCCCACTTGATATTTATACCCTTCATTGATTCTCTCAAACAACGCAAACTGGTTTCCAATGGGAATCACTGCAAACAGCAGCACAAACAGTACCAGATATACCCGACTGCTTTTTGTATTGCTTTGATTGTTCAAAAACAAAACCAATGGTACTACCATAAATAACAGTGTATAGGTCCAGCTGAACCCCGGAATCAGGATCATCAGTAGCGAAAGAAGCGTCACTGCTTTCCATTCTTCCATTTTACGGTCAAAGACAACCAGCATACAGTTCAGCAAGAGAACCACGCCAACCAATACTTGGATCAGCACAGACAAATCCACGCCGAACCATGCTTCTACGATCTGCATCGCATTGGAGAGGTTCAATTTGAAGCCAAGGCCGTCATTTTGAAATTCTTTGTTGCAGTTAATGATATTGGCTATCCAAAGGGTCACACTCCGGTTTTCCTTCGTAAAAAATACGAACGGCACAAACATCACAAGCACTCCTGCAATGATTGCTTCCAGTGCTTCTTTCCATTTTTTATGCCGAATCAACAACAGCCCGAACGCCGCCGGATAAATTTTGATCGCCGCTGCAATTGCCAGCGAGAGGATTGCTGCGGCCCGTTCCAGTTTCTTTGGACTATCATACCAGTTCACAAAGATCATCGTGAATGCCACGCAGAGCCAGACACTGTTGCCGCGTTCCAAGCAGAAGACCGCCGGAAGCGTAAAACAAAGCCCCAAACCAAGGAACCACTTTTCTTTTTTTCTGTATCCCTTGATTCCTGCAATTGCAACCACTGAAACGGCCGCTGTCAACACACAAAAAATTCCAAATGCCAAAACTCCTGGTATGGATGCCCTCACCGCAACTGTTCCTGCATTCATGATGCTTTTCGGGATCAGACGTCCAAAAACACCATAGATGACATTGATCAGCGGCGGGTAGATCACCTTATTCACATAGGGCGAACGCCCATACTGGATGCTGTTGAAAAAGTCCATGAACGCATCGTATGGGTCTGCCGCAAGGTGAAGGCTCTGAAACAGGAAGTTCTCATTAAACCGCCGTTGGCCAAGAAATACCGGCAGGGACATCTCTATTGCGGCAACGGTCATCACGACCGCATTGACCGCCAAAAAGAGGTAGAACCAGAACTTTTGTGCTCCAAGTTCTGCATAGGCTCTTCGGATCTTTGCTTTCATCTGTATCATCCCTTAAAGGTCCAAAACTTGTTGATGATAAAATTTAGCGGGATCGTAACGATCAGATTTACGATTGGGGCAATGGATTTGCTGACGGCGAAGAAGGACACTTCGACCCAAAGCAGAACATTGCTCAGGATTGACGTTCCACCGTAGCTGATATACGTTTTGCCCAAGCGTTTCAGCTTACTCTTCCAGTCGTTCTGGCCGTCTTTGAAAACATACTTGTCGTTCCAATAGAACGCATTGGCGATACTGACAATCGTGCCCACGATGCTGCCCACCATGTACAGATCGGGGTCAATGAACAGAAACACATAGTAACAGGCCATGGAGACCGCCGTATTGCTCAGCCCCACCAGACCAAACTTGAAGAACTGCCAGAACAGCTTCCAGAATTCCTCTTTATTCGTGACACCCAATTTTGCGAATATCTTTTTGATCATATCATTCTCCGGTCCTTACAGTATTTTCCCGTTCAACAAGTCCTTTACAAAGCCATCCCTCACCAGCAGCAACGTTCCCGCATAGACGAGGATGCCTTCCGCGATCAGACCGGCCATCCCCAAAAAGTTCATCGGCAGGGCGCGGCTGGTCAAAAGCCCGATGGCAAACATCGGCAGCCCCAGCAAAAAATAGCGGAGCGCAGCCTTAAAAAATCTGCTGATTCCAAGCTGCCTGCGCACGATCCAGAATTGAACGCCTGTCACACAAAGCTCAGCGATTACCGAGCCGACGGCAGCACCGTTCGCCAAAAAATGCGGGATCAGAAACAGGTTGCAGCCAAAATTCACGATGGCCCCCACCGTCACCGAAAGCGTCAGATACCGCTCCTGCCCGGTCGGCACAAGGTATTGGATGCCGATCACATTGCTGCTTGCGATCACCGGCAGCAATACCGCCAGAATATACAGCAACGTCACAACACCATCGTACCCTTCGCCGTAGAAGATCGGCACAAAACGTGTTGCAATCAGGACCACACCGTACATTACCGGGAATGAGATGGCATAGACCAGCCGGAACGAGCGCTCCATCAAGGCCTGGATTTCCTCTGTTTCCCGCTTCGCCCACAGATTCGCCACCCGCGAGGCCATCACAGCCCCGACCGATGTGACCAGCGCGGTCAGCACACGGATCAGCTTCTGACCCTGCTCATAGTAGCCGTTCTGCGTGTCCGAGCCGGTGAGCAGACCGATCATCGTCTTGTCCAGCACCGTGTAGACCTGCATGGCTACCTGCGAAATGAACAGGATGACCGCCGGCTGCACATGGGCGAATGGATGCGGGGCTTCTACCCGGACGGTTTCCACTCTGCGGGGCAGGAACCGCCAGAGAAACAGATACCCCAGAACCAGCGAACAGCCGTACAGCAACGCGTATAACACCACATCCTGTTCGCTTTTGACCAGCAGGAAAATGCCCGCCGCGCAGACCACTTTTGAGATCGCATTGCAGAGCGTGATGGAGCGGAACTCTTCGATGCCCTGAAAGAACCAGGAGATGTCGAAGCAGACGCCCACAATCTCCAGCGACACCGCAAGATACAGTGCCTTCTCTGCGGTTCGTGCGACGACAGCCGTATAGTAGGCTCCGAAGACGAGCAGTGTCAGGGTCAGCCGCAGAACAACGAGTTCCCAAAACGCTTTGGAGCGGCCCTGCGGGTCTTCCCGATACTGCGCCACCCGCCGCTGCCCATATAACGATGTCCCCAGCACAGCCGCCATTGCGAAATAGGATGCAACGGACTGCGCAAAAGAATAATGCCCGATGTTTTCTACCCCCAACACGCGGGAGACATAGGGTGCCGTGATGAGCGGCATCAGCGAGATCAAGATCTGGTTTGCCAGATTGCAGAAATAATTATAGGTAAGTGCCGATGTTTTTTTCATGAAAGTCGATCGTTCCTGTTGTTACTGCCGCGCCAGATGCCGGAAGAAAATAGTCTCGTTCGGGAATTCCGTTGAGAAATTATACATTACGGATTCATTTTCAAAGGAATAGATCGGGTCACAGGCAAGCTCTGTTGTGTGCTCCGTGAGCACATGATAAAAGCCGCGCCCGATCTCCACGCAGGGTGTCGCCGCACCGATCAGCAGGCAGACGACCAGCAGCAGCGTTTGCGCCTTCTGCGAAAACTTCGGCATTTTCAGCTCATCCCAATGCTTCAGCAGTGCCTCTCCGCAGAACACCATCAGCAGGAAAACACCCGGTATCGAAACGCGCATACAGAAATCGTTTGAACGTCCGACGCGGAAATGCGGGATAAGCAGCAGCGACGCAAACACCGTGTAGTACAACGGATTTTGTTTCTGATCCCGGTATACCAGAACCAGGTAGGCCCCCGCTTCCAGCGCGAAAAAGACCAAAAAGTAAAGCAGTGAGCTTACTGCTCCCTCCGAGAACCACTGGAGCGTTGCGCTCAGGAGGCTGCCTTCTTCTGCCGCCGTGCCGCTGGTCGCATTGTTGCAGAGGTAGTATATCAGATAGACCGGAACAACCGTCACGGCCCCCAGCAGATTTCCCGGATGCAGCAGCTCCCGGATGCTCTGCCCTGCCGCATGTGCCCGGATGCCCTGTGCCAGATACCGGATACCGCAGACCAACATCAGGATGGCAAGGCCCAGCAGCGGGAACGGCCCGCAGGACAGGCACGCAATACACAGGAAAACGTAGTTGCGCGGCGTCCGTTCCTGCAAAAAGCAGGCCACCGTCAGCCAGGGGATCACTGACTGATTGAACACCCAGTAGATGCAGGTCGTGATCGAGCTGAACTGATACCGCGAGAACCACCACTCCAGATGCAGCACCTCCGGAGAAAAAATATACGACACATGGTTCGTGACAAACACGCCGATCAAATCCATCCCGCTGAAAAACACGAACAGCAGAACGACCAGCCACAGCTGTCTTTCTCCTTCTACGCCATAGTAGGTCAGCAGCAGGAGCAGCACAAAATAGACGCCCACCGCCGTCCAGAGCCAGAGCAGGTTCTGCCCCACAGCCCACGCCAGATCCAGCCCGCCAAGGGGCAAAAGCAGCTTGGCCAGACCTGCCGCCGGGAGCCAGTGCCCGATGTAATAGACCAGTGCCGAACCGTTCTGATACCGGACCGGCCAGTCATGCGTGATGAGATCCCGGAAGATCGCATTCCGGCAGTCCCAGTCTGAAGTCTGGAACCAATGGCCGTTCAAGCCGCCCAGAAAAGTCCAGAGCAGCACCAGCAGAAAGAGCACCGTCAGCGTCCGGGCCGGAACGGTGATCTGCTTCTCTGCTCCGGCCGCTTCCGGGTCTTTCCGGAGGGCAAAACCCAGCACCGCCGCATAGGCCGCGATGCAGGGCACCGCTGCCGTCAGCCGCAAAAAAAATGCAAGGAACAGAAACGCGGGTAATGAAATATAAAGAAATATTGGAACTTTCAGCTTCGAATAGCTCAGGTTCATACTGTTGCGGTTTCCTCGTCAAAATTTAGCCGTTCTTCCTCAACAACCAACGGTCGATTCATAATACGTGCATTCATCGACATAATATATTCTCCCATAAAACCTAAAAATGCCAACTGAACGCCCCCCATAAAGAAAATAGAAATAATAATGGGCGCATATCCCGCAGAAAAGCTGTTCCACGAAACCAACTTTGCAATCAGATAGCCCAGTGCTACAATAAAGCTCAAAAATGCAATTGCAAAACCACCAAACGTTGCGAGTCGCATTCCAGCTTTGGTATAGCTTGTAAAGCTGAGCATTGCGGCATCGTACAGACTATACCAGTTGTTATGTGTTTTGCCTGCACGTCTTTGCGGCTGCATATACTCAATTTCCTTACGCTCCGGGCCAAGCTCAGCAACAATACCACGAATAAAGGGTGTAGGGTCTTTCAGGTCTCTCAATGTCTGCACAAAACTCTTGTCATACAAACCAAAACCAGTAAACTGCTCAATCTGCTCCACACTACTCAGTTTCTTGATAAGCTTGTAATAGCAACCACGCAGGAAGTACATTACCTTGTTTTCTTGGCTTTTGGTTTTACGACCAATTACAATTTTATAACCCTTCTCCCATTCACGCACAAACACCGGAATCAGTTCAACAGGATCTTGGAAATCGGCACAAATCGTTACTGTACAATCCCCTGAGGTGCTTAAAATTCCATAGTATGGGCTATTAAATTGGCCAAAGTTCTTTGTGTTAAAAATCGCTCGAACATTTTTATCCTCTGCGCAGATACTACGAATAATATCCCGTGTGCCATCTTGGCTCTTATTGTCGATAAACAAGATCTCGTAGTCATACTCTGGCAGCTCATTCAAAATTTCATCACGAACTGCTTCATAAATTGGCCGCGCATTCTCCTTTTCATTATACGTAGGGATCATCACTGAAATTTTTTTACGCATATTGAATACTTTCCTCTTTTATTTTAGAGCTTCGTTTATTCTGAATTGCTTCTACAACGATTAAAACAGCCACCGCAACCATCGCCAAATTAATTATCAACATTCCATATGACAGTGGATACTTACAATAATCCAGATTCAGAACGCTTTGTACTCGACCAACATCGGGAAGGAAATAAGGAATCATCATCATTCCAAACAAAATTGTATAGATTTTGTCGTACTTTCCTTCTTTCTGGTTACCTCGATAGAAAAAGCTAATAATAGGCAAAAAAAGCAAAACAAGCGAATACGTATAACTAAATGCCGGTGTCCAAAGTGCTAGCAGTGTCATTGCATATAATTGTTTCCATTCGGAATCACTCAAAATAAAAACGACAAAACAGAACAACATTGCTATCGCTAAAAACACCTTCGGCATCGACTGTGCTACAATTCCAAACAGTGCCGCAAAAATCTTGTAAAGATTGTCAAAACTAAAATTGCAGCCAAAACCTAATCCCAACTGAATATCTGCCGACACTGTAAAACCATGTAACATTGTTCGTATACCATTGATTCCGCCAAAAACCGGAAACGGTACAAAGAACGGTCCCACAAAAGCAATCAATCCTAGCCCTGCAAGAATAGCAGTTTCCTTATATCTCTTCTTTCGTAAGACAAGGAATCCATAAACTGCCGGGTACAATTTCATTGCCGCGGCACACGCCAAGCACACATAAGAGACTATTCTTAATATTAGGGAATCCGAATCATATAGCATCAGAAAAAATAATAAAAGAATTAATGTAATAATTAGAATGTTGCCTCGTTCATACAAAAATAGCATCGGACCACTAAATACCATTGCCACAGCAAATAAATACGACTCTATTCCTTTTTCTTCAGAGAACTTTTTTAGAAATTCCCAGATAATTAGAACGCAGCCAAACATAAAAACAATATAAACTAGCTGTGCAGTCATATCTTCTCTAAGCACAAATCCATCTGTCATAGCTTCATTAAACCATGACGATGAAAAATGGAATAGTAATTTAAGAATAACAAAATTTAGAGCTGGGTAATTAGCATTTGCATAATATGGATTTCCCTGCGTAATATTAGAGAGCATATTAAAATAATCCATGCCTGTATTGGTGTGATCCGTTACAAAGTAAGAATTAATATATCTCCCTCTCGTTATAAAATTAAGCACTCCATAAATTAAAACAGCGCCTAATACTCCTCCCGAAAAAACAATTTCCTTTGACAGTGTATAATTTTTCTTTTGAGAGATTGGCAATTGAGAAAACGGCAATTTCTTTTTTGATTCTATTGACAAAACTTTAGCCTCATCCTTTTCTCTTCCGGTAGCCATCACATCTAACTTCTCACAAATATTCTTATAAGTTTTTGAATTGGAAATCCATTGCTCTATTGTTTTCTGTCGAACATAGTCAACTAAACTTCCAATCGAGAAGATAACAATCGTAATGCCAACCATCGAAGCAATAAATCTTGATGTCGACACATAATAATATTTCGGTGTATTTATAATTTTCTGCCAGAGAACGGTCCTAACATAATTATGATCATGTATCAATAGAATTCCAAATGTTGTTGTCGCTATGATATTGATCCATTTAAGGTATGGAATTTTCAAATCATAAAACAAGAAAAACAGAGCATAACCCGCAGCAATATTAACATACGACATCTCACCGCCTGTCAAATAGTTAGCAAAATAATCAGTTGTCGCATAGCCGCTATAAATTCTGCATATAGCTGTTATTCCCCATAACACAATCAATACGCCCGCTAAAACACCTTTTTTATCCTTTATCCACAATGCATATCTTTGCACATATAATGATATAAAATAACATAATACAAAAAGAAGAATTTCAGATGGCATTGGTTGCGTATATCCAATAAACGGCCCAATTGCCGTCGTTCCAAGCTGCGTCAATGACAAAATAAAAATCAATAAAATCAACTGATTCTTATTGATTTTATTTTTCACTATTTCCAAAAATGGGAGAGATAAATAGAACGCTAAATATGCTGCTGCATAGCCATGAGAATTACCAATTATAGGAAAAAAAGCACCAATCCACTGCCTATATGTTATTCCGCTCTCTGCCCCACCTATAATCTGCACCCCTGCCAAAACTACTAAATTATAAAAAAGGACTTGAAACCAAACCTTTAAAAATTTCGACGCCTTGAACCTAGAGTTAACTAAAAACCATGTACTAATTGCCACAAAGCAATTAAAGCAAATTTTTCCTGCCGGAAGAACCATCATCGCAATCGCACGATTCATTGTATGCTCAGGAATTCCAATCGCACCGCCATGCACAACATAATGATGTGCAATCAGCATTAGCATACAAATTATTCGCAGCAATTCTATGTTACTCTTTCTTACTTTTTCGTCCTGCATGAAACCTCCCCTTTTACAAACTTCTTTATTTTTTGAATATTCGCTGAAAACCAATAGACAATTGTTACCGAAGCGTCCAAAAGCCACATATATGTTCCCAACAATATGCTCAAATGAGCACACCATACAAAATTTGCAAAAATCCAACTATGGAATAGATTAAATTCAAATAAAATACCCACAAACCAGAAAATAGTTCATAAAGGATTCTATCAAATCTGTCGTACGCTCAATGCCGTCTCTTTATGGAACGTATTGAATACCGCAATAGCGTAAACAAATGCTGATAAGAAAAACAATATATATCTTTTCACTTTTTATATTAGAAACAGCTTTACAAATGTAAGGTACAAACACAGAAATGGCTACTGTCGTTTTGAGAAAGTTAGCACAGCTCAACTTTCTTCTGCATTTATCATTGTTTCTTTGCCCATTCTACCGTCTCGCGGATGCCTTCCTCAAAAGTATACTGCGGCACAAAACCGGTATCTTCCGTCAGATTCGAAATGTCCGCTTCCAAGTGCATCACCTGATTTGAATAATATGGCAATTCGCCAATTCCAACTTCCAGTTCAGGATTCACTGCATCACGAATCGCAAGAATAAAGTCTTTCAGTTCGCGTGTCTTGCCTGTTCCAAAGCAATAAATTGCTCCATCTTTTCCTTTTTCTGCAACCAAACGGAAGGCCCTTGCAGCATCCTTATTATAGATATAATCCCAGACCTGGTCGCCTTTGGTAAATTGCATTCTTTCACCTGCAAGCATCTTTTTTATGCTGCTCATGACCATCGTATATTCGCCATCATACGGGCCATACAGGCTTACAATTCGACACCATTCATGACGAATACCACGTTTTTGGCATTCCAGACGACTCATACGACCTGCATCCAACTTCGCAATTCCATATCCATTATCTGGATTGCACTGCATATACGGGTGCAAGACCCCTTCAATATGGCCAAACTCACTCTGACTTCCAGCACCCACAAAAACCTTGCAACCAAGATCTGCCGCCACCTCGACAGCATCCAGCGTATACAGTACATTTTTTGCCTGCAAGCGAAGATTCTGTCTCGTATCTCCATAGGTTCCATCCCAGGCGAAATGATAAAAAGCATCATAATCGTGTGGGAGCAGTTCTTTTAAGCTCAGAAGATTCTCCACACCACATTCCACAACATCAACGAGTTCGTTCTTTGGAATCGATGCAATTCTTTTAGAATGTGGTCTACAAACTGCTGTTACATGAATTCCATGCTGAATCAGTTCGTAAATCAAGGAAACTCCTACCGCTCCAGTCGGCCCTGTGATAATTACCTTCTTGATCACTAAGTCAGACATCGTCATACCTCCGGCCAGAGAGGAATCAGCATAATTTTCTTCAGCTCTTCACGCGGGAGGAACGGAGCCAAATCTTCCAACGGGGGACTTACCAATGTACCATCTGGCAAACGCTTTGTTGCACTCTTCGGTTCAAATTTCTGTTTTGTATCAACAAAAATCTCACACATTGCATATCCATCGCTTGCCAACACTTCATCAAGCTTCTCCTGCATTTCACTATTCTTATGAATTGCAGTGTACGGGATACCGTATGCCCAAGCGATTTTCTCCATGCACGGAAAACTCAAATCATGGCTTTCAGGACCAACACCAACAGTGGTAAACTCCGGGAACAAATTACCCTGCGTCTGCCGCATTGAATGATATCCCTGATTGTTGATAACAAAAATCTTAATCGGAAGCTTGTGGAATACAATCGTCTGCAGCTCCTGCAGGTTCATCTGAATGCTACCATCACCAGACAAACAAATAATCGGTTTTTTATTATCTGCAAAGCATGCACCAATTGCCGCAGGAAGATCATAGCCCATTGATGCTGCACCACTATTGATGATGAAGCGTTGTCCCTTTTTAATCACATAGGCATGGCTTCCCACAACACATGCACTGCCATTACCGGTAACCGTTGTCTGTCCTTCCGGCAAACGACGACTCAATTCCTTAATGAAACAATAAACGTTCGCGAACTCTTTTTCCTCGTAGTGTTTCAGCTGAACAACCGGATAGTCCTTCTTCCAGTTTTCGCAAATTTGGTTCCACTCCGACTTAGGTTTCAAAGGTTCTTTTTCCAGTCTTGCATTTAACTTTTCCAGAAATTCTTTCGCGTCAGCCTGAATCGGGAACTCCACATGAATCGAAGGCTTCTTCAACTCATTATCATCCACATCAATCATAATAACATAAGATTCACGTGCCCAATTTGCCTTATTGTAACCAACCTGTCGCACGCCCAAACGACTTCCTACCGAAAGCAGAACATCGCTGTTTTGAACTGCCCAGTTGCCCGGACGATCTCCCATTAAACCTGCACGACCAACATAAAGCGGATTTTCATCATCAATCAAATCGATACTATCCCAACCCGTCACAACAGGGATCTTCAATAATTCAACCGCTTTCAAAAATTCCTCATGTGCCCCTGCAATTCGAATACCATTGCCTGCATTGAAAACAGGACGCTTAGCCGAGCAAACCTTCTCAATAACTTGGTCTATGATTTCATCGCTCACAGCCGGTGCAGTTGCATTCTGGCATTCTTTCGGGTCAAATTCAACAAACTCTGCTGGATCAATATACCCACCCTGAATATCCAAAGGAACATCCAACCACACCGGGCCTGGTCTCCCATGCTTAGTCAGATAAAGTGCCTTCTGTAAATGATACTTGACCATTTTCGGATCACTGATCATTTCTGCATACTTCGTCATCGGTGCCACAACACGCGTAATATCAAATTCTTGGTCACCCATCGCGCGAACATTTACCCCTGCCGCACGCGCTGTCGTTGCATAACGGACCTGTCCAGAAATAATCAACATCGGAATGCTATCCAGCCATGCACCCACAACGCCTGTCAGTGTATTCGTACCTCCCGGACCAGTTGTGCAGCAAACCAACGGCAATTCATTATACATTCTCTGATAAGCTTCAGCAGCAATTGCCGCTGACTGCTCATGCTGCACAAAAATATTATTCAAGCCCTGCTTATGACCAAATGCAACATTCATATGCATTGCGCCGCCACCAGGAACCGTAAAGTTATAGCGTACTCCCTGATCTACCAGGAAATCTGCCATCCATTCCGCAATCTTAACTTTCATAACGAATCTCCTTAGTGATTTGTCAAAAAGATTTCAATTTCCTTTTCCATCTCCGCCGAAACATCGCCGCCGTTCAGCCATACCTTGCTGAAGCGGACTGTCATTTCCATGCACTCTTCGATGTGCCAGCGGGGCTTCCAGCCAAAGGTCGCCTTGATCTTGCTGCAGTCCAGCTTCAGGAAATTGGCCTCGTGGGGCGCATTGGCCTCAGCCTGGTTCTCCCAGGCGGCGTCCCCGCCCCAGTTCCTGCAGAACAGATCGACCAGTTCACCGGTCGTCACGCAGTCGCAGTCATCGGGACCGACATTGTAGAAGCCTGCATATTTTTTGTCCTCATACTGCTTTTGGGCAATGGTCAGATAGACAGCCAGCGGCTCCAACACATGCTGATACGGGCGGGTCGAGTACGGATTGCGCACACCGATGGTCCGGCCTGCCGCCATCGCGCGCACACAGTCCGGAACGATGCGGTCGTTTGCAAAATCACCGCCGCCGATCACGTTGCCAGCGCGGGCTGTTGAAACTGCCAGACTCTCCGCTTTGTCGAAAAAGCTGTTGATATAACTGTGCGTCACCAGCTCCGAGCAGGATTTGCTGTTGGAGTATGGATCAAAACCGTCCAGCGGCTCATCCTCACGATAGCCCCAGCACCACTCGTTGTTGTGGTAGACCTTATCGGTGGTCACATTCAGCACACTCTTCACGCTGGCGCAGCCGCGCACACACTCCAGCAGGTTGACCGTGCCCATAACATTGGTCTCGTATGTATAGCGCGGGTCCTTGTAGCTGTCGCGCACGATGGGCTGCGCTGCCAGATGCAGCACGATTTCCGGCTGGGCCGCTGCGAACGTTTCCTTCAGCTTCTCAAAATCCCGGATGTCTCCGATGACACTGGTCATCTTGCCGTCCAGGCCTGCAATCGAAAAGAGATTCGGGTCCGTCGGCGGGTTCAGGCTGTAGCCGGTCACTTTGGCACCGGCCATCACCAGCATCTTGCACAGCCAGCTGCCCTTGAAGCCCGTATGTCCCGTGACCAAAACACGCTTGCCCTTATAAAAACGCATATCCATCAGTCGTTCCACACTTTCCAAGGTGCCTTGCCGGAGTCCCACAGTTCCTCCAGCAGATCCTTCTCCCGCTTGGTATCCATGCACTGCCAGAACCCTTCATGATAATAGCTCATGAGTTCTCCATCCTTTGCAAGCGCCCGCATCGGCTTCTGTTCCAGAACCGTCCTGTCGTCTTCCAGATAATCGAAGATGCCCGGATTACAGACCATAAAGCCACCGTTGATGACCGCACCGTCCAGATCGTCCTTTTCACGGAAGGAGGTGATCGTCCCGTCATCCGCAATGTCCAGAACGCCCTTCTGCTGCGCAATGCTCACCGTCGTCAGGGTCACGCACTTTCCATGCGAAAGATGATACTGATACAGCTTGTCGATATTCACGTCGGACAGACCGTCGCCATAGGTCAGGAAAAAAGGCTCATCGCCAACATACGGGCGGATGCGGCGGACACGGCCGCCGGTCATGGTGTTCAGACCCGTATCCACGACGGTCACCTTCCAGGGTTCAGCATGCTTGTTGTGGACCGTGATCTCGTTGTTTTTGGTGAAATCAAAGGTCACATCCGAGGTGTGCAGAAAGTAGTCTGCAAACCATTCCTTAATGACATGCTGCTTGTAGCCCGCACAGATGACGAACTCATTCACGCCGTAGGCAGAGTATCCCTTCATGATGTGCCACAGGATCGGCATCCCGCCGATTTCGATCATTGGTTTCGGTCTGAATTCGGATTCTTCCGAGATTCGTGTGCCAAAGCCACCGGCCAGAAGAACTGCTTTCATAATTTCCTCCTAATGGATTCTCTTCCCACGAGAATCGGGTATTAGTTGATGCGGTCAAAGTTATACCATCAGCGACTTTGTCGTTTCGGGCACATAATAACCATTTTTATTTTATCATGAAACCCTGTTGTATTCAATAGTACGGCGCTTTTTCTCCCCAAAAATCCGCTGCTTTCCGACCCATTCTGCCGTCAAAAAATCCAAAATTCGCTTCTTTCAGATTTCAAATCCTCTTACCCCCCCCCAGCTTTTTTATTGCCTCGCTTTTTTTCAAGAAGTGCTCAAAAAAACCCGCTGCTTCATCTCGAAACAGCGGGGATTTCATTTTATCGTTTTATTGCTTTTTCCAGCGGCGCATGACGCCCATGCCCAGCGCATAGGGGCCGGTATGGACGGCAATGGTGCAGCCGATCTGCAGCAGGCCGACTTCGCACTTGCTGGTGGGATATTTGGCGCGGAGCGCAGCGCGGGTCTGCATCCACAGACGCTTGCCTTCTTCCTCGTCGTAGCCATAGCCCACGGTGATGCAGTAATCATCCGGGGTCGCGTTCCGCTCGGCCAGGTAAGCCATCAGCTGTTCCAGCGCCTTTTCAAAGCTCTTCTGTCGGCCGCGGGCTACGCCGCCGGAGAAGATCTCGCCGTCCTTGAACAGGATCATGGGCTTCAGCCCCAGCATATTGGCGGCGCGGCCGGTCACCTTGCCGATGCGCCCGCCCTTGATGAGGTAATCCAAATTGCCAACGGTGAAGAAGATCTGGTTGGTGGATTTTTCGGCTTCCAGCCAAGTCACAGTCTCGTCCAAGGTGCAGCCTGCGTCCCGCATGGCTACGGCATTTTCCACCATGGTGGATTCGGTCACGGTGGCAGCGGCAGAGTCGATGACCTCGATGCGGGCATCGGGGTAGTCCTCCAGCACCAGATCCCGGGCGTTGCGGGCGCTGCCCACGCAGCCGCTCATCTTGCCGGTGAACACCAGACACAATACCGCCCGACCCGCCTCGGCGTGTGCGCGGAAGGTCTTTTCAAAGTCCTCGATGGAGGCCAGACTGGTCTTGGGATAGGCCGCCGGATTATCTACCATGAACTGATAGAAGTCCCGCACGGGGATCTCCAGCCCTTCCTTGCGGTAATGCTCGCCGTCCAGCGATACATAAAAGGGCACGACCTCGATGCCAAGCTGCTTGGCGGTGTCCAGCGTCAGGTCGCAGGCGCTGTCGGTAATGATATCAAACATCTGTGACGCTTCCTTTTCTGAAACTCAGGGGCTGCTTTTGGCGGCAGCTCAGCCGCGGTGGATGTAAGCCTCGCGCTCTGCGCCCACCGAGATATAGGTGATCTTGCAGCCAACAGCCTTTTCCAGATACTCCACATAATCGCGGGCCTGCTGGGGCAGGTCCTCCCACTTGCGGGCTGCGGTGATATCGCAGTGCCAGCCGGGCAGATACTCCACCACGGGCTGTGCGGTATCCAGAGCCT
>OGPT01001819.1_pt1 | contig 18607 bp, 9 predicted proteins | sample 1552951 | NCBI WGS metagenome assembly OGPT01 (sample SAMEA2580224, study PRJEB22360) | human gut metagenome | biome: human gut; feature: human-associated habitat; material: faeces | place: Denmark | collected 2008/2010
GGCTTGCCCCATTTTACCGATACTCCATAGTAGGCGACAAACGTGGAGTCCAAAGAGGGCGTGCCGTATTCGCCCGCTTTTTTAGCTTCTTCATTGGTCCCTTCGTTGTGTTCCCACATTTCTGCGGGAAGTTTAATTTGGTCAACAAGAGGTTTTTCCCAAGCACCCCAGTTCAGGTTGAGGATGGCCGGCATGGTCTTGGAGAAAATTTCTATTTCCGCCGTGCTTTTCCCATTCAGGGAAGAGGAACTGTTCATTTTGTTGGGATCCATCAGGCCGGCCCCCATCACGAAGGTTCCCAGGGCTTTGGAGGCACCCTTGTCTCCGTATTTGACGGCGAGAACATGATTGTCCGGCGTTCCGTTGAGCCGGCTGGTATCTTCCGCGAAGATAACGGAAGCCTTGGCAATGCCTACCTGGTTATATCCGCTGCCGTCCAGAAGTTCATAACGGACGCCGTCCGTCAGGTTGACGGCATAAGAGCTGACTTGTCCCGGTTCCTGGGACCAACCCTCTTTGAGCGGGAATCTGTCCGGTTTGAAATCACCGCTGTTGGGCTTTGTTTTGTAAACTTCGTTACCGTTGGCGATATTGGAAACGACCGGCTGGGCAAAAACGACGATCTCGCCTGCTTTCAAGGTGGAAGGCTCTCCCTTGACGGTGGAACCGTCACTGTTAAGTTTGGCCGTAGTTCGGAAAGAGGCGCCGAAATCCGCCACCTGGCGGTTGTTATAAGAAGCGTTCAAATAGGGGATCAGGCAGGATTCTCCATAATTGGAGAGTGCATTCTCATCCAGTTGGTTCCATGCGAATTTAACATTATGGGAAAGCAGCAGGGGCATGAAGCGGTGCTCGCCGAAGTAGGCGCCCCAGACACCTCCGTTGGCCCCGGTCAGCTTCATATCCACATTATACGGATTCCACCAGACGTACACGGGAATGACCGCAATACGGAAGTCGATCCATCCTCCACGGTTGGGATGCTTGTTGCCGTGTTTGACGTAGTTAAGTCCTACAAAGGAATAAAAGCGCAGCAGGATGGGGTGGCGCATGTACGTGTAGCGGTTGTCCATCATTTCCATGCTGGCTGCGGAGTCCGCCGCAATCAGCGTACTGGGAGCGCTTCCATTCCATTGAAGGGTGGCGGAGGCATCCTGGCCTTCCCTCTTCGTGGAGGAGTCCCACACGTTCGCCCAGAGGTAAAGCTGGTTCCAGGAGCCAATCGGCCGGTTCCGGTCCGACGGGTTGCCGTCCTCGGACGTGTACGGACGCAACCCTATGTCCGCCGTATCGCCGCGAAATTCTTCAGGAAGTTTTTCCTGGGAAAACATAATGTTGAGGTCTTTCTTAAGACCGCCGAATTTAGAATCCGTCAGCAAACTGGAAGAAACCAGAGAGATGTCGTGGTAAACGTCACCCAAATCCTTCAAACGTCCGTTTTTATTGTTGGCCAGCAGAGAATCAAGAGAGATAAGCTTTCTGACTGCGGACATGTCGTTCCCGGATCCCGCCGTCATTACGGAAGAAAGATTGAGAGACTCCAGATCGGGGCCGGGCGTATCCCAAGTGGAACGCAGCACCGTCAGGGCATCCGTACTTTCTTCAGAAGCATGCGGCATCAAATTGATACGCGCTTTCTGGTTTTCCCCCGTGACCCACCAGGCTATATATTTACGGGAGTTAGCATTCTTTTTCAGTCCTGTGGTCTTGGAGGAATCATCTACGCGCACCATGCGGGCGTAGATTTCCTTTTTATCCTGATTCCTGGCTCCAACGGGTGTCCCTATCGTGCCTGGTCCCACCAGGGCGACGCTGCGGAAGTTCTGGTTAGAGAGAGAACGTTTGCCCAACAGGTTTTTACCCGCTTCCAGAGAACTGAGCCTGCGCAAATCAGGGTCGGAAATGAGCCAGCGGCGGAACATGGATTTTCTTCCTGTATCATAGGTGGCCGAGATGTTCATGCCCTCGGAGTTATTCGTATTGAGCCAAGAATCCCAGCTGTTCCAGACACCCAGAATATAAGGGGCGTTTCCTTCGCTGGTTCCGGAAGAAAGAATGCCGGAATTGGCGGAAACACGCTGATCAGGGCCCAATTCACACTGAAGCTGGCCCAAAGCTACTTCCAGGGAAAATCTGGCGAGGGATTTGGCCTCCGCCGCAAAAAGCTGTTTCTCGGAAATACGGACCTGTGAAGATGCAATGGTTAAAAGGCCGACGCTGAGGAGGGCTAAAAGCATCATCAGGGTAATGGTGGCAATCAGGGCAAACCCCTTGCTGACATGCCTGACAGGACGTTTAGTGAAAAGTTTGATCTTCATGAAAATGATGGGTTTCGGCAGGCCCCTTTCCGTTCGAGTGTGAGGAGGAAAAACCTCTGCTGTCACAAAGGTGCGAAGAGCCAATTCTTAACTCTAGCCAATACAAAAAAGAGGCAGTTCATGCAAGCTCAAAGTTGGTTCAACAGGGCACACGTTGAGCAGAGCAAACAGGCTCCGGGACAATTGGAAAGAAAAATAAGACAAGAAAAATCGCATTTTTATCCAATTCTGTTCTTAAAGGTTTATATTATGATTTTTATAGAAAAATCGGATTCTAAATTCGGTGGATTAAAAAAAGACTTGAATATCATATTTTCTCAAGAAAAACTGCCTGCGGAATTTCGCGGCGATACGGCGGACATAGGGTTGCGTCCGTACACGTCCGAGGACGGCAACCCGTCGGACCGGAACCGGCCGATTGGCTCCTGGAACCAGCTTTACCTCTGGGCGAACGTGTGGGACTCCTCCACGAAGAGGGAAGGCCAGGATGCCTCCGCCACCCTTCAATGGAACGGAAGCGCTCCCAGCACGCTGATTGCGGCGGATGCCGCGGCGAACCTGGAGATGATGGACAACCGCTACACGTACATGCGCCATCCCATCCTGCTGCGCTTTTATTCCTTTGTAGGATTGCTCCTGACAAATCACCAAAACAAACCGCTCAATAATCTTTTAGATGCAGATGGAGGATATCACGCTAGAGTAGGAGGCGGGTTTGTTGATGTTAATTTGGCCATTATCCCCGTGTACGTCTGGTGGAATCCATACAATGTGGACATGAACATGCAAGGAGGAGATGGTTCCCCCTGGGGAGCGTATTTTGGAGAATACAGATTTATGCCGTTATTAACTAGCGGTAATTTTGATGTATGCAATATCGGAAAATGGGAATTTTACGGTATAAATGAGTCTTGGATGAAGGATTTGACGAGAAAGTATGAACACCCGATGACCCCGTACAATCGAAACAGTCAGGGAGTGTGGAAAAGATTTGGAATGCGGCAAATTGCAGATTTTGGAGCATCATTCAGAACCGATACGGCTATTAGCAATGCTTCCATAAAGAAAGGCGCTATTCCTGTTCTAAAATCAGGGGAAATAGTCATTTTTTCCCAGCCGGTAGCTTCATACGAGGATATTATTACAATCAAAAGAGATAATACGGATAGTTATGTGGATGGGTTGCCGTTTAAGGAAGGATGGAGCGCAAATCCCTCCCAGGTCTCTCCTTATGCTGTGGAATGGAAAGCAGGGTTACTCTATAAAAATCTGTCCGGGAGTGGCTGGGAAAATGAACCTTACTCCGGACTATCCAACCCAATAGGAACAGCAACAGCAAGTATTGACTTTGCTCAATCTTATGAAGAAATACAAGGTACATATTTAGACCCAGAAGGGGATAAAACCCCTGAAAACCATATTCTGGCTGATAGATTTACAGAAAATCATGATGCCCATTCTAATAAATTGGGAACTTTCGTGATGGGCGCAGGCTTAATGAATATTTCCGGGAATACTGCTCCCATCCAGTTGCAAGGAAGTTCTACGGAAGAACCCAAGGCTTTTGAGAAATATATGCCTGCCGTTCTTAATTTGAATTGGGGTGTCTGGCAAAAGCCCCTTGTCGATAAAATTCTTATCAAAGCGGTTTATTACAATAATCCTGGCAATCCTGGGCAAGAGAATGGGCAAAAGTTCGAAGAATGGCTCCAAGGCAAAGAGGGAGAACCTGACAAGGATCCTGAATTTGTCGCCTACTATGGAGTATCGGTAAAATGGGGCAAGCCCCCCGTGATAGGAGCCTATCCGGAGGGCAAGGACTACCGGGCCAAGACATGGCAGCACTCCAGCCCCCTTTTCTGGGGAGGCCAGATGCCCACCGCCTCCGAACTGGGGCGCCTCTACAGCCCGTACCAGTTTGAAGTCAAGAACGCCAACAGTGATTTCTTCCCGATTACCATCTCCAACATCCTCTCCAATGACGGCACCAGGCTCTCCCCCTTCGGAGGGCCGGGAGCCGAGCAGGTCAACAAGATTGTCGCCGCGGAGCTTCCCTTCCAGCAGCCCTCCAGCCTGGCCGGCTTTGCCGGATGCCGCCTCACCCCGGGATGGTACAGGAGCGACTCCAGGGCGGCCATCGCCAAACGCTTCGCCTACCAGTCCGGCGTGCCGGGCGTAGGCATCGGCAACGCTTTTGCCGATCCCATGCTTCCTGCCGACAAGGTTTTCTCCCACAACGAAATCATGGGGGACGCCGCCCTGGGGGACTTCTGGGACCACGGCCTGATGATCAACGACGCCCTCTGGGACTCCTGGTTCGCCTCCTCCCTGGCCGCCCGCCCTTCCAGCCTTGGGGGCACGGGCAGGGAAGAACTTAAAACCGTGCTTCAGCAGGCTTTCTCTACGGACGCCTCCTCCAACAGGGCTTCAGGCATCGCCAACCGCCGCTTCATGCCCGACCTTCAGGGCAAACCCTCGGAGGCTGTCGTCGAAGAACTCGCCAGGACGGACGAAGGCTACAAGCAGGCCTCCAAGTACCTCACCGTCGCCGGCGGATTCAATGTCAACTCCACCTCCCAGCGCGCCTGGGAAGCCACCCTGCTGGGGCTCAAGAAGCGCAAGATTCTCTATTCCAGAAACGGGAGGCCCTCCGTGCTCAACAACTCCCAGACGTCCTTTTCCCGTTTCGGAGTGGCCAGCAACGACAAGTCCCACGTGGACGACTATGGTTCGATAGGGGTGACCCAGGGCATCCCGGACGGGGAGGCTATGGCGTGGTCGGACCTGAGAACCCTGAGCGACACCCAAATCAGGTCCCTGGCCCGGAACATGGTCAAGGAGGTCAAAAAGAGAGGCCCCTTCCTGAACATGTCCGACTTTGTCAACCGCCGCCTGCAGAGCGGGGAAATGGGGGTGAAGGGAGCGCTTCAGGCGGCTATTGACGAGAGCTCCATCAACAGCACGTTTGACGAACTTTCCGACATGGTGATCGCGCCCAAGGGAGGCTACCCGAACCAGGACGCGGCCAGGGGATCGGTGTATACGGCCGCCCCCGGCTACCTGATCCAGTCTGACGTGCTGGCGGTGCTGGGCAACATCCTGACGACGAGGGACGATACGTTTACGGTGCGCGCCTACGGAGAGCTGGCCAACCGCGAAGGGGTGGTGCTGTCGCGCGCGTGGTGCGAAGCGGTGGTGCAGAGGGGGATCAACTACGTGGATCCGGTGAACAGCCCGGAAACTCCGGCCCGGCAGGTCAACATGAAGAGCGGCGCGCTGGAGGATACGGAGCTGAGCGCCGTGAACAAGGCGTTTGGAAGAAAGTTCAACATCGTTTCCTTCCGCTGGCTGTCCCCCGAAGAAGTGTAGCGGAGGGAGCGTGTTTCCATTCCGTTTCACGCCGCTTTCCCTTTCCGGGAAAGCGGCGCTTTTGTGTCCGGTAGAAGGAGTTCCGGCGCACCCGTTGGACAGGGAGCGCCCTCCCTCAGGGATTTTTATCCCTTAATCCCCTATTTTTCGCTTGCACCTTTACTCCCATTCATGTACTTCACAAGGGATAAAAGCCCGTCAGGGGCCTGCCATCGCGCTCCGCTGCGCGGGCCGATACCCATGCCCTTCCGCATTTCCTCCGTGCGGTTATCCGCCAAAGGGTTATGCAATGTATCAAAACTTTTTCCATTCCCCAGAACCCAGAATATATGCGTATTTTACCCATCTTGGCCTTTACCTGCCTTTTCGGAAGTATTTCCTTCGCCCAAGGACAGAGCCGCACCCCCCCCAGGCCGGAACCGGCCCACCCGGCAGCAAATGCCCCGGCGGCCGATACCGTGGACAAGTCCCTGCCGCCAGCCGCCGTCAACGGCATCCGGTTCGTTCTGAAGGAGCCCATGTCTCTTCCTTCTCCCATTTACATGCCTATTGATTCCAAAAGGCTGGAAAAAGTGGAAATCCGCGCCGCCCTTCCGGGGCGCCGCAGCGTCTACCCCAAGAGCAAGATCATTACCCTGTTCGGGGGCCTGGACCAGAAAGGCATGCCGACCAATAAACTCGTCAGCAAGCCCCTGCCGCCCGATCTTGGCTCCAAAACCCTGGCTCTGGTCGGCAAAAACAGCAAAGGGGAATTGACGCTGGATTTTATTAATGAGTCGGAACTGCCGCTGAACTGCGTTTACATCCAGAACCTGACCGGACGCACGTTCACTTTGGAACTTCCCAAACCTCCCTCGGGAGAAAAGAGCGCTATCGAACTGCCCAGCAAATCCACTTACATTTTCGGCAAGAACTCCACAGACAGCAACATTTCCCGCACCACCCCCGCCAATTTGACGTACATGACCCGTTTAAAGAACGGCAAAGTCGTCAAGGTGAAGGACAGAGGCATGATGCTGACGACCTACCCGGGACGAAAAGTGGTCATGATTATTTCCCCGGATTCCACCGGCCGCACCGTCGTTTTGACGGAACTGATGATTTTCAAGGAAAGGCCGGGAGCGGCTTCCTCTGACAAGTAAATTTTCTTCCGATATCCGGGAAGCCGGAAGCTGCTCTGGAGTATATCCGGATTATTCAGAAAAACGGGCATTGCTGCCCGTTTTTTTATTTTTCTTCTCCTGACGCCATGGATTGAGGGAATAAACCACTCCGGACATTTTTCCGGCACGGGAACAATGTCCACCCTGTTTCCCGCGGCTCCAATGCGGCAGGCTGAGGAAGAGGTCTCGAAGCCATGCGGTTTGCCGAAAAAGTTCACTTGCCGCCTTCCGGCATCCGGGCAGGCTTAATAAACTTTGGGCACCAGGCCCTGACGGCTCATCTTATCCTCCACCTTTCGCCGGTTTTCCTCCAGACGCCGGGCGTCATAGGAATCATCCACAGGCTGGGCCTCCGGAATGTTTTCCCCGCGTCCCGCCCGGTATTGCTGCACCTGCGGGAGCACTCCTTCCACCAGTTCCCTGCATATCCAGGAAGGCAGGATATAGGTCTCCGTGCGTCCGGCCCGGCTCAGAGCCAGCCCAACAAATTTTCCGTTGACGTCAATGACCGGGCATCCGGCCCGTTCCGGGAACAAGGTCATGTCCGACTGGATAACCAAAGGGAATTCATCCCTTTTCAAGCTCATCCGGTTGCCCATGGAGTTCATCATGTCGAGACGCTTTTGCGGGAATTTCATCACCCTGGGCCTGGGCCCCGTGAGGAGTTTTCCTTCTATCACCTGGTTCCGCCGCCTTACTTCCACGGGAACCGTCTCACCGGGACGCACCCCGACCATGGCGGCACGGATGGAGTACATTCCGTCCACCGGCTTTCCATTCAGCTTCATCAGCACATCGCCGGCCGTCAATCCGCTGCGGTGCGCGCCGCTTCCGGCTTCCACGCCGCCTATCATAACCCCCTCCCCGTCCCAACGGGGATCGGAAACAATGCCGAGATAAGGCTGGTCATCCGCCCGCAGGCTGCGCTGAGCCACGGAAACGACTCCGAAGTCGCTCACATGCCCTGTGGGCGATACGGCTGCAATCACGTCCCCTTCCTTCGCCTGCACATAGGAATCCAGGTCAATGGGGGGAGCGGGAAGCCCCGGCACATCCATCATCAGCAGATCATGCTCCGGAAGGGCAAAGAGCACCTTGGCGTCATAAACCCGCCCGGAAGAATCCACCAGCATGACCGGACGCCGTTCCTTCTGGAGATCGCTCAGCTTGGTGAGGACTTTTCCCTTTCCCACCACTGTTCCCAAAGCCACCTGGGCATTGCCGGCAACCAGAGCCACTACGGACTGCCCCACCGGAACAGCCACCTTGTCCCATTCCCGGAAAATCTCCTTGGCCTGGCTGTCCAGCACGCTTTTGTCCTCCGGGGCAATCATCTGCTCCGGAGGCAGCGGGGAAGCTATTTCCTGGGCATACGCGGAAGCCGCCGCAAATGCCGCCCATAAATATTTCATCATCATCCTTGAGTTTGTTCCTGGTATTTCAGGCCGGACATCAGGTCGCCACGCCTGCCGAATGTAAGATCCGCCTTGTAAGCCGTACCTTTCCTCACCACCACCAATGGAACGGTTTCCCCCGGACGGTGCCTGCCCAGTTCACGGAGCATATCCCGCACGGAACGCAGGCTCCGGCTGTCCATGTGGGTAATGACGTCCCCCGGCTGGATGCCGGCGGTATCCGCCGGAGAATTCACCACAACGTCTTCCCCCCCCACGCCGTCCACGCCCAGCACATCCATCATGGCAAACCCGAGCACAGGAGATTCGGGGTCCGCCATGGGATGAAGGCCCAGCTGGCCCCAATGCCTGCCGGAGAGCAGTTTGTCCCGGTCTCTCCTGAAAACGGAAACAGGGACATGGTTGTTGATTTTCAACATAGGGCCAATGGAGGAATGGATGCCAACCAACTTGCCGGAAAGGTCAAAGAGGGGACCGCCGGAATCTCCGCCAATCAGCGTACATTCTGAAATAAGGCTGCTTTCCGTCCGTGCACAATCTTCCCATGCGGATGGGCGCGCGGCGTTCCGGGTCAAATCCCTTGGAATGGCCCAGAGCCACCACAAAATCCCCCACATGAAGACCGTCGGATTCCCCCAGTTCCACATGGGGATAGTTTCCTCCGTCCATGATTTGCACCATGGCGGCATCCCGCGTGAAGTTGGCACCCAGCACCCGTCCCTTTACCACGCGCCCGTCGGCAAAGACCACACGCATGATTTCATCGCCGCCCACTACGTGGGCCGCCGTCAAAATCAGGCCCTGCGGAGAGACAATGACGCCGCTGCCCGTCTCTCCCCCGTCGGAAACCAGAGCCACCGTAGCAGCCGTAACCCTGGAGGCCACCTCATGCACATGTTTCTGCAAATCCGCCATGGAAGAAACATTCCCCGCAAGGCTCGCCCCCCCTGACAGCAGGGACACAAGCCCCCCAACGACCAAGTAACAAAAACTCGTCATTCTCAATAGTGATATCATGAAATTACCGATAATCGAATGATAGGACATACCCTACTGTATAAACGTTCAAAACGGCAGAATTTTGTCTATGGATTGCGACATGGCGCCACATCTTTTGCTTAGACCATTTCGATTATTTATGATAAAGTCCGGCCCACGGATGGGGTTAAACGACAAATCAAGGAAACGAAATGCCGCCTCCTGGAGGGAACGCATCCAAGATGGAGAAATGTCTTCCCGTTCCCAGACAGAACGCAAAAAAAGGCCCCTTCCCCGTCCATCCTATCCCGGGTTGCCGCAGGAAAATTCTGATCCGGCCGTCATTCCCGGCCCTACCCGCAGAACGGGAAATTCCCGCAACGGCCCTTCCCGGTATGACACGCCGCCCCAGCGACGGGCCTCCCGCCCGTCTCCGAAGGAAGAGTACGAAGAAAATCCGGAAAGAGAAGAAGAAAACCGTCCCGCACGCGCAGGAACCATGCGCAGGCCGCGTTTCACGATTTTCGGAGCCCTGCTGTTTGTCCTGCTGATGCCTTTCCGCTTCATCGGCTCCCTGACGCGGAATATCCGCTGGTTCATCTGCTGGCCCCTGCGCATCCTTCTGGGATGCTGCTTCGTCGGCATCGTGATCGGAGCCATCCTGGTGTTCCTTTACGGCGCCATTTCCAACCGCTATGACATTTCCGAGGTAAAGAGCAACATCCCGGAACGCACGGTGATTCTGGACCGTAAAAACCGCACCATCGGAACCCTGCACGGGGAAAACCGCAAGCGGGTATCCCTTCAGGAAGTCCCTCCCGTTTTTATTGATGCCCTGCTCCTGCGCGAAGACAACCGCTTTTACGACCATGGCGGCGTGGACTGGATAGGCGTGGGCCGCGCCTTTGCGCAGGTGCTCAAGCACAAGAGAGCCACGCAGGGGGCTTCCACCCTGACGATGCAGCTTGCTAAAATTACATATAACCACCGGGAGCGCAACCTGCATTCCAAACTGACGGAAGTGGCCCTGGCGAAACGCATTGAAGCCACTTATACGAAGGACGAAATTCTGGAGACTTACATCAACCGTATTTTCTGGGGGCACACCTTCCTGGGAATAGCGGCGGCGGCGCGGGGATATTACGACAAGGAACCCCGGGATTTATCCCTGGCGGAATGCGCCACCCTGGCCGGCATTATTTACGGCCCAAATGATTTTTCCCCCATCAAACACCCGGAGGAAGCCAAAAAAGTGCGCGATATCGTCCTTGGCCTGCTGAAAAACGAAGACAAGATTACGGAAGTGCAGTATCAGGCGGCCCTGGCGGAGCCTATCGCCACCCGGACACCCCAGTCCCGGTCTGAGGAAAATTACGCCATGGGTCTCGTGCGCCGGGAGCTGGACGCCATTCTGGAGGAAGAAGACATCCGCCTGGGAGGGCTGGTGGTGCATACCACATTGGACCTTGATCTGCAGAACGCCACGCTGGACGCCATCAATAAGCACATGGACGCGCTGGAAGCCCGCAAAGATTTCAAGAAGCACCTGGCCTCCCTGCAGGCCAGGCGGGAAAAGAGAGGCATCCTGAAAAACAAGCTGACCACCAAGGCGGAATATGAGGCATCCCTGGCCGCCTGGAAGGCGCTCCCTGCGGAACAGAAGGAAAAGACGCAGCCGCCGATGCCCAATTACATCCAATCCGCCGCCGTAGTCATGGACAATGCCACGGGGGCTCTTCTGGCCGTTGTCGGCGGCCGGGACGCGGAAGAATCCAAGCTGAACCGCGCCATTCAGTCCAGGCGGCAGACCGGTTCCCTGTTCAAACCTTTTATTTACGCCACGTTTTTCCAGCAGGGCAATTCTGCGGATACCCGCATTTCGGATGACAGGATTGCCTACGGGGAAATACGCGGAGCCGCCAACTGGTCCCCCCGCAATTCGGACGGAACGTACCGGGGCATGAAGCCGGCCTCCTTCGGTCTCATCCTTTCCCGCAACACCATGTCCGTGCGCATCGGCAACCGCGCCGGCTTGTCCAATGTCATTCAATCCGCACAACTGGCGGGCTTTCACGGAAATATTTCCCGCACCCCGGCCCTTTATCTGGGCACGTGGGAAGCGTCCCCTCTGGACATCGCCAGCGCCTACAGCGTTTTTGCCAACGGGGGCGTACGCCCCACGCCGTACATCATTGACCATATTACGGATTCCCAGGGCCAGCCGCGCTTCGCCATCACCAAGAGCAAGCGCACCGTCTATTCCCAGCGGGCGGCGAACATAACCTCTTCCATCCTCCAGCAGGTCTGCAAGCCGGGAGGCACGGCAGGCAAAATTACCGCGCTGGGCTTTAAATCCCCCTGCGGCGGCAAAACCGGAACCACGAATAATTATACGAACGCTTGGTTCGCCGGATATACGTCCAACCTCACCTGCAGTGTCTGGGTAGGGTTTGATTCCTCCACCAAAATTCTGGAAAAAGGCTACGGAGGCACCCTGGCCCTGCCCGTCTGGGTGGATATTATGCTTGCCGCCCAGAAGGAAGGCTATCCCGCCAACGCCATCCGTACGCGTCCCGGTTCGGAAGGGCAGGCCGTACTCGTCTGCCGGGAATCCAATCAACTGGCCCATTCCGGCTGCCAGTACGCCAAGACTGCGTATTTTGAAACCTCCGCAGGCTACCAGGCCCCCGCCAACATGTGTGAACGGCACATTCCCATGGCGGAACCGGATTCGGAAGAGAGCATTCCCTATGCGGAACCGCTGGACGGCAGCGACGATAACATCCCCCTGGCCGAACCCGTGGAAGAAACGGACGGCATTCCCTACGCCACCCCCATCTGATTGCTTATTTTTTCCTTATGATTTCCCCATTTTTTCCCTGGTTCCTGGCCTTTTTGCTGCTGATAGCCTGCGTGGCGCTGCTGGTTCTGCTGCTGCGGTACCGGGACCGCTCCGTCCGCCTCGAAGCGGAATCCCGCTCCTGGCAGGAACGGGCGGAGGACAGAACCCAGATGCTCCGCCGGGCGGAAGAGGTGCTGAAAGATTCCTTCGCCGGCATCAGCGCGGAAGTTCTCCGGAACTCGGAGAAACAGTTTCTGAACCTGGCGGAAACGCGGCTGCAAAGCCAGCGCCAGCAGGCCAACCATGACCTGGATTCCCGCAAACAGGCCATCGAGTCCATGCTGAAGCCGGTGAGCGAATCCCTGAAACTGGTCCAGTCCCGGCTGGGAGAGATGGAAAAGGAACGCGTGGGCGCCTATACGGACCTGAAAACGCAAATCCGCTATATACTTTCCGGCAATGAAGCCCTGAAAAATGAAACCGCCAGGCTTTCCCAGGCTCTGCACCACAACAGCGTTCGCGGCCAATGGGGAGAGCTCCAACTGCGCCGCGTGGTGGAACTGGCGGGAATGGTGGAGTACTGCGATTTCACGACTCAGGAAACCCGTTCCAGGGAGGAGGAACGGGTGCGGCCGGACATGGTTATTCACCTTCCTGGAGGCCGTTCCATCATCATTGACGCGAAAGCGCCCATGGCATCCTACCTGAATGCCGGGCAGACGGAGAATCCGGAAGAGCGCAGCCAGTGGATGGCCCGCCATGCCGCGGACGTCAAGAGGCATTTGCAGCAATTAAGCGCCAAGAATTATTTTGCCCAGTTTTCCCCATGCCCCGAATTCGTCATTATGTTCCTGCCCGGGGAATCCTTTTTCCAGGCGGCTCTGGAAGCAGACCCCTCCCTGATTGAATTCGGCGCGGAGAATAAAGTCATTCTTTCCACCCCATCCACCCTGATTGCCCTGCTGAAAGCCGTCGCTTACGGATGGAAGCAGGAGCAGCTGGCGGATAATGCCAAGAAAATTTCGGAAGCGGGAGCGGACCTGTACAATACCTGCTCTATCCTTTCCGGTCATTTTTCCTCTCTGGGCAAGAGCCTGAACCAGGCGGTAGCCCAGTACAACAAAACCGTTTCCTCTTTTGAACACCGGTTCATCCCCCGGGCCCAGAAGTTGAAAAATCTGGGCGTCACCTCCACGAAGGAACTTCCCCGCTCCCTGGAAGACATTACCGAACAGGCCAAATCTGCGGATGTTCCGGATACTACGTCCTGAAAGAGCGGCAACAATACGTCTTTTTCCCTTCCTGCCCATTTCCGAGCCGGGAAAATACAGCTCTAAGGCATCCCCCGCAAACGCTTTCCTGCGCTTGAAAGCATCTTGGAGATGTAGAGGAATTCAGCCTCCGGCGGCCCTGCACTTCCCGGAATTTTCAACAATTCCTATGCGCGGCAACGGGAAACGGCAGGCTGCTTTCATCATGCAGCCGGGCAGATAATTCCCCCGCGGCGGCGCACACCGGCACCCGGAAGGCATCCAGAGCGGAACGGGAACTGTAGCCCCACCCCACCAGAATAAGCCGTGTTCCGGCGTTCACGGCCGTGTTGCCGTCATGGGCGGAGTCCCCCACCATGCACACCTGCGCCGGCTCCCTGCCCCAGGAACGGACGATGGACAGCAGGGAGTCAGGTTCCGGCTTGCGCGGAAAGCGTTCGGAAAAACCCATCACCTCCCGGAAGGGAATTTCAGGCAGGATATGGCGCACCAGCGGCACCGTAACCGCATGGGGCTTGTTGGATAAAACGCCCAGAGGATGGCCTTCTCCGGCCAGGGACAACAGCATTTCCCGGATGCCGGGGTACGGAACCGTGCCCTCCTGCCAGGTGTGCGGGTATTCGCGCATGAATCCCCGGTGCACCGCTTCAAAAGCTTCCTCCGGCACGTTTCCGTTGAAATAGCCTTTCAGGGAAGCCAGGCAAAGCTCCCGGGCCCCCTTGCCCACCATTTCCCGGATGGCGTCCACGGAATGCTCCGGATACCCCAGCGCTTTCAAGGCCAGGTTCAGGCCGCGGGCGATACCGGGAATGGAGTCCACCAGCGTCCCGTCCAGGTCAAAAACAAAACCCGTTTTCATGGATTCAATGGCAGAACCCCCGTTCGGAAGTTTCCACGAATTGGATGATTCTCCTCAGGCAGGCATTTTCCGCATACCCCGAATGCCGCAGTTCCTCCAGAGCTTCATGAACGGTCAGCTTTTTATTGACGAAAAGCTTTTTATAGCACATGCGCACGGCTTTCAGGTCTTCTTCGGAAAAGCCGCGCCTCTGCATGCCGATGGAGTTAACGGAACGCGTTACGGCCGGGTGGCCCTCCACGATCGTGTACGGCAGGACATCCTGGCTCACGCGGGCCATTGCTCCCACCATGGCATGTTCCCCGATGCTCACAAACTGGTGTACGGCGCAACATCCCGCCAGGATGGCGTAATCCCCCACCGTAACATGGCCGGCGGCGGTAGCGAACCCGGAGAAAATCACATGATTGCCGATCTGGCAATCGTGCCCGGCATGGCAGGAAACCAGGAAAAGGTTGTTATTCCCTATCCGCGTCGCGCCGCCAATGTCCGTAGCCCGGTTGATGGTGGCGTTTTCACGGAAGACGTTGTTATCCCCCACTTCCAGATAAGTCGGCTCTCCCTTGTATTTCAAATCCTGGCTTTTCAGGCCGATGACGGAAAACGGGAAAAATTCGTTGCCGCTGCCGAAGGAAGAAGGACCGTCTATAACCACATGGCTGTGCAGCACGCAGCCGGGTCCCAGTTTGACATGTTCCCCGACAACGCAAAAGGGACCGATTTTAACATCATCCGCGATCTCTGCAGCAGGATGCACTACTGCCGTTGGGTGTATTTCTGGCATGGCTGAAACAAGTATGAAACAAATTCAGGTGATTAAAAGCCTAAACCCCGCAGGGCCGTCTTTTTATCACATTTGGCCGGAAGCGGCCGCATAAGCCTCCATCTCAGGCAGCCAGGGAATCAGCAGAACGTAGATGAGTTGAAGGCACAGAATAACCAGCGCCAACGTCATCACCACTTTACGGAGCGTGAGGGAGCCGTTCAGCACATCCGTAGTCCCCAGCTTCCTGTCCCAGGGAGTAAAACCGAAACGGCGCACCCACCACCAGGAAAAAAACAGGGCCAGCAGCATCAGGGAAGGAGCAAAACACCCCAGACCAAGCACCATGACGAACAGGGAGCGCCGGAATGCCATGGGGAAAGAAAGGCGTCTTCCCCGGTAGTCCCTGACGGAAACGCCCAGCATGGCTTTTCCCGGGGTTGTGCCCAATGTTCCAAGAAATGCAGTTTCAACGAGAACCATCGGGAGGCAGAGGTAAAGCAGAGCTTCATAGGAACCAGGAAGGAAACCGGGATTGAAAGCCAGGCCGGAAACTCTGAGCACGGACAAATACAGCGTCATGTGCATCATGATATCCGCCATTCTGCCGAGAAAACGGACGTACGCATACGGAACCACCAGCGGCGCTCCCTCCTCCGAGGCCGTCCCCCCTTCTTCCTGCGGGCAATCCGCATCCGCGGCAAGCGCCGGAGCCTGCTCTTCCCCTGCGTTTTCCAGTCCCTCTTCCTCCCGGTTCCGCCGTTCTCCTTCTCCCCTGCTGACGGCGCCTGCCCCCTTCAATGCCGGAAGGTCACGGATACATACCCATTCCGGGCACCCGGCATGCCACGCCCGGGCGTTTTCCGGAATGAGGCCCGCCTCCAGCATGGAAATGACCTCCACTTCCGGCAGAGGCCCCTTCTGTTCATGACCCTGAATCCAGTAAATATCCATAGGAGATTCCTGTTACATACTGCGCAGGGAGCGGGCCGGATCCTGGCGCGCCGTGATCAGGGCAGGAATGATGGATGCCACCACAACCATGACAAAAGCTTTCACCGCCTGCCATGCCAGCTCCGCCCAGTCAATCACCACCGGGATATTCGCCGTGCCGTGGAAGGCCACGGGGAACGGGTCAAAGCCTATTCCCGCAAGAAAACCCTGAATCTGCATGCGGTATTCCAGCACCAGCAGCCCCAGCCCTACCCCCAGGAGGGCTCCCACAAAACCGATGATGACGCCCTGCCACAGGAAGACGCGCACCACCTGGAACGGAGTGGCTCCCAACGCCTTCATCACGGCGATTTCCTTTTTCCTCTGGATGGAAACGGTAAACATCACCGCCATGATGCAAAAAGCGGAAATCAGGGAGATGAAGGACAGGACAAAGCTCATCATCATGCGCTCCTTCTGCATCAGTTCAAACCACGCGTTAAAACGGTCATGCCAGGTTTCCAGCGTCCATGCGGAAGAAGGCTTCTCCTTTTCCAGCGCCTGCATCACGGGAGCCAGCATCGTTTCCACATGGTAAGGATCTTCCACGCGCAGGGCCACGGCCTGCACCACGTCATCCTCATACCCCAGCAATTCCTGGCCGATGACCAGCGGAATGAACAAGTCAGGGCTGGGCGTATGCTGGGAAGCCCGGTAAATTCCAATCACCTCCAGGTCCTTCGGCATCACCAGTTCCTTGATCTTGCGGAAACATTCCATATCCGCCTCATTCCTTGCCCCGGCCTTGAAACCGTCCAAAACAGTTTCCCATTCTTTCCGCGTACCTTGCGGAAAAGCCACCCTGCCGTTGTCCGCAATTTCCCCGTCGTTCAGCACGGCAAGCAGATCCATCAGGCTGGAACGTTCCGCATCCCTGCGCGGGACGGACAACAGCCCGTTAAGCAGGGAAAAGGCCCTGTCCACGGAGGCTCTGTCGGCCGTTTCACGCTCTCCCTCCGTCTTCAGGGATTTACCCCACTCTTTCAAATCCTTGAGTTCCCGCGCGTTTTTCTCCGCCAGCATCGGCAGCTCCGTCTGCTGGTAGGCGTGGGAAATTTCCTGAAAATTGCGGGTCGTATAAACCCGGACAACATCCCCCACATTCAATCCCATGTTCTCCGCCACAATGGAGGAAACCACAGCCTTTTCCCCCATGTCCAGTTCCGCATCGCCAGCTACCACCAAACGCTTCAAATCTTCCAACTGGGCGGCGTTTTCCGTATCAATGGCCCGAAAAAAGCAGGGCCTCTGCCGCCCCTGCACATCCACCAGCGCATAGTCTTCTATCAGGGCGTAGGCGGACTGGACGCCGGGAACGTGCCTGAGTTTCTCCCCCAAATCCAGCCAGTCCGGAATCACTTCCCTCACGCCGAAGTCGTTCCGGTAACATACCTGGACGTGCGGGGAGTGCGCAAACAGATTCCCCTGAATTTCCTTCTGGAGGCCTCCCATGACGGACAACACGACGATGAGCACCATTACCCCCAGAGAAACGCCCAGCAGGCAAATCAGGGTAATAATGGAAAAGAAAGTCCGCAACGGGTTCAAATACCGCAGCGCCAGGCTCAGGCTGATGTACCGGCTCAATAGGTTCTTCATGAATAACGCGGCACACCTTGCCTGATTGCGCTCCCCTTTCCAAGCCTAAAACATGTTCCGGAAAACGGGCGGCCTTTCTTCTGCCGCGCAATCAGGCAGAAAAGGGACATCCCATCTTTTCCTGCGTTGGGAACTTTCCTGTGCCCCGCGCCCGGAAACCATCCCGCGCCAGAATTATTCCCTGCATGCAAACGGATGGGAAAAACAGGAGAAAATCATCATATCCTGTTGACTTCTATTTTTATAGGTGTATCCATAGGTTTAATTGCTAAATGGCGCACCTTATCACAAAATTATTGTTGATAAACAGAAATTATTTAAAGATAGCCAATTAGAATGAAATCTAACTTTTCCATCTGCAACAGCGTCCGGGGCAATCATCATCTTGGTTTTACCGTTACGCCGGTTTTACAGAAGAGGGAGGGCGAATCGTCCGTCTCCTTTTCCTATAATCATGCTGCTCCGTCCTATCCCGGAGACGTGATGCCGGAAACCTCCAAACAAATTCAAGTAGGGGAAGGCGGAGGGGATACCCGTCTGTACGTACTGACGGCCACCGGCACGGTGGATGACCAGGCCACGATTTCAGTAGCGGGGCAAAGCTATACGTCACCCTCAGGCGCCGGAGTAAGAATTAACGGCAGCTTCCCCGGCATCAAGGCCGGGTTTTATACAGTGTCCGTCTCCCACATCAACATTGACTATCCTCCCAGGGGGAACGTCTCCTTCCTCAGTTGCACCGTAGGCCCAGCCAGCGCCATCTCCATCACGCCTGAAGAGAACGACCCGCCGCAGGAATGCGATTGCGACTGCCCGCCGTGCTCCTGCAATTCGGACGGTGAAACTACTCCCGGAGGCGTCCCCTCCAGCAGCAGCGCCCCAGTCAGCGGCCGCTCCTCCCTGCGCCACTTCTTTTCCAATCTGACCACAACCTCCGGAGGAAGCGGGGTGATGCGGCAATCCTCCGTTAATGGCATGGCCTGGTCAGCGCAGTTCGGCGCGTTCCGCGGCATATCCCACATGCCGGCGGGACGTCT
>OGPT01001822.1_pt1 | contig 18593 bp, 20 predicted proteins | sample 1552951 | NCBI WGS metagenome assembly OGPT01 (sample SAMEA2580224, study PRJEB22360) | human gut metagenome | biome: human gut; feature: human-associated habitat; material: faeces | place: Denmark | collected 2008/2010
TGACAATGCATTTGTTGAGAATGGATTATCACTCGCAAGTTCATTATATCACCTTGTTTATTAAAAAGAAAGGTTGTTAACAAAAAATTCACTTTGTCAACAACCTGAGATAATGGTTTATCACAACCATTATCTAACTAATAAATAACCTACATAGGAAAAGTATAATATCAACATAAATATTCCTCTAGTTTTAGTAATCTTTTGGTCCTTTAAAACAAATCCATATACTAAGATACCTGCTATAACCATTACTATCATATCAATCAAAGAATTATAACTTATTGTTAATGGATTAACTATTGAAGAAAAGCCTAAAATCATAAGAATATTAAAGATATTAGAACCAATTACATTTCCAATAGCAATATCATCCTCACCTTTTTTAGCAGCTACGACACTAGTTACTAATTCTGGAAGTGATGTTCCAACAGCTACTACTGTAAGAGCAATAACACTATCACTTATACCAATTATTTTAGCAATAGCAGTAGCACTATTAACAACTAACTCCCCACCACCTACTATTGCAATTAGTCCTATGATAATAAATAGTATTTCCTTGAAAGTCACTTTTTCTCTAGAGTTCTCTTCCTTTTTCATATTACCTTTAGCATCACCTAGTAAAGAATACATATAAATTCCTAGAAAACAAACAAGTAATAAACCATTTACTCTATTAATCGTTCCAACTTTACCACTTTCTATATAAGTGCCTACACTTATTATAAATAAAGCAACATAAGATAGAAATAAGTAAACAAAATCTCTTGTAACTAGCTTTCTTTTACAATTTAAAGTAGCAAATAAACTAGTAGCACCAAGTACCAATAACATATTACAAATATTAGAACCTACTACATTACCAACTGATATAGCACTATTTCCTTTAAACGAAGCAATTAAACTAACAGCCAATTCTGGTGCACTAGTACCAAAAGCTACAATTGTTAAACCAATGATAAGACTAGGTATACCAAGAGCTTTAGCAACATTACTACACCCATCTACAAAAGCATCTGCTCCTTTAACTAATAAAACAAATCCTATAACTAATAATAAAATTTCTAAAAATATCATCTTCTACTCCTTTCTTTTCTGATATAAAAAGAGACTTAGTCTGCTTTCTATATCTTGCAAACAAGTCTCATTGTCTATAATAAAGCCAGATAAAAATCATGATGTTGACTTTATTACATGCTAGATTCTAACATGCCAACTACTCCCTTATTAACAGTATAAGTGTAACCTTTTAATAGGTATTAGTCAAGTGCTTCTTTATGAAGTTTCACCATCATATTGTAAACTAAACCTACTCCCAAGATAACAATTACAAAACTATATAATCCACCAATGATAGGAATTAACCTTATTAGTCTAGTAATTACTACACCAATTAATATTTGTAAATAAATATTATTTAATTTTAAGATTTTATTACCTATTAATCTACCAAAATAAACTGATGAAATAATACTTGATAGATAAATAATTATTCCATATAAGATTAAAGCTATAATAGCAAGTGGCATACAAACAGTACTAATCATTAATATTACAGAAATAACCGGTACTGCTATCAAGAAAAGAAAACCATTTCCAAAAGTTTTAAATACTTTATCTTTCTTAACTTCATCAAGTACCTTATAGCTAGCTGGTAATAGTAAATATATTGCTAAAGCTACTAAAAAGCTAGTTACTATTCCTAATAGAATACTACTAATTGATGGTATAACCTCATCCTTACTCTTTTCATCAACATGATATGTTTTTATCTCTTTAATGCTAGCATTAGTATTAGAATAATCTATATTATCATTATATTTTAAGGTACCATTTATCTTAGTATTATCAGATATTGTTAACTTACCACTATTTAGAGTGACATCACCACTTATTTCTTTAGAATCAATGATAACCTCACTAGCTGCTAAAAAGATATTTCCTTTAATGTCTGCTGATATTGTTATAGTATTACCTGCTACATATAAATCCCTTGCTATATTAGCACTACTATCAATTACTATTTGATTACCTGCAACAAATAAATCTCTAGTAACCATACCTTTAAAGTTAATACTATTACCAGCAAACATTCCATATTCAGAACTACCATTTATGTTTAGATTATTACCAGCCGTAAAATCAATTCCTTTAACCATATTATTAGTAGAAACATCATCACCGGCTGTAAACATACTATGATTTACTGTCTTAACAGTATTATTACTTATATTTAGATAGTTACTATCTTCAGCATAAACATTAGGTAAGATTAGAAAACTACTAATTATAAGTAAAATAAACAATTTCTTTATATTTTCCATATTCACCTCTCCTATTATAAGGATAGCATATTATTATTTAAAAATGAACATTTTTCTACTTCTTACCACTCCAAATTTCATACCAGTTTTTAATACTTTCTTTAGAGTCACCTGCTACTTCTTTTATTACTGACCAAGTAAGTCCGAAGTTCTTCTTTAAATTTTGAAAGTCTTCCTTAGCACTATCACAAATAGAACTATCTTTACTACAAATAGCTGATGTAATATTTAAATAGCTATTAACCACTTTATCTTTAACAGTAGTATATGCCCTACCTGTCTTACTACTAATTTCTTCTTTATAATTAGGAAAGTATTTTTCCACCTTTGAGTCTAGATAAAGCATTGCTTCTAGTACTTTTAATTTAGCTTCATTAGTTAATTCTTTAAAAGTATGTCCTTTAATAGTACCATCATAAAAGATAAAATCAACCAAAGTAACAAAGTTAGTTTTTAAACTACTAGTAGCACTATCATCCTTCAGCGTATTAACATAAGTTACTACTTCATCATCAATATTTGTATCAGTACTAGAACTATTTACTTGATTATTATTAGTATTTATAGTACTACTATTATCAGTAGATTGATAATCATTACTAGATTTACTTTTCTCTACTGTTTTTTCTTCTTCCTTAGCTTTATAATCAACTATTAAGTCTTCATCACTTACTTTAATATTAGTTAATCCATCTTTTTCTTTCTTATCTTTATTTTTATAAGTAAACTTAATCTTATCTTTTTCCTTATAGTCACCTTTATAATTAGTAATTAAATAATCTTTGTTTTTACTACTACCTAGTAAATATTTCTTTCCTACTGCTTCTACAGTAACAGTTACCTCATTACTTTTATTTTCATCTTTCTTAGAAATAATAAATAGAGTTGTCACTAAAACTAACAAACATATTAAAACGATAATAATTATATTTTTAATCTTCTCTTTATTCATATATCCTCACTTCTTGCCTGTATTATAACACAGGTTACTAAAAAAGAATATTAAAAGTTTTAAATATTACGTCACTTAAATCCATATAAAAAGAATCCTAAAGATTCCTTAATTTTACTAGAATATAAATACTTTCTATTAGACTAGCTACTTCTGCTATTATCAAGAAAGATCCAGCAAGAGTGGTTAAGGCTATTAATGAACTAAATGGATTAGTAATCAACACTACTCCTAGAATAATCATTAATATTTGAGTGATTAGTAATAAAAGCCAATTACTTCCTGCAATAGCACTTAGATTAATCGATAACTGCATCTTTATTAAATTACTAACTATTATCCATATACCTAAAATCACTGGAAAAACATTAATTAAATCCATTCTATAAAGATAGATAAGACTACCAGTTAATGTTGTTACTATTCCTGTTACTAAATCAAGACTAAATAGTCTTTCTTCATTAGGCAACATAAAGTAAGAGATAAAACTACTAATACCATTAACAATCATAATAGCAGCAAAAAATATAACTGCTACTTCTAGTGACTTCATAGGACTAATCAATAAGAATATTCCTAAAATAATTAACAAGCTAGATATCAAAATAGAATACTTTTCAAAATTCTTTAAATAATTTCTAATCATTATTAAACCTCCATATCATTAGTATACTACTTGAGATTTAATAATTAAATAGATTAAAATAATTATTGTGTCAACTAATGTTTATTAATAAGCAGAAAATACTCTTCTATCTAAGAAATCACTATTTCGGTAAGGAATTAACACCTTAAAGCTACCTGATGAATAAGGAGCTATTTGATATTCTTGAAAGAAAAGAATAATTCCTCTAGGAGTAAAAGCAAACACTTGATAATTATCTATAACTGGTTTAGTCCCTTCTAACAGCATATTTCTATCAACAATACGTTTATTGTTTAAAAGTTTACTTCTAGTTTCTTTTGATAAATAATTTAAAATGAATGGATCTTTATCTATTAAATCAGCCATAGTAATAAGCTTATTATTAATAGTATCATAAGTAAAAGATATTATTCTATTATCAGGATGAGCTCCAAAGACAAAACTAGATATATAAAATACATAACTATCATAACTATTATATCTATAATACTCATAAGTAATAGTTAAATTACAGGGAAGTTCTATTTGATATTTTTCTTTAGCAAAGTCTAAAAAATTATCTACTTCATTTTTAATAAACGTAGTTAGTTTTTCTTTTAAGTTCTCATATGGTACTTGGGGAAAAGCAATATTTATTTCATTTTTCAAAATAATCACCTATTAAAATATATGTTGTTTTTAATTTTATAGAATAATACTTTCTAGATTTTGAAATACTAATAATGGTGATTGACATGAAAATCCATCTAGGTTATGTAGCAAGTCCCCTATCTTTAGATAATATTACTTACTCTCATACTATGACTTATAAGACTTACTCTAGACTAACTTCTGAAGATAGTAATAGAAGGTTAAGAGAAATTATTAATAGAAATTTATATATCTTTGATAATGTTATTAACTATAATCATATAAATGAAGTATATTTCTATAGAATGTCTCCTAATATTATTCCTCTAGCTACTCATGAAAAAGTTAATTTTGATTATTTATTACCCTTTAGCGAAAAGTTTAATGATATAGGAAAAAAGATAAAGAGGTATAGAATGCGAGTTGATACTCATTTAGATCAGTATTGTGTTTTAAATAGTGTTAATGAAAAAGTTGTAGAAATATCTATAAAACAAATTGAATACCATTATAATCTTTTTAAATTACTAGGGATAAATGGTAAAGCAATTATTCATGTTGGAAGTGGTAAGGATAACAAAGAAGAAAGTGTTAAAAGATTTATTACTAATTTTAAAAAGTTACCTGATTATTTAAAAGATATTATCATTTTAGAAAATGATGATAAACTATTTACTTTTGAAGATACTCTAGCTATTTGTAAAAAATTAAATATTCCTATGGTTTTAGATTATCATCATTATAAATGTAATAATAAAAAGAAATTAACAACTAGTGATTTAAAAGATATTTTATCTACTTGGAAGGATACGAAGTTAAAAGCTAAGATACACTTTTCTTCACCCAAAAGTAGAAAGGATAAACGAAGTCATCATGATTATATTGATGAAAAAGAATTTATTAAATTTATTGATTTACTAAAGAAAATTGATGAAGATGTTGATATTATGTTAGAGTGTAAAATGCGAGATATGGCTTTATTCAAGTTAGTGAGACAGTTAAAATGTCATAGTGAATATACATTTATTAATGAAACAACCTTTAAATTGTAAAAAAATGCTTGACTGGGGTTTATTAATGTGCTAAGATAGACTTGTCTTTCGAATGGGAAAGCATGCGCTCGTAGCTCAGTTGGATAGAGCGTTTGGCTACGAACCAAAAGGTCAGGGGTTCGAATCCCTTCGAGCGCACCAGTTCGGGAAGTAGTTCAACTTGGTAGAGCACTTGGTTTGGGACCAAGCTGTTGCAGGTTCAAATCCTGTCTTCCCGACCAGTTAGAATTTTAAAAGTCTTGAGTTTCAAGACTTTTTTTGTTTATATATTCACTATCTCACTATTAACAACATAATCTAGATATTCTTTAGCATCTATATGCTCTTTTGGTCTTTCAAACTTTCTAAGTATAACTTTAGATAATTCCAAATCACTAATATTAAAAGTTTTTAAGTAAGAAATATAATTATTCATTTGAAATATCAATAACTCTTCTTTGCTAGTAAATTCATATATACCTTTATTTTCATAATCAGCATGTTCAAATAAATACCAGTTACCATTGTTTTTATATATTAAAAAAGAATGTGTTGGATAAGCATTTTTATAATTTAGATTAACCATTTCAAAATATGTTTCCACATAATAATTATTCTTAGTAAACCAATCTCTTTCCAGTTCTGTTTGATCAAAACAATTACCTGTCATAGTAGTTAAAATATCACTAGTATTCTCTAGGACATATTCTAAATACCAATCACCTTCATTATTTAAATATACTTTACTACTCTTAGATAAATAGCCATAATTAATCTTATCCATAAACATTAATAACTCACTTGGTGTTTTAATTTTTTGGTATGCTTCTTTCACTTTATCTTATCTGCCTTTCTATCTCTTAAATATCTATCTAGATTAATATCTTGATAATGATTACCAAAAGAATCTAAATATCTATTGAAACTAGTATCGTCTACCTCTACTACTCCATCTGTTAAAAGTTTATCTCTAAAACTTTCATCTAAATTCTCACTAGGCCAACTTGCTAAACCCACTAATTTTTTGTCACTAGACTTAGTAAACTGTGAAAAAGTCGGATCTATAAGTAATCTTTTCATATCATCATTATTATGATATTCAGCAAGTAATACTACATGATCAACTTGGACTAATTCATTTAAATCAATACTATTTACCCAAACACCACTAAGATTAGTCTTAATTTCATATTCTATTTGATTAGCTAAATACTTACAAAAACCATCTAGTGAATCAGTATTTTCTAACAGTCTAGCTTTTTCTTCTTTCACTATTTTCACTATATCATTATATTTATCTTTATTACCTATATTTAATATAGAGTTATAAAATGATTCTAAATCCATACTAGTCACCTACTTTTCATAATTCCAAAGACCAAGTTTTCCCTTAACTTTTATAGGTTGGTCATACTTACATATATTTTCTAGTTTCCAGGCATAAGTCTCAACATGATTACTTCTTCCATAAACAAGTGGATTAATATCACGTAATTTTTTGTTAAACTCTTCATCTACTAAAATACAATCTACTAATGTCGCTTCTCCAATAATTTCTCCTTTATAATAATTAAGATTATAAGAGCTAAATCTTTCAGCCATATCTTTTTCTAAAGTCATCCCAGCATGAATTAAAATCTTACCCCGATATTTAGTTTTCCAACTTCTAAATTCATACATCTTATAGCCATTGATAATTAAAGAAGCCCATGGCTCTTTTACTGTTAATACTTTCATAACTACCACCTCTACCTACATAATAGCACATATTAACTATATCCTAAAGAAAAAGATGAGACAACCTCATCTTAGTGAAAATTACAACAAGAGCCTTGATTGATATTACTTACTACATTCTCTTCACAACAAGAATATTCTGGACAATAAGTATGTTTATAAATGTGATGATTAATTATTCTGGTTCTAATAGGACAAACATGGGGAACTTGATGAATTATAGTTCTATTAACTTGTCTTTCTTGCATAGGTTCGATAATAGGACTTTGGGTAATTCCTTGCATATAACCACCCTGATTCATTCCCATACCATTAATATTAACATCAATATCCATATCTTGATCAATTATATTTCCATCCCCTACAATACTAGCAGATTGATTCATATCAAAATCTTGATTATTATATAACATTATATTTCCTCCTCTAATATAGAGTATGACATTACACCATTAAAGCATCTTTATTTTGCCTAATAAAAGTGCTATAATATGTCCTAATAAAAAAAAGAAGGGATAACTATGCTAGAAAAAATTAAACAAATAAAAGATTTAGAAACTATCTTTAATATGTTAGATAATATTGATGACTTTAATCTATCCGAAGATGAATATGCAAAAGTTATTAACTATTTAGCAAGAAAATATATAGAAGTAGAAAAATATCTAACTGATAATTATCCTTTACTATATTTATTAGATAAAAAGATGAAAGAAAAGAACGCTCCCTTACAACTATATTTTAAATCTAAGATAATGTATAAAATAATGAAAAATAATCTATATCCTTACTTTGAAAAACTAGATAGTAACTTTAACTTCACTAATCTAGAATATAAAGGATCAGGTTCATCTAATTTTACTTTCTTTTTTGCAGATAAAGTATTAAAAATTGGTGATAAAAAAGCTACTTTTGACTTTCCTACTTTCTATCGTTTTAATGATTTAATTGTTCAAAAGAAATTCCCATTAGAAAAAAATAATTTATATATTGAGATAAGTCCTAAAGGAGAAGCTATTAAGCTGACTAAAGATGATATTGCTGATATAAAGAAAGACTTGGAAAGAGCTAGTTTAGTAATTGGTGATAATAATTTTGAATCTAATTTCGCTTTATTTACTAATGAGATGAATTACCAAGGATTTAAAGATGTAGATGGTAATCACAAAGTAATTGATATTACTCAAAGTAAAAGTTATCAAAAGAAAAAGATCAAATTAATTGATCTTGACTATATTTATCATAAAGATGATAAAAGGATTAGTATACCTAAACTTTAGAAAGGTAATTGCATATTATCTTTCTTAAAGCCTTTCATCATCTTTTTCATTTGTTCAAATTGAATAAGTAATTGATTTACTTCTTGAACAGATCTACCACTACCTTTAGCTATTCTTGTCTTTCTACTAGCTTTAATAATTCTAGGATCACGTCTTTCTTCTTTAGTCATAGAAAGAATAATCGCTTCTACATGAGCAAGTTGTTTTTCAGGTATTTGGATATTAGAAAGTCCCATCTTTTTAGCACCTGGTATTAACTTGATTAAATTCTCGAGTGGTCCTAACTTCTTTATTTGTTTCATAGAAGTTAAAAAGTCTTCTAAATCAAACTTACCTTGTTGTAATCTTTTAGCTGCCTTAGTAGCTGCTTTCTCGTCAATTGCTTCTTCTGCTTGTTCAACTAAAGAGATAATATCACCCATATCTAGAATTCTACCAGCCATTCTTTCTGGATCAAAACTAGATAGACCATCTAACTTCTCACTAGTACCAATAAACTTAATAGGAAGATTAGTTAAATGACGAACAGAAAGGGCAACTCCACCTCTAGTATCACCATCTAACTTAGTTAAGATAACACCAGTTAAATTTAACTTTTCATTAAAACCATTAATTACATGAATAGCATCTTGTCCCATCATCGAATCAAGTACTAATAAAGTCTCTTGTGGTTTAATAGCCTCTTCTACTTCCGTTAATTCTTCCATTAACTGTTCATCAATTTGTAAACGTCCAGCAGTATCAATTAAGACATAATCAAAACCATTTTCTTTAGCATAATTATAAGCTCTTTGACATAAAGAAACAGGATTAGTTATACCTTCTTCATATACTTCTATACTTAATTGTTTACCTATTTGTTTTAACTGATCAATGGCAGCTGGTCTATAAATATCACCCGCTACTAGTAATGGTTTCTTCTTATATTTTTTTCTTAAATAATTAGCAAGCTTACCAATAGTAGTAGTTTTACCAGATCCTTGAAGACCAACCAACATCAAAGTAGCAGGATTACCTTCCATATTTAAAGGAGCTGCTTCTCCTCCTAATAATTCAGTTAATTCATCTTTTACTATTTTAACGAATAAGTCACCTGGTTTAATACTCCTTTTAACTTCTTCACCTAAAGCTTTTTCTTTTACTCTAGTAGTAAATTCTTTTACTACTTTATAGTTAACATCAGCTTCCAATAAAGAAAGCCTGATTTCTCTCATCATCTCATCAATATTTTCTTCAGTTATCTTTCCATAACCTTTCGCTTTATGGAGAACTTCTTGTAAACGATCTCCTAGACTTTCAAACATATTTTCATCTCCACTTCCTTATCTATTATATCTAACTTTGACTTACTTTGTCTATTCATTTTGTTATTAAAAAAGATGTAAATTATTATATCATTTACACCAATTTTATCGGGTCCCAAGAGCCAATCAGTCTGCTCTTGGGACACTTATTTCATTTTGTTTGTTTTTCATCCTGATTTTCTAAAAGTTTTTTTCATCCGCCCCGACTGGACGTCGCCCATCAGAGGTGGGTCTACTACCTCCCTTTTCTATTCCAAGATGTATGGTGATTCTTTCGTTCCTGATCCTGTTATCACCTTAATTGCCGAGTTTAGATGAACAACTGGACGCACACCACAGTCGCCGTATACAATATTGCTGTTGACATATCCAGTATTATCGACATAGAATACACCGTTAGTATTAAACTTGGGCGTTATTGTCCACTGACTTTTGCTTGAGTTATACATCCAATCGTTATCTTTACAATCACTTACTGAACTATCATCCCATTTAGTTAGTTCTTTTGCTAAACAACTAGCTCTATTTGTTGTTGCTCCTCCACTTGTAGCATATCCATAATCACTTAGATACATTAATCCTACTTTTCCTGTCCATGATGTACCTCTTCCACTATATACTTTTGTTCCTCTTTCGTATTTATACCAATGTGAAGCTAGTCCGTTTGATGAGCTATTATATCTTTCTGTTCCTCCTAGGTACCACTTAGCAGTTACTATCATTGCTTTGGCTTTCTCGGTTAATCCCGTTGTTGTAAAATCACATGTCTTAGTTGCATTTTGGTAGCCTTTATAACAGTTACCTGCGCCTCTATTCCAATATAAGCTTCCTCCTGCAGTTTCACTTTCATGTCCTGGATTTAATAAATAATTTAGTCTTGCTTCTGCCCATTCATTCTTTCCATAATTATTTTCTGCTCCTGTTGTAGTATCTTTGTTATCCCATGAATAACTTCCTATTGATTCATTTCTTATTATCTTTAGTCTTTTTTCTACCTTTCCTGTTCCATCATCTGTATCAAAGACTCCTATTATTCGCCATAACTCATCATTAAATTTTACATAGTTATTAGGATCTGCTCCTATATAGCGATAATCTGTTAGAGCTGTTGTTTGCTCTGTTGCTTCATGTGTGAATGTCCACATCTCTTTCTTTTGAGCATCTGTTGCACTGTTATAATCTAAATCTTCTGCATTTGCTTTATCCATTATTAGTTTAGTAGCAAGTTGAGGAACTCCCTCTTGAATAGCATCTACTACTATTTTTCCATGATAATGTTTTCCTAAAGCTTCATTAGTAGCATCTTCTTTTATCCATAGTTTTAAAGTAAAAGTCTTAGATTCTCCCGCTTTTAAACTTCCAGATATTATTGTTGAATCTATTGAATCACTTAATAATTTTATATTAGTACCATCTATATTATATTTTATAAAGCCTTTATCTAGTTGTTTATCACTACAATTATCTTGGGTAATCATATCTTTATCATCTTGAAGTGATACAGTATACTCTGCTGTTAGACTTCCCGTATTAGTAATTGTAAAAGTATTACCTGTTTGAGCAAGTCCATCACTATCTGATGTTGGTAAAGCTCCATTTAATCCGATAGTAGATGATGAGTCAGCATCAAAACTGATATTTAAAGTTCCTGATTTAACCACATTATATTCAGCAGACTTTGATGATACTGTAAACATGGCAAATGTGCTACCAATTGATAATAAAGTTACTCCAAAGATAGATAGTAAGGTAAGCATCAATTGTCTTTTTCCCATTTTAGTAAGGGCTATTTCCCGGTAATCATTATTCCTTACTCTAGCCTGCTCTTTAAATTCTTTTCTCTTTTTTCTATATTTGAATTCTGCCAATTTTATCACCTATCTTTTTAATCTAGTTAAAGTATAGCAAATTTTTTTAATTTATACTAGTACTTTTTAAAAGAAAAAAGCAGTCATTTATTTAGACTGTTTCATCTCTTTCATTGCTTCTTTTCGTGAAAAACTTTGTTTTCCTCTCTTATCTAGTCCTAAAGCTTTTACTAAAATTGTATCTCCAACACTTACTACATCTTCACACTTATTGACACGTGCTGTATCTAATTGAGAGATATGAACAAATCCTTCACAGCCTGGCCATAATTCAATAACACAACCAAATTCTTCGACCTTTAGTACTTTAACAGAGTAAATCTTTCCTTGTTCAACTTCACGAGCAACATTTACAATCATCTCTTTAGTTTTATCAATAACATCTTTATCAGTATGATAAATAATTACTCTACCATCATCTTCTAAGTCTACTTTAACTGCTCCAATACTATTTACATCATTAACATTACTTGCTTCACAAATAATCTTCGTAATCATTTCTCCACCCTTACCGATAACGTCTCTTATCTTATTAGGTGAGATATAAAATACCTCTGTTTTAGGTGCATATTTAGAAACTTCTTTTCTTGGTTCTTTAATAGTATCTGTTATAACACCTAGAATTTGATGTCTTGCTTTTTTAGCTTGGGCTAAAGCTTGTTTTAAAATATCCTTAGTAACACCTTTAATCTTGATATCCATTTGTAAAGCACAAATACCTTCTTCGGTTCCTGCTACTTTAAAGTCCATATCTCCTAAGTGGTCTTCCATACCAGCAATATCTGTTAAAATAATATAATCATCATCATGAGTGATTAATCCCATAGCAATACCTGCAACTGGTGCTTTAATAGGAACACCTGCTGCCATTAGACTCATGCATCCTGCACAAATAGATGCTTGTGAACTACTTCCATTACTTTCTAGTATTTCGGATACTACTCTTATCGTATAAGGAAATTCTTCTTCACTAGGAATAACTTGTAATAATGCTCGCTCACCTAGTGCTCCATGACCAATCTCACGTCTACCTGGTGCTCCATATCTTCCAGTCTCTCCTACTGAAAACTGAGGAAAGTTATAGTGTAACATAAATCTTTTTTCATCTTCTAAAGATAGACCATCTAAGATTTGATGTTCTCCTAAAGCTCCTAGAGTAGTTACTGATAAGCTTTGGGTTTCTCCTCTAGTAAATAAAGCAGAGCCATGTGTTCTTGGTAATAAATCAATGGATGCACTAAGCGGTCTTATTTCATCAAAGCCTCTTCCATCACTTCTTAATTTTTCTTTAACTATTATCTTTCTAAATAAGTTATATTCTGTATCACTAATTATTTTACTTACTTTATATAATAAGATATCTAAGTCTTCCGCTTCTTTATTTTCTTCCTTATATTTAGTTAAAATATTCTCTTTGATCTCATCTAATCTTTGATATCTTTCTTGTTTAGCTTTTATTCTTAAAGCTTCATCTATATCTTTAGAACAAAGACTTTCTACTTCACTTCTTAACTCATCTTCTATTTCTATTTTTTCATATTCCATTTCTTTAATATCATAATTACTTAAAATATCTAATTGGAATTTACAAAGTTTCTTTATCTCTTCATGAGCTAACATTAAAGCATCTAGCATAGTATCTTCATCCAACTCTTTACTACCAGCTTCTACCATTGTAATAGCATCAATTGTACCAGCTACTGTAAGGTCTAATTTGCTATTTGCTAATTCTTCTTGAGTTGGATTAACTACAAACTGATCATTTATATAACCAATCTTCACTCCTGCTACTGGTCCTAAAAAAGGAGCTCCTGTTAACATAGTAGCAAGACTTGATCCAAACATAGCAGCAAGTTCTGGTGAACAATCTTGATCTACTGATAATACTGTATTAATGATTTGTACTTCATGTTTAAAATCTTCCTTAAATAAAGGACGTATTGGTCTATCAATCATTCTAGCAGCAAGAGTTGCCGCATCAGTTGGTCTTCCTTCTCTTTTAATAAAGCCCCCCGGAATCTTTCCTACTGAATAAAGTTTTTCTTGATAGTTAACTGTTAATGGGAAAAAGTCGCTTAATAAGTTGGCTGTTTTTCCTACTACTACTGCCGTAAGTATCACTGTATCATTATAACGAACTAAAACAGAACCAGTCGCTTGTTTGGCAAGTTCTCCTTGTTCTACTACAATTTTTCTACCATGGAAATCAAGTTCAAATACTTTTTTCATACATACCTCTTTTCTATCTATAGAAAAAGAAACACTAGTATTTAGTGTTACTTTCTAAGTCCTAATTTTTTAACAACTTCACGATACTTTGCTACATCAGTCTTAGCTAAATACTTAAGTAGACTACGACGTTGTCCAACTTTCATTAAAAGACCACGATTTGAATGATAATCATGTTTATGTTCTTTTAAATGAGCTGTTAACTTTTCTATTTCTTTTGTTAAAATAGCGATTTGTACTTCAGTTGAACCAGTATCTTTTTCATCTCTTGCAAATTCTTTGATGATTTGTTGTTTTTCCACCTTTGTTAAAGCCATTACTAACACTTCCTTTCTTTAATAAATCCACCATATTCTAATAAAAAGTAGTAGGAAGAACTGCTTAATACGAGAACAGGTAACTGTACATACTATACTATAGAAATGACTTTTTGTCAAAAGAATATTGTCAATTTCTCAAAAGACTATCTTCATCTAATAGAAAGTCATATATTTCTATAATAATTCTAAATATTTTCTTAACATTACTATTTCTAACTTTGTTATTAATTTAACAAAATCTGTGTAATCACCAGTTGTATGTGCTTTATCTAATGCTTCATAATATTCTAATCTATCTTCTTTTTTTATTATTACCGGATTATATCCATGATTCATTAGATCTAAATTCATAAGTAGCCTTGAGGTTCTGCCATTACCATCTATAAATGGATGAATCTTAACTAATTCACCATGTAATAAAGCTGCCTTGATAATTGGATGAAAATCATTACAATTTTCATAATTTAAAACTAATTTTCCCATTAACTCTGGAACTTTCAAATAATCTGGGGGAATATGAATAGCACCTTTTATAGTAACATTTTCTCTTCTATATCTTCCTGCATTTTCATCATCGATGTCTTTTAAAACTAATTGATGAATACTTTTGATGTTCCGCTCAGTAATAGGGTTATTTTCTTTTACTAAATCATTTAAATATAAAATAGCCTTTTCATGATTTATAGCCTCTAAATGTTCCCCTTATTGATTTTCCCCCAACTGTAATTCCTTCTAACACAACTTGTGTTTCTCTAAGTGTCAAAGTGTTCCCCTCTATGCATTACTATTATATGTCCATTCAAGATTAATAGATTCTTCTAAGAATCTTAAAGTCTCCTTGGAAATTGGTCTTTTACTATCAAGTTCCTTTTTTAACTTATCCATCCCATTAAAATAGTTGTCTTCTTTTTCACTTGCTCCTTTAAGTTTTTTCAGTTATAAATATATAAAAATATCTGCAACATCTCTATTTCTATGTGAAGTGAATATATTTTTTCAAAGTAAAAAGCACCTAAGTGCTTATTTAACTACCCAGAAAGTAGGCATATCTCTTAATCCATTAGTACCAGCTGCTACTGGATGATTTATAATCTTATTATTAATAACTAATTCTGATGAACTACCTCCGTCCATATTAGCAGCATTTACAGCTCCATAGTTTTCCATAATCTCGGTTAAATCACCCATATCTGCTCCAATACTAGTAGCAAGACGACCATTAATTACTAGGAATAGAACAATTCCATCGCTTCTTTGACCAATTGCCGTACGAGGAGCTATTCCCCAACCACCATTACCTTTAACGAAACTACTCTTACCATTGACAATTAAGAATGGACCAAACTCAACTGCATCACGAATACCCATACTAACTGCTTGTTCCCTACTGAACTTACCAAGTACTAGTTTGTTTTCTTTATTAAAGCCAACAAAACCACCGCTCATATTAGCATCATCAAAGTCACTTACTACTACTCCATTAGAAATAACTGTACCATGTGGAAGTGCCCCATTACTATTCCAATCAGGATCATAAAATCCACCAGCATTCATAGCAATAATAGCATTTTCTCTTTTTGCAACTGTTGTAATAGCTTCTCCTCTTTTACCTAAATACTTAGTTGTTGCAATAGATACTCTAGATGGGTCATAAACTGCTACTAAATATCCTTGATAAGATGCTCCTTTAATATCAATTACTTTATATAAAGCACCATCCTCATGTTCTAGTATTTCTTTTTCATATTCATTTTTATAAATAGTTTGATTCTTATTATAATCACTAATATTAACTAAATCAGGATTAGTAGTATCATTAACTTCTACCATATGGTTTTTAGATAAGACTTTATTAATCACATCATCATTATAAAACCAAGTAGCTAAATACTGATGAGTCATGGTAGTCATCGCTGAAGTTATCCAAAAGTCACGAAAGAAATTAAATGGTCCATAGAAAAGAAATAAACCTAAACTACTACCTATAATTATTAAACTACTAAGAATAGTTTTAATCTTTCCCTTTTTAGGTTTCTTATTCTTCTTATCAAGCTCTTTTCTAAGACTTGGCATTACTACTGTTTTCTCTAAATCTTCCATAACTCACCTTTAATTCTTTCCTAGATATTTTCTATCACCATCAACATCTATATAATCAATAGTTAATTTAACTTCTTCTATCTTAGTATCATTTTCTTCTAAGACATCATTATAATCTTTAATATTTTCATTATATTTCTTAATATCACTAACATAAGAATTTATCGCTTTCTCATAACCAATTACAAAAGCTTCACATTTATTATTAACAGATACATCAGGATATAAAACATCAACACATTTATCTTTCAATTCTTTATAGTCATCTTCTAGTGGTTCAATAGTCTTAGTATAATTACTAATTATTTCTTTATACTTAGTATCATTATTCTTTAAATCTTCATAATACATATCTTTCATTACTACTTGATAAAAGTTATCCCGTTCCTTATTAAAAGAATCTATATGTGTTTTAAAATTATTATAGCTTGTTATAACACTATCTATCTTCTTTTTAGATTCTATCTGATCATTTTTATAGCCTATTACAAAATAGATAATTACAATAATAACTAGTAGTATAAAAAGTATTCCTAATCCCCATAATACTTTTTTCTTAGAACTTTTCTTCTCCATTATATTTGTCTCCAATTCTTTTCTTTATTTTTTTCTTGTTCTTAACTTTTCTATTACCACTCAATAATCCTAGTAAGATAAGAAGAAGTAATAAAACTAATCCTAGTAGTCCAAGAATAAGATATTTATCATTACTGTTACTACTACTCTTAACCTCTACCTTATTATATCGTTGAATAGTTTTTTCTACCTCATCATAATTATATAAACTTTTTTTACCAGTTTCAACATTTTCTCCATAAATTAAGAAAAATGAATCACTCTTATTTAGTTTATAGGCTTGATACTCATTATTATCTATTTTTAATTTATAAGGTTTATATCCTTTCGGTATCTTTTTAATATCAAGGATATGGATAGAGATATTACCACTAGTTAGTTGTTTATATAGTTTATAGTTATTATTTTTATATTCATAGAAATTAATATTTCCCTTACTATCTTTTAGAGCGACTATTGTTAGTTTCAAGACTTTATTTTGATAAGCTAAAACGTCTTTATCATTTATTTTTACAGTAGTCTTTTCAAAGTGATTAGGTACTTTTCCTGTTAGTTCTTCTTCTTTTTGAATAAGAGTCATTTCTTTTTTATCTACTTTAACATTAATAGGGTCTAATTCTTTTACATTTACAGTTAAGTGATATGTCTTAGTAGAACCATTTTCAGCGGTTACTACAATATCAAAGGAATTAGCTCCTTCATGGACTTCTTTTTCTCCTAGACCAGTAATACTACTTTTACTATCTTCCCTACTACCTTCAATTGTTATTTTTTCAACATCATGTTCTACTTCTAAAGTATAGTTAAGTTCATTCTTATTGAAACTTGGTGATATTTGATAATCTTTTACACCAAGACTTGCTAGATTATTATTCTTACTATAGTTTGCTACAATTGTCTCTCTTTTAATACATTTAATAGTAGTAGAGTCTTTGGGAGCTGATCTTGTCGCTTCATCATAGGAAACAAAGTTAGAAGAAGCGATTCCTACATTGGCACTGCCTTCTTTTTTTACCGTAAACTTATAAGAATAAGTCTTTCTGGTTTGACCTGGTCTTTGAACATAATCAACTACATGAGTCTCACCACTAGTAAGAGTTAATATACTACTGTCATAGGAAACATTAAACTCCCAAGCTCCAAGACCTGACGGCTCATTAACTGTTACATTAACTGTTACATTTCCCCCTACTACTCCTTCACTAGTAGTACCTGCTACACTAATACTAGCAGCAAAGACATTATCTATACCACAAAAAAAGAAAAAGGAAAGAAGGAAGAAGATAAATATTTTCTTTTTAGTCATTTAAATCATCTCATTTCTGTTCTATTTTACTATATCCTAATAAACTTTTTTGAATTCTTAAAAGGTCTACTACGGTAATTAAACCATCTCTATCAACATCACTAGCGATTAGTTCTGCCTCACTTAAATTATTATTACCTAGTAAGTACTTTTGACATCTTAATAAATCTATAATACTAGTATTACCATCTCCATTATTATCTCCATAGATAACTACTTTATATTCTTTAGTATCTTTAGAGTTAGAAATTGTAACTACATCTCCTGTTGCTAAAGCATCATTTTTA
>OGPT01001834.1_pt1 | contig 18521 bp, 10 predicted proteins | sample 1552951 | NCBI WGS metagenome assembly OGPT01 (sample SAMEA2580224, study PRJEB22360) | human gut metagenome | biome: human gut; feature: human-associated habitat; material: faeces | place: Denmark | collected 2008/2010
AAAAGGCTGGTTCCTTGGTGTTCAGTTTGATACGTTATTTACAGATGATCTGTATATGAAAATCAGTAAGAATGCAATCGAAACAGCTGCGAGACTGAAGAAAATCCTGAAAGAAAAAGGATATGATTTCTATATTGATTCCCCGACGAACCAGATCTTTGTTGAGATGGAAGACGAGAAGCTGAAAGAACTTGAGAAGAATGTCAGGGTCAGCTTTTGGGAGAAGACGGATGAGAAACATACGGTAGTCAGATTTGCTACGAGCTGGGCGACAGATATGGAGAAGGTTGAGAAGCTGAGGGAGTATTTATAAAAAAGTAAGAATATAAATAATAGCAAATACAGATAATATATAGAAGCCCATAAAATGAGAATCATTATCATGTAGAAATATTGCGTTTTGCAAAGAAACTTGATAGAATACATATGGTTAGAGAAAACTAACTGTGTGAATAAATCATGTATACTCCTTTGTCTGTAATACCTGAACACAGGCGAGGGAGTCCTCAGAAAGGATGGACAACTATGAATTATCTGGAAATTGAAAAAGTAATCGGAAGAGAAATTATCGACTCACGCGGAAATCCAACGGTTGAGGCAGAAGTGCATCTTGTAGATGGAACTGTAGCAAGAGGTGCAGCTCCAAGTGGTGCTTCTACAGGAGAATTTGAGGCACTTGAACTTCGTGATGGAGACAAGTCAAAATTCGGTGGAAAAGGTGTTTCCCGTGCAGTAGAAAATATTAATACAACAATCAACAGTGCATTGGTTGGAATGGATGCAGGAGACACTTATGCAATTGATCAGGCAATGATCCAGGCAGATGGAACAAAAGATAAATCAAATCTTGGCGCAAATGCAATTCTTGCGGTTTCAATCGCATGTGCAAGAGCGGCAGCAGATGCACTTGAGATTCCGCTGTACCGTTTCCTTGGAGGAGTGAATGGAAACAGACTTCCTGTTCCAATGATGAACATTGTAAATGGCGGGTGTCATGCACTTTCTTCCGGACTGGATGTGCAGGAGTTCATGATCATGCCGGTTGGAGCACCGTCTTTTAAAGAATGCATCCGCTGGTGTACAGAGGTATTCCATGCACTTGCAGGAATCTTGAAAGACAGAGGACTTGCAACATCTGTAGGTGATGAGGGTGGATTTGCCCCGGCACTGAAATCAGACGAAGAAGCGATCGAGACAATTCTTGAGGCTGTGAAGAAGGCCGGATATGAGCCTGGAAAAGACTTCAAGATCGCGATGGATGCGGCATCTTCAGAATGGAAGACAGGGACGATTGGAGAGTATAAACTTCCAAAGGCAGGAACAGTTTATACTTCAGAACAGCTCATTGACCACTGGAAGAAACTGGTAGAGAAATATCCGATCATCTCAATTGAAGATGCACTTGATGAGGAAGACTGGGAAGGCTGGAAAAAGCTGACAGCAGAGCTGGGAGATAAAGTTCAGCTGGTTGGAGATGATCTTTTTGTCACAAACACAGAGAGACTGGCGAAAGGAATTAAGCTTGGATGCGGAAATTCTATTCTGATCAAACTGAATCAGATTGGATCTGTATCTGAGACTCTTGAAGCAATCAAGATGGCACACAAAGCAGGTTACACAGCAATTTCTTCCCACCGTTCCGGTGAGACAGAGGACACAACGATTGCAGATCTTGCAGTAGCGCTGAATACCTGCCAGATCAAGACCGGAGCGCCGAGCCGTTCGGAGCGTGTAGCGAAATATAATCAGTTACTCCGCATCGAGGAAGAACTTGGAACAAGCGCAGTATATCCGGGGAATGACGCATTTAATGTGAGATAACATCAGTAAAATAACCTGACAGTCAGGAAAATCCATGCATTTTATGATCTCAGTGAGATGAAATGCATGGATTTTTGTGCATATATTTCTTTGATTTTCATCTAGATTTTTTTATCTATATGTCATACAATAGAAATGTAATTGCCATCAGGCAACATAATATTTAATAATATTTGGAGGATTTCATTATGAAGAAACCGGTTCTGGTCATTATGGCAGCAGGTATGGGAAGCCGTTACGGCGGTCTCAAACAGATTGACCCGGGGGATAAGGAAGGTCATATTATTATGGATTTTTCAATTCATGATGCAGTAAGAGCCGGATTCAAAAAAGTGGTTTTCATTATCAAGAAAGAAAATGAAGCAGATTTTAAAGAAGCTGTTGGAAAGAGAATTGAGAAGATCATGGATGTAGCGTATGTATTCCAGGATCTGAACAATCTCCCGGAAGGTTACGAAGTTCCGGAAGGACGTGTAAAGCCTTGGGGAACAGCACATGCTGTTTTAAGTGCGATCGATGAGGTGGATGGACCATTTGCAGTAATCAACGCGGACGATTATTACGGACGTCATGCATTTGAGACGATCTATGAATTCCTTACAACACATGAAGATGATGATAAGTACCGTTATACAATGGTAGGTTATCGTCTGAAGAATACAGTTACAGATAACGGACATGTTGCTCGTGGCGTATGTGAACTCAATGAGGCGAAAGAGCTGGTTGGAATCACAGAGCGTACAAAGATCGAGAAGCGTGACGGTGGAATCGCTTTCTCAGAAGACGACGGAGAGACATGGACAACTATCGACGGAGATACTCTTGTATCTATGAATATGTGGGGATTCACAAGAAGTATTTTAGATGAGATCAAAGCAGGATTCCCGGCATTCCTTGAGAAAGGTATTAAGGAGAATCCAATGAAATGTGAGTACTTCCTGCCATCCGTAGTCAGTGACCTTCTGGCAGAGGGCAGAGCAACCGTAAGAGTGCTTGAATCCGAAGATAAATGGTATGGAGTTACATACAAAGAGGACAAGCCGGTTGTAGTTGCAGCGGTACAGACTTTGAAAGACGAAGGTCTTTATCCACAGAAATTGTGGGATTAGATTATGTGTTGTCAGTTACAGAATTTGTGAATCATAATGATCATGCAACATTTTTACCATAAGAGGAACTATTCGTATAAAGATTTTTGTGGTGGATGTGTTATAATCAGAGACAACAAAGCAAAGATAAGCAAGCTGCTGAACACAGTTACTGTGAGTGGCAGCAGCCTGAGCAGTCAAGGCTCAAAGGAGGATTTTAAAAATGGCAATTTTAGTAACAGGAGGCGCCGGATTTATCGGAAGCCACACATGTGTAGAACTTTTGAATGCAGGATATGATGTTGTAATCGCAGATAACCTTTACAACGCATCAGAGAAAGCTGTAGACAGAGTAAAACAGATCACAGGAAAAGATCTGAAGTTCTATAAAGCAGACATCCGCGACAAAGAAGCAATGAACGAGATCTTTGAGAAAGAAGAGATCGAGTCGGTTATTCATTTCGCAGGACTCAAGGCAGTAGGTGAATCAGTTGTTAAACCACTCGAATACTACGAGAATAACATTGCAGGAACTTTAGTTCTCTGTGATGTAATGAGAAATCACGGCGTGAAGAATATCATCTTCAGTTCTTCTGCAACAGTATATGGTGACCCGGCATTTATCCCGATCACAGAAGAGTGCCCGAAGGGAACATGTACAAATCCATACGGATGGACAAAATGGATGCTGGAGCAGATCCTGACAGATCTTCATACAGCAGATCCGGAGTGGAATGTCGTACTTCTTCGTTACTTCAATCCAATCGGAGCTCATGAGAGCGGACTGATCGGAGAAGATCCGAAGGGAATCCCGAACAACTTGATTCCATACATTACACAGGTTGCAATCGGTAAACTTGAGTGTCTTGGTGTATTTGGAGACGATTATGATACACACGACGGAACAGGTGTACGTGATTACATTCACGTAGTCGATCTTGCAATCGGACATGTCCGTGCAGTAGAGAAATTGAAAGAGAAAGCAGGAGTTTCCGTATATAATCTTGGAACAGGAAACGGATATTCCGTACTTGACATGGTGAAAGCATTCTCCAAAGCTTGTGGAAAAGAGATTCCTTATCAGATTAAACCACGTCGTGCAGGAGACATTGCTACATGTTACTGTGATGCTTCCAAGGCAAAGGAAGAACTGCACTGGGTAGCTGAGAGAGATCTGAACAAGATGTGTGAAGATTCCTGGAGATGGCAGAGCATGAATCCAAACGGATACGAGGATTAAGTTTGATTAATCATTTATAATGTGAAATGGAAAGTTGTTGATGAGCAGGGGCGCGCGATGATAGTGTAGTTTCCTGTGCCATCAACAACTTTTTTGTATCATTTGTAAATTATGTTGACCAACCGCGAACAATAACACAGCTCTTGCAACCAACAGTCCATCTGTATTATACTAATAGAACACGATTAAATTCAGAAAAAAATGGAGATAGATAGAAAATGAAGCGCAAAGTAGATCTTAATGAAATTTCAGACGGACGTCTGTATTCCTCTGGAGATATGGTTAAGGTGGACTGTCATGACTGTGAAGGCTGCTCTGCATGCTGCCAGGGAATGGGAAATTCCATCATATTGGATCCAATGGATCTGTGGAGATTGCAACTCGGAAAAAAAGAGAATTTTGATACACTGCTTGCAAACTATCTGGAATTGAATGTAGTTGACGGGATGGTACTTCCTAATTTAAAGATGGCAGGAGAGGAAGAAGCCTGTCTGTTCTTGAAAGATGGAAGATGTTCTATTCATGGATACAGACCGGGAATCTGCCGTTTGTTCCCTCTTGGACGTATTTATGAGGAGAATGGATTCAAGTATTTTATCCAGGTGCATGAGTGTAAGAAGCAGGAACGTGGTAAAGTGAAGATTAAGAAGTGGCTTGGAATTGCAGATCAGAAGAGATACGAAGATTTCGTGTGGAGATGGCATACATTTCTTAAGAACTGTGAAGAAGGAATGAAAGAACTTGATGAGCAGAACGCGAAAGTACTGACGGTTGTGGTTCTCCGTAACTTTTATCAAATGCCTTATCAGGCAGAGGAAGAAGCACAGTTTTATCCGGAATTTGAAGAAAGACTGGAAAGACTGAATGCAATGTTTGGATTTTAGAAGTGAAAGTTAACAACAGGTGAAAGGCAGCAGTAGATGGAAAGCAACAGTAGAAAAACACAGATATTAAAAGAAATTTTTGGATACGATTCTTTCCGTAAAGGACAGGAGGAGATTGTAGATCAGATTTTGAATGGAAGAGATGTGTTGGCAATCATGCCGACCGGAGCAGGAAAGTCACTTTGTTATCAGGTTCCGGCACTTCTGATGTCTGGGATCACGATCGTAGTATCACCGCTGATTTCATTGATGATCGATCAGGTGAAGGCACTGAATGAAGCAGGAGTTCATGCAGCGTATATTAACAGTGCACTGACAGAACGGCAGATTACAAAAGCATTAGAACTGGCAGCGGCAGGCAGATATAAGATGATCTATGTCGCTCCGGAACGCTTGTTGACACCACGGTTTCTGGACTTTGCATGTCATACAGAACTTTCTATGGTGACAATCGATGAGGCTCACTGTATTTCCCAGTGGGGACAGGATTTCCGCCCAAGTTATGTGAAGATCACAGAATTCATCCGCCAGCTTCCAAGACGCCCGGTCGTCAGTGCATTTACAGCAACAGCAACACAGAAAGTAAGAGAAGATATTCTTGAAGTACTTGATCTTGAATCTCCTTATATAAATGTATCCGGTTTTGACAGAGAGAACCTTTACTTCGAAGTAAGACCAGCGCGTGGGAAGAAGGATGCAATTAAGGAATATCTTACACAGCACAGAGAAGACAGTGGAATTATTTACTGTGCAACAAGAAAAAATGTAGATGAACTCTATTTGGAATTGCAGAATGCCGGATTTTCTGTCGGAAGATATCATGCAGGAATGGGGACAGAGGCAAGAAATGAAAGTCAGGAAGATTTCATTTATGACAGGACAGAGATTATGATCGCAACGAATGCATTTGGAATGGGAATAGATAAGTCCAATGTCCGTTTTGTACTTCATTATAATATGCCGCAGAGCATGGAAAATTATTACCAGGAGGCAGGCAGAGCCGGACGAGACGGAGAACCGGCAGAATGTATCCTTTTCTATTCACCGCAGGATATCATGATCAATCAGCTCCTGCTGGATAGTAAAGAGCAGATTGGAGAATACACAGAAGAAGAACTCCGGGTGATCCGGGAACAGGATGTTCTCCGGCTGCGTAAGATGAGTAATTATTGTACGACAAGCATGTGTCTTAGAAAATACATATTGAATTATTTTGGCCAAGAGACAGAAGAACATTGTGGGAATTGTTCCAATTGTCTGGAAGAATTCGTAGAGCTTGATGTCGGAGAGATTGCGGCAGACGTGATCGAGTGTGTGCGCGAATCCAGACAGAGATACGGTATGACAATGATCCTTTCCACACTGGCTGGAGCGAATACAGCGAAGATCAGAAGTGCAGGGATGAATGAACTTTCCATTTATGGAAGACAGAGTAAATGTTCTCAGCAGAGGTTGAAAGACGTAGTTTATACACTGCTCGAACACGGATACCTTCAACAGAGCGCAGATCGTTATGCGATCCTGAAACTGACAGACCGGTCAGAAGAATTACTGAAATCGAGAGAATTGAAACTTCGCTGCAAGAAGTCAGAACTTACAGAAAAGAAAAAGTCCGGAAGTGGAAAGAAAGCGTCTCATAGAAAGGGAGAGAGTTTCGGGAATCTTACAGATAAAAGCCGAGAATTATTCGAAGAATTGCGTTCTGTGCGTTATTCTTTGGCAAAGAAAAAAGGAATTCCGCCATATATGGTCGCTTCAGATCGTACATTACATGAGATGTGTGTACTTGTTCCATTTGAAAAAGAGGAATTGCTTGAAGTACACGGTATGGGATTTAAGAAATATGAACAGTACGGAGCAGTTTTTCTTGATAAGATTCAAGAAGTGACAGCAGGTGATAAAAAAGGTTACGGTATATCAGAAGATGCTGATGGGACAGACGCAGTTCAGAACCAGAATCCTCTGGACATCGGACCATTTGGAAGCGTAGAGAATTAACAGCAAAAAAGAAGTAAAAGAAAGAAGTGACATAAAAGTGTCTGTAAAAATATTTCCAACATTAAAAAATTATAAAAAAGAATATTTGCCAAAAGATATTTTAAGCGGAATTATCATGGCAGCGGTCTCAATCCCAATCTCTATGGGGTATGCACAGATCGCAGGTGTTCCGGCGGTGTATGGACTTTATGGATCTGTTCTGCCGATCCTGCTATTTGCCATGCTCTCAACTTCAAAACAGTTTATCTTCGGAGTAGATGCGGCACCGGCGGCAATTGTCGGAGCTGCACTGGCAACACTTGGAGTGACGGCAGAATCAGCCCAGGCATTGCAGTATGTACCATTGATCGCATTGTTTACAGGACTCTGGTTATTGTTGTTTTATCTTTTACATGCAGATAAGATTGTTGATTTTATCTCAACACCGGTTATGGGTGGATTTATCAGTGGTATTGCAGTGACAATTATTATGATGCAGATTCCGAAACTGATGGGAAGTCCGGCGGGAACTGGAGAATTCATAGAACTTGCAGAACACATTTTTCAGGCAATCACAAAGATAAACTGGTTGTCCTTTGGAATGGGAATTGGAGCACTTGTAATCTTGATTGTGTCCAAAAAACTGATTCCAAAGTTCCCGATGGCAATCGTTATTATGATTGCCGGAGTTCTCTCGACAATTGTCTTTCATGTAAACCAGTATGGTGTAGTTCTCCTGCAGGCAGTTCAACCAGGGCTTCCGCGGCTTATTTTCCCGGATTTTACAGGGATCAATCTTACCCAGGCTGTGGGAAGAGCACTTATGGTTGCTGTTGTGATCATGGCAGAGACACTTTTGTCAGAGAACAATTTTGCATCCAAAAACGGATATGAACTGGATGACCGTCAGGAAATCCTTGCCTGTGCCGCAGGAAATCTTGCTGCCGGTGCAGTTGGATGCTGCCCGGTAAATGGAAGTATTTCCAGAACTTCCATGAATGAACAGTATGGAGGAAAGACACAGGTTGTATCCATTACAGCGGGACTGACCATGGCAGTTGTACTTATAGGTGCAACCGGATTTATCGAATATCTTCCGGTTCCGGTATTGACGGCAATCGTAATCTCTGCACTGATGAATGTTGTAGAGACACATCTTGCAGTACGCTTATTTAAAGTAAGCAGAAACGAATTCTATATTTTTATTGCAGCAGGGATCGGTGTGCTGTTCCTTGGTACGATTTACGGAGTTGTGATCGGAATTTTGTTATCTTTTGTAGCAGTGATTTTAAGGGCTACAAACCCTCCGAGATCTTTCCGTGGAATGATTCCGGGAAAAGAAGTTTATTATGATCTGGAGAGAAACCGTTTTGCATATCCAATCAAGCATGTGATTATTTACAGATTTAGCGAGAACCTTTTCTTTGCAAATAACAAAGTGCTGGTTTCAGATATTGAAAACAGCATCAAAGAGGATACAAAGGTCGTAATTCTGGACGCATCAGCAATCAACAGCCTGGATATTACAGCGGCAGATGCACTCGAAATGCTTGCAGCAAGTCTGAAAAAACGTGGAATTAAGTTCTATATCACAGAACATTCCAGAGAAGTTAACGATCAGATGAGAAAGCTTGGAATCGGACATTTGATAAAAGAAGGTGCTGTGCGAAGAACAATTCTTGCGGCACTTCATGATGCGGGGATTGAGCAGCCTTGCCCATTGGATATTCCAGAAGAAGATCTCGAAAAACTTAAGCGAAGAGAATATTTTTCCCTTCCTGCAGAAGAAGAAAATACACTGGAAGAGTTTGCATGGGCATTTGGTGATGATGCAGTCAAAGAAATTGAGAAACGAGTGCTTTCTATTGTGAAGCAGATCCATGAGATTACAGATCTCGAGAAACTTTCCGAAGAAGGAATCAAAGAAAAACTGGAATTTTGGAATTCACTTGGAGCACTTGATGAAGATGAGTTGCTCCGCAGAATGGAACTTCACTTAGATGATCTTCCAAGTGATGTAAAAGAAAACAAAAAACTCGTCATTGAATTAATCGAGCGAAGAAGAAGAAAACTTAGAGATCGTCTTCTGAAAGAGCATCCAGAGATTGTTGAGCATATTGAAGAGCGAAGAGAGCGGCTGGAACGAAGACTTGAGAAACAGAATCCAGATGCAGTAAAGCGTCTGAAACACTGGAAAGATGAAGAATTCTAAAGAACAATCTTTAAGATTCTTAATAAATCATTAGGATTGTTAAAGTCCCCTTGTTTCTGCAAAAAAGGAATGCTATGATTAATATGGAAGAAAAAGTCAGGGGACAATTTTGATTGTCCCCTGATTTTAAGAATAGAAAAGAAAAAAGGGATAAGCATGTGGTCTAGAGAAACAAAAGAAGAAAAAGAACGCAAGAAAGAACAAGCGTTTTATGAACATTATGGCGCGATGGGAAAAAGCACAGATTCCATTAGAAAAGAGTGGGAGAGACGCAAGAGGAATGAACAACGCATTCGACGCATCAAGAGACGAAGGAGAATTGCAATCATATTGATTCTGTTCGTTGTATTAGTTCCGGCAGTTTCAACATTTACTTATTTTAAAATGAATCCGATTGTATTACGGAGTAAAGTGATTGCGCAGGAAAAGAAAGAAAGTATGGATCTAATGTCCAACATCCGTTTCGTTGTTGGTGGAAAAGCGAAAGATGTGAAGACAGAAGGGAAAGTAGATACGAATAAAGAAGGAAAATATACGGTTTACTATGTCTACGGTAAACAAAAAGTAAAAGCGAAAGTCGAAGTTAAGGATACAAAAGCACCTGAGCTTAAAATGAAAGACAGTTATACAACAGAACTTCCGAAAGATATCAAGCCGGAAGATTTTGTAGAATCAGTAAAAGATGCATCAGATGTCACACTTGAATTTGTCGGACAGGATTCCTGGGAGAAGAAAGGAAAATACGGAGTAACTGTTGCTGCAACAGATAGTGACGGTCATAAAACAGAAGGTAAATCAACACTGAATCTGGAAGAGGATACAACAGGACCGACTATTGAAGGAGCAGATGATAAAGAACTTGCACAGGGCGATACGATGGACTTTAATGAAGGGGTTACAGTAAAGGATGATATGGATCCAGAGCCAACATTGGAAGTACAGGGTGCTGACAAAGTGGATTTTGCGACACCGGGAACCTATATTGTTACCTATCTTGCAAAAGACCGTTCCGGAAACGAGACAAAGATTGAGCGAAAGATCAAAGTGAAAGAGAATCCGGATTGGAATGAGAAAGTTGTTTATCTGACTTTTGATGATGGTCCTTCAGAGAATACCGGAGAGATTCTTGATATCCTGAAAGAGAAAAATGCGAAGGCAACCTTCTTCGTCACAGGAAATAATCAGGAACATGATGATATGATAAAAAGAGCCTTTTCCGAAGGACATTCGATCGGACTTCATACCTATACACACGATTATGCAACAGTTTACGCATCCGAAGATGCATACTTCGCAGATCTGCAGAAAGTATCGGATCTGGTAGAGAGTATCACAGGAACGAAATCCATGATCATTCGTTTTCCGGGAGGATCCAGCAACACCGTCAGTGCAAAATATGTCAAAGGATTGATGACAACACTTACGAAAGCAGTGAGAGACCAAGGATATCAGTATTTTGACTGGAACTGTGATTCTACTGACGCAAGCGGAAATAATGTTCCGGTAGAAAAGCTGGTTTCCAACGCAACATCCTGCACGGCAAATCATGTTGATATTCTGATGCATGATACAGATGCAAAAGATACAACCGTACAGGCATTGCCACAGATTATTGATTACTATAGAAGTCAGGGATACACATTCAAAGGACTGACCGTTGATAGTGTGGCAGCGCACCATGGAGTGAATAATTGATAAATATTAGAAAGAGCCAGGACAGGCACAACGCACGGTGTCTGTTCTGGCTCTTAATTATATCTTAATCCTCATCATCTGTCTGTACAGAGTAAGTCTGTCTCTTTCTTGCCATCTCATCGCTCTCAAGATATTCATCATAAGTTGTGATCTTATCGATCAGCTTACCGCCCGGAACAATCTCCATGATACGGTTCGCTGTTGTCTGTACGATCTGGTGGTCTCTGGAAGTAAAGAGAAGTACTCCAGGGAACTTGATCAGACCATTGTTGAGTGCTGTGATAGACTCCATATCCAGGTGGTTTGTTGGCTCATCAAGAAGCAGTACATTTGCTCCTGAGATCATCATCTTGGAGAGCAGGCAGCGAACCTTCTCACCACCGGAAAGTACAGCAACTTTCTTCACTCCGTCTTCACCGGAGAAGAGCATTCTCCCAAGGAATCCACGAACATAAGTTACATCCTTTTCCTCAGAGTACTGTGTCAGCCATTCTGTGATATTGTAGTCATTGTCGAATTCTCCGCCGAAATCCTTCGGGAAGTAAGCCTGAGAAGTTGTAACTCCCCATTTATATGTTCCCTCATCCGGTTCCATCTCGCCGATCAGGATCTTGAAGAGGATTGTCTTAGCAAACTCATTTCCACCAACAAAAGCAACTTTATCCTCACGGCCAAGTGTGAATGTAAGATTATCAAGAATCTTCTCGCCGTCAATTGTCTTGGAAAGTCCTTCTACAGTGAGAACTTCATTACCAATCTCACGGTTCGGACGGAAGTCGATGTAAGGATATTTACGGCTGGAAGGTCTGATCTCATCAAGCTGGATTTTCTCCAGGGCACGCTTTCTGGAAGTAGCCTGTTTGGACTTGGAAGCGTTCGCACTGAATCGGGAAATAAATTCCTGCAGCTCTTTGATCTTTTCTTCTTTTTTCTTGTTGGCCTCTTTCATCTGACGGATCAGCAGCTGGCTTGACTCGTACCAGAAGTCGTAGTTTCCTGCGTAAAGCTGGATCTTGCCGTAATCGATATCGGCAATCTGTGTACATACCTTGTTCAGGAAGTAACGGTCATGGGATACAACGATAACAGTGTTGTCAAAGTTGATCAGGAATTCTTCCAGCCATGCGATCGCATCAAGATCCAAGTGGTTGGTAGGCTCGTCAAGAAGCAGGATATCCGGGTTTCCGAACAGTGCCTGTGCAAGAAGAACCTTGACCTTCTCAGAACCTGTCAGGTCTTTCATCAGTTTATAATGAAGCTCTGTCTCGATACCAAGTCCGTTCAGAAGATTGGCAGCATCAGATTCTGCTTCCCATCCATCCATTGTAGCGAACTCAGCTTCCAGCTCACTTGCTTTGATTCCGTCTTCATCTGTGAAATCTTCTTTTGCGTAAATTTCTTCTTTCTCTTTCATGATTTCATACAGACGTGCATTTCCCATGATAACTGTATCAAGAACAGGGAATTCGTCATATTTGAAATGATCCTGCTGAAGAAAAGAAAGTCTCTCGCCCGGGGAGATAACTACATCACCGGATGTCGGCTCAAGCTGTCCGGAAAGAATCTTAAGAAATGTAGATTTACCGGCACCATTCGCACCGATCATTCCGTAGCAGTTTCCCTCTGTGAATTTGATGTTAACATCTTCGAACAGCGCCTTTTTCCCGACGCGAAGGGTTACGTTATTTGCACTAATCATTTGAAAGTCTCCTTGTAAATAAATTAGAATTGTGATTACGTTGTTATAATTGTCCTTTTTCAAATACGTGTGAATAAGAACATACCAATCCATATATTAACATAGAAGAAAGGGTGCTGACAAGTACTGAAATAGAAAAATGCATACGAAAAAGCAGGGCAAACTGTGTGAAAATGTATAAGAACTAATCCTTGTTCTTTCCATTGTAAAAAGTTATAATGTTACTAAGAATCTCACAATATAAATAGCAGTAGAAAAGAGGAGAAACCATGGCACTTAAGAAAGCAACAATCGTACTGGAAGGTGGAGCAACAAGAGGCATATTTACTTCTGGTGCTCTGGATTACCTTATGGAACAGGATATTTATTTTTCAGATGTGATCGGTGTGTCTGCCGGCGCATGTAATGCAGTAGATTATGTTTCCAGACAGCCGGGACGTACAAGAGACTGTATGATTCCGAATACAAAAGATATGAAGTATATTAATGGAGTGAAAGATACGATCAGGGAGAAAAGTCTGATGAATATGGATTTGATTTTTGATAAATATCCGAATGAACTGATCCCATTTGATTTCGATACATATTTTCAGTCAGAGATGCACTGTGAGCTGGTAACGACAAACTGTCTGACTGGAAATGCAGAATATATGACGGAAACAGAAGATCCTGACCGATTGATGAAGATCTGTCGTGCATCAAGCAGTATGCCGCTTGTGACTCCGATGGTGAATATTGACGGTGTCCCGTATCTGGATGGCGGACTTGCAGATTCTGTTCCGATCCGTCGTGCACAGAAGCTTGGGAATGAGAAGATCATAGTGATCCTGACGAGAAATCAGGGCTATCGTAAGAAAGTGATCTCACCGGCAGTGCAGAAGCTTTACAGACAGGCATATAAGTCCTATCCGAATGCAGTCCGGACAATCTTCAGAAGAAGTTTTATCTATAATAAGACGATGAATTATCTGGACCAGCTTGAGAAGCGTGGAGAGATTTATGTCCTTCGTCCACATGTAAAACCAGTATCACGGCTCGAACAGCATCCGGATGTCCTGCATGCATTTTATGAGCATGGATATCATCTGATGGAGCGAAAGACAGAAGAAATGTTGAAGTATCTTGAACAGTAAAAATAAATCGACTTGTTAAAAGAAGAGAGAAAAGGGAGTTGAGTTATATGAGAGAGATTTTAGAAGAAACTCAGAACCGTGAATTATCGTGGCTTCGGTTCAATCAGCGCGTTCTCGAAGAAGCACGGGACGAGACAGTTCCTTTGATGGAACGTATGAAATTCGTAGCTATTTTCACAAGTAACTTAGACGAGTTTTTTATGATCCGCGTAGGAAGTCTGTATGATATGGCATCAGCAGACAGCAAAAAGATCGATCAGCGATCCGGTATGACAGCAAAACAGCAGTTAGATGCAATTTATCGAGCTGTTTCCCCACTTTACAAGGAACGCGATAAGACATATGCAGAGATCAAGAAACAGTTAAGTCCGTATGGTGTCTGCGGTCTTGACTTCAAGGAACTGGAACAGCAGGAGAAGAAGTTTGTAAAGAAATATTTCAAAGAAGAAGTAATGCCGGTGCTTTCCCCACAGATTGTAGATGCGAACCATCCGTTCCCACATCTGTTAAGTAAAGAACTGTATGTGGTTGCGAATCTGAAGCAGGGAGACAAGACGATGCTCGGGATCATCCCGGTACCACAATATATTTCTAATATTCTCTATCTTCCGGGGTATGACATCCGTTATATCCGTATGGAAAAGATTATCCTGGAATTTATTGATCTTGTTTTTGACCAGTATCAGATCTCAGACAAGAACTATATCCGTGTAACGAGAAATGCAGATGTATCACCGGATGATGAAGCTTATGCAGACAGCGGAGATTTCCGTCATGTGATGCAGGAGACACTTCATAAGAGAAGAAGGATGGCCGTTGTCCGTCTTGAGGCAGCCAATTCTCTGAGTAAAGAGATGGAGAAATATTTCTGTGAGAAATTCAATATCCGTCCGGAATGTATTTTCCGAACAAAGATGCCGATGAAGCTGGACTTTATCTTTGCAATCGCTGATAAACTTCCGGATTCGAAGAAAAAAACGCTCGTGGATGTACCATTTTCTCCGCAGCCGTCTTCCATGCTTGCAGAGGGTAAGGTGATTCCGCAGATAAAGAAGAAAGATGTACTCCTTTGCTATCCATACGAAAGCATGGAACCGTTCCTCCAGCTGATCAAAGAAGCATCAACAGACCCGGAAGTTCTGACGATCAAGATCACAATCTACCGTCTGGCGAAGAAAGCACGACTTGTAGAATATCTCTGTGCAGCGGCTGAGAATGGAAAAGAGGTTACGGTCCTGATCGAGCTGAGAGCACGTTTTGATGAGCAGAACAACATTGACTGGTCCGAGCGTCTGGAAGAGGCTGGATGCCGTGTTCTGTACGGATTCGAGGGTTATAAGGTACACTCCAAGATCTGCCTGATCACATACAGAAACCGTACCGGAATTCATTACATTACACAGATTGGAACCGGAAATTATAACGAAAAGACAGCGAAGATGTATACCGATTACTCGCTGATGACAAGCAGACAAGAGATTGGTGAAGACGCAGCAGTCTTTTTCCAGAATATGTCGATCAGCAATCTGAATGGAGTTTACAAGCATCTGATTGTTTCACCGACAAGCCTGAAACAGAAAGTACTTGCCTTGATGGATGAAGAAATTGCAAAAGGTGAGAACGGAAGAATCATTATGAAAATGAATTCTGTTACGGACATGGATTTCATTCGCAAAGTAACAGAAGCATCTCAGGCAGGGGTGAAGATAGATCTGATCGTGCGTGGGATCTGCTGTATCCTCCCGGGAATCAAGGGAAAGACAGAGAATCTGCGTGTGACAAGTATCGTCGGAAGATATCTGGAGCATCCAAGACTTTTCGTCTTCGGAAAAGGAGCAGATGCAACAGTTTATATTGGATCTGCTGATATGATGACAAGAAATACAGAGAAGCGTGTAGAAGTCGCGTGCCCGGTCTATGATATAGAGATCCGGAAACGCCTGTTCCATCAGCTTCATGTAATGCTTTCTGACAATGTGAAAGCTCGCGCGATGACAAGTGACGGAACATATGTGAAGAAACCGGTGGAAGACGGAGCAAGTCTTGTGAATGCACAGGAGACCTTTATGAGAGAAGCATCACAGGCAAAACGTCCGGCTGCAGCCAATGTGCCGAAGAAGAAAAAAGAAGGATTCTTAACAACCGTACTGAAGATTTTCAGAAAAAAACAATAGAAGGACGAGAGATGGAGGAGCAGAGAAAGATGAAACCGTTACAGAAAAAAGACTTTGGAAAGACATCGAAAGGGGAATTGGCTACCGTATATACACTGGAAAATGAAGCCGGAATGCAGATCAGTGTATCCGACTTCGGAGCAACACTGACAAGCGTTCTTGTTCCGGATAAGGATAACAATCTGGTAGAAGTGACACTTGGATATGATGATGCAACCGGATATGAAGCCGGACTTGGAAATGCATTCGGAGCATCTGTTGGACGTAACGCAAATCGTATCGGTGGGGCAGTGATCGAGATCAATGGAACAGAATATCACCTGACAAAGAATGACGGAGAGAATAACTTACACAGCGGACTTGATTTCTATCACGGAAGAATGTGGAAGGTTGCGGACGCAGATGATACCCATGTAACATTTGAGATGGACAGCCCGGATGGAGATCAGGGATATCCGGGAGCACTTGTTATGAAAGTGACGTATTCCCTGGATGAAGAGAATACTTTGATAATCCACTACGAAGCAGAACCGGATCAGGATACGATCATCAATATGACAAATCACAGTTACTTTAACCTGAACGGACATAAGAGCGGAGATGTTCTGAATCACACATTATGGCTGAATGCGGATGCATTTACACCGGCAGACGCAGCATCCATTCCGACAGGTGAGATCCGCAGTGTGGAAGGAACTCCGATGGATTTCAGAACAGATAAGACAATCGGAAAAGATATTGAAGCAGATTATGAACCGCTGGTATTCGGAAAAGGTTATGACCACAACTGGGTATTGAAAAATGAAGGCGAATTTGATAAAGTAGCAGAAGTGGCCGGGGATGAAAGTGGAATCCATATGAGCGTACTGACAGATCTTCCGGGTGTGCAGATCTATACTGCGAACTTCCTTGACGGAGAGAAAGGAAGAGACGGAGCGGTTTATGAGATGAGAGATGCCATCTGTCTGGAGACACAGTACTATCCGGATGCAATCCACCATGAAAACTTCCCGGGACCGATCTGTAAGAAAGGTGAGAAATATGATACTCGTACTGCTTACAGATTTCGTGTAAAATAATGGAATGGAAGATAGATAACTAGTTTATGGGAAAATCAGTATACATTGCGGAGAAACCGAGCGTTGCCCAGGAATTCGCAAAAGCATTGAAACTAAATACAAAACGACGGGACGGATATCTTGAGTCAGACGAAGCCATTGTCACCTGGTGCGTAGGTCACCTGGTGACGATGAGTTATCCGGAGGAATATGATCCGGCACTTAAGAGATGGAACCTGCAGACGCTGCCATTTATCCCGGAAGAATTCAAATACGAAGTCATTCCGTCAGTGGCGAAACAGTTTCAGATCGTCAGCGGGATCCTGAACCGGGAAGATGTCGATACGATTTATGTCTGTACCGACTCCGGGCGAGAGGGAGAATATATCTATCGTCTCGTGGAACAGGAAGCACACGTTGAGGGGAAAAAGCGCCGGAGAGTGTGGATCGATTCCCAGACAGAAGAAGAGATTCTTCGAGGAATCCGTGAAGCCAAAGATCTGTCAGAGTATGATAACCTCGGAGCATCTGCATACCTGCGCGCCAAAGAAGATTATCTGATGGGAATCAACTTCTCCCGTCTGCTGACTTTGAAATATGGTAACAGTATTTCAAATTTTCTGCAAACGAAGTATTCCGTTGTATCTGTAGGACGCGTTATGACGTGTGTTCTTGGCATGGTTGTGCGCAGAGAACGTGAGATCCGTGATTTCGTCAAGACACCGTTTTACCGCGTACTCAGCACGATCGATGCACAGGGGCATACGTTCGAGGGTGAGTGGAGAGCAGTGAAAGGTTCCCGTTATTTTGAGTCCTATGACCTTTATAAGGAAAATGGATTCAAGGAGCGCAAGAAAGCGGAAGAATTGATTCAATACCTGCAGACACCGGATGACGAGTCTGTAAATGTAGCAGGAATACAGGGACAGTCAGGATTGAACTGCAGGATCGAGTCGATTGAGAAAAAGAAAGAGAAGAAGAATCCGCCTCTTTTATACAACCTGGCGGAGCTTCAGAACGACTGTTCTAAGAGATTTAAGATCAGTCCGGATGAGACACTGCGAATCGTGCAGGAGCTGTATGAGAAAAAACTTGTGACTTATCCAAGAACAGATGCCCGTGTTCTGTCTACCGCAGTGGCGAAGGAAATCACAAGAAATCTGAACGGGCTGTCAAAATATCCGATGGCGGCACCGTATATGCAGGATATCCTGAATTTCGGAAGCTATAAGACACTTGCAAAGACACGCTATGTGAATGACAAGCAGATCACAGACCATTATGCAATCATTCCTACAGGACAAGGATTGAATGCATTGAGTACTGTTTCATCTACTGCGAAGGGTGTGTACGACCTGATCGTGCGAAGATTCCTGAGTATCTTTTATCCGCCGGCAGTTTACCAGAAGGTTGCTATCGTGACGAAGATCAAAGAAGAAAGCTTCTTCTCAAGCTTTAAAGTACTTGCTGAGGAAGGTTATCTGAAAGTGGCAGGCATTCCGAAGAAGAAAGCTTCTCAGACAGCCACAAAAGATAGCAG
>OGPT01001842.1_pt1 | contig 18473 bp, 19 predicted proteins | sample 1552951 | NCBI WGS metagenome assembly OGPT01 (sample SAMEA2580224, study PRJEB22360) | human gut metagenome | biome: human gut; feature: human-associated habitat; material: faeces | place: Denmark | collected 2008/2010
ACAATCATAAAAATAATTCATTTTACTATTGACTTTTTATTAGCAGGCTTTCATTATTCGGAGTCCTTCCAACTATGCCACCTGTTGGATTTTTCTCACCTACATCTATACTTTAAAATCTAATCCACAAAGAGTATCATCCATCTGATCTAAAATACTTGTATCAAATGCATCTCCCGGCTTCCATCCAGGATTATTTTTCTTTACCAGTGTCTCCATTCTTGAAGCATAATCTCCAGCCATTCTGCTCAATGTCCACGAAGCGGAATTTCGCTGTTCAGAAGGAATCGTATTCAAATACTGTTTGATTACATCATGTCTCTTGCTTTCTTCTGGTATATATGCACCATTGCTACTGATAAAATCCTGCTTTACAACCTTTTCTAAATCCGACTTCACCTTATCCGATACAGACACTATCTTTTTCCAATCCTTACCATTGATACAACGGTCTACCTGTTCCTTTGATAAAAAAGGTACACCATCTTTATTATAGTAATAATTGTTATTTCTATATTGACACCCAGAATCTACGGTCGTAATCCCAGTCTGCTTGTGTGAAGAATTTTTCTGAAAGAAGAATTTGTTTATTAGCAAACTTTACGAAAATAAATTTTTATTGTTAATATTTACATTCATATTTCACTCTCTCCTATAATACAAAATTGTAGCCACATTACATTTTTAATATGTATAATATACTTTTATTGTTTCAGTGGATGTTGAAACTGTTCCTTTTGTAACAATCCATATTTTCCACTTGCCTGACGGATCAAAACCATTAAAATCATTAATTGTTATTGTTCCACTCTTACTTACTGTTGTATAATTAACATTTCCATTGCCATCTTCTACATATAAATAAAACGAATCACTTCCTGAACTAACCCTACTATACACCTCTATTTTTAAAATCTGAGGATTTGATCCACTTACAGACCCTGATGAAACAGTTGAAATATTTGATACTGTCCCATATACAGAATTTAATTTTGTTGTTGTCTTAGTCCAATAATTTGTAGCCCTCACTGATACAGTAGAATTTATAGTTATTGTTTCTTCTGCCGGTGCAACTTCTGCTGCCGATACAGGAGTTACAAGAAGAGCTGTGCATAATACGATTCCACTCAAAAAATAAGATATAATTTTCTTCATCGTAAATACCTCCCATAATAATATTTCAAAATAATATGGCTACAATTTCTTTCATCAATTTTTAATCACCAGTTTACAACTTTATAAATGGTAGACTTGTTGATGAATCAACCGATTTAAAGCCTTTTTCACAGCATTTGTTTTTATGTGTGTTTCGACATTTTTGACGAAAGTGGCAAAAAATATCTGTCTGCGAATACCCTGGCTTAATTCAAAACGAAATTCCTGTACACTCTTTGTGCGATATTCAGAAAAAGTTTTATCCTGATACGGCAAAAGTTTCATGGCACAATAGCTGATATTGATCAGATTGACCAGCATATCAATCCCTTTGCAGCTCCGCACCATATAGCTGCAAAAAGACCAGAATGTTTTCTGCTCATAGTCGCTTGTCTCAATATTCCAGCGAAATGAGTACAAAAACAGTGGGATATATTTCATCCAGTCACTGCCGGTCTGATTCAATGGTGCTTTTTCCTGCCATGCACAGAAAATCTGCAGTTCTTCTGGAAAAATCGTACTGAAAACAGGCGTTTTTTACCATGCTCTTTTTCTGTGGCTGTGACATAAGCCAGAACTTCCTGATTGCCAAAGATCCTGGTAAAGACACGGCGGACACCGGTATAGTAATCACCGATTTTTTCACCGGAAAAGGTAAAGTCAGTCTCAACAGAAAGCCGTTTTCCATGTTTAGCCGGACGCCCCCTGCGGCCGGTATGTGCAGGAGCAAGGTCATACATAACAGAATCAATCCTTGCATTACCAATAAGATCCAGGTTCGGATATTCATTGACAATACAGACCAGATTTTGTTTCGTATACCAGCTGTCACAGAGAATAATGACATGTTCCCTGCTTTGAAATTGAGGCATGACTTTACGGATCATGGTGGCAGCAAGTTCCAGTTTGGATTCTTTTTTCTTCCACATACGGCAGGCATTATTAACATTTGTGTTTGTCATAATCATATCGAATGGCTTGAGTATTTAATTTCCATCAATGTAAACTTATCTTCTTCCAAAGCATTAATCTTTAGCCTTTAAATTTTAACACTCATCAATAACTGCGATAACTGATTTTGATTATGATGAATCATTGTATATTTTTCCTTAAATGATGTGATTGCACCATACATTTTCTCAGTTAAATTTTCTGGGATTTCGTCCTTTCCCCTGGTTTTTTGCTCCTCAATGTAAGCCGATGCCAAAGTTGACCTTGTGGTAATTTTTGAAATTTTATTCATTTCTTCACCAATAATTCCACGGGCATGCTGATTTGTTGTCTCCATTGTCACAAAGTCATCCACTGTTTTTTTATATGCAGCATCTAAATTGCTTAACTCTTCATCCTTTGTAAGCTTATGAGTTCCATTTTCATCTGTGACATATATTTCCCTTGTGCCCGATTCATATCCTTGAACAATTTCATCATACAACTCTGCATATGCTGCAACATAACCGTTTGCTCTGTCTGTAGTGCTTAAAGCATTTTGCCCAGCATTAGCAGCATCTTTGTTCAATTCCGCGGCTTTCTTTGAAATCTCATAACCATAATCAATATCTTTGATTTTTCCACTTTTTAAGAGTTCTCTCCGCTGAAGTACCTCATCATAGGTTTCCTGCCCGTTCTGCTGTATGCGATTTCGATAACACTCCATTGCCTCATTAGAAATAGACAGCTTTGCGGATTGTTCCATCGTATGTTTTTCGTTTGTTTGACTATCTTCTTTCTTGGCTTTAGTAGCATTTTTTTCTACAATCAAATTCGCATTGTTCATGTAATTAGATATTTTCATATCCTATTTTTCCTCCTTAAAACCCATTATCTTAGTTTCACCTCGTGGCTCACAAATAAATCTATCTATAACTTTATATCTACTGACTTCCTGCCACTCTCCACCGACTCTCTTGTAATGCCATCCAATGCACCAGCCGGTATTGGTTTACCAGCTCTCCATGTAGGATCAGCGGCTTTTGCTGCTTCTACAAATGCCTGTCTGTATTGATGTTCATATTGTTCCATTGTCCAGCCTGCTGATAAGCGGTCATCCTTATCCATTTTTCTGTATAAATTGTTATATACACTCTCCCTTTTGGTAGTATCACCATTTAAAGTACCGTTTTCATTTAAGAATTCTTTCTTTGCCAGTTCAAACATTTCTTCCCGGCTGCTCTCTGGAATAGAAATGATATGTTTATAACTGTTTCTGTTCTCATCCGTTACAGCAAGTCCTGTTAATCCGGTATTCGGATCAATCCAGTCTCCGTTTTTGTCATACTGGCTCATCAGGTTCTTAATTGCCTGAACATTTGTAAACATTGCACCGTTTCCATTCTTCATCATCTCACTCAGTGCTGCTTTATACTTTTTACTGTTTGTGTCAATCCCTGCTGCTTTTAATTGTTTCTGTACAGAACTGCTGTTCATTTGGGACAACTGAATATTGTTGACTAAATTTGTTTTTGATGTTCCAAATGTCGTTTGAAATAAAAAACCGTAGTCCGTAATTCTTGACATAAGCGAAACCTCCCATCATTAAATTTTTTATATCTATCATCCGCTTTATTTTTCTTTTTCTATCGACAACCCACTTCTAATATTTTACCTTTTCTGCACCAAGTACGATTTTTTTGCACGAAGTAAGACTTTTTACAAAAAAATAGCCAAAAATGCTCTTTTATGAATTAAGGAATAACTCAGCAGCAAATTTATTTCCATCATTCTTCAATGTTAAATCTCCATCATATTTTTTTATACTGCTCTGAACATTCAGCAATCCTATTCCACCATTTTTTCCTTTATTTGATACTGGAAAACCATTTCTCCACTTTACTTCATTACAATTATTTTCAATGCTGACAACTATCATCTTATGATATGAGCCAATCTTAATGCAAATATATTTCTCGCCTTTCAGCTTTTCTGTTGCTTCAATCGCATTATCTAATAAATTTCCAAAAATAGTTGTAATGTCGATTGGTTCAATGAAATTCAAATTCACATTATCTACCTTTATTGTTACTGAAATCCCCTTTTCTCTCATAACAGATTCTTTATCTGTAAGAAGTATATTCAAGATCGGATTTTCTGTGTATTGAACCGGAATAAGCGGCTTCAACAACTCTCTGATCTTTGTTGCATATTCTCCTGCCGTTTTTTCCTGCTCTGCACCATATAACCCTTCGATTGCTTTAATATGCTTATTTACATCATGTAATATCTGAATGGTTTGATCATACTTTTTTGTCTGGGTCAAATAGTATTCGTATTGTACCTTTGCCTGCTGCTCTAATGCGATCAACTGCTTTTCGTAATAGTTCTTTTCATCTGCCATTTTTACAAAATATAAAAGGTATAAATCTGCCAGAACAATACATCCCATGTTGACTGCACACAAATAATTTTCTTCTCCATTTTTAAAATTCTCTACAATTACACTCATGTTAATCAGACTGTATAGAAGTATAATTCCATACATGATGTACCGTGTATTTGAATAAGGGACATCACTTTTTTTCACAAACCTGTTTATGAATGTGTAATACAAAAAAATAAGTATCACCTTTGAAAATGTTACCTCAAGGCAATAAAGCATCGTTTCATTCACATTTTTTATATCTGCGGCTTGCAAAATGCATTGTAAAAGAATCACTCCCAATGATTCACAGACAGACATACAAAATACTAATGCTTCACATTCAATAATACGTCTTAAGGGTTTATCTATATCCTCATAATACAGAACATATGCTATAATCCCCGTCAAAACTCCCCAGACTACTAGATTTAATATGGAATGATTGAGCATATTTATACAGAATGTAAATATTACTGTGGTAGTCTCAATCACAATATATACATATCTATTTCGACTACTCTTTTTATACTTTCCATTCATAAACTGAAATAATATCGTACTTATTATAAAACATGAAAGTGCATTACATAATACCAGTAAAATCGTATTCATTTTTCCTCCTATGAATTTCTCTGCAAAAATTTATTTACTTCTTCTCTAAAATCGTTGCTTCTCCTTTGTGCAATCTGAAGTTCTTTTCCATTATCCATATAAATAATAAAGCCCTTTATTTTTTCAATATGCCTTAAATTAACCAGATTTCCTCTACAATTCACAACAAAATCATATGGTTGCAGTTCTTCAACCAGTTTTTCAAAGATACAATCATACTCATATGTAATATCAGACAATGCTATCAGTACTTTTCTGGATCTTTTTATGTATTCAAAATATAAAATATCCCTCAGTTTCAGTTTGATCGACAGATACCCTTTTCCATTGCTATCAGTCACTTTATAAAAATTCTTTTCTACTATGGCGTCCGGCAGTTGATTCAGAAGTTCCAATATCTGCAATTCCAATTTATCATATTCCAGTGGTTTACATAGAAATGAAAATGCATGAACTTCGTTAATGACCTGCATACAATATTCTTCATAACTCGTAATATACACTAATTTCACATCCGGAAATTTTTCCTTTAATTTTCTCCCCAGTTTAATACCATTCAGTTCTTCCATCGAAATATCTAAAATTCCGATATCAATGTTGCTGATATTTTCAAGCATTTGATTTGCAGACGCAAATTGCTCAATATGATAAGCAATCTTTTGACTTGTAAAAATCTTATGCAGCATAGTCACTGCACACTCAAGATCTGCTATATCGTCATCACAGACAACAATTTCCAGCATAGCACTCACCTTCTTTCTCATTATATATCGAACATTTCTAATTTTTATTTTCTACCTGTTTTAATTTAATTAAAATCTTTCATTGAAGTGTCCAAAACATCAATATCAATTGTATTATCACACAGAAAATGTGCCATCAAATTGACAGCACATTTTCTCAATTATCTATGTTTTTCTTTTATTGCGCATACCGATTTAATTATTCCAAAACCACCTAACATAACCAATAATGCACCTACTATCTGATAACAATGAATTGCTTCCGTTAGGATTTTTTGATATAAGGTTCCATCCATCCCATTGTTTTCACTTACAATTTTTGAAGCCATTTCCAAACCATATGGTACAGCATTGATTATTTCCCTATAACCTATAATGCACACAAAAACTAAACTAACAAACCACATTATTAAAAGCACTCTTTCCATTTTTTTTGCTACCATATTACCACTCTCCTCAAATAAACACTATCAGCTTCAGTATGCCACCATTCGTTACCTTATTTCCTCTTTTCTATGATTACTCTAAACTTGCATATTCATTATTTTTTATTTTACTGTTTTGCACAATATATAAATCACGAAATACGATTTTTCCGCACGAAATACGATTAGAAAATAAAATTATGAGTCCCCGCATAATCCATCTGGTAATACTTCAATTCTTAGTTTTTTTCCGAAAAAATATATTGATGTTTCATATCGCCAACTGTATTTTCTTTTCTCTGTCCTTTCCCTTAAAGTGAAAAGTTCCCTGCACAGGCCACGGTGAACCATACCATAGTCCACCTGACCGGCGCAGTAATCCCTTTGTGCCTATTTTATGATTTCATAGAGCAGGCTGCTCTTTCCTCCGTTCTCACGCCATCTCTGCTTTTTTTGTATAAATCCTGCACACTCCAAATCATGGATTGCACGCTTGACCGTACTTACAGACAGGTGCAGCTCTCTGGCAATGGTACCGATTGCCGGATAGCATGTCCTCTCCCTGTCCGCACGAGTCTCCAGATACAGATAGACCGCCACAGCCCTGTGTGGCAGCTCTGTTTCATAGATTTCTTTCCTAGTCACCCTGCCTCCTAATCTTCCGTCCGTAAGGTCTGCCGCATCTTTTTCATGGTGTCCGTCAGCGGTGTCTGCTGCATGCCTCCTGTCCTTGCCATTTCCACAGGTGTATCCTCCGGTTCTTCCATACAGCACATATATCTCCGTATGATCTCCTCTTCAATTTCCTGCTTGTCTGCGTATGCTACCTTTCTTGCAGATTTTTCTTCAATCTCATAGGGTTCTTCAAATGTGATGCCCCATTTTAAGAACAGTTTCAGTTTTGTCCGCATAGGGTGAGTCCCGGTCTTTGATACGATAAAGTTTCCTTTTGGCAGTGACTTTAATTCATCCGCTGTCATGAGCGGTCTTTGGATCATCTGGAGGGACTGGCTCGGATCATTCTTTCCCCGGCTGATGGAACCGGACATGACGGTTTTGTTGCCCAGGCTCTTTGACAGCACTTCCGCTGACTCCGAGTTCGGAGCGAACCCTCCGAAGATGGTATCCTGACAGTTATCGATAATGATTTCTGCACCCTCTTTCCCATAATTCTTATTAAGCTGGGCAAAGGACTGGATCATGGGTACGATACTCACCCTTCTGGATCGGGACGCTGAGAACATCATCTCTGCACTTTCAATCTTCGGAATCGTTCCGACCTCATCCCAATAGAAAACTACACGGTTGTTCAGTTTCCCTCCGTTCTCGTCTGCCACCACGAGAATTTCCCGGTAGAGCTGCTGTAAAATCAGAGAAATAATAAAATACTTGGTATTGTCCTCCTCCGGCATGACCAGAAACACCGCCGTCTTTTGTTTGCAGAAAAGCTCTGCATCGATGGCGGTATCAAAACAGAGTATCTGCTCCAGCTCGGAATCCAGAAAAGCATTCAGTCTGGATAATGCCGTGGAGAGAACCGACTGCATGGACTGCTCTGCCGTATTTAAGGCTGCCCCTGCAAACCATTTCGCCTTGTGGGTATCCGGGAGTTTTGCCAGAAGTAGCTGGAACTGGTTTTTCCCTTTCACTTTAGATGGTGCAAGTAAATCCTGTATCAGCTTGAACACGCTGATGATGTGTCTTTTTCCATCCAGGCAGAATTCCGCAATGAGCAGGATGGCTGCCGTCAGCACGCCTTCTGCCGCATCATAGAAAAACGCATTCTGTCCATAGCTGGAACTGTCCGTACCACCGGAGGAGATAATGGTCTTTGCCGTAATCTTCGCATATTTTTCCGCTTTTGCCTTGGCACTCAGGTTCGTATGGTCTGCAAGATACTCATCCATGTATTTGTTGACCAGATGGAGCATATTATCACCATCGCTTCTGGTCGGATTACGAAGATCGATGACTGCCGTATGGTAGCCATAGTATTTTTTTGCAATGCCTGCATAGTTGCGGTATAAGTCTCCCTTTGTATCCGTGGTCAGGAAACTCATTCCACAGGCACAGACATATTCGATGTTGGGATACAGAAAGTGTGCGGTCTTTCCGACTCCTGCCGCACCGATCATCAGACAATGCACATCCCCGGTATCCACCAGCGCATATAATTTTCCTGCCCGTTCCATGCTGCCGAGTACCAGTCCCTGTGCAGTCGGCAGGTTCTCACCCCTGCGCCACAGCTCCGGTTCATAGGGCACCTGCACATAGGTTTCTGCGATTTCTTTTTTCGTGGCAAATCTTGCCGTTCCATGCTGACCGTCCCCGACAGTCCTGCTCTTGATTCCGTTTAATGTATAATAGTGCGACAGAAGTGACACGCCTCCAATCACGGAAAACATTGCCACCCCGGCGATCACCAGCATCACGACTGGCTGCATAGCATCATTCCTCCCTCCTGATATTCCATTTTGTGTTCCTTCACAGCCTGTTTTGCCGGCTTCATCTGTTCTTCCCCGCAGTCAATAGCAACAAAAATATGAGCCCGGATGCATTCCATCGCAAAGCTCATACATTTTCTGGCAAGCAGTTCCTGATCTTCTTTTTGTTCTAAGTCTTTTGTATCGAACACCTCCAGTGTTTCTTCAAAGGCTGCCTGCATCTGCCGGATGCGGGTGTTGAAGTTTCCCTTGTCTTTATGCGGCAGATAACGCTTTGACAGATTTTCCAGTATCTGCCCTGCACTGGTTTCCCTGCCAAGTGCGATCCCCTCTTTTTCCATGCACCGCACAAGCACTCCGGTCAGAAGCATCCCCGGTCCGTCAAAGGCATCCGTAAGCTGTTCCCTGCCCCTGCCTTTTTTCAGTTCATTATAAATATCCTGATAATAACGGCAGATATAACTTCTGTTGGCATACTTGATGTTGATGGATTCCGTCACCTCTTTCAGCACCTCTGTCCATGCCCTGCATTCCATGACTCTCGGATGTTCCTGTGCCGGAATTGTTCCCTCACCATATCTGCCCTTTAAATCCTCATTCCAGTCTTTGCAGGCTGACTGTAACCGTTTCACCGCACCATATCCATTGCGTACCAGAATCTCAGCCAGTCTGCCGCACGCTTCTATGCCTGCTGGATCATGGTCGAGACACAGCACAACCGTATCCAGTCTTGGATTGTCTTTCAATGCCTGCAGCATGGCATGTTCTGCCACACCGTTTAAGGTGATATAACTGTTCTCCTGCCAGTTGTCTGGATACAGGGACAGAAATGATAACAGGTCAATGGGTGCCTCAAACACATACAGGCTGTTCCCGGTTCCCCTGTATCCAAATCCGTAGGCAGCTTCTGAGCCTTCCTGATTCAGCCGGAAGCTCCTGCCGTCAGAACAGCTCCCTTTCACATGGATATGCCGGATTTTCCCCTCGCTGTCCAGTCCGGCAAACACAATGTTGTGATGCTCCGCAGATTCATATATGGTTCCTGCCTTTGCAAAATATGAGAGGATTTCCCTGTCAATATGTCGCTTCTGCAGAAGATACGCATAGACTCTCTTCATGGTCGGATTTTTCTCCGGCGGTTTCAGTTCCTTTGGCTCTTTCGGTTCTTTTCTTTCCTCTGTCTGTTCATTTTCTACAGCCTGCCGTCCCTTCCCGGCTTTTACCGGTTTTCTTTTTGTCTCCTGCCTTTTTCCCCGTTCAATAAGCTGTCCCTGTTCTCCGTCCAGCAGGTAACTCACTGCCTCCGGGTAGGACATCCCGAAGAACTCCTGCATAAAATCAATGGCATGACTTCCGACCTGTCTGCTGTGGCGGTACCAACTGCTCCCCCGGAAAGTCACACTCCTGTGCCGTTTCCAACGCCATTCATTCCCGGAACGCTCCACTTCCTCATGCTCCCGGCGAAGGATGTCCGCAATATGTACCGCATTGGCTCGCTCCTTCTGTTCCTCTGTAAAATAAATAAAATCTCCCAATCGTACCTCCTCTCATCATTTCTACCACTCCTCCTGTGATCACTGTGTTTGTACCATGTCCTCATGGTCATCCACGGCATGTCCCTGTGCAATCTTCTTCTGTCGGATTTTTCGTGCCAGCTTTCTGTCAATCCCCTGCCTGCGGCCCCCGCTCTTTCTTCCAGCCACATTCTCTTCGATGATATGTTCCAGATGCCGCATGAGCCTTGTTGCCATCAAGAGCAGATCGGGGTGTGGCATGTCATTCCAGTGTTCTAAAAAATACGCTGCATAAATGTTTCCCTGCTCTGCGGATTTAAAAAAATAGTCGTATGCCAGTTCCTTGTCCTGCTGGACATCCTTTCCGATCAGATACACTTTCCCAAGGGCATATTGTGCATACTGGTTTCCGGTGTCTGCCGCCATCTTCAGATAATGCAGTGCCAGTTCCGTGTTCTTTGGCAGTTCTTCTCCGGCAAGATAAAGTTTCCCTAACCTGTATGCTGCAAATTCATTTTTCTGTTTCGCAGCCAGTGTCAGATACTGTATGGCTGCCGGAATGTTTTTAGTGTCCTCTTCCAGATATATTTTCCCAAGCTGATACTGTGCATAGCTGTTTCCGGCATCTGCGGCACGTTTCAGGTGGAACACTGCTTTTTCCATGTCCTCTGCTACCAGTGTGCCTTCCCTGTACAACCGTCCGATTGCATAATCCGCAAACGGATTTTCCTGTGCGGCTGATTCTTCCAGCCACTTTACCGCTTTTGCAATCTTTGCGTAATCCGGCGCTGTCCCAGACTCCCCGCTTAACTTTTGGCTCTCCTGTCTGATATAGAGTCTGGCAAGCTGATAGGATGCATGGGTGTTGCCATAATCAGATGCTTTTGTCAGATAATGTTCCGCTTTCGTTTCGTCTGCCTCTGTCCCGATCCCATGCAGATACATACAGCCGATACGATACCAGAGCGTATCATCCTTTGATTTTTTCTCCAGATTCAGAAAACCTAGAAAGGCTGCACGATAACAATTTTCCGACTTTTCCTGATTTTTCTCTGTTCCGCATCCTGTCTCATACAGTTTTCCAAGTTCATACGCCGCATAGGGATTTCCCTTGCTGTAAGACCGGAACAGCAGACCATACGCAGTTTCCTCATTCTGCTCCACTCCTTTCCCCTGCAGATAGAGCATGCCAAGGGAATAGAGCGCATACTTATGTTCTTTTGCTGCCGCCTTGGAAAACCACTCCGCTGCCTGTTCCAGATTCTCGTCTGTGCCAAGTCCGTACTGGTACATTTTTCCGATGCGGTATTCCAGATAGGTATTCTTTTTCTTCTGCTCTACATAATGCATTGCCGCTAATGCTTTTTGGTACCACACATCTGCCTTTTCTTTGTCTGCTTCACATCCAATGCCCTGTGCATAAATCTTTCCCATGTCGTGCATGGCATACGCATTTCCCTGCTCTGCCTCTTCCAGCATGATCTCATGGGCTGCCTCCTCATCTGGTTCTGCCTCCATCGTGCCATAGAGATATTCCCTCGCTTCTTTATACCGGTCCGTCCATCTGGCAAAATAAGAAACGGATTCCCCATGCTCTTCTTCCTGCCTGTCTGGTTCCTGCTCCTCCATCTCCGTCTGTCCAGGCAGGATATCCGGCATGTCCTCTCCCTGCAATGCGGCAAGGCTTTCTGTCTGCTGTTCGGATATCTCTTCCAGCCGTTCCATTCCTGTTTCCGCTTCTTCCAGATACAGATACCCTTCTACAAAACGGACTGCCTCACGGATGACCATGTTTTTGATGCTCTTTAGCTCCTTCTGCTGTGACAGCGGTATCCTCTCTATTTCCGAATCTTTATAGTAATGCTGTATCTCCTCCCTGCTTTTTTGCCATGCCTGATAGCATTCTGCCACACGCTCTTCCTTTGCCAGTTCATCTACAATGTCATTTACGATGGCTTTCACATCTGCTTTCAAGTATCCATATACCTTTTTCCCTCCGGTATTTTTTAACCGTCTGGATAAAAGCTGCATCTGCTCTGCAATCTTGAGATTATGACAGACTCCCTCCTGCATTTGCTGCAACAAAAAAAGCAGACTTTTTTCTGCCTGCTCTTTTAACTGGTTTCTCTGTTCGGTTGCCTTCTCATAGATGCTTAGAAACTCCTGCCGGAAAATATCATGTGCGTATGCAGAACGCATGGCATCAATTCCCTTTGCCGTCAAGTATCCCTCGGACGGATCAGAAGAATAGACCACCAGATGCACATGGGGATGATGGGATTCATTGTGGAATGCCGCATACCATTTCAGGTTCCGGCTGTCTATCTTATAATTCTCACACAGCAACTGCACCCTGCTCCTCAACAGTGCCTGCCACTGGGCGGCACTGTCATAGCCTAACCGCTCGGCATCCTCCCTCCGCAGGCTGATGACATTCGTCCAGATCACACCGGGATGATTTGCCACCTCTTCTGCCACACGGGACAGCACCACTGGTTCTCCCTCATTTGAAAACAGACCGTGAGTACCTATGATTTCTACTCCCGGTCTGTTTGCCAGATAATCCATATAATTTTTCTTTTTCGCTATGATTTCAAGGTTATTTTCCAACGCCTGCGTAATAAACTCCGATGCATTTTCTCTGGTTGGTCTTTGGATATAATCGTGATACTCATGCATCCGGTTCGCATCAGGAATCTTTGCCAGAATATCTGCAATCAGACTTTTCTGCCGGTCGGTGGCTGGCAGTGAAGATGTCGTGCTGCCTACCTTCTCCACGCCCTCACGGGTGCCGATGTAATTGATGTAATTAGCAAGGTGTGCGGGTAGGGAGTTCTTGAGGTAGTTGCAGCGTAGGATAAGTTTTGGCATTTTTCCTCCTTATATTCCAAGTTGTACTTCATAAGTCTTATGCTTAGAAATTTGTTTCTTTAAACAGCGTATTATTCCAGGATTCAATTCGTCAAATTCTTGTATCTTGCCAATAGAATCATCATTTTCTTGAATAATAGAGCAATGATCCTGCACACCTATAACAATATACTTATCATCATCCATTTCCTTATATGTATATCTCTCTTCTACGGTTAAATCACTTACTGATTCAACATGTCCATCTGAAAACCTATAATAACCAGATGCAATTTTTTCAAGTGGCTCTATAATTTCATTGTTAATAATAGCTATAGCACTATATTCTTTCCCATCTATCACATAATAATCTGGATTACTTATTTTCAGAATAAGTATATCATTATAACAAGAATCATCAATCAATGCCCATATCTCATCAATTATAATCTCTCTATTACATAAAAGATAACTGCCATTTTTCAAATATTTAATTTCTCTAAATTCCCCATTTGCTAATCCTGTATTGTACCAAAGTTCTCTATTAAATTTTGTTTCATTAATTCTATTAATTAGATTCCTTATATACACTTTATTATCTGTAACAAATGGATTTCTGTATGCTTCAGGAAAAATACTTCTAATTGCTCTACTGAATAAATGCATATCCGCATACACGTCTACATTTTTCTTTTGAACACAATTAAATTCTTCTTCTATTTCTTGTATGCTTTGGTACCTATTCTCAGCTTGATTAGATATCGATTTATAAATTATTTTGTCTAATACAGCCACCTTTTCTTCATCAAATATTTCCTGTAAGTGTTTTCCTCCTGTACCTCTATTTATTTCACCAAAACAAAACCAGTATAATATTTGTCCTAAAGCATAAATGTCTGTTGCAGAAGTAATTTTTCCTCCTGATACTTGCTCTGGTGCAGAAAATTCCCAATTTGCCATTCTATCATTCTTCTTTGTAAGCCCTTTAATTGGATATCTTTCTGATTCAAAATGTGCTATGCCAAAATCAGTAATAATATAATTACCATTTTCATCCACTAAAATATTTTCTGGTTTTAAATCTCTATGAATTATAGAATTTTGCTCTAATGACTTTATGGCTTTACACAAATTCTCGAATAACTTTAACAAATCTTCCCATGTAACATCATGCCCCATATCATCTCTTTGCTTTTTCAACGACGTATTATATTTTTTCATAACGATGAATGGGACTTCTGCGCTCCCAACCTTTAGCGTTTCATAATGTAAATAATTAACCGCATTGCACATTTTTTCTCTTACCATATTTACATTTATATATTCTGCCTTAAATCTATCCAACTTCTTTCTTGTATAATTTACCAGAAACTTAACCGCTACTTCTGATTTCCCAAGGAGTCCAGAAAAGACAACTCCATTACCACCTTGCCCTAACCGATTATTCTTAATGTCTATTTCAATATGACCAAAAGTACATTCTATACCTCTATTTTCTTTTATATATTTAGATAATGCACCTTCATTCATTTCTGTTTCATCAACAGTATATTGGTACAACTCATTCATAAGTTTCTGTAATTCACTTTTTAATTTCTTCTGCTCTTCAGTTTCTTGTAAAATATTAATAAAATTAAAAACTCCCCAACATACATATTCACATTCTTGTTCCCTTAACAAGTGATCCCATATATCTTGAATTACATAGTTTTTATAACTTGTTTCATACTCACCTGAATACAATAACTTTTTGCTTGCCGATAATTTATTAAAATCCCACCCCATTTCATTATAAAATTCAACTATATCTTCTCCTATATAAAACCAACGTGCCTCCCACTCTTCCCCATATCTTGCCAAGAACTCATCTTCACTTATTCCATGTTCATAAATAAAATCTTGTCTGCTCTTTTCTTCCCTTTCTTTATACTTAGTATATGTATTCTTAAACTTAACAGCATAAGCATCGCATAAACCTTGATTTTTCACTCCTTTAAGAAACTGTTCCTTCTCCACATTAATCACCTCATTTTTCTTTTAGCAATACGCTTATTATTGTTTTTCATCCAAATAATAAGTATATCCTATATATTATCACACTCACTTTCTATCTCCAATAATTTGTGAAACTTTACTCTTTCTGATACTGATATGCATCCTCAAATCTCACAGCCCCATTGATCCGTTTCACCTCTTCTGCACACTTCGCCTGAAGCTTTCCGAGTGCCTGCTCATCCACACCATGGCTGTATGCAATCACATGGGACAGCTTGGAAGTTTCCACTGCAAGTTTATACATTGCACGAGCCATACGGTTCTCGCTATCCTTTACCGTTGCATGCATAACGGAGGAGATGGTTGTCAGCATATAATTTTCTATTTTCTCCGAAGTGAGATATCCGATATAAAACCGCAGTGCCTGATTGACAAATTCGTTTCGTGAACGCACATCTGCCTGTGGCAACAGGGCATCGATCTGCTCTAATAATTCTTCTTCCATGTAAAATGCTTTTCTGACTTTTTCCATTCTCCTCCATCTCCTTACATCTGCTGGCTCATTCCTGTACTCTGCTCTTCCGTTTGTTTCTGCACAGCCTCTAATATCATGCTCCTGTACGCTTCTTCGTTTTCCGCACTGATCGACATTTCAATTCCATCCATCATGTTTTTGACTCTCAGATTATCCGCGGCATAATAAAAGGTTTCACCGCTATACTCTCCCGTTTCTCCATGCCTTGGAAATCCTATGTCACAAAATTCCTGCAGTTCTTCCTCTCCCTCCCGGAAATGGAATGATACCATATCCTGTTCCATATCGATTTCAATTCCAAATGATGCCTGCTCTTTCACTGCAAGTTGAAACATCTGCTCTTTTTTAACCGCAGTAAATAATTCTTTTCCCTCTATCTCTTCCGGGAACAAATAATTGCCTTTCATCTGTTCCAGCATTGGTGCCGCATATAATCCTTTTTGTGGGGACATCGGATCATTCAGCACACCCTTTAAGCTATGCAGAAAATCAGCTACTGCAAAAGGGTAACTGAACCCTCCCGCATGTTCCGAAAAAAAATAGTGTTCCTTCCCGTTTTCATGAACGGTATAAATTGCTTTTGTATTCATCTCATCCCTCCTCACAAATATCTACGATATGCTCACACAGTTTCTGCGGTATCACACTGCGCTCCCTCGAACCTTTCAGTCCCTGTGTTCCTGTCTTGCTCCCCCTCGGTGCCGGTACATGGCATGGATTACCGTTATGACACATCGGCAGGAATTTCGGGTTCGGATGATTCGTCCAGATATCAGTCGGCTTCATTCTGTTATCTCCATACTGGCAATAGGTCACTGTATATCTTGGCAGGTTCTTCATCCATTCCATCTTGCGCATGCCGCCTCTCGGATTCTCTATAAAATAATACTTTGGCTGTAGCTGCTCAATGAGTTCCAGCACATGTTTGTCTACCCTGTCACAGAATTTTGCATATGCACTAACCGGTTCAAGACTTCCTGTCTCTGGATTCTTTTTTCTGTGATGACTGATCGCTGCAATACTAAAAGTAGCGCAGTCGGGACTCGCCCAGATGACATCCGGTTTCCCGAAAAGTTTTAAGATATCCTCTGCCGTCACCTTGCTGATGTCCTCATACAGATCAATATTTTCAAAATCTTTCGACCATTCCACACTGAATACTTCATGTCCCCGTTGTTCAAAGGCTTTCCCGATGCTCCTTGTTCCTGCAAATAATTCCAATACTTTCATCGTCCCATTCTGGTAGTGGTGCGCACCTCACCCCATGGGACTACTCATTTCCTCCTTCTTTTTCCTCTGTCTATAGACTTTTTCCCTGTTTCCGCAAAAGGCATAACTTCTGCCGGCCTCTACTGCCTGACTGCGCTGTAACAAAAATAAAAATGGCATAACCTTTCCGAATCTTCCAAAAAAGTTATGCCATGCTTAGAACTGCCCAACGGCTCTGCCGATGGGTGTCTGACGGGTTAAGCCGCTCTTTTGCGGCATAACCCCTTTAACCTGCACTATTTTCGACCCTGTTTTACAGCCCCGTTTCATCCCCATTTTCGGAGTCTTGGATGCCTCCGCACTCCAGGTTTTCTGCTATTTTCTCCAAATCGGCTCATACAGGGCAGAATACAGCTTAATCGGTCACTTTATCCAGTTTTGCAGAATAACGACACACGTTGCCACACGCAGGCTCACACGGCGGTGTCTGTGCCGTTTCCTTTCCATTGTCCTGTCACTTTCTTAAAAAGCGAGAATGGTCATATGTGGCTCCAGTTCCGGTTCCTGCCCTGTAAACTGCTCAATCTCTCCAAATCGTCTTGTATATTCCTCGATCTGCTGCTCTGTCAGGGAAATGAAATCACCGTCCGGGGTATCCCCGCAGATAAAAAATGGACCGCAGATGATGTCATCACCATTCCTGCGGTTCGGCTGCATTCCATTTAGTTTTCCTTCAGCGTTGATTACTGCCACACATCCATCTCCAAAACCAACGCACTCAATGTCTCCCTCCACCTCTGCCTGACTTGCCTTAAAGTCATTCGCAATCTCCTTCACACAGGGAGGTTTCCCCGGCTCTACTTTCAGAATCTTTATCTTGTCCATGCTTCCCCGTTCCCTATTCATTCTCCGCAGCACTGCCGGATGCCACACTGTTTTTCCCTGCTGGCGGTTTGCCTTTTTGACCGCAGGTGGCACATCTCCCCGGCTTTCAATGTATTCACGGACCGCCTGCGGCACATATTTCTCATACATTTTTCCAAGGACTTCCTTCAGCTCCGCATCAAAATCCGCATCCTTTTTTCCCATGTACTGTTTCACAGCATTTAACTTTTCCTCATCATATTTGATCGTAACGACTGCCTGTTTCATCTCTTTACCTCCAAATTTAAACTCTCAGTTGAAATCATTTTCAGAAAAACACACCATTAAGAAAGTACCATTCCTGCCTGCTCTTCCTGTCCGCTTTCCTTTATCATGGACAGCGTCTGTGTTTCCTTCACTGCCTGCTCCTGTTCCAAAATGCCGCTTACCGATGGCACAAAGGCAAAGTATCTGGCGTAAGATGACCCTTCGCTCTCCACCAGAACACCTTCCTCCATGCCCTCTCCGGTTACTAAAAGACAGTGCCGCACCCCATCTTTTTCATACATGAAATCCACATTTTCCCTGATAAAATCATGCTTGTGCATCAGATGATTGGTAAAAGATTCATACTCTCCAGCCGGAAGCATAATAACCTTTTCCACACAGAATTCTTTCGCCTCTATCTTCGGCTCTTTTCTGGAAAATACTGCTCTCATAGTTTTTGTCATTCCTTTCGCTTCGCTCAAGGCACAAACAAGTTATGAAA
>OGPT01001848.1_pt1 | contig 18442 bp, 15 predicted proteins | sample 1552951 | NCBI WGS metagenome assembly OGPT01 (sample SAMEA2580224, study PRJEB22360) | human gut metagenome | biome: human gut; feature: human-associated habitat; material: faeces | place: Denmark | collected 2008/2010
GCAGGGACAGAAGGCTTTTCCCCAGCAACCGGAGCCGTTGTTCCACCACCCGATTGCTGGAATTTCCCGTTAAAATCAGCAATCTTCAATAGCCCGGTAAACTCCTCTATGCTAAGGCTTTTTTTTTTAGTTCATTAATTTGGCATAACTTGATCAAGGTAAGTTCCACGCATAAACGTTTCTCCACACGCATTTTATACTGCATCTCGCATTGCTCGATCACTTTCAAAGCATCAAATATGAATTCGGAAGTTACAGTTTTCGCCTGTTTTAAATAACGTTCCTTGATGGATGCACTCACTTCCAATAATTGCACCGTAACCTCTTCTTTAGCAACCAATAAATCACGGAAATGACGCCCCAACCCGGAAACCAAATTACCTGCATCAAAACCTTTCTCCATAATCTCGTTAAAAAGCAAGAATGTTTCGGCTACTTTACCATCGTGGAATAAATCTGTCAACTTAAAATAGTAATCATAATCCAACACGTTCAGATTCTCGATCACCTTATCATAGGTCAAATCCTTCCCGCAGAAACTTACGACTTGATCAAAGATCGACAAAGCGTCACGCATGGCCCCGTCAGCTTTCTGCGCAATCACGTTCAACGCCTCTTCCTCTGCCTGTACACCTTCTTTAGCTGCAATTCGTTTCAGATGCTCGATCGTGTCGGGTACTTTTATCCGGTTAAAATCGTAAATCTGACAACGTGACAAGATCGTCGGTAATATTTTATGCTTCTCGGTTGTTGCCAGAATAAAAATAGCATGGGCAGGCGGCTCTTCCAATGTTTTCAAGAAAGCGTTGAAAGCCGAGGCACTCAACATATGCACCTCATCAATAATATACACGCTGTATTTCCCCACCTGCGGCAATATCCGCACCTGATCAACCAAACCTCGAATATCATCCACGCTATTGTTAGAGGCAGCATCCAACTCGTGAATGTTCAACGAACGTCCGCTATTAAACGCCTTGCACGACTCACACTCATTACAAGGTTCGGCATTCGGTTGTAGATTCATGCAATTAATCGTCTTGGCAAATATACGGGCACAAGTTGTTTTGCCCACTCCACGGGGTCCACAGAACAAATAAGCCTGAGCCAGTTGCTTATTAAGAATTGCATTCCTCAACGTGGATGTAATCGAGTGCTGCCCGATCACCGTGTCGAAACTTGCAGGACTATATTTACGCGCCGAAACAATAAAATTTTCCATGATAATCTATTACAGGTTGTTACCCGGCACGAGTGAAAAATCGTACCGGATTACAAATTTACAAAGTAAAATGATTTATCACGCTACAAAAACCAATAATTTTTCTTATATCTTTTCCAAATCCGTTTTAGCAATCCACCCCTCGTTTCCATCGGCCAAACGCACGTTGTACCAATCTCCTATAGTTCCGATAACTTGTACTTTCAGTCCTTCGTGGATCACGAACAATTCGGTACCGCTATTATCCGGAGCCCCTCGTACCACCACGCTGGGAGTCATTACAATCCCACTATCCCTGTCGGTCACCCGGTGATATTGTTTCAAAGCGAAGAAAATAGTCATCACGGACACCAACAACATGATGATCCCCAGGGCAAACCAACTTTTCTTTAAAGATATAGATGTCGCATGGAAGAACAATGCTGCCATAATCAGAAATCCTATAAACAGAATAACAGACACGTACGCCCATTGATCAGCCGTGAAAGCGGTCACGAAAGCATTATACCAACGTACAAGGAAAAGTTCCGGTAATACCTTGATATTGTCAACCGTGGCCTTTTGCGCCATCGTTAGGTTATATTTTATATCATTATCACCCGGATGCAACAATAAAGCACGTTCGTAATTCAATATGGCTTTCGCAATCTCCCCTTGCTTGTAATAACAGTTTCCCAAATTGTAATACACGGTCGCGGATTCCATGTCATCGGACAACATCTCGTTATACAAATCAATCGCTTTCTGATAGTCGCCTTCCTGATACATTTTAGTTGCCTCCTCCGCCAGCGTCTTGACATCAGTAGCATAGGTCACCACACCGGATAAGAGCAACATCAATATTATATATATCCTTTTCATTCTTTTCAACTTTTAGTTTTTAACCTTAGTTTTTAGCTTCTAACTTTTAGCTTTCATATCGCTTTATCCAATTTCGTGATAATGGATATACTATCCTTGTACACGCTATCCATCTCTTCTCCTTGATTAGCACCCGGGGCATAACGAGCATACTCGCAATGATCGAGCACCTCGATAAAGCTCTGAATTAACGTCGCGTCTGCCCCCCGACGAGTCAGGTGATCACTGATATTGTCCCGATTCAATTCTGATGCAGCTATGTTCAATTTATAACTAACATATCCCCACAAAGCGTTCAATGTCTCTTGATAGAATAGCTCAGAGTTTCCGGCTTTCATCGCGACAGAGGCTGCCCGTAAACGTTTCTGAGCCATTTTGTTCGCCGTTTTACTCTTCACCCGTACCAAATCGGCATTTGCCTTGATCCGGCGACGATTAAGAATCATCCCGACCACGAAAAGTACAAAAGGAATCAAGAAACTCAACCAGTATTCCATTGTGGCGAAATACAACACTCCCTTCGGACGGAGATCGTTCTTGTGTGTCTTGATGTAGCGAATATCCTGTCCCAACATCCTAACATCTTCTTTCTTGAATGACTGTAAGGCTGCCTCCCCGGATCCTTGACTGGATTCATTTCCCTTTTCAACCCGAACAGCATACTCCTTTTCCTTCAACATCTTATAAGCCCCGGCTTGCGGGTCAAAATAGGAATATTGCACGGCTGGAATCTTGTAATCTCCCGCATAACGAGGAATCACGAGATATTCAAAAGTAACAGTTCCGGACGTTCCGCTTATATCTCTAGTCACTTTCGGATCGTACACGTCAAAATCATGCGGGAAAGTGATTTTCGGAGCCTCTAACAATTTCATGTTTCCATTCCCGCGTAATACCACCTTGTACGTTAACGCATCATTCGCCTTCAAGGTATCTGTTGACATAGAGGTTATCATGGTAAGGGTTCCCACCATACCGCTAAATCCTAAAGGCTTTCCGGCCTCGGGTAAAGGTTTCACGGTAATTTTCACGGGTTTACTCTTGCAGAGTACTCGGACATCACGGGAATTCCCGAAAAAGTCATCAAAGATACTTCCACCACGACTCCCCACCCGTTGGCGAACAAGACAATACAACTCGTAAGGCTCTATCGTTAACGTCCCGGCATGTTGCGGGAAAAGAATCGTTTTTTGTAACACGCCCACCCGATCATATATTTTCCCGTTATATTCCTCACGTTCCAAATGAATCTGGGGAATCTTCACGTCTTCTGTCAGGAATCCGTCAAAAGGCGGGATCTTCTTCCCCTGCACATCAACCAGATTTACCCGGGCATATACTTTTAACGTGGCAGTCAAACTCTCTCCCACGTAAAGCGTGTTACGGCTCACTTCCATTCGCAGAAACAAATCATCATCCGTAATCGAAGTACTTCCCCGGCTCTCAGAAACATCCCCGGAACTTTGGGTATTATTCCGAGGTTTCCCGGAACCTTTGATCACTTTTATCTTCAAAGGCTGGGACTTGTACTCTTTACCGTCCACGGTGATCGTGGCCGGCTCGATCGTAAACTCTCCTTCTTCCTGTCCTTCCAAAATATAAGTGTACGTGTACTCTTGATTTTGCTTCATATCGCCATTGATAATCGTGATATTAGAAGACGTACTCAATGACGGTCCTGCCAGTAAATCAAATCCTTTTATCGTGGGAACCTGTAAGTTCTCCCCCTTAGCGTTCAACACGAAGGAAAGACGGAATTGCTCCCCGACTTCCACAACGGAAGGCGCGGACGCGATAAATTCTGTCTTTTGGGCAAATAACTTAGACCCACCAATAACGCATAATAGCAATATGATAATGAATGACTTCATTTGTTTATCTTTTAATTCTTTATTATCCCTCTGAAAAACATACAAAGTTACCAGTTTTTCTCAATCTTCATCTTCTTTGCCTTTTGAGCTTGAACTTTATCTTTCTGTACCTTTTCCTGTGTTTTCTTTTCATCTGCCTCCAAAGCCTCTAACAAGCGTTTGGCATCCTCTTTAGAGATTTTAGGCTGGGCCTGTTGGTCCTGCTGTTGTTGATCCTTATTCTGCTGATCCTTGTTTTGCTGGTCTTTATTCTGCTGATCTTTATTCTGTTGATCCTTCTGATCTTGGTTTTGCTTATCTTGATCCTGTTTATCTTTATTTTGTTGATCCTTATTCTGATCTTGCTGGTCTTTATTTTGATCCTGGTTCTGATCTTTATTCTCGTCCTTATTTTGGTCTTTGTTCTGATCTTGATTCTGTTGATCTTTATTTTGATCCTGCTGGTCCTTATTTTGATCTTGATTTTGTTGATCCTGTTTCTGCTTGCGGGCAAACTCCAGGTTATACTTTGTCTCTTGGGAATTCGGACGATTTCTCAACGACTGTTTATAAGCCTCGATACTCTCATCCAACTTGTTCATGGCCAAAAGAGTATTTCCGATGTTGTGATACAACTCTCCTAACTTTTCCTTGTCTTTCTCATTCTGTGCCAACGATTGGAATTGTTGTAATGCCTCGTCAAACTTTTTCTGTTTATAGAGCGCATCCCCCAAATTAAACGCACCCTCGTATGATTTCACTTCCGTATCCAAAGCCTTACGATACTCCACTTCAGCCTTCTCAAAATCCTGTTTATTAAACAGATCATTCCCGCCCCGAATAAACTTTCGTTCCTGTTGCGCAGCCGATGGTAAACTTATAACTACAGCTGCTATCATCGTTATCAACATCTTCACCATAATGTCTCGTTTAAAATTTACCGATTCGTTCCAACACTTTTCGTCTCACTTCCAAATATATTGATCTTCAAGAAATTCTTGTTTTTACGTCCCAGTACCATGAAATCCAACAACACGAATATCAATGCCATGATCAGGAAATACTGGTATTTTTCAGCATAATCACTGAATACCCGTTCTTCCAACAATGTCTTGTCCATACGATCAATCTCGTCCAACAAGGTGTTTAATCCCACGTTCGAATTACTTGCCCGCACGAATATTCCCTCTCCGGCCTTGGCAATCTCTTTCAATGTCTCCTCGTCCAACTTGGATATAATCGGGTTACCACTCCCGTCTCTCATGTATTGTCCGGGATTTCCCTTCTCCGGGATCGGTCCTCCTTGTGCCAATCCCATCCCGATCGTATGCACGTAGATACCTTTTTCCCGGGCAGCTTTAGCCGCAGCAATAGCATCGTCCTGATGGTTTTCACCATCCGTGATCACGATAATCGCTTTCGATGCCTCCGTGTCCGGGGTAAACGACTTCGCAGCCAAATCTATTGCCGTTCCTATCGCCGTACCCTGTATCGGGACAATATCGGTATTGATTCCAGATAGGAATAATTTAGCCGAAGAATAATCCGTCGTGATCGGCAATTGCACGTAAGCATCCCCTGCAAACACAATCAATCCCACTTTATCATCACTTAATTTTTCCACCATTCGGGAAATGGCCTGTTTCGCCGCATCCAACCGGCTGGGCTTTATATCCTGCGCCATCATGGAATTTGACACATCCAACGCAATAATCAACTCCACGCCCTCTTTTTTTACCTGTTGCAATTTTGACCCGAACTGAGGACCTGCAACCCCAAGAATGACGAAAAACAAAGCTACCAGAACAAGTATAAATTTTAATGTCTCCCGCTTATAAGATTGCAAAGGCATCAGTGTTGACAGTAATTCGGGACTCCCGAATTCAGCAATCGCTTTTTTCTTCCGAATCCTTGCTACCACGTAAAAAACAATCAACAATGGTATGATAATCAGCAAGTATAATAATTCAGGATGTGCAAATCTAAACATAACCGTCTTAATTTTAAATTTAATGATTTTAGATTTTAAATTCCGGATTGCATCAATTCACAATCTAAGATTTAAAACTTACAATTATGGAATTTTCCTCAACAACGTGTATCGCCCTAACGCCTCCACAATTAATAACAAAGCCCCGATCAAAGCAAAATAGAAATACTGCTCGTTCTTACGACTGAAATGTTTGACTTCTACCTTGCTCTTCTCCAATTGATCAATTTCCTGATAAATTTGCTCCAGTTTTTTGTTATCTGTTGCCCGGAAATATTTACCGCCTGTCATGTCAGCAATCTGGGTCAATATATCTTCATCTATCTCAACCGGCATTCGCTGTAATTGCATCCCAAAAGGCGTCTGCACGGGATAAGGAGCCTCACCTAAAGTTCCGACCCCGATCGTGTAGACCCGAATACCAAACGTTTTTGCCAATTCTGCCGCCGTTATCGGTGCAATCGCTCCCCGGTTGTTGACTCCATCCGTCAAAAGGATGATCACCTTGGATTTCGCCTTGCTGTCCTTCAAACGATTTACCGCATTTGCCAACCCGAGGCCAATAGCTGTTCCATCTTCAATCATCCCGCTATGAATATCCTTCATCACGTTGACCAACACGGCTTGATCCGTTGTCAAAGGACTTTGCGTGAAACTTTCCCCACTAAAAACAACCAGTCCGATACGATCCTGAGGGCGCTCCAATATAAACTTAGTTGCAACCTCCTTGGCTGCCTCCAGTCGATCAGGAGTAAAATCTCGTGCCAACATACTACCGGAAATATCCAATGCCAGCATAATATCAATACCCTCGCTGTTATAGGTCTGCCAACTCGAGCTGGATTGCGGTCTTGCCAACGCCAAAACCAAAAATAGAATGGCCAAAACCCGAGCTGCAAACAACAAATGACGTAACCAAATCCGGCTACCCCGTTTCATTTGCTTGAACACCCGAATTGAAGAAAACTTCAAATCAGCATGCGAGCGTTTCTCCTTGAATATGTACCAGATAACCATTGGTATCAGTACCAACAATAACCAAAAGTACTCGGGGTTTGCAAATTCATATCCAAACATATCTTCTATTTTAGATTTAATAATTTCAGATTTTAGATTTTGATTACCAATAAACTGTAAATCACAAATCGTAAATCATAAATTAATTTTCTCTGTCTTTCTCCTCTCCGGTTTCCTTCTCTTCCTTTTCTGCCTTCTCTCTCGCCTCCCTCTCCTGTTGTTCTTTCAACTCCTGCTCCAGGCGTTCTTTTTCATGCTCAGCTCGAATCGTATCATTAGTTTCTTGTACAAAATCATAAGCAATATCCAGATTCCGTACGTTCTCATCCTGCAACGGCTCTGCTTTAGCAAACTTCACGAAATCAGCCGTTTCAAACATATCTGCCAACTTATCCCGTTGTTTTGCATCTACCTGCTCACATTTCTCCAAAGCCTTCAAGGTTTCGAAAGAAGTCTGTTCCATCGCTGAGATTCCCAATTCTCCATCCAAATAATTCCGGATCGTATCAGTTAATTGCGTGTAATACTCTTTGGTCTTTCCACTCTGCCATAACTTCTCCTTCTTGATTTCCTCCAAAGCCTTCATGGCCAACACATACGGAGGGATTGCCGGTTTTTCGTGATGGAAAAGACTCTTACGGGATTTCCGAACTTTGATAATCCAGACAACCAGAAGAATCACCACGATCCCCAACAATGTCCATAACAAGTAAGGTAATATCTCGGCAAATGTCCACGGGGCAGCCAAAGGCATCACAATATCGTAATTTCCTTTCTGCTGATCGACCACAAAAGTATTCACGATCAAGTGCAACGGATCGGTCCTGAGCGTGTTATTATAACTTTCCTGTTGAATCTCGATAGGCATCGGCGGAATCACGAACACGCCCGAATCAAAAGAAGTTATCACGTAACTTTCCTGCACGAGTACCCGTCCGTCTTTTTCCATGATAGAATCACGAACTGGTCCGGATATAATCTCGATTCCTTGTGCTATCGTGTCCTTCAATTGAGGGAATGCCACTTTCACACCCGGTTCAGCCTTCACTTTCATCCGGAAATGAATCTGATCCCCGATCATAATATAGTTCGTGTCAATCTCGGCACTATATTCCCGATTTTGTGCATTCAAAGCACTAACACAACCTAGTAGGATAATTACGAATAGAATAATTCTATTTTTCATTTTAATTCTCCATTTTCAATGTTCAATTAATATCCAGCCCCTCTTTTCTTGAATAACGTAATCAATGACCTCACGTAATCTTCATCAGCGCTAATAGATGCCATATCGACACCGGCATGTTTGAATATCCGATCCAGTTCTTTATCTCGTTCGATACCATACGCTTCGAACTCGTCCCGGACTTTCTTGTCGGAAGTATCCACCCAAACACTTTCCCCCGTCTCCGCATCCGTCAAGTACATCAACCCGACAGGAGGCAATATTTTCTCTCTCCGATCGTACAATTGCAAAGCCACCACGTCATGTTTCTTATTGGCAATAATCAACGGGTGTTCAAAATCGTGATCATCCATGAAATCAGAAATCAGGAAACAAGTACACCGTTTCTTGATCGCATTTGTCAAATATTGCAACGCCACAGAAATATTGGTTGCCTTGTGTTCCGGATAAAAATCCACTAATTCCCGAATGATATGCAAAATATGCGTCCGTCCTTTTTTCGGCGGAATAAATTTCTCGATCCGGTCAGAAAAGAAGATCACGCCAATCTTATCGTTGTTCTGAATGGCAGAGAAAGCCAACACGGCCGCAATCTCAGTAATCTGATTCTTTTTCAGTTTCGACACCGTACCGAAATTACGCGAGGCACTCACGTCAATCAACAACATCACGGTCAACTCACGCTCTTCCTCGAATATTTTCACGTAAGGGTGATTATAACGAGCCGTTACGTTCCAGTCAATACTTCGAATGTCATCCCCGTATTGATAAGCCCGCACCTCGCTAAACGTCATTCCCCGACCTTTAAAAGCCGTGTGATACTCCCCTGCAAAGATATTACTCGATAATCCCCGAGTCTTTATCTCAATCTGCCTGACACGTTTTAATAAATCTGAAGTCTCCACCTTATTAATTTTAGATTTATAGATTTTAGATTTTAAATTCACTCTAAATCACATTGAAAATCTCAGATTGAAAACCATGTTATTTTCAATTTTCAATTTCTAAGGCACTTCAACTGTATTCAAGATTTCACTGATAATATCCTCGCTAGTTAGATTGTTCGCCTCTGCCTCGTAGCTCAAACCGATACGATGGCGCAAAACGTCATGGCAAACAGCACGAACATCTTCCGGAATTACATACCCACGACGTTTAATGAAAGCGTACGCTTGTGCTGCTTTGGCCAAACTGATACTAGCACGAGGAGATGCCCCGTAGGCAATCATGGAAACGAATTTTTCCAAGCCATGCTCTTGCGGGTAACGTGTTGCAAACACGATGTCAACAATATATTTCTCGATTTTCTCGTCCAGGTAAACCTCTTTTACCACCTCACGAGCCCGCAGAATATCTTCCGGCTGTAGGATCGTGTTAGACTGGGGATAAATTTTCTCCAAATTCTGACGAACGATCAATTTTTCTTCGTCTTTTTTCGGATAATCAATAACCACTTTCAACATGAAACGGTCAACCTGAGCCTCAGGAAGAGGATAAGTACCTTCCTGCTCGATCGGATTCTGGGTTGCCATCACCAAGAATGGTTCTTCCAACTTGTAAGTCATATCCCCGATAGTCACCTGACGCTCCTGCATCGCCTCCAACAAGGCCGATTGCACTTTCGCCGGGGCCCGGTTAATCTCATCCGCCAGAATAAAGTTAGCGAAAATCGGTCCTTTCTTCACCACGAACTCTTCCCTTTTCTGAGAATAAATCATCGTACCGACAACATCAGCCGGTAACAAATCCGGGGTAAATTGGATTCGACTGAATTTAGCATTAATAATATGTGCTAGTGTATTTATCGCCAAGGTCTTCGCCAAACCGGGAACTCCCTCCAACAAAATATGTCCATTAGAAAGCATACCGATCATCAGTCCTTCTACCAAGTGCTTCTGTCCGACGATCACTTTGTTCATCTCCATACTAATCATATCCACAAAAGAACTCTCTTGCTGTATGCGCTCATTCAATGCTTTGATATCAACCGTATTCATATCATTGATTTTTATATTGATTTATATTACTACTTTGTCTAACGTAAATATTCTACTTCGGTTTCAATTTCCTCAAAAAGAGAACTTATATCTCCACCGTTTTCTGTTTTTCCAAAAATAGAGATTATTCCGCCAAATGTTAAAATCAAAGACACTAAATAATGTTAAAACAAATTTTAAGGTTTTCCCAAATAATTTCTAATCTCCTCTTAAAATGCAGAACATTACTAAGACATGGTCTATTTTTTAACATTTCACCTTTTCTTATGACACACTTGTTAACAAACCTATCTCAAAAAGTAAGCAAAAATCAAGGTTTTATGACTTAACAATAACTTATACTATTTTTCGAGGAAACAGTCGGAACGGCCTTCGTTCCAAAAAAAATAAGAAATAAATAATGCTCAACGTTCGATACTAGCGACAAAATACAACCAATTATAACGGGTCAACATCGAAATAAATACGCACCCCTCTACCAATAGGAGTTTTCACCAATTCATCACTTTTCTGCTTTAAGAAAGCCTTCAATTTTGACAGGGAAAGGCCTTGTTCCGCCTTTATCAGAATTTGTATCCGATACATTTTTCTAACCCGAGACACATCCGGTTCTGCCGGGCCGCATACCCTACGTTCCAAGCGTTCCCGCAGCAATCTAGCTAACTCGTTTGCGGCATTTCTCAAAACCACCTCATCCACATGCCTCAACTCTACCAGAATCAACCGGGAAAAGGGGGGATAGTTAAACATTTCCCGTTCTTGGGATAACTGAGTGTAAAACTCTCTATAGTTTTCCTTCCTCACCAACTGATACACTCGACTTTGCATATCTGTCAACTGAATTACCACCTTTCCGCGCTCACCTTTTCGTCCACTGCGTCCACTCACTTGCATCAACATATCATAAGCCCGCTCCTCTGCCCGAAAATCGGGAAAACCCATCAGACTATCGGCATCCATCACCCCGACAAGTTTCACCCGTTCAAAATCCAACCCTTTCGAAACCATTTGTGTGCCGATCAGCACATCCAAATTTCCACTTTCAAAATCATCGATTAAAGCCCTGAACTTTGCCTTATTACTCATCACATCCAAGTCCATTCGAGCAACCCGAGCTTCTGGAAAATACTGTTTCACGTCCTCTTCGATCCGTTCCGTTCCCGGAGTACGATTCACGTAATGTCCCTGTCCACACTCCTGACACATGGCCGGAACGGCCCGCAGGCTCCCGCAATAATGACAATTTAGCGTGTTCCGGTAGCGATAATAAGTCATACTCACATCGCAATGTTTACATTTCAGGATGGATCCACAACGGTCACATTGTAAATAAGTTGAATATCCTCGTCTATTCTGGAATAAAATCACCTGCATTCCATTCTCCAACACCCGTTTCATTTCCTCGTACAAAACCGGAGTAAAACTCCCTTTCATCATCTTTTTACGACGATATTCTTTCATATCCACGAACAACAATTCCGGCATCATCACTTCCCCGTAACGGGTTGTCAGTTGCACGAAACCATATTTCCCGCTTAGGGCATTCTGATAACTTTCAAAAGAAGGTGTTGCAGAACCCAACAATATTTTTGCCCCACTCATCTTTCCAAGCATTATAGCGGCATCACGACCGTTATAGCGGGGTGCCGGTTCTTTTTGCTTGTAAGAACTTTCATGTTCCTCGTCAACAATAACCAACCCCAATTGTTTATAAGGCAAGAACACGGATGACCGCACACCCAACACCACGGGATAAGGATTCGTACCATTCTGTTTACGCCACATCTCTGCCCGGGCACTATCCGTCATTCCCGAATGATAAACACCGACTTGATCTCCGAAGACCCGCCGCAATCGTTTCACGATCTGTACCGTTAATGCGATTTCCGGTAACAAGTACAACACCTGCTTTTCTTGCTTTAACATCTCTTGTATCAAATGAATATATATTTCCGTTTTACCCGAAGAAGTTACACCCTGCAACAAAACGCAATCCTTCTCCTTGTAATACCCTTGAATGTCGCCCAAAACCTTTTCTTGCACCCCCGACAAAGCGTGTACATCCTCCACCTCCTCTTTAGATACCTCTAAACGGCTGACTTCCTGCATAACAATTTCCAACACGCCCCGTTCACACAATCCCTTTAAAGCCGAGGTTGAATTACCGATTTTCTGAATAAATTCCGTTCTAGGCAAACACCCGACTTGATGCTCGTCGCTATAATATACCCAATCACACAACATCTTGTATTGAGCCCTCGCCCGCTTCAAGCCATCAAGAACCTTGTCCAATTCTTCATTCGAAAACTTTCGTTTCCATCTTACCAAACGTTCAATTTTAGGCTTAAACAGATCGTCTACAGACTCCTTGATTCCGACAATTTCTTTTTCCAACAAAGTTCGAACAGCAACATAGAGATCTTTTCTCCTCAAGAGTTTTTCAACTTCGGCCATACATATCTCACCTCTTTCTCGAAATACTCCCACGATCTCCTTCTCATCCCGACTTAATTCACTTTCATCTACCAACCGTTCTTCCCAGCCGTTCACCAAACTCAAACTCGTGTAACTCTCCAAGCGCATCGAAACAGGTAATGCTGCACGCATAACCTCTCCCGGAGGAGTCATGTAATACTCACTGAGCCACAATAGAAATTTTAAATGAGAACCAGAAAGAGCGAATCCTTCCTCGATAACTCGTTCTATCGGTTTTGTTTCAAATCCGACAGGCGGATTCGTATGCAACGCATAGACAACACCCGTGTAACGTTTATTCTTAACAAATGAAACGACCACGAGCGCCCCTACCGTTACCGAATGTTCATATTCTTCCGGTACCGAATAAGTAAAAAAACTTTCCACTCCCAGAGGGATAATGACATCCGCGTACAACAAACGAATTAATTTTAGATTTTAAATGGACAAAACCTCCGTAATATCCAACAAATTATGATTTAACGATTTTGAATTCTTGATAGCCTTGTTAAAAGGAACATGAACAATATCCTTATTCATAATCCCAACCATAATACTAGTCTGGTCATCCAACAAAGCATCCACTCCCAACGTACTAGCCGTCACGCGGTCAAAAGCGGAAGGTGATCCCCCCCTCTGGATATGCCCTAAAACAGTAACCCGCACATCATATTCAGGATGTTTTTTAGCAATCCGATCGGCAATCGTGTACGCACCACCTGATTTATCTCCTTCTGCCACGATTACTATACCGCTCGACTTATGAGGTTTATAATCATGCTCCAAGTAACGATCCAAATCATTCAAATCCGTCTCGATTTCCGGAACCAGTACAGCCTCGGCCCCCGTGGCCACGGCCGACCGTAACGCAATAAATCCGGCATCCCGTCCCATAACCTCAATAAAGAACAACCGATTATGAGCACTTGCTGTATCCCGGATCTTATCCACGGCATCCACCACCGTATTTACCGCCGTGTCATACCCGATCGTGTAATCAGTCCCGTAAAGATCATTATCTATCGTACCGGGAATTCCGACAATATGCACGTTATGCTCTTGACAGAACAACCGGGCTCCGGAAAAAGTTCCATCCCCACCAATCACGACCAATGCATCAATTCCCAATTCCTGCATCTTCTCGTAAGCTTTCGTACGTCCCTCCGGCGTACGGAATTCCTCACTACGAGCCGTCTTTAAGATAGTTCCTCCGCGTTGAATAATATTACTCACGTCATGGGAATGCATGCGCACAATATTTCCCTCTATCAATCCCTCGTATCCATCGTAAATGCCATAAGCCTCACAGCCATTAAAAATAGCGGCCCTCACAACTGCCCGAATTGCGGCATTCATTCCCGGAGCATCACCTCCTGAGGTTAAAACTCCTATTTTTTTAATCTTTCCCATAAAAACAATGTTTAATTGAAAATGTTAATCTCAATACCCCCAATTCTATAATTTAATTTTTAGAAAAGAGGTGGAAGCATATGTCTAAGGCGGATATTTACGAAGCAAAGACAGAAAGCCTCATTCTGCCAATTCTGGAAAGAATGAACTTTGAACTGGTGGATGTAGAATATGTGAAGGAAGGTAGTGTCTGGTATCTTCGCGCGTACATTGACAAGGAAGGTGGTATCACAGTGAATGACTGTGAGGCTGTTGCAAGAGAGATGAACGAGATACTTGACAGGGAAGACTTTATTCCTGATTCGTACACCTTTGAGGTAAGTTCTCCGGGACTTGGAAGACCTCTTAAGAAGGAAAAGGATTTCGTTCGCAATATGGGAAAGGATGTTGAAATCCGCACCTATCGTTCGATTGACCGTTCCAAAGAATTTGTCGGTACGCTTAAGGCTTACGACAAGGACAGCGTGACGATCACGGATGAGAACGGAAGCGACCGTACATTCCTAAGAACCGATATCGCACTGATTCGTCAGGCGGTCATCTGGTAGACGGATGGATTGTATTATTTTTCGAGAATTTAGCGTAAGATAACACAACAAATAGGAGGAAAGAATCATGAATAATGAGTTATTAGAAGCGTTAAACATATTAGAGCAGGAGAAGAATATCAGTAAGGAAACCTTGCTTGAGGCGATTGAGAACTCTCTGCTTACCGCCTGCAAGAATCATTTTGGCAAGGCAGACAATGTAAAAGTTGTCATTGATCCGGATACATGTGAATATCATTGTTTTCAGGAAAAGACTGTTGTTGAGGAAGTGGAAGATCCAATCGAGCAGATCTCGCTTGTTAACGCACAGATGATCAACCGCAAGTATGAGCTTGGCGATGTGGTACAGGTTGAGGTAAAGTCCAAGGAGTTTGGCCGTATCGCAACACAGAATGCGAAGAACGTCATCTTACAGAAGATCCGCGAGGAAGAGCGCAAGGTAATCTATGATGAGTACAACGGACTTGAGAAGGAAGTTGTAACTGGTATCGTTCAGCGTTATGTCGGACGCAATGTCAGCATCAACCTTGGAAAAGCGGATGCACTTCTGACTGAGAGCGAGCAGATCAAAGGCGAGGTATTCCAGCCGACCGAGCGTATTAAGGTATACATTCTTGAGGTTAAGGCAACTCCGAAGGGACCAAAGATTCTTGTTTCAAGAACGCATCCGGAACTGGTTAAGCGATTATTTGAGTCTGAGGTTGCTGAGGTTCGTGAAGGAATCGTTGAGATTAAAGCAATTTCCCGTGAGGCAGGAAGCAGAACCAAGATCGCAGTATGGTCCAATGATCCGGATGTCGATCCGGTAGGTGCATGTGTCGGAATGAATGGTGCGCGTGTCAATGCAATTGTCAATGAGCTGCGTGGAGAGAAGATTGATATCATCACATGGGATGAGAACCCTGCAATCTTAATCCAGAACGCATTAAGCCCTGCAAAGGTTATCTCCGTTATCGCAGATGCGGATGAGAAGGCTGCCAAAGTCGTTGTTCCGGATTACCAGTTGTCACTTGCAATCGGTAAGGAAGGTCAGAATGCCAGACTTGCAGCAAGACTTACAGGCTTCAAGATTGATATCAAGAGTGAGACACAGGCACGTGAGTCTGGTGACTTCATTGATTACGAGAATGATTACGAAGACGATTATGAGGATGAGGACGGATACTATGACGATTATGAGTCTGAGGAGAATGTATCCGATGAGTCCGGCTTAGAGGAATAATTATGGCAAATAAGAAGATTCCGATGCGACAGTGTGTGGGCTGCGGCGAGATGAAGGCAAAGAAAGAACTGATCCGTGTCATTAAGACGGAGGAGGAAGTTCTCCTTGACACGACAGGACGTAAGAATGGAAGAGGCGCGTATATCTGTGCCAATCCGGAGTGTCTGAAGAAAGCCAGAAAGTCCAAAGGACTGGAGCGTTCCCTGAAAGCCTCGATTCCGGATGAGGTGTACGAGAATCTGGAAAAGGAGATGAGTACACTTGCAGAACGATAAGGTATTATCTATGCTGGGAATTGCAGCGAAGTCAGGTAATGTAGTGAGCGGCGAATTTTCTACTGAGAAAGCGGTAAAATCCGGTCAGGCCTATCTGGTCATTGTCTCTAGTGAGGCATCTGAGAATACGAAGAAGAGTTTCTTCAATATGACGGATTTTTATCATGTGCCATGTTACGTCTATGGAGGCAAGGAAGAACTCGGAAGATGTATCGGAAAAGAATTCCGTGCATCCCTTGCAGTCATCGATGAGAATCTGGCCAAAGCGGTAGAGGGTAAGCTTGAGATGATAAAAACTGAATAACGGAGGTAATTCATTTATGGCAAAAATGAGAGTTCATGAACTCGCAAAAGAGTTGAATATAAAATCACAGGAAATTATTGATGCTTTAAGCACAACCGAATATGCAGTCAAGAGTGCGTCAAGCGGTCTTGAGGACGATGCACAGAAGGTTGTACGAAGTAAATTTACAAAGAAGGACGATGCACCAAAGGCAGCTCCGAAGGCAGAAGAAAAGGCTGCTCCTGCACCGAAGGCAGAGGAGAAGAAGTCAACTCCTAAGACGGAGGAGAAGAAGGCGGAAGATGGTAAGGAACGTCCGAAGAAGAAGTCAAGCATCTCTGCTGTCTTTAATGCGCAGTATAGCAAGCAGTCCAGAAGACCGGGACAGGGTGGCAACGGAAATAACCGTGGCAACAACCGTGGACCGAGAAGAGACAGAGATAATAACGGATCCAGACCGGAGCAGCATAGCATCATCCGTCCGCGTCCTGTGGGCGAGCGTGCGATGCGTCCAATCAGCGAGCGTACAGCAAATAATGTGGATGAGTTTGAGCAGACACGTCCGGCAAAGGCACAGGGATCCGATAAGCCACGTCAGCAGAACAACAACCGTCCAAACGACAGAAACGACCGTAATAACCGTCCAAACGGAGAACGTAACGATCGTGGCAATCGTCCAAGCGGGGACAGAAATGACCGTGGCAACCGTCCAAACGGAGAACGAAATGATCGCGGTAATCGTAACGGATTTGGCGGTAATCGTCCAAGCGGAGACAGAAATGACCGTAATAACCGCGGAGGAGACAGAAACGATCGCAACAACAGAGGACGACTGGATAAAGAGATCAACCGCTTTAATAAAGAGAGTGCAGCTGCCGCTCCGGATGATGTAAGAGGTAAGGAGAGCCGCTCCAACGATCGTAGAAATAACAATAACAACAGAAGACAGGAGCATGATAAGCTTGGCGGAAAGCGTCAGGAGAATTATGTAAACTTAGAGAAGCACGGTGGCAAGAAGAAGCCTCAGCAGCAGCCACAGAAGCCGAAGGAAGATGAAGATGTAATCAAGACCATCACACTTCCGGAGAAGATGACCATCCGTGAACTTGCTGACCGCATGAAGGTGCAGCCGTCCGTGATCGTTAAGAAGCTATTCATGAAGGGACAGATGGTGACCGTGAACCAGGAAGTTGATTTCGATGCGGCAGAAGAGATCGCTTTGGAATTCAATTATATCTGTGAGCCGGAGGAGAAGGTTGATGTAATCGCCGAACTTCTCAAGGAAGATGAGGAAAATCCGGAAGATATGGTTGCACGTCCACCTGTTGTCTGCGTTATGGGACACGTTGATCATGGTAAGACATCCTTACTTGATGCAATCCGTTCTACACGTGTGACGGACCGTGAGGCCGGTGGTATTACGCAGCATATCGGTGCATCTGTAGTATCAATTAACGGACAGAATATCACATTTTTGGATACACCGGGACATGAGGCATTCACCGCAATGCGTATGCGTGGTGCTAATTCTACCGATATTGCAATCCTTGTTGTTGCTGCTGATGATGGTGTTATGCCACAGACTGTTGAGGCAATCAACCATGCCAAAGCAGCCGGTGTAGAGATCATTGTTGCAGTCAACAAGATTGATAAACCAAGTGCCAATATTGAGAAAGTTAAGCAGGAGCTGTCTGAGTACGAACTGATTCCGGAAGACTGGGGCGGAAGCACGATTTTCTGTCCGGTTTCTGCACATACGAAGGAAGGTATCGATAACCTTCTTGAGATGATCCTTCTGACCGCCGAAGTATTAGAGCTTAAGGCAAACCCGAACCGTAATGCACGAGGTCTTGTCATTGAGGCACAGCTGGATAAGGGACGTGGTGCGGTTGCAACGGTTCTTGTACAGAAAGGTACGCTCCATGTTGGTGATTCCATCGCCTGCGGAAGCAGCTACGGTAAAGTCCGTGCGATGATCGATGATAAGGGAGCACGTGTGAAGAAGGCAATCCCTTCCACACCTGTTGAGATCCTCGGCCTTAACAGTGTTCCGGCAGCCGGTGAGACATTCGTTGTCTGTGATTCCGACAAGGAAGCAAAGGCATT
>OGPT01001858.1_pt1 | contig 18373 bp, 13 predicted proteins | sample 1552951 | NCBI WGS metagenome assembly OGPT01 (sample SAMEA2580224, study PRJEB22360) | human gut metagenome | biome: human gut; feature: human-associated habitat; material: faeces | place: Denmark | collected 2008/2010
GTTGGACAGGTAGAGGGGGGCAAAGAGGACGATGCGGTTGCCGTAGAAGGCGTCCTTGATCTCCGCCGCCAGCTGGGACATCTGCTCTACCTTTTCCGGAATGTCGCAAGCCAGCAGGACAGAGGCTTCCCGATGGGTCAACCCTTTTTGTAAGCGGGCTTTGGCTAAGATTTCCTGAATCAGTGGAAGATTATTTTTGTTTTCCTGTGCATAAGCAAGCGTCTGCATCACTTCTTCGTGGCAGAGAAATTCTGCTGCTTTTGTGGAGTTTGGAAGATACATCGTTCTCTCGTCACCTTTTTTCCATAAAGTGCAGCCAAAAGCGGCTGTCTGATGTTATTATACCATGCAGCAGATGCTTTGTCAATGAATTCAATTCGCAATTGCTAATAAATGGAAATCTAAACGTGAACTTGCATAAAAAGATATACAACTTTTGTGATGATTCTCCTTGACATTTTGTATAAATTATGGTATCCTTATAGTAATATCATTCATGTTCAATTTGGAAAACAGAAAGGATGGAACAAACATGAAGAAACAGGGAAAGAAAAACCGGATATTTGCCGGAATTGCCGCAGCGGTGATGGCAGTGAGTGCAACTGCAGTTGGAATGCGTTCTTATTCTGCTAACGCAGCAGATTTGGAACTGGACAACTATGCGAAATTGCTGCAATATTCGCTGTATTTCTATGATGCAAATATGTGCGGCGACAAGGTAGGGGAAACGTCTGCATTCTCTTGGAGAGATAATTGCCACACCGGAGATGTCGCACTGGGTGGCTTCCACGATGCTGGCGATGGAATTAAATGCGGACAGACTGCCGGATTTACCGCTTCTACATTGGGCTGGGCATATTATGAATACAAAGACCAGTTCCAGAAGACCGGAACGACTGCACACTTCAAGGTGATCAGCGATGAATTCAATCGGTTCTTTAAAAATTGCACAACGCTATCTGGCGACACTGTAACATCGTTCATCTATGAAGTTGGCGATGATGGTTCTGACCATAGCAAGTGGTTTGCACCGGAAGCAATGTGGGATCATGGCAGCAGTGAAACCTATTCTACCACCGATGGTGCAAGTGATATTGCCGCACAGTATGCCGCCTCTCTAGCACAGAGCTATTTGAACTTCGGCAATGAAGAAGATTTGAAATATGCAGTTGCCCTGTATAACTTTGCGACCAAATATCGCACCATCACTTATGACCAGAATACATATGCCAATGCTGCAAAGGATGTACAGGATGATATTTCCTGGGCAGCAGGCTGGCTGTATCTGGCAACTGGCGAAGAACCATATCTGACCGAAAACAGCAAGTATACACAGGTTCAAAATGACTGGACACAGGATTATTGCTATGGAAACTCTCAGTTGGGTGCAGCCATCATCAACGCTGAAATCACTGGAAACTGGAGTTTTGCAACCAACTACATCGGACAGAAAGTCAACGCAAACCAGAATCAGTTCTATGTGATGAACAGCTGGGGCAGTGCAAGATATGATGTTTTAATGCAGTTCTGTGCATTGGTGACTTCTAAATATGAACAGTCCGGCGTAGACTATACCGAATGGGCAAAGAAGCAGATGAACTATATTTTAGGTGACAACAATGCAAATGTTTGTCTGGTTGTTGGCTATAATGATGTTTCTGCAACCTCTCCGCACCACCGTGCAGCATCGAACTTGAAAGTAAGCGATGACTGGCATGAATGGAACTCTTGGGATGGAAAGTATTCCTCCAGCAATGGACATGTATTGTATGGTGCGTTGGTTGGAGGCCCGACCAGCACGGACTTTACAACTTATAAAGACGATGCGAGAGATTCCACTTCCAATGAAGTCGCAATTGACTATCAGGTCGGCTTAGTTGCAGCAGCAGCAGGTTTGTATGACAAGTATCAGACCGGTAATGTCGTTGCACAGATTGGCGACGAAGTAACCGTATATCCGGACGAAGTAGCAGTTGCAAACGGCGGTGAAGTTACCACTACCACCACAACCGAAACCACAACTACTACAACCGAAACCACAACTACAACGGAAGAAACGACTACTACAACCGAAGAAACCACAACGACACCAGAAGAAACGACCACAACATCGGAAGAAACCACTACAACACCAGAAGAAACGACTACGACAGCAACCGAAGAAACAACAACTGTAACGGAAGAAACGACCGTTACAGAAGAAACAACGACAGTTTCCGAAGAAACCACAACAGACGAAACAACGACCACAACAACTTCCAGAAGCGTTCTGCCGGGTACAGATGTTGGGGATGTCAATTTGGATGGAAAGGTAGATCTGTTGGATGCAATCTATTTGAATAAGTATCTGGCACAGCTGATTACCTTGACACCGATTGCACATGCAAATGCAAACTGTAATCAGGAAGATGGAACAGAAACGATTGATGAAAAGGATACATCTGCTTTGATGCGGTTTGTTCTGGGTTGCGAAGATGTTAAGGATCTTCCATACGTTGGATAATTTCTTTTCTCATTTTTTCCTCTAAGAGAAACGTGTTCGACAATGATTGTCGGGCACGTTTCTTGCTTTTTCAGAGCGGAACATTTGCAATTTTTTCTTTACATTTTCCCATTTATCCTGTATAATAAAAAGAGAAGGGATGCTTTTTTGTGAAGGGAGAAAGCTTTATGAAAAAAAATTTGGGAAAAGGAATTTCATGTATATTATCTGTATTGGTATTGCTGCAAGGTTGGCTGATGATACCGAATGGTGCAGCTGCGTTGGAAGAAGATTCGAATCTGGAAACCACAACTGCAGCGATTGCGGAAAACTTGGGACAGGTGCAGGAATGGGAGCAGTTTCAGTATCAGGCATCTGAAAATGAAGTCACAATTGTTGGCTATACTGGAATCATTGAGGGCGTTTTAGAAATCCCCGCAGAGATTGACGGCTTGCCGGTCACACGTGTGGAAGATGATGCATTTGTAGAGCAGGATGAATTGGTGGAGGTTGTAATTCCAGCCAGTGTGATTGAAATTGGCAGCACAGCGTTTCATGATTGTGCAAACTTACAGGTTTTTACTGTTGCCGAAGAAAATCCAGCGTATTGCGTTAGAAATGGGCTGCTGCTGGATAAGAGCGAAAGCATTTTGATTCGTTGCCCCAGTGGACGCTATGGAGAAGTGACAGATATTCCGGATACGGTTTTTTTAATTTCAGATGCAGCGTTTGCAGATTGTTCCTCCCTGTCCAAAATTGAATTGCCACAGTCAGTCATTTCGATTGGAGCAATGGCGTTTTCTAATTGTACTGCATTGTATGATATCACATTGCCAGAGAATTTGCAGAAAATTGGAGATGGTGCATTTATGAATTGCACCGCTATTCAACGAATGGCACTGCCGGAAAATCTGCAACGAATTGGTATGATGGCATTTTCCAACTGCCAGTCTTTGTCAGAAGTTGTCATTCCATCAAGGGTGCAGACTTTGCCGGATTCTGTCTTTTCAGACTGTATTGCATTGCAGCGAGTGACTTTATCAGAAGGATTGACCGGTATTTCTGTCGCTGCTTTTAAAAATTGTACAGCTTTGCAGGAAATACAGTTGCCGGATACCTTAGAGAGAATCAAAGCCAATGCCTTTCAAAATTGTAGTTCTTTGCAGAGAATTCATGTGCCAGTAGCTATTTCTGAACTTTCTGCAAATACATTTTCTGGATGTATTTCTCTGTCAGAAGTGACAGTTGCGGACGAAAATCCATATTATACGGTAGTCGATGGTGTTTTGATGACAGCTGACCAGGAAACATTGATTTATTATCCGCCGTCTATTTCACAATCAGATTATACCATTCCGGAAACAGTAAAGACCATTGATCGCTATGCATTTCAAGATGCCATGCAGCTGCAATTTTTGACCGTTCCAGAAACAGTAGAAACGATAGAGCCATACGCTTGTTATGATGCCAATTCTTTGAAAGAAGTGATGTTGAACGGTGCATCTGTTATTTCAGAGTATGCATTTCAGTCTTGTGACCAGTTGGAAGTAGTTACATTCGGCGATGGCGTGCAGGAAGTTCAGACGGGTGCATTTTTGGATTGTCCGTCTTTGAAAAGCATTATTTTGCCGAAAACAATTACACAAATCGGAGATTATGCATTCGGCTATCAAACAGATTCTGCGGAAACGGGAACGTATTCTATGGTAGAAGGCTTTTTTATCTGCTTTTATAAAAAGACTGCTGGTGCAATGTATGTGAGCTTGAATGGATTTGATTCGCTTCAGTTGGATGATACTGTTACAACAACCACGACAACAGCAGCTTCTATTGATGAAACAACCACAACTGAAACGGAGGTCAAAACAACAGAAGCTACCAGCAGTCAGGTGACAGCCGCAGCCGCAACAACAACGGCAGCTATGGGCAGTCAAACAACAATACTTGAAACAACAAGCAAATTGGAAACGAGTCAAATAACAACAGCAGCAGAAACAACAACAGCCATTACTACAACAACAGTCGCTGCAACCACAAAACAACCAGAAACCAGTATCATTTCAACCACAACACCGCAACTTGCTACAACAACGACGACGACGACCCATCAGCATGGCGGAACTGCTACCACTGTAACGACTGGCGTAACCACGCAAACCACAGCAGTTACGGGACAGACAACGGAAGTCACAACAGAACTAAAGGGCGATTTGAATTTAGATGGGCGAGTTTCCATGTCAGATGCCATTCGAGTATTGACCTATTATGCAAAAATCGCAGCTGGACAAACGCCATATTTGTATTCTGAAGACCCTATTGCAGAAGAAGCTGCAAAAAAGCGGGTGGATATGGATGAAGACGGAACAATTGGTGTGGTAGATGCTGTTGAGATTTTAACGATCTATGCAAAGAGAGCAGCGGGGCAATTAGAATAATAGAATAAAAAAATAGAACAAAAATCTGATTTTTCTAAGAAAGAGTGGATGCACCAACCAGATTTTTTGGTTAGAATCCCAGTAAAATTGCAAAAAATAAATTGACTTTTAATACAAGTTGCTGTATAATAAAAGCAGTTCATCCGTTTTTTATGAGATCAAATGGTACAGAAAGGAAAATCAGAATGAAACAGAAAAAACAGGTTGGAAAACGTCTGCTGGCAGGATTGCTGGGAGCAGTATTGTTGCAGACAGCCGTCAGCATTCCGTCTGGATTGCAGGCATCTGCTGCGGACGATGTGGAGTATAATTATGCGAAAGCATTGCAGTATTCCATTTATTTCTATGATGGCAATATGTGCGGGACAGAAGTTGCCGAAAATAACCGCTATCAGTGGCGTGGCAACTGTCACACCTATGACGCACAAGTGCCGTTGCAGCCAATGGGAGAAGATAAAGTTGGCACGAACTTGTCGCAATCATTCATTGACCAGTATCGGGACATTCTTGACCCGGATGGAGATGGCTATGTGGATGTTTCCGGCGGATTCCATGACGCTGGCGACCATGTAAAGTTTGGCATGCCGGAAAACTATGCCGCTTCTACCTTGGGCTGGGGCTATTATGAATTTCGGGATTCCTACAAAAAGACAGGACAGGATGACCACATTGAAACAATTTTGCGGTATTTTAACGATTACCTGATGAAGTGCACGTTCCGGGATGAAAATGGCGAAGTTGTTGCCCATTGTTATCAGGTGGGCGATGGCGATATTGACCACGCTTACTGGAACTCTCCGGAAGTAGATACTATGGCAAGACCTGCCTTTTTCCTGACAGGCGACAAACCGCAAACCGATTATGTTGCCTCAGCAGCTGCTTCGCTGGCAATCAACTATTTGAACTTTAAGGATACTGATCCAGACTATGCAGCACAGTCTTTGGACTATGCAAAAGCACTGTTCCAGTTTGCAAAGAGCCATGAAAAGCAGCTGAGTGACAATGCAGATGGCCCGAAATCCTATTATAGGTCTGAAAAGTGGGAAGATGATTACTGCTGGGCAGCAGCATGGCTGTTTAAAATTACCGGCGATGAAAGCTATTTGCAGGAAATTTACCCGTACTATGATTACTATGCAGCACCGTGCTATGTATATTGCTGGAATGATATGTGGAACGGCGTGCAGTGTATCTTAGGCGAAATTTCAGAGGACAAGCCTGCCAAGGAAGGCGAGCACGTTTATCCGCAGTTTATTGAAAAGTACAAGGAAGCTGCTGAAAAATCGCCATATGAAGAAATGGATTGCTGGGCATCCGTTGCAAAGGCAATCACCACTTATATGACAGGCGGTGTCGGAACGATTACACCGGCAGGCTATTTCTGGCTGAATACCTGGGGCTCTGCCCGATATAATACTGCTGCACAGCTGTGTGCACTGGTTTATGACAAGTACAACAACAATGGCAAGCCGTCCGAATACAGCGAATGGGCAAAAGAACAGATGCAATATCTGATGGGCAACAACCCGATGAATCGGGCTTATATTGTCGGATATAGCGAAAATGCTGCAAAGTATCCGCACCACCGTGCAGCCTCCGGCTTGACCAAAGCAGAAGATACCAGAGAGCAGCGGCATGTTCTGTATGGTGCATTGGTTGGTGGGCCGGATGCCTCCGACAAGCACAATGATATTACCGCAGACTGGATTTATAACGAAGTAACGATTGACTATAACGCAGCGTTTGTTGGTGCAAGTGCTGGATTGTATGCATATTTTGGCGATGACTCCATGCAGGTAACACCAGACTTCCCGCCAAAGGAAGAAAACGGCGGTGAAGAAGGCGGCGGCAATAACTACTGGGTGGAAGCATTTGCAGTGAATAACCCGTGTGCAGGCGGAGCAGGAACAACAAAGATTTCTATGAAAGTCATGACCGATTCCATTACGCCGAGAACCGATGTTACCGTTCGCTATTTCTTCAATACGAAGGAAATGACCAGCCCGAATTTGGTAGAAGCAAAGGAATTGTATGACCAGGCTGCAACTGAAGCTGCACCAGCAGATGGTGTAATTTCCGGGCCATTCCAGTATGATGCATCCTATGACCCGAATATCTATTATTTTGAAGTGGCATGGGATGGCTATACCATTGCAAATTCCAACAAGAAATATCAGTGCTCGGTTGGCTTGTACTATGGTGACCAGTGGGATCCATCCAACGACTGGAGCTATCAGGAATTGCCAGTCTTGACTGATTCGGAAATGTTCGGCGATGGCAATGAAGTGAAGAGCGATTATATTTGTGTTTATGCTGGCGGTGAACTGGTTGGCGGTACAGAGCCGAACGGCAGCACACCAAAACCAGCAGAAACAACAACGACCACCACTACAACAGCTACGACTACCACGACCACAACGACTGTAACGAATGCAACAACCACAGAATCTGAAGTTTCTACAACTTCTGCCACAGAAGTTACCACTACAGAATCCAAGCCAGCTACTACAACATCTCTGACAGAAGCAACCACTACAGAATCCGCAACAACCACAACGACGAAAGATGCAGATACAGACATTTATTATGGAGATGTCAATCAGGATGGAGCTGTTGATTTGTTGGATGCAATTTTTATCAATAAGGCGTTAGCAAATATGGTTACATTGTCAGAATCTGCTGCAAAATGTGCAGATTGCTATGATGATGGCGTTTTGGATGAGAGAGACGCAACCATTTTGATGCAATTTGTCATTGGAAAAATCAACGATGTGCCATCTAAAGAATTGTAAGATTTCGCATTTTGCAATTCATCGCAAAAAAGAAGGGAATTATTCAACATGAAATCAGAACATCTGACAGAAGTCAAGCAAATTTTAAAGCAACATCAATTCAAAAAGTTATTTTCTGGTGATACAGAAAATACGTTTATCCAATTTTTCCGCTATTGTTTTGTCGGCGGTTTCGCAACGGTAGTAGACTGGGGATTGTCCTTGCTGTTATTTTATTGGGTATTTTCCAGATATAACTTTCCGTTCATTGACAGGTTGCTGACCATCATGGATGTTTCTCCAGACTATGCAATCCTCAGTAATGGTTTGTCATTTGTTGCTGGATTGCTAGCCAACTATTTTCTCAGCACATTCTGGATTTTCAAGCAGTCCAAAATGCAGAATCGCTTTTTAGAGTTTCTCTCTTTTGCGGCGATTGGTGTTGTAGGATTGCTGTTGACCATCGGCATTACAAAGGGATTTGCTTGGGCACTGGCAGATGTGACAAGCCTGTATCAGATTTTGAGTAAGGTCGTTTCCACAGCAGTGGCATTCTTCTGGAACTTCTTCGCTAGAAAGTATCTGCTGTATACCAAAAAAGAAGCATAAAAATCCATATTTTTCAAAATTGACGGAAAGAAAGGTGTGAAGCGATATGAAACTGTTGTTTATTGGTGCGACCCATGAAGTCACCGGCAGCTGTACCTATCTGGAAGCGTGTGGAAAACGCATCTTGATTGACTACGGCATGGAGCAGGGAAGAGATGTCTATGAGAACATCCGTGTTCCCTGTGCTCCATCGGAAATTGACTATGTATTCTTGACTCATGCCCACATTGACCACTCTGGCTTGCTGCCGCTGTTGTATGCAGGCGGATTTCGTGGGGAAATTCATGCCACACAGGCAACCGTTTCACTTTGCCAGATTATGCTGCGAGATAGTGCCCACATTCAGGAATTTGAAGCAGAGTGGCGAAATCGAAAGGCAAAACGCAGCGGTGGCGATATCTATACACCGCTTTACACCATGCAGGAAGCGTTAGGGTCGCTGGAACACTTCGTTCCGCATCCTTATGGAGAGAAAATTTCCATTGCAGATGGCATTACGATCCGGTTTTTGGATGCGGGGCATCTGCTTGGCTCGTCCAGTATTGAAATTTGGCTGGAGGAAAACGGTATCAGTAAAAAGCTGCTGTTCTCCGGTGATATTGGGAACTTCCATCAGCCCTTGATTCGTGACCCACAGTATGCCGATACTGCGGATTATGTTATCATGGAATCCACCTATGGCAATCGCCTGCACGAAAAGCCAAAGAATTATATTCAGGATTTCGTGCAAATTCTGCTGGAAACCTTCCAGCGGGGCGGAAGCGTCATTATTCCATCGTTTGCTGTGGGCAGAACGCAGGAATTGCTGTATTTTCTAAAGCAAATCAAAGACCAGAATTTGCTTGGAAAGTATCAGGATGTCCCGATTTATGTGGATAGTCCGCTTGCCATTGAGGCGACAGAAATCTTTCAGCGAAACAAGGAGAGCTGCTTTGATGAAGAAGCCCTTGCCTATGTGCAGCGTGGAGAAAATCCCATCGGGGTATCTGGGTTGCGGACGGCGGTCACCAGTGAAGCCTCCATGGCAATCAATGCAGACACTCGCAGCAAGATTGTCATTTCTGCGAGCGGTATGTGTGAAGCAGGGCGAATCAAACATCACTTGAAGCACAACCTCTGGAAGCCGGAAAATACGATTTTGTTTGTCGGCTATCAGGCTGTCGGCACATTGGGACGGCGATTGCTGGAGGGTGCAAATTATGTAACATTGTTCGGCGAATCGGTAAAGGTTGCCGCACAGATTCGACAGTTGCAGGGTATGAGTGGTCATGCTGACCAGAAAGGGCTAGAACTTTGGATTCAGCACGTGCAGCAGGTGAAGAAAGTCTTTGTCATTCACGGAGAAACAACCGCTGCGGATACATTCACCGCATTGCTGAATGAGCAAGGCATTTCTGCCTATGCACCCTATAGCGGAACAGAATTTGATGTGGCAAGTGGGCAATTCCTGCATGAAGCAGAGCCGGTTTATCTGGAAAAGCCGAAGTCTGTAAAGGCATCTGCAACCTATGACCGCCTGCAAATTGCATTGGATCGTGTCACTGCTTATATTCAGAATGCACGTGGCTATTCTAACAAGGAATTGGCAAAGATGGCAGACCAGCTGACCCAGCTTTGCAACAAGTGGGAACAGTAACGGGCTGTAATTGAATTTTGATACACGCAACACCGCATATTTTTGTGCGGTGTTGTTGATTTGATAAGAAAATAGGAGGACAAATACCATGGAACAGACGATGTTAGAAGCAATGATGAGCAGAAAAAGCGTTCGAGATTATACTGACCAGATGGTATCTGATGCGGATATTGAGAAAGTATTGAAAGCTGGACAGTATGCTGCAAACGGCAGAGGTCGGATGGCAACGAAGTTTGTTGTTGTCAAGAATCGGAAGATTCGGGATGAACTTTCCAAGATGAATGCTGATATTATGGGCACAACCAATGACCCATTTTATGGAGCACCCGTTGTCATTTGGGTGCTGGCTGACCGGAATGTGCATACTTATGTAGAAGATGGCAGCCTTGCCATTGGCAATATGCTGTTGGAAGCACACGCATTGGGATTGGGTGCTTGCTGGATTCATCGGGCAAAGGAAATGAGTGAATTGCCGGAGGGCAGAGCATTGCTGCAAAAATGGGGCGTTTCTGATGATGAAATCGGTGTTGGATGCTGCATTTTGGGCTATGCAAAGGGCGAACAGCCAGAAAAGAAGCCAAGAAGAAACGACCAAATTATCGTTGTAGAATAACGCAATTTTTCACGCCGTAGGCGAACTGCGGTCGAGCTGGCTCAGCTCGGCGAGGTGGTTTGTTAAGGAGGGCAAGCTGCCCTCCTTAACGAAGGTTTTGATGAAACGCAACGGAAACCTAAGAAAAATCGAAATAGAATCGCAATTGCCTTCAAAATCAGAAGGTTGTAATGAGATACAAGGTTTCAGGGGCAATTGCGATTCCCCAGGCAAGCTGGGGATGTGCCCCAGCCTTGCCGAACCGTACGCAGGAGGTTTTCCGAAGAGCAAAGCAGATTGTTTTCCCCAGAGCACCCCCATCACATATAGTAAAATCATGAAAAAAACGTAAAAAAATATCGATTCTCTTGACAACCGCCATCAAAAGTAGTATAATAAAATTCCATGATGTGATGTCATGCTTTCAGAAAATAACAGGACTACTGTCTGCCTCAAGGCGGATGGGCTGCTGTATTTTATTGCGATTCTTCGGAATCGGTAAAAACAACAGAAAGAGGTGAAACTACATGAAAAAGGGACTGCACCCGACTTTTGAAAAGACCACCATCACTTGTCACTGCGGCAACGTAATGGAAACCATGTCCACCAAGAAGGACATCAAGGTTGAAATCTGTGCAAAGTGCCACCCGTTCTTTACCGGTAAACAGAAGCTGGTAGATACTGGCGGACGTGTTGACCGTTTCAAGAAGCGGTTTAATCTGGACAAGTAAGCGAACAGATCTTCTTCCCTGCGAAGAAACAGATGGTACGAAAACGGTATCTCATCTGTACGCAAACAGACCAACGGAGCAGGACGGTAAGGCATATGATTCTTACCGTCCTGTTTGTCTACATAAAACGATTGGAGGCGTTCCATGGGATACCGAACCATTGCACAGGCAGTGACTGCCTCTTTTATCGAAAAAAAATCAGAATTTATTGCAACATTAGTGCCGGTACAGACGGCAGACGCTGCCATTGCCTGTATTGAAGAAGTTCGCAAGGCGAACCGCAAAGCCCGACACAATGTTTATGCTTATATCTTGCGGGAAAACCATATGACCCGTTATTCCGATGACGGCGAACCGCAGGGAACGGCTGGCGTTCCCGTCCTGAATGTCCTGCAAAAACAGAATCTCACCGATGTCTGTTGTGTGGTCACCCGTTATTTTGGCGGCATTCTGCTGGGTGGCGGCGGTTTGGTACGGGCGTATTCCCACAGTGCTGCACTGGCAGTGGAAGCAGCACAGATTCAGACAAAAATTTCCTGTCATCCAGTGACCTTAAAAATGGCATACTCTCTCTATGGAAAGGTATCCTATCGACTGCCGCAGCTGCCCATTTTGCAGCAGCATGCGGATTTCGGCGATACAGTAACCTTGTCGCTGCTTGTACCGGCTGGCTTAACAGCGTCGTTCCAAGCAGATATGATTGAATTGACAAACGGAGAAATTTCCATTCAGGTCGGGGAACAATTGGATGCAGATTTTGCGGAGGTTGCAGACCGGTTGCCGCCGGAACTGCTGTGATTCGTAGGAAAACAACCACAAGAACGCCTTGTATGCGGAGAACGATGGAAGGCAGGTGACAGCAGATGGTTTCTGATGTGTTTCTGGAACAGCTGCGGAATGCGTGTCCGCTGGAAGAAATCGCACGCACTTATGTGGATTTGAAACGGCGTGGCAGAACCTACGTCTGCAATTGTCCGTTTCATTCGGAAAAAACACCGTCTTTTACGGTATTTCCCGATACGCAAAGCTTCTATTGTTTCGGCTGTGGAGCTGGCGGCGATGTCATCACCTTTATCCAGCAGATTGAAAATCTGGATTTTATGGATGCGGTGAAACTGCTGGCACAAAACAGCGGTCTGACTGTTCCCGAACAGGGGGCAGATGAAAAACAATCCCGTATGCGAAAGCGGATTCTCGCTGTGAATCGAGCCGCTGCCAATTTCTATTATCGAATGCTGACTGGCAGCGATAAACGAGGGCTGCAATATTTTATCCAGCGACATCTAACCACGACCACCATTAAAAAGTACGGGCTGGGCTTTGCTCCGGAAACTTGGGATGCTTTGAGCCGGTATCTGTTACAGCAGGGATTTACGGAAGAGGAACTGTTGCTGGCAGATGTTTCCCGTCGCTCCCGAAGAGGAACGCTTATTGATACGTTCCGAAACCGTGTCATATTTCCCATTGTTGATTTGCGGGGAAATGTCATTGGATTCGGCGGACGGGTGTTGGATGACAGCCAACCAAAATATTTGAATACCGCACAAACGCCGGTATTTGACAAGGGGAAAAACCTGTTTTCCCTGCAATTTGCCAAAAATTCCGTAACCACAACGCTGATTTTGGCGGAAGGTTACATGGATGTCATCGCCGTTCATCAGGCAGGGTTTGAAAATGTTGTGGCGACGCTGGGAACTGCCATTACACCTGACCAGGCAAGAAAAATTTCCCAGTATGCAAAAACGGTGATTATTGCCTATGACAGCGATGCAGCCGGGCAGGCAGCAACGCAAAAGGCAATGCGGCATTTTAGTGAAGTGGGGATTGAAACCAAAATCTTACGGATGCAGGGTGCAAAAGACCCCGATGAATATATTCGGAAATTTGGGGCAGAACGATTTCGGATGCTCTTAGAGGGCTCAGAGGATGCCATCAATTTCCAACTAGACCGCTGTGAAATGGGGCTGGATTTACAGACGGAAAACGGCAGGGCAACGCTGTTACGGCGTGCCACAGAAGTTTTAATTCAGATTCCAGACCCTGTGACAAGAGAAGTTTATCTGATGCGAACCGCTGAAAAATGTCACATATCGGCAGATGTTTTGCGGATGAGCATCAATCGAAAGCAGAGAAATCGGCAGAAGATGCAGAAGAAAAAGGAATTCAGCAATCTGGTTGCACATACGGTAACGGCACAGCAAACCGCAGCAGATGCCAGCGGAATGGCAGGCAGTTCCCGAACGGTGCGAGCACAGGAACGATTGCTCTGTTATTTCCTGTCACAGCCGGAGCAGATTTCCAAACTGGCAGACCATTTGCAGCCGGAACAGTTTACCGTTCCATTTTATCAGAAACTGTTTCAACTGTTGCTGGAGCATCAACAACAGGAATCAGATGGCTGGATTTCCGCTCTGGGAATGCAGCTGACACCGCAGGAAATGGGAACGGTGAGCCGTCTGCTCAATTTAAAACAGACTTGTCCAATCAGTCCGCAGGAAGTGCAGGATTGTATCCAGCTACTGCAAACCCATTCGGTGCAGGCGTTGGATTCGGATGCAGCTCTTTTGGAACTGGTTGCACAGAAAAAGAAGAAGAATCAAGCATGGCAATGATGCGGCATTGTCCGCCTTGGAAAGGAACGAGGAATCATGGAAGGAAAAACGACCATTGAAAAACTGATGGAACGGGGAAAGGCAACCGGAGAACTGACCACAAAGGAAATCAGTGATGCACTGGAAGAACTGGATTTCGATGTCGATCAGCTGAACTCTTTTTATGACACCTGTGACCGTTTGAACATCAAGATTATTGACGATACTGCACCAGAAATTTCCGGAAAAGGCGGAGATGCGGATTTGGTGGATGATTTAGAAATGGCACTTTCCACCGAAGGCATTGCGATTGATGACCCCGTAAAGGTTTATCTGAAGGAAATCGGACGTGTGCCGCTGTTGTCCTCGGATGAGGAAACGGAACTTGCCAAGCGGATGGCGGAAGGCGATACCAAGGCAAAAAATCGCTTGTCAGAAGCAAATTTGCGTCTGGTTGTCAGCATTGCAAAGAAGTATGTCGGCAGAGGCATGCAGTTTCTGGATTTGATTCAGGAAGGCAATTTGGGCTTGCTGAAGGCAGTCGAAAAGTTTGACTATACCAAGGGCTTTAAGTTCTCCACCTATGCGACTTGGTGGATTCGGCAGGCAATTACTCGTGCAATTGCCGACCAGGCAAGAACCATCCGGATTCCGGTGCACATGGTAGAAACGATTTCCAAGGTCAAGAAAGTTTCCAGTCAGCTGCTGCATGAAACCGGTCACGACCCATCTGCGGAAGAGATTGCAGAAAAGTTGAACATGCCAGCGGAACGGGTACGGGAAATCATGCGGATTGCACAAGACCCAGTTTCTCTGGAAACCCCAATCGGCGAAGAAGAAGATAGCCATCTGGGCGACTTTATTCCGGATGATGATGCACCAGCTCCGGCAGATGCAGCCTCTTTGATGCTGTTGAAAGAGCAGTTGAACGATGTATTGTCGACTCTGACTGACCGAGAAGCAAAGGTATTGAAGTTGCGGTTCGGTCTGGAGGATGGACGTTCTCGGACACTGGAAGAAGTGGGCAAGGAATTTGATGTCACCAGAGAACGGATTCGGCAGATTGAAGCAAAGGCACTGCGGAAGCTGCGGCATCCGAGCAGAAGCAAAAAGGTAAAAGATTTTCTGGATTGAGGCAGTCCGTTACATAGACGGGAGGTTGTCACCAGATGAGAGAATCAGTCCTGCGAGAGCAGGGCTGATTTTTGTTTTATGTGTGTTTGCAAAGTTCCCGTTGTTTCGCTGCTGCTTGCAATAAGAGCAGCGTTGCCCCAACTAAAAACAGCGATGCAATGGGTGTTGTACGGCTATACTGCACCGCCGGAGCAGAAACGGAACAGATTTCCGGTGAAACAACGGCATTTGGGAACACCTGACAGCCAATCCAGCAGAATCCGGCTGCCAATCCTCCAGCCAACACCCGCAAGGACAGCATCCAGCACAGAGAAAGCCGTCCGCCCGTGATAGTGAAAATCTGTAAATGTACGCAAATACCGCCGAAGGCGAGCAGAGCTGCAAAAAGTGCCAGTAATATGGGCGTATTTGGAACAAGCTGCGTCAGAGCAGTAATTTCCAGACTAGCAGACAGCAAGCCTTCTGCGGTATTTTTCGGAAATCCCCATTGCAGCGGAACGGTAAGCAGGGCATACAGTCCGGAAGCCTGTGCAACGGTCATCAGACAGCGGAAAAATAAAATCATCGCACACATTTGCAACAAAGCTGCACCAGATTGCGTGACAGTTTCCACGAGCGTTTTCGCCTGTAGGCGTTGGAGGGAAACAGTTGGCAAGTTGGGCAGCTTTAAAAATCGGCAGGCAATTATAAATAGACTGAAATTTGCAAGCAGAATTGACCCAAACAGCAGCCAACAGCCGGATGTTCCAGCCTGAGCGGAGAGTGTCCCGAAGAGAAAAGCAGGGCCGCTGCCGAAACAAATGCCGGAGAGAATCGCTGCTTGTTTGGGGCAAAGTGTTCCGTTTTGCAGTTCGTTGTCCAGTAATTTTGCACCGATGGGATAACCGCCAATCTGACTGAGCAGAAAAATTGCAAGGCATACATCCGGAATCCGCAGCACATTCTGTGTGAAGCGGTGTAGCGGTTTCAGTAGTAGCATATGGGCATTTGTGCGGATGAGCAGCTGTGCGAGAATCATCATTGCATAGAGCGAGGGCAGAATGACTTGCAGACAGAGAAAAACGCCCTCTGCAAGTGCTGTATGAATCGGAGCAGCGTAGACCAGACAGCCAACAGTCAGCAATAATAGAAGGATGCAAGTGCCAATGGTCAAAAAAATCCCTCTTTTCTGTAAAATAGAGTGGGGCTTGATGGTGCAGGTTCTATGTTATCATAGCAATTTTTCGTGAAAAATATGCCAAATGGTTCGAGTACTTTTTTCTTTCCGCATCGCATATAGTGCAGTGAGGTGATGGCGGTTGTTGGAACGCTGGACAGAATGGGGGCGGAAATGGTTTCATTTACAGCCCATGTTGCATGTTGCTGGCAATCAGGAACTTCGGATTGAGAATTGTCGGCACATTTTAGAATATAATGATATTCGGATTGTCATTCAGACACAGGATTTGCAGATTTCCGTCTGGGGCAAGTCGTTGCAGGTGGATACTTACGCAACCGATGGCGTTTTGATTCACGGAACGCTGCAAAGCATTGAACTGGAACAGAGGGGAGGACGCTGCAAATGAAACGCCAAGCCGCAGAAAAACGGGGGCTGTGGGGGCAGGTGTTCGGCGTTGTCCGAATTGCTGCACAGGGGAAAAAGGGAACGGCATTTTTTGATGCTCTGCGTGCACAGCATATTCGCTGTTTTGGGCAGCAGATAGAAAAAGATACCGTGCAAGGCGTGATATATGCCAAGGACTGCAAGAAAATGCGGAAACTGGCGGAACAATATGGAATGGTCGTGACAGAAACACCCTGTAAAACGCTGCAATTTTTTCTCTGGCAGCATCGGCTGCGGTTTGGAATCCCTATTGGAATGATACTGGCAAGCTGTTTTCTGATTTACTGTTGCAATGTCGTGATGCTGATTGAAGTGCAGGGAAATACGACCATTTCCGATGAAAAGATTTGTGCAGTGCTGGAGGAATGTGGCGTAAAAAGGGGTTCGTTTATGGGAACAGTGCCATTTCGCCGCTGTGAACATCAGCTGCGGGCAGCAATTCCGGAACTGTGTCGGGTTGCTATGCGGCATACCGGAAATCGGTTGGTGGTGGAAGTGACAGAAACGCCGGAAGAAGTTGCACCGCTGGAAAAACGAGTACCCTGTAATATCGTGTCTGCGTATGATGCAGAAATCACGGGCGTTACAGTGCGGAGCGGACAACTTCTTTGTGCAGTAAAAGAACCTGTGCAAAAGGGAACATTGCTAGTCAGTGGCGTGCAGATAGATGAAGAGGGAAACATTCGCTTACGCCATGCCATGGCAGATATTGAGGGTATTTATCAGATAGAAGAAACCTTTTCCTGTGCGTATGAACAGACGATTCGCACCAGTTCGGGACGGGAACAGACAAAAACCAGTCTGGATTTTTTCACGTTGGAGCTGCCGCTTTCCAAATCGCAAAAGCCGTATGCTTATGGGCAGACAATGACGGAACGAACACCGTTGACGATTTTTGGAAAGTCATTGCCGATTGCAATTTGTCAGGAAACCAATCGGGAATATACAGAAACGGTCTTGCAATTTACACCAGAAGAAGCAAAACAGGACTTGGAACAGCAGATTCAGCGATATGAGCGAAATTTTTTGACGGATGTAGAAATTTTAGAGAAACAGGTGACGGATACAAAAAAAGAAACGGCACTATGCAGCACCGTTTCTTATACGCTCAAGGGAGAAATTGGTATTTCTAAAGAAATTTTTGCAAAAGCGGAACATTAAAACATAAGCCAATTAAAATCATTAAACATCCTGTTTCAGCAAGAACCGATTCAAGGAAATCAAGTCGGTTAAATCGACTGTGTTGTTTTCATTCCAGTCTGCATTCTCTGTGACAAGAATCGTTTTCGGGTCTAATAGATACCGCCGAATCAGCATGGAGTCTAAAATATTGGTCATTTCGTCCCCGTTTGCGTCGCCCTTGATGGGGGATTCTGTCGGGGTTGTAGGGTCTGTTGGATTGGTAGAACCGCCGTAATAGTCGCCCAGAGAAATGCCATTTGCACCTAAAGCAGTCTGATGGTCTAAGCTGATGAATTTTCCGCTATCTGTCTGCCAGAGAGCAGGCTCTACAAGAGCATATTTATCTTCATCCCATTTTCCGAAGTTGTCATAGACCAGTCCGCCGGTGTCGCCGGAGTTTTCATTGAAGCACCAGAATGTGTGGTGAATATGATTTTCAATCATCAAATCCCGCAGTGCGAGCATCCATTTTTGATTAGAACCGTCTGGGTCATGCTGGGAGTCGATAAAGCCGCCCCATTCGCCCATCAACAGCGGTGCAACTTTTTCATCGATAGATTTACAATATAAGTGCAACACAAAAAAAGAATGACACATAGAGCTACTC
>OGPT01001871.1_pt1 | contig 18281 bp, 10 predicted proteins | sample 1552951 | NCBI WGS metagenome assembly OGPT01 (sample SAMEA2580224, study PRJEB22360) | human gut metagenome | biome: human gut; feature: human-associated habitat; material: faeces | place: Denmark | collected 2008/2010
TCAAGTCCTGATGCGGTTCTTCCTCAACGAGGATCAATAAGTCGCCTGCCACACCGTTGTGCTTGCCGGCATTTCCTTTGCCGCCCATAGAGAGCTGCATCCCCTCTGCCACTCCGGCAGGGATATTCACCGATACCACTTCCTCACCGTAAATGATTCCGTCGCCACCACACTTCTTACATTTATTCTTGATAATCTTTCCCTCGCCGCCACACGTAGAACAAGTGACGCGAGTCTGCATCGTGCCCAGAATAGTCTGCTGGTTACGGATCACCGAGCCGCTGCCCTTACAAGTAGGACAAGTCTCCGATCCGCCGTCACCCTCGGCACCCGTGCCATGACACTGGTCGCACGGTACATATTTTTTGAGTTTAAATTTCTTTTCTACTCCGGTAGAGATTTCCTTCAACGTCAGCTTCACTTTCACACGGAGGTCACTGCCGCGATACCGGCGTTGCTGTGAACCGCCACCGCCGCCAAATCCGCTGAATCCTCCGAAGCCTCCCCCGAAACCGCCGCCGCGGCCACCGAAGATGTCGCCAAACATAGAGAAGATGTCATCCATCGACATTCCCTCGCCACCGAAACCACCGAACGGACCGCCATTGCCTGCCGCACCGCTCACTCCCGCATGACCGAACTGATCGTAACGCGAACGCTTCTCTGGATTGCTCAACACGTCGTATGCCTCGGCCGCCTCCTTAAATTTCTCTTCAGCTTCCTTGTCGCCCGGATTCTTGTCGGGGTGATACTGAATTGCTTTCTTACGGTATGCTTTCTTTATTTCTTCTACTGTGGCTGTCTTCGTCACCTCCAATATTTCGTAATAGTCTCTTTTTTCTGCCATGCCCATTTATTGATTTATGATTTTTGATTTATGATTTATGATTTACTCTGCAGTAGGATAGCGCAGCCATAAATCATAAATCATAATTCATAATTCTTTTCATTCTCCTACTACCACTTTAGCGTGGCGGAGCACTTTGTCGTTCAGTGTATATCCCGTTTGCACACAGTCCAGAATCTTACCTTTCTGTGCTTCCGACGGTGCGGGGATTACCGCGATGGCTTCATGGTAATCAGTGTCCAGTGGTTGGTCTTTTGTTTCGATGACTTTCACACCGTTTTGTGCCAGGACAGCCATAAATTTATTGTAAATCAGTTCTACTCCTTCTTTTACGGCATTGACATCTGTTGCCGTTTCCATTGTTTTGATGGCACGTTCGAAGTCGTCCACCACCGGAAGAATACTGCTAAGGCTCTTTTCGCCACCGTTCAGAATCAGTTCGGCCTTCTCCTTCATGGTGCGTTTCCGGTAGTTGTCAAATTCGGCAGACAAGCGCAGGTATTTATCTTTCTGCTCTTCAATCTCCTCTTGGGCCTTTTCCAGTTCTTTTTCCAATTCTTCTTCATGAGTCAGGGGAGTGGCGTCTTCCGCTTGTTCGTTTTGCGGTTGTTCTTCCGCATGGTTTTGAGTTTCCTCAACGTTCAGTTCTTCTTCCTTCACTTTTTTTTCTTTCGGATCCATCTTGGTATTTACTATTTTACTAGTTACTATTTACTATTTAACACACACGTTATCTTACTTGGTAAAATAACGCCAATAAACATACCGGGCTGACCGGATGTCATTGATTTTGTCTGCAAAAACTTTGCCAAGTTGGCTGTTTTGCCAAAAAACGCAGTAAAGGTAACACTTTTATGTCAGATTGGCACATATCAGATAGCTCATAATTCATTTTAAATGTCTAACTTTGCACGCTAAAATAGTTAATACTATAATAGTAACTAACGAAATAGTAAAATAGTAACTAACGGAATAGTAAAATAGTAGCTAGCAAAATAGTAAAATAGTAACTAGTAAAATAGTAAATAAAGAAGATGATTACAGTTTCGAACGTTTCGGTACAGTTTGGTAAAAGAGTGTTGTTTAATGACGTAAACTTGAAGTTTACGAGTGGTAATTGTTATGGTATTATTGGTGCTAACGGCGCGGGAAAATCTACCTTCCTTCGTACGATTTACGGAGATTTGGACCCGACAACGGGTACCATTGCGCTCGGACCGGGCGAACGCCTTTCGGTGTTGAGCCAGGACCACTTTAAGTGGGACTCTTATACCGTTATGGATACTGTGATGATGGGGCATACTGTGTTGTGGGACATCATGAAGCAACGCGAAGAATTGTATGCGAAAGAAGATTTCACAGATGAAGACGGACTGAAAGTATCCGAGTTGGAAGAGAAATTTGCCGAGTTGGACGGATGGAATGCGGAAAGCGACGCAGCCATGCTGTTGAGCGGACTGGGCGTGAAAGAAGATAAGCATTATGTATTGATGGGTGAGTTGAGCGGTAAGGAAAAAGTGCGTGTCATGCTGGCGCAGGCATTGTACGGAAATCCGGACAATCTCTTGCTCGATGAGCCTACCAATGACTTGGATATGGAGACAGTGACTTGGTTGGAAGAGTATCTTTCCAACTTCGAGCATACCGTATTGGTAGTGAGCCACGACCGTCACTTCCTCGATTCTGTATGTACGCACACCGTAGACATCGACTACGGAAAAATCAATATGTTTGCCGGTAACTATAGTTTCTGGTACGAATCCAGCCAGTTGGCTCTTCGTCAGCAGCAGAACCAGAAGGCGAAGGCTGAAGAGAAGAAGAAAGAGTTGGAAGAATTTATCCGCCGTTTCAGCGCCAACGTAGCGAAGAGCAAGCAGACCACGAGCCGTAAGAAGATGTTGGAGAAACTGAACGTAGAAGAAATCAAACCTTCTTCACGTAAGTATCCGGGCATCATCTTCACTCCCGAACGCGAGCCGGGCAACCAGATTCTGGAAGTTTCCGGATTGAGCAAGAAGACGGAAGAAGGCGTAGTGCTTTTCAACGACGTCAATTTCAACGTAGAGAAAGGTGACAAAGTGGTATTCCTGTCGCGCAACCCGCGTGCGATGACTGCGTTCTTCGAAATCATCAACGGAAACATGAAGCCGGATGCCGGTACCTTCAACTGGGGGGTAACCATCACCACTGCTTACCTGCCGCTGGATAATACCGATTTCTTCAATACCGACCTCAACCTGGTGGACTGGTTGAGCCAGTTTGGCGAAGGAAACGAAGTGTATATGAAAGGTTTCCTCGGCCGTATGCTTTTCTCCGGCGAAGAGGTGTTGAAGAAAGTAAGCGTACTCTCCGGAGGTGAGAAGATGCGTTGTATGATTGCCCGTATGCAGCTCCGCAATGCGAACTGTCTGATTCTGGACACTCCGACCAACCATTTGGATTTGGAATCTATCCAGGCATTCAACAACAACCTGAAGACGTACAGGGGAAACATCCTTTTCTCTTCTCATGACCACGAGTTTATCCAGACGGTTGCCAACCGCATCATCGAACTGACACCGAACGGTATCATCGACAAGATGATGGAGTATGACGAATATATCACGTCCGATCACATCAAGGAATTGAGAGCGAAGATGTACGGGGACAAGTAATTTCCCGTCTTGGACGTCGTAACCATCGTATAAAACTTAGGCGCGAATTACACGGATAACACGTTTCTGATTTTAAAGAAATCGTGCAATTCGTGTAATCCGCGCCTGATTTTTATAGATAGGATTCCATTCACCTGTTCTGATGAGATTATTTATTTAGCCCAATATCAGATGTGGAGGTGAGTGCATACCTAAATCGGTGTTTGTGATGTGACAAGTACTTTATGATACCTCTTCCATCAGGACCAATTCCCAACTGCGCCATACGATCGTTGCCAGTTTCAATCCCCCTTTCTCACGAGCTTCTGCCACACATTCATCCTTGCTATAGCGAATCAACTGTTCCCGTGCATCATCGGCAAGTGCGCGTATCTCTTTCTCCGATGCTCCTGCTTTCGCATACTTCACCTCCAATAGATACGTGTACGGTGGAGATACGGGTGCCGCCGGACTGGGCTTAAAGAAGAAATCGGCAAAACCCTTATTCATCTCATATTCCGGATATAGTTGATAATAGCGGAACATACTTAGATAGGCGAGGAGGAATCCTTTGATATGAGCTTCCCCTTCTATGTACTCCCTTATCCGGCTCTGCTCCCGAATGGCCTCTGCTAGAAATTCGAACAACGGTTTCCAGTCTCCTTTGAAAGACATATTCTCAAACAGAGTGCGCAAGCGGTTCACGTCGAGCTTGAAGATGTCATGACGGGCATATCCCTGAATCAGGAAATTGAATAGCTGTTCGCGAACCACCAGATTGGGAATGTGCAGGAGGGGACGCCCCATCATATCCACCCCTTTGATAGAAAGCAGTCCGAAATAGAACAGCAGAGATTTGAAGTTGCCCACGTCCGTCATTTCCAGTGCGGAGAAATGGGTGACTATTTCAGTCACTATCTCGCCTTGCTCCGCAATCTCCTTGATGACGGAGAAGTTTTCGCCCAGTCCATGGTCGAGACGGACAAGGTAGGCAAGCTTGTTAAAGTCCGTACGGATATTGGGATCTACAATCTCGTCCGGTTTTACTCCGTGCAATATCAATGACTTCATGCAGTAGAGCACCATGTCCGAGTTGAACATACAATCTGCTAATTTATTTTTACTGAAGCAATAATTGTCATAGTTAGGCTTCATCATTGTCACTGCATCGTCTACCGACATCGGGAGAGCGCCTTGTTCCTTATAATACGTCAGCATCTCGCGCAATTCCTTCTCGCTGAAACCTACAAGGTCGTTAAACCACGGGTCGGTGGTGATATTCGTTCCGATGTTGAATCCGCTTGTCACGTCGTCCATCGTCACCGGGCTTACTCCTGTGATGAACAAACGGTTGACGGCAGAACCCATTCCCGTCGTGGCGGCTTTGATTACATTGAAAAACCTGCGGATATACCCTTCGCCATGCGTCGCTTTTCGATATAAGTCCGTGCCGTAAGTAGAAAGAATGGTATTCGTGAAATTATCGTATTCATCAATCAGGAGATAGATTTTGATGTCTCCCTTGAGGGTGGCATACGAATTGATGGCGGATAGCAGTGCTCCCGGTTCTTCGAGCGTTTCTTCGTTCAGCACGTTCCAGATTTCCTTTCCCAAAATATGTTCGTACTTTTGCAGAAAATGTCTTAGCTTCCCGCAACAATGCAACCGGAAAGATTCCTCCACCTCATTGATATTCGAGCTCACCTCCGAGAAATTGAATCTCATGATGAGAAACTGGTTATGTATCGGCGTAGGATGCTGCCCGATATACAGATGGCCGAACAATTCGTCGAACTGGTCGGCATACCGAACGTCATAATAAGCCTCCAGCATCGCTAGCGTCAGACTTTTTCCGAAGCGCCGGGGACGGATCAGGAACAGATAAGACGGTTGCATTTCTATCTTTTCGATAAACATCGTCTTATCCACATAATAATAGTTTTCTTTTTGGATGCGACCGAAATCCGTCAATCCGTATGGTATTTGCTTCATCATATTGCGATTCCTTTCTTTATTCATCATTCATATCGAGCAAATATACGGAAAAACGGATGAAAGTGACACGTTTAATGCCACTAATTTATCCGTTTATCTGTTATTTCGTGCAAAAACGACTATTTGGAGGAAAAAGCTATTTTGTGGAAAAACGACTATCCGTGTGAAAACTGTCATTTCGCGGGAAAACTACAACTCCAACCCCGTCTGCACCGGGAGCTGCGGGCGTATTGAATTTTCTTTGCGCTCTTCGGCCGAATACTCCACCACCCAATATTCCGTGATATTGTTGGAGGTCTTCCGTGAGTGGAAATGGTTGTTTTCCAATACCGTGACCAGCATTTGTTTCATCTGTGCGTTGGCCTGTGTGCGCCCGTTCATGCTCAATATCGACAGCAGCTGGGAGGCAGGATACCATTTTGCTTGTATATCGTTTGGTCTGGCTGCCCGGAAATAGAAGAAAAGATTTTCCTCTACCGGATCTTTTTGGCGGAACGCCTCATTGCGGTTGTTGAGAAACGTAATCTCCTGGTTCTCATACCAATATTGAAACCCCTGCCGGTAGAGTGCGTATGCTTGTGCATATATCCCCTGATGGTTGACAGGCGTGTGATAATCTATTTCCAGCAACGTATTGAACAGGATGCGCCTGTTCTCGCCGATGTCCGGCAGACAGTGCGGGTTGTTGGTGCTGGCGATGAATGATGCGCGGCGGATGAACGTGTTATTTTGGATGTCGTAAACCTTCCGTTCGTTCATCACATCTTGCGTGATGAGACTTTTCAGCTCCTGCATGCGTGCGGGAGAGAGCGTATCAAACTCATCCAGATTGATGAGCAGGCAGGACGACATTTGCAGGAGATGGTCTTTGTTGTCGGGACTAATCATGCCGTTGCGATAATAATCCTTTAGCTCCGGTGGGAGGAGATGGCGGACAAAAGTACTCTTGCCTTTTCCCTGTGCGCCGTGGAGCAGCATCAACTGGTGGTTTTGCGCTTCGTCGTCGATGGCACATGCCACCATTCCCACCAGCCAGCGGCGGAAGCTGTCTTCAAAAAAAGCCTGGTCTGTCGCTTTCACTGTTTTTGTCAGTTGGCCGATGTGGTCTGTTTTCCCGTCCCATGTCTGGAGTGAGGTGAAATAATGGATGAACGGATTGAACGGCTTTGCATAGTCCGAGTCTACCAGTGCTTTCAAATTAGCTTGCGAACTGTATATCTTCTTCATCTGTGCGTTGATATAGAATGTGTTGACATCCTTTGTGCGCAATGTACTGAAAGGCGGCTGCTCTGTTTTAGGGAGATCAGGTATTATTTTCCGGAACTCGATTTGCTCTTTCACCACGTTTCTCCTGATTTCGTAGTGTTCGTCCATAAATTTGATGACCTGGCATATTCTCGGTTGTTGGCTTTCTTCTTCTGCCTGGTCGGTCTTTGAGGTGTATTGGTAGGCATTGTGCAGGGGGAGTGTGAGGTCGAAATCGGGTAGGTCGCCGAAATGACTGTGTGCCAGACTGACGGATTCCTCTTCCGTGATATGGCGGTGGTAACACTGATTGCCGAGACAATAGAAGAAATTGTCCCGGTTGCCTATCTCGAGACGTTCTTTGCGTTTGGTGTACTCCAGCGCCTTGCGGAAGTCGAGTTGCACTTGCAGGTCGATGGGCGACGCATTCTCCTGCACGGGGAGGAGCGGGGATTGTTTTCTCGGATTTTTGCGCTTCTTGTTTTTACATTCTTCTTCAGTGGGCAGTGTCACTTTTACGGTCAGCGGCTTTACGTTTTCCAGTCGTTCGGTAGAGAGGAAAGCGTCCGGATCGTGCGACACGAAGAATCCGCGTCCCGGGTCGCTTCCGCTGGTGTCTACTTTGGTATTGAGCAGCTTTTCATATTGGCTGCTTGCCAGGGCGTATATGCGGTGGTGGTAGCGTTCGAGGGTGAGGAAGTCTACGGTTCCCAATGCGTTCAGTTCGGCGCGTAAGGCTTCCGCCTCATTGCCGGTAAGATAGACGAAGATCTTCAGCCCGTGCATCCGGGGGCTGACGAAGCTGCCTAGCGTGTCGGGGCAATCGTTCACTAGTTGGCGGAATTCCGGGATCTTTTCTGCCGGCATATCGTCACAGTCGAGCGTGATGATGTCCTGATACTTGTCCAGACTGTAAGCCAGCCTTTCCTTGGCGTAAGTAGCCGTGATGGTGCAGTAGGGCAGTTGCTTCTTCATGTGGTCTGCTTTCACCGTTTCTCCTGCATCCATTGCTTCCCGGAGTCTCCGGATTCTGTCGCGATAGACATCTCCCCGGATAAATTCGAACATTTGCCGGATACTGATACTTCCTGATACGAGTGATAATCCCCTGTATGTCGTTATTGAGATATTTTCCATTTTAATTATTGATATGAATGTAAGTCGTGTCAATATTAACACACTGCAAAGGACGGCTTTTCATGTAGAATAAAAAAACTGCTTTTGGTACTCAAAAAGCAGTTTTTTAACAGTCGGTTCTTTCGTGTTAATCCTCAAGAAGCGTTCTTTTCATTCTTTGTATCTCATAATCAATCTCTTCCACGCTTAATGATTCGTCCGAATCATCTGATTTCTTGAAATCAACAGCCATAAACAACAACTCTGCAAAGTATTTGGGGCTTTTAATGTTAAAAACAGAGTCATGGTCATAACAGAGATGGACAAAGGGGAGGAGAAACTTCTTGCGGTCGCCTGGACTTACCTCTATTCTGTTGGTATACAAATTGTTGACAGTGCCAAGCATTTGCGTGATAAACTGGGATACTTGGGGAAATTCTCCCTTTTCGAGTGTTACAGCCTGTTTGTTCTGGTAAACGAAGCCTTCGGAAAAAATGTCTTTTTTCTCATGATTTTAAGTGTTATTTGATTAGTGTTAAAAAATGTTGGTCTAAAAAGACGCAAAGGTACGTTTTATTTTGTTCCTATCGTTTACTTATACTTTTTATTCTCTTTATATATTTTATTTGATGGAAAAAGCGTGTAATTGAGGTGGAACCCCTCTACCTCAATTACACGCTTTTTCTATATAAAAAGAATATTCTCTCGCGCCTGCGCACGTGTACATTATTAAATAAGAAAACTAACAGCATTCAATAAGAAAACACACAGCCTGTTTGTCCTCAAGATACCATGTATTACACCGCGTCCCACCATAATATCGACAGGGCACAGTTGCAGGGCTGGCATTATAAAACAGATATTGGACAGAATACCCCCATAACCGCTTTTGTTTTCATTATAGCTAATCTTGTTTTCATTATAGCTAATCTTGATTTCATTATAGCTAATCTCGATTTCATTATAGCTAATTTTATTTTCGTTATAGCTAATCAGCACTTGCCCTAAAGAGATTCATGGCTCATCGAGATACCTCACGATGAGCCGCACCTGCCTTGCACTATAAGCGTGGTCGTTTTTTCCTTCGCCGCCGCTATACATTGCGTCATATAATTCCTTGTTATTTCTGATCCACTCCCTCATTTTTCGCATGGCATACACCAACGGTACATACGGATTATATAAATGTGCCAGCTCCGATTTCAAATACGGACGTATGACAAACGGCTCCTCTGCTATCTCTTCTTTTTCTGCTTTCATATCTTCGGAAAATTAATTTTATCGTATTCCAAATATACGGAAAATCTCCCGCTTGTCCAAGTATATAAGTCAAATAAAATCACTCTGAATAAAAGTAAATACATTCTGAATGAAAGTAAGACAAACTAGGTCAAAGTAAGACAAAGTACGTCATTCTATCCCCTTATAATACACTACCTTTGAGGTATCGAAAGAAAAAGAAACAGAGCTCGTTCCTCTCTTCCGATATTGATTGCGGCAACCGCAATCTGTAATATTTATTTTTCAATTATTAATTCTCAATTTTTAATTTATCATGGCAATACCATTTAAAAGAATGGGTCGTAAAGACCCGAGAAAGGTTGATGGGGTGGTGAAGTATCATCCGCAACTTGTGACGCAGGGACAGAGTGTAGACCTGGATAAACTTGCTTACACGATGAAAGAGAAAAGTTCCCTGTCGTTGGGTGACATTCAGAGTGTGCTGACTAATCTTGTAGAAGCGATGCGTACGGCGCTGTTCGACGGTAAATCCGTCAATATTCATGATTTTGGTGTATTCAGCCTTTCCGCTACCACGCGGGGAGTGGACACGAAAGATGAGTGTACGATGAAGAACATCAAGACGGTGAACATCAATTTCCGTCCTTCGAGCAGTGTCCGTCCTAATCTGACGTCTACCCGTGCCGGTGAGAAAATCGAGTTTCTGGATCTCGACGCGCCCAAGAAAAAGAAAACCGATGGTGAAGATCCCGGTGATGAAGGTGGCGGAGACTCCGGTGGAGGTAGTGGAGGCGGTAGCGGTGAAGCTCCGGATCCGGCAGCTTAATTCGTAGAGTGCAGATAATGTTTACAACTGATAAGAAAAATAGTGGCACTATGATGAGAAAGATTGATTTGATCGTGATCCACTGTTCCGCCACCCGTGCCGACCGTTCTCTCACCCCGGATGACTTGGAGATGCAACACCGTCGGCGTGGATTTAACGGAACAGGTTATCACTACTACATCCGCAAGGATGGAACAGTTCACCTCACCCGACTGATTGAACGTATCGGTGCGCACGTGAAAGGATTAAACTCGAACAGTGTCGGTATCTGCTACGAAGGCGGTTTGGATGCCCACGGTTGTCCGGCAGACACGCGGACACCGGAACAACGGGCGGCACTCCGCTTACTGGTACATCAATTACTTGAGACTTTCCCCGGTAGTCGGGTGTGCGGTCATCGGGATTTAAGTCCCGACCGCAACGGAAACGGGGAGATTGAACCGGAAGAGTGGATCAAGGCGTGTCCGTGTTTTGAGGTGAAAGCGGAGTTTTGAACTCCTGATGAGTAAAGAATTAGTTATCAATAGGATAACGAGAATATGAGGTAGGAAGGTTTTCAGGAAGTAACAGGGTATTGAAAGTAACTAATCATTAAACGTAATTGGTTATTGAAATCAGTCAATTATTAATAGAGTATGGAAAGGAGGTGTGTAAGGTTATGGCAGTTAAAAAATCCCTTTGGGATGTGATTCTGAAAGTAGTCATCGCAGTGGCGTCAGCAGTAGCGGGCGTATTGGGCGGTAATGCGATGAATCTGTAAAGATACAGAGGGTTAGTTCATTTGAAGAGAGGGTGTATAAGTTTTCTATTTCACCCTCTCTATTTTTTTATTACTCATAAGATAAATCATATAAAAAATGAGAAAGAAGAATTTTATAGAACAAATGTTGTGTTTGCTCCTGCTGTTAGGCACAGGCACACATATATATGCGCAAAACAGTTCCGGATTTATTCCGACCGATTTTCAAGGGTACTATTTTTCACCGCAGAATCTCGGTTTTTCTACACCGCAAACAGCAGAATTCGTACAATATGGCAACACTAGTGTGAACTACTACAACGGGTTGCTTGATCTGGATATCCCATTGTTCGATTACAAAGATACGGCTTTTGAGTTGAACATGTCTATCAAGTATATTTCCGATGGTTTCAAACCGGGGCGGCGTCCTTCGGTAGTAGGTAATAACTGGATACTGAACGTGGGTGGCACTATTACAAGAAATGTAGTGGGAAATCCTGATGATGTTCGCCAGGAGCAGAAAAGCGGTCTGTTGGCTGCTATTCGCGACGGAAAGTTTAAGCAGTACAGTAAAGCGGATCTATTCAAACTGAATATTCCCCATGCTACTAAAAACCGTCCTTATCCGGAAACTGAATATGATATGGCTCCAGATATCTTCGATTTTAATTTCGGGCGGCATAAAGGACGCTTTATTATCGACAATAATGGAAATGCAAAATGTATATCAGGAGGCGGATATAAGATAGATTTAAGCGAAATGTCTGTTCAGGATAATAATGTCAAAAATGCTCCTAAATATTCTGTTATCAATATCACAACCCCAGACGGCTATCTTTACAGTTTTGGAGGGGGTGTCTCATGTTTGGAATACAGCATACCCAATAATCCCAGTAAGTTAAGAAGCAAGCCAGTACAGATTGCTTCCTGGTATCTGAACTCTATCAAGGATAAAACAAGAAATCAGGTAGTCTCTTTTTCATATCAAAGCCGTCTGCAAAAAAATAAGTATCATTTATTTATGAATTCTTATGTCACCGGAATACAATGGATATACTATAAACCTGATAAGAATGGATATACTAAACCTACTGAATCAAGAAGTATAAACGATAAAGATACAGATCATTTTTTAATGGAAGATAAAGTGTATGTTCCTATCCTGAAGACAATTAGTGTTGATGATATAAAAATAGATTTTACTATTGAAACTTTCTCTGTTAATTTTTTCGGAGATTCTGACGGAAACGATTTAATCTATCTTTCAGGGATTACAATGAAACAAGACTTGAACATTCTAAAGTCTTGCAAATTTGATTATCAAACATCAGGACGATATTTCTTTTTGAAGAAAGCAACATTGTGCGACCAGAGTGAGAGTCCTGCCGTCTACTCTTTTGATTATGATATGAGTAACACCTTGCCGGATCCGTTGACTACGAACGTCGATCATTGGGGCTTCTGGAATGGTGGCTATGAAAACATAGACAATGCTAATACATTTTTCTATGATGGGAATTTTGAACAAAGAAAAGCTGTCAATACGGGTGTTGCTGGCTGTACAATGCTGAAGACAATCACCTATCCTACAAAAGGGGAGGAGAAGATTGATTATGAATACAACCGTTACCGGCATTACCTGACTAAAAAAACTGATTTCTTTGCCTGGGATACTAATATGGCAACTTATGATACTCCTTTGGGCGGAGTACGTGTTAAACATCTGACATTGCATGATCCCGTTACGGGAAAAGACAGGCAACGTTCGTTTAACTATCTTGACCCTGCAACAGGAATGGAAAGCGGAAGAACCCATGAACTACCACGCTATCGTATGCCCGAAGAAAGCATGAATTACGCTTATTACAATTATGATTATACAGAAAATAGAAATCTACGTATCTACTCAATCAGCAGTAACTGTATGGGGCGATTCAATAATATATCCGAATATCCGATAGGTTATAGTTATGTCACAGAGACTTTTGATGACGGAAGCTTTTGCCGTTACCATTTTTCTTCATTGGCAGATGTGCCTGATAATGCGGAATGTGGAGGTAGTTACATTGAAACACCACCCTATTTACACAGCAGAAGCTTTGGCTATTATCAGATATTGGATAAGGCTCTCAACTATGCTCCCAACGATCTGGCTGCCTTCAGAGGGAAACTGCTGTTTAAGACGACTTACAACAATCGCTATCATAAAGTGGCAGAGGAAGAGTATCATTATAACATCGAAAATAAAACTGTCGATTATGAAGTTTCGATAGATACCAATACCGGAGTTTTTCTGGCGAGTAAAATATTTACTGTCCCCTGTTTGTTGATTCAGGAAAAACTGACGGATGAAAACGGAGTGTCGATTCTTCATAATTATGAATATAATTCAAATGGATTTGTCACACAAAAAGAGACTGTCAACAGTAATGGGGATCATGTGTATTTGAAGTATGTGCATCCGGGAGAATGGTCTATTCTTCCATCTACTATCTATTTTGACAATTTAATTAGTTCAAATAGAATAGAAGAACCGATAGGTATCATAAAGTACTTGAAGAAACCGGAGGATGAAAAACGGAAAATAGTAGATTTTGTATATTTTCATTATGCTCCGTTAGATGGTGTAGGTGTTCAGAAAAGGACTGTATGGGGTAGTAAGCTCATAAAATCATTGCCTGAAGATACGGATTTGGAAGACAAATTATTCCGAGGCTTGGGATGTGGTATCGAAGCTTATGACAACTATGATAGATACGGAAATATTGTAACTCTTAGAGATACTTATGGTAATATTACGATTTATCTATGGTCCTATCACGGTAAATATCCGATAGCTGAAATAAAAGGAAGTACTTATGAAGAAGTAAAATCTGCTTTAAGGAGGCAACCGGAGTATCTTTCAGAAGAGAAGGGTTCTCATATAAAAGAAATGGAACAATTGCGTGACCTTCTTCCTCATGCCCAGATTACGATCTATGATTATAAACAATCAGTAGGTTTGAAATATATTTCGGAACCAGATGGACAAGCGTCTTTCTTTCAGTATGACGTTCAAGGACGCTTGAAGCAAAGATTCAGGAAAGGTGAAAAAGGAGAAATGCAGCTGATGGAATATAATAGATATCATTATAATAAATAAAAAAGACAGATATGAAAAAGTATTTAACATTACTCTTGTTCTTATTTGCTACACTGACAGTGGCAAGTAGTCAGAATATCCCGCAGTATGTTGATAAAAAAATACATATTGAAGATGTTTATAATCATTTTGCCATTCATCATCCTCACGATGTACCACTCAACAAACTCATTGATGGAAGAATTCGTAATTATGTCATCTATACGTTCACGATACATGATCGTTCTACTTTATTTATGGCTAATCTGATGGGAACTGAACCTCAATATGGTACTAGTCTGGAGCTTTATTATAAACCTCCAACCTCTGACCGGTTTTCGTGTAGGAATAGGGCTAAAAACAATATTGGCGTTAAAGAAACTATTAAAAACCAAGAAAAATTCGGTCTTGAATTTGACGAAGATTTGACCCAAATACCTATTTATTGTCCTGTGTTATATGGTGTTTTGGAACCTGGCGAATATGAACTTTATAGCAAAGGTACGTCTGATATGAAAAAACCTACCAAAGAACTTAGAACTAATGTCTATTTATCTCCGGTGGGAGTTGATGAACGCACTTCCATAGATATAGGTCACTTCAACAATAAATTCTCTAAAGAAGTAAAACCTGGAACTTTTAGTAGTGGAGATATATGGTATAAATTTAATTTGGATAGTATAAATATGATAAGTGTAGTTCCTTTGGATACTATGGGGAAACGTCCTGTCCTGAAAATGAGAACTTATTTTCAACAATTGATTACTAGTAATGAATATCCGTTAAATGAAGATTCTCTACCACAGATTAAAGATTTCAGATGTGGAGTGGGCGAATTTAATATCCAGGTTTGTTATCCGGATTCTGTATACAGGACTCCCAGATTGCGTGTAACGGGTTTTGTTGATAATGCAGGAACCGACTGGGAATACCCTTTGGAAGTAGGTAGTTATTCGGATAGTTTGTATTATAAAACTTTTTATTGTCCACGTATGTTCGTTCCTGCAGAATCTTCTTCAACACCTTATGTATATCACCGTTTTACGATAAAAGAGACAATGGATATATCTATCACAACAGAAGATTTCTTGAACAATATCACTTTATATGATTCAGCTCATCACATAGTTAGGCGGGTAGCAAAAGATGATTACTTGACAAGTCTGGATGTTTTTGGGTTATCTCCGGGGACTTATTTTTTTGTAACAGAAGGGGGAAGTGGTACTATATACATAAATGTGAAAGGGAAAAAGTCTGCAGTAAAATGGTCTGATACGAAAAATTATATATCAACGATTAAAGCAACCACCAATACTCTTTTTTCTTCGGATCTGCAAAGTCCATTGCATGCCACTCATGAAATAAATTACCTTGATCCGTTCGGTAGAACAGAACAAACGATACAATACGGTGTAACTCCCGCGTTAAACAGTTTGGTGAGTAGGAAGGAGTATGACAGGATGTATCGTGATAGTTGTTCATGGCTTCCGGCGGCTTGTCCCAGTTCGAAGAATTATGTTTCATCATCCGATTTCAGAAAGCATATCCTTGAATTGTATAATGATGAGTATGCTTGTGAAAAATCTTTTTATGACGGTTCGCCCCTGAACCGATTGACGGAGAAATACAATCCCGGAAAAGACTGGCATACTACAGGGCATAGTGAAAGGGTTTCTTATCAGACAAATTCGGGAGTATCGCAGGTTCGGCTATTTGAGGTGAGCGGAGAAAAGGATAATCCCGTTCTGTCGCAAAAAGGATTTTATGCAACCGGAGAATTGATTGTGGAAGAAAAAAAGGATGAAGCGGGGCTTCCTACACTTACTTATACTAATAAATTGGAACAAAGCATTTTATTACGTACCATCAGTGGTGTGGATACGCTGGATACTTATCAAGTATATGATAATTTCGGGAATCTGGCTTTTGTGCTTCCACCGATGGCAGTCAGTAGTTTACAGACGCTTGGACAGAAAGATGCGTTGGATCTTTATGCTTATCAATATCGCTATGATGAGTGCAACCATTATAGAGGTAAGAAACTTCCCGGTGCGGAATGGATAGATATGTGTTTCGATCAGGACGGAAAGTTATTAAGAATTCGAGATGAGGCGATGCGTAACAGGAATGAATGGAAATGCATCTTTTACGATAAATTGAGAAGAGAAGTGGTGACGGGTATTTATAAAGGCTTGATATCATACAACTTCTCTGAATCGGTTGATTTTGCTCCGGATAAACCAAAGAATCATTATGGTTATCTCTTTAGCAGTTATTTAAAGATGGATAGCCTGAATATCCAAAAGGTGGTATATTATGATACCTATCAATATAAAAAGGCTAATTCCTGCTTCACTGCAGCAATGGATTATATAGATAGCAATGACTATGGGCATCGATTTGGAGACGACTCTGAACAACTGAATTGCAAGAATTTGCAGACGGGAGTGATGACACGGGTTATTGGTACAGATCAAATGCTTTGCACTAGTACCTATTATGATTATTTTCAACGTCCGGTGCAAGTACGCAGCACGGATATAAATGGCAAGGTGCATGTTCAGAACATGGCGTATGATTTCTGCGACCATGTCATAGCATCCAGTGATAAAGTGGAGAATATATCACTTGTTCAAACTAAAACTTATGACCATGCCGGACGTCTGTTGACAGAAGCTCGTTTGGTGAATGACTTACCATCTGATACCCTTAGGTATAATTATGATGAGTTGGGACGCATCGCCAATATCAAAAGAGTGAACGGGAACCATTCGCTAACCTCAACCAACCGTTATAACTTACGTGGCTGGCTGACTTCTATCGAAAGTCCGTTATTTTCCCAGAAACTATATTATACGGATGGCATCGGCATACCTTATTATAACGGAAATATCAGTAGTATGACTTGGAAAACCAGTGCAAATCCGGACATTCGGGGTTATCGTTTTGAATACGATCTTTTATCCCGGCTAAAAAATGCCACTTACGGTGAGGGTGAAGATCTCTCTCTGAATGTCAACCGCTTCAATGAGCAAATAACGGGTTACGACAAAAATGGTAATATCCTGGGATTGAAACGATATGGACAAACTTCTGCCAATGGTTACGGATTAGTAGATAATCTGGCCATCACCTTGAATGGCAATCAACTGAAAAGGGTTGATGATTCAGTTTCCGGCTCCGCCTTTGGTGATAATTTTGATTTTAAAGACGGAGTAAAACAGAATACAGAGTACTTTTATGACGCCAATGGTAATTTATCGAAAGATTTGAATAAAAAGATTGCTGGCATTCAATATAATTACCTAAATTTACCGGACCGTATAGAGTTCGAAGATGGCAGCTCTATTTCTTACCTTTATGATGCAGCAGGCACCAAACTACGTGTTGTTCATAGTATCGCAGGAAATACAACTACTACCGATTATTGCGGTAATGTGATCTATGAAAATGGGACTCCTAAGACTTTATTGACAGATGCCGGATTCGTATCTTTGAATGATAATAAGTATCATTATTACTTACAGGATCATCAGGGTAACAATCGGGTAGTGGTATCGCAGGATGGAGCAGTGGAAGAAGTGAATCATTATTATCCGTTTGGCGGTATCTTTGCTTCAACTTCCTCTGTTCAGCCCTACAAGTACAACGGAAAAGAACTGGATAGAAAAGGTGGACTGGATTGGTATGATTATGGGGCGAGAATGTATGATGCAGCGTTGGGTAGATGGCATGTGGTGGATCCGATGGCGGAGGAATATTATGATTTGAATCCGTATAATTATTGTGGTAATAATAATGTAAATAATATTGATATAAATGGGGATAGTATTACTATTCTGAATTATGGATATGGAGATAAACAGCATATGGCATTATTGATTCAAAATACAAATGATAAATGGCAGTATTTTTCTATTAATGGAAACAATGTGTATATTTCTGGAAAATTTTCAGGAGGCCGTAAATTTGATGATATAGCCATTGGAGAATTTGATACACCCGAAGAATTTCTTAAAAGTAAATACAATTCTTCTGGAGATGCTGATGATATGAATGTAAATTCCTATGGCTTTTCCGAGGGATATATGATTCCAACTAACAAGGATCAAGATAATGCTATTCGCGATGCTTTCCTGAAAATTAGTAATAATGAAGAGTATAGCCTTATGTCTAATAATTGTGCCACAGCAGTACAGAGGGCTATTGAAGTTGCGGGTATACGAACTCATCTACAAAAATATGCGACATTTAGAATGCCACAGACTAATTACTTTATGAAAAAATCATCGTTGGTGATGCATGGTCCAGTTTCTAGATCTATTGTGCCTAGTGTTGCATTTAAGTTGATTATTCAACTAAACCCGAATGGTCGAATAATAAAGAAATAATATACAAATGAAAAGAATAAAGTTGACGCCTATATTATTGATATTTCCTATATCAATTATAGCTTTTACTTATTCCAAATGCAATAGTATAATCAAGCCGAAATTAAGGGAAACAACCCCTTTACA
>OGPT01001875.1_pt1 | contig 18248 bp, 16 predicted proteins | sample 1552951 | NCBI WGS metagenome assembly OGPT01 (sample SAMEA2580224, study PRJEB22360) | human gut metagenome | biome: human gut; feature: human-associated habitat; material: faeces | place: Denmark | collected 2008/2010
TGTTGCGGGCTCTTTATTATTCCATACTTATCGTAATACAATTCGTTTTTCACAGGCACGTGAACTTTGGCGTATCATGTGTGCCGTTTTATTTAAAATAGCCTGTTTGGTCATTATTTCTTTTGGAGTTATATATGAGACCCAATTGCCATATAATTATAAAATATCCTATCTTCTATTCGACGGCCTATTGACGTTGGTATTCCTGATAGCCTTCCGTGTATCATTAATCATCGTCTATGATTTCTTGTTGGATTGGGTGAATAAAAAGAACACTTGCATCCTTATTTATGGCACTGACGAAGAGAGCGTTGCCTTGAAACTTCGTCTGAGAGACAGTGCGCATTACAAGGTGGCGGGCTTTTATGTATATGGCAAGAGTAACAACCGACGCCGCTTGGCCGATCTTCCCGTCTACTATTTTGAAAATGAGTCGGATGTCGATTACATCATGCGGAAGCGGGGGATCAAGGGCATTCTGTTTGCCCGTTATGAAGATACCCGCCTGGAAGAAAAGCGGCTGCTGGAATATTGCAAAAACAATGAGCTTAAGACATTGATTGCTCCTACCATCAGCGAGGCGGACTCCGACGGAAACTTCCATCAGTGGGTACGTCCCATCAAGATTGAAGATTTGTTGGGCCGTGCCGAAATCAATATCAACCTGCGTCAGGTGGCAGAAGAATTCCGGGGAAAAGTGGTGCTGGTCACTGGGGCTGCAGGCAGCATCGGTAGCGAGCTTTGCCGCCAATTGGTGCAGATGGGCATAAAGAAACTGATTATGTTCGATTCGGCAGAAACCCCCTTGCACAATGTCCGTCTGGAGTTTGAGAAGAATTATCCGGACATCGATTTTGTTCCAGTGATAGGCGATGTGCGTGTAAAGGAACGTGTCCGCATGGTGTTCGAGCTCTATCATCCTCAAATCGTCTTTCATGCCGCTGCTTACAAGCATGTGCCTCTGATGGAGGAGAATCCTTGTGAAGCGGTGCTGGTCAATGTGATTGGTTCTCGTCAGGTGGCGGACATGGCGATGGAATATGGCGTGGAGAAGATGATCATGGTTTCCACCGATAAAGCCGTGAACCCCACCAATGTGATGGGCTGTTCCAAGCGTCTGGCAGAAATCTACGTGCAAAGTTTGGGCTGCGCCATCCGTGAAGGAAAAGTGAAAGGGCACACCAAATTCATCACCACCCGCTTTGGCAATGTATTGGGCAGCAACGGTTCTGTCATTCCCCGCTTCAAGGAGCAGATTGAGAATGGCGGTCCCGTCACCGTGACTCACCCCGACATCATCCGTTTCTTCATGACCATTCCCGAGGCTTGCCGCCTGGTGATGGAAGCCGCCACGATGGGCGAAGGCAATGAGATTTTTGTCTTTGAGATGGGAAAGGCAGTGAAGATTGTTGATTTAGCTACCCGCATGATCGAATTGGCAGGGTATCGTCCGTATGAAGACATTGAGATAAAGTTCACCGGATTGCGTCCCGGCGAGAAGCTCTATGAAGAGGTGTTGAGTGACAAGGAAAACACGATTCCTACTGAGAACAAGAAGATTATGATAGCGAAGGTACGTCGTTATGAATATACGGAGATTCTGGATACCTATGCCGAGTTCGAACGGTTGTCCCGTGCGGTGAAGATTATGGACACAGTCCGATTGATGAAGGAAGTCGTGCCGGAATTTAAGTCAAAGAATTCTCCGAAATTTGAACGCTTGGATAACGATAAATAAACTGAATAATTTTATGAATAGATCATTTTATACGTATATGACTGTACGGAGCATGATGCGCCATGTGCTGGTTTGCTTTGCGCTCTACATGCTCGCTTCCTGCCAGTCATATAAAAAAGTGCCTTATCTGCAGGATACCGAAGTGGTAGGACAAGCAGCCCAACAGGAGAAATTGTATGATGCCCGGATTATGCCGAAGGACCTGCTTACGATTGTCGTTTCGTGTACAAGTCCCGAATTGGCGGTCCCGTTCAATCTGACTGTGGCTAGCCCTGCCAGTGTGGCTGCAAATTCTTCGTTGACTACCCAGCCGGTGCTGCAGCCCTATCTGGTGGACAATGAAGGGAAGATCAGTTTTCCTGTTTTGGGCGAATTGAAAGTAGGAGGGCTGACCAAGCGTGAAACCGAACAGCTGATCATAGACAAGCTGAAACCTTATATCAAAGAGACACCGATTGTCACGGTGCGCATGGTGAATTATAAAATCTCCGTATTGGGAGAAGTCATGCGTCCCGGCACCTTTACCATCAGCAATGAAAAAGTGAATTTGCTGGAAGCGCTGGCCATGGCGGGAGATATGACCGTGTGGGGAGTCCGTGACAACGTCAAGCTGATTCGTGAAGGGGTGGATGGCAGGCAGGAAATTGTTACCTTGGATTTGAACAAGGCGGAGATCATCCTTTCCCCCTACTATTGGTTGCAGCAGAATGATATTGTGTATGTGACGCCCAACAAGGCGAAAGCGCGCAACTCTGACATCGGTAACAGCACAAGCCTTTGGTTCTCCGCCACCTCCATTCTGGTGTCACTGGCAAGTTTATTAGTAACAATCTTCAAATAGCAACATCATTATGATTGAGGAGAAAAGAGCAAATCAAGGGGAGCAGTCGGAAGAGCAGCTGAACTTTCAGGAAATCTTTTTCCGTTGCCTGGTTCATTGGCCTTGGCTCGTGGCTTCAGTGATTGTATGCATCGTCTGTGCGTGGGGATACCTGCGGCTGGCAACCCCTGTTTATAATATATCCGCTACCGTTCTGATTAAGGATGACAAGAAAGGGGGAGGCGCAAGCATGTCCTCCGAACTGGAAAGAATGGGGTTGGACGGATTCGTCTCCTCATCGAGCAATGTGGACAATGAAATCGAGGTGTTGAAGTCAAAGTCGCTTGCCTGCGAAGTGGTCAACAGTCTGGGGCTGTTTGTGACTTATCAGGATGAAGACGAGTTTCCCGCCAGAGAACTTTACCGCACCTCGCCTGTAGTGGTGAGCCTGACACCGCAGGAAGCGGACCAACTTTCAGATCCCATGGAAGTGGCTATGACTTTGCAGCCGACAGGGGCGATGGAGGCACAGATCACCATCGGAGAAAAGGAATACCGGAAGCAATTTGAAAAACTTCCGGCCATATTTCCCACCGATGAGGGAACGGTCGCCTTCTTTGCCAATCACGATACGCTGTCCTCTGTTCCTCCGGAAAGCGTGACGCAGGAGCGTCATATTACCGCTTTCATAAACCGCCCCTCTTCTGTAGCGAAAGAATATACAAAATCTCTCTCAATATCTTCCACGTCGAAGATGACTTCCGTGGCGGTTATTGAATTGGAAAACTCCAATATGCGGCGGGGTAAGGATTTCATCAATAAGCTGCTCGAGATGTACAATGTCAACGCGAATAACGACAAGAATGAAGTGGCGCAGAAGACGGCGGAATTTATCGACGAACGTATCGGCATTATCTCCAAGGAGCTGGGCAGTACGGAGCAGGATCTGGAAAACTTCAAGCGTACGGCAGGCATTACGGATTTGACTAGCGAGGCGCAAATAGCCTTGACCGGTAATGCGGAATACGAGAAGAAACGGGTGGAAAACCAGACGCAAATCAATCTGATTATGGATCTGCAACGCTATATGAAGGGGAATGAATACGAAGTGTTGCCAAGCAATATTGGGCTGAAGGATGTCGCATTGGCGGGTGCCATAGACCGATACAATGAAATGCTGGTCGAGAGGAAGCGGTTGCTCCGTACCTCCACCGAGAACAACCCGACCATCATCAATCTGAATACCAGCATCCATGCGATGCGCAGCAATGTGCAGGCCACCCTGGATGCCACCTTGAAAGGACTGCAGATTACCAAGGAAGATCTGGCCCGTGAGGCAAGCCGTTATTCCCGCCGCATCAGCGACGCGCCTACCCAGGAACGTCAATTCGTAAGTATCGCCCGTCAGCAGGAAATCAAGGCAGGCCTTTATTTGATGCTGCTTCAAAAGCGGGAGGAGAATGCCATCACGTTGGCTGCTACGGCAAACAATGCCAAGATCATTGATGAAGCGTTGGCGGATGAGAATCCCGTTTCTCCGAAGAGAATGGTGATCTATCTGGTTGCTTTGGTATTTGGAGTAGGATGTCCAGTAGGTATTATCTATTTGATAGGCTTGACCAAATTCAAGATTGAGGGGCGTGCGGATGTAGAAAAACTGACTTCGCTTCCTGTGATTGGGGATATCCCGTTGGCAGATCAAAAATCCGGTTCGATAGCCGTCTTCGAGAATCAGAACAATCTGATGAGCGAGACCTTCCGGAATGTCCGTACCAACCTTCAGTTCATGCTCGAAAACGGGAAGAAGGTGATTCTGGTCACCTCCACCATCAGTGGGGAAGGAAAATCTTTCGTATCCTCCAATCTGGCCATCAGTCTTTCGTTGCTGGGAAAAAAGGTGGTGATTGTGGGGCTGGATGTCCGCAAGCCGGGATTGAACAAAGTGTTCAATCTTTCCACCAAGGGAATTGGAATCACGCAATTCCTGACCAACCCTGCCATGGATTTGATGGAGCTGGTGCAACCTTCCGATATCAACAAGAACCTGTTTATCCTCCCCGGTGGAATTGTTCCTCCTAATCCGACGGAATTATTGGCCCGGGACGGACTGGATAAGGCAATTGAAGTATTGAAGAAAAATTTTGAATATATCATTCTGGATACAGCGCCCGTAGGTATGGTGACTGACACGCTGCTGATAGGACGTGTGGCTGACTTGGCTGTCTACGTTTGTCGGGCTGATTATACCCGCAAGGCTGAATTTACGTTAATCAACGAGCTTTCAGAAAACAAGAAATTGTCCAATCTTTGCATTGCCATCAATGGCTTAGATTTGAACAAAAGAAAATACGGCTATTATTATGGCTATGGTAAATATGGCAAATATTATGGCTATGGTAAGCGTCATGGCTATGGCTACGGGTATGAAGAGAAACTGTCGGACCGGGAGCATAAATAAACTACTATCGATAAAACCAAATTAAATATCATATGAGTATTTTCAAAGACAAGACCCTGATGATTACAGGAGGTACCGGTTCATTCGGTAATGCAGTATTAAATCGTTTCCTTCGTACTGATATTGGCGAAATCCGCATTTTCTCTCGTGATGCGAAGAAGCAGGATGACATGCGCCATGAGTATCAGGTGAAGTATCCTAGTGTTGCGCACGCACGTTAAATTTCTTGTAACTACCTAATAATCAGTATTAATTATTCCTATTGAAACTGCTAAAAAATGATTATGGGGCCAATTTGGGGCATGTTTTTTAGCAGATAAATAGCTAAGTATCTTGTTTTTACCCAGAATCACCATAATTCAATAGCTTTTGTTCCATTCATTTATTACAGGTAATGCTCATTCGAGTATGTGGTTCGATACCACGTAAGTGAGCAATTTTTAACAAATAATATCATGTTCAATCTTGATAAATTCATAGCTGATTCTGTGACATACCGTACAGTCAGCATGTTCGCAAATGATATAGAGGCAAACAATGAGAAGCTTACCGAGGAGATTAAGGGTAAGAAAGTGTGCGTTATTGGTGGTGCTGGTTCTATAGGATCTAGCTTCATTAAAGCTGTTCTTCGCTTTGAGCCTGCATCTGTAGTGGTCGTAGATCTTAACGAGAATGGACTTGCTGAACTTGTTCGTGACGTTCGCTCTACAGAAGGTCTTTTTGTTCCGGCCGAGTTTCGTTGCTACACACTTAACTTTGCTGACCCTATTTTTGAGCGCATTTTCCGTGAAGAGAAGGGCTTTGACATTGTAGCTAACTTCTCAGCACATAAGCATGTACGCTCAGAGAAAGATCGTTATAGTGTTCAGGCTCTAATTGAGAATAACGATATAAAGGCTAAGAAGTTGATGGATCTACTTACAGTATATCCACCAAAACATTTTTTCTGTGTTTCTACAGATAAGGCTGCCAATCCTGTAAATATCATGGGCGCTTCAAAGCGTATTATGGAGGACTTGGTCATGGCTTACAACAAATACTTCAAAGTCACAACAGCTCGTTTTGCTAATGTTGCTTTCTCTAATGGATCACTTCCTGACGGATGGCTTCATCGTTTGCAGAAGAAGCAGCCATTGGCAGCACCTTCTGATGTAAAGCGTTATTTTGTTTCTCCTGAGGAATCTGGTCAGATCTGTATGTTGGCTTGTATCCTTGGCAAGGGAGGTGAAGTTTTCTTTCCGAAATTGGGAGAAGACCAGATGCTTACATTCTCTGCTATCTGTGATGACTTCGTAAAAGCCGAAGGATTCAAGAAGGTAGAATGTGGAAATGATCCAGCTGCTAAGAACTATGCTGCAAATATGAGTTACGAAAGTGATTCATACCCAGTGGTTTATTTCAAAAGTGATACTACAGGTGAAAAGGCATATGAGGAATTCTATGTTCCTGGAGAGCAGATTAATATGGAGCGCTTTATGGCGCTTGGAGTAGTTGAGAAGACGACGAGACGACCAGTGGAGGAGGTAAATCAGTTCTTTATTGATCTCGAGAACCTTTTCTCTGATGCTGATTTCACCAAGGCTCAGGTCGTAGAAGCTATCAAGAAGTTTATTCCTAACTTCGAGCATGAAGAGAAGGGTAAGAATCTTGATCAAAAGATGTAAATCTCGGAATTAACGAGTTAACAAGTTAACATTTTAAGAAAATGGCTGATTATAAAAGTACGATAGACTTTATCAAGTCAGTATATGGCAACCAAGAATTTACCCCTCTGGCTGTTCCTGTTTTTGTGGGCAATGAAAAAAAATATCTCAACGAGTGTATTGACACTACCTTCGTTTCTTCAGTAGGTAAGTTTGTTGATCGCTTCGAAGAGGATATGGCTAAATATACAGGCGCTAAGAAGGCTGTAGTATGTGTGAGTGGAACTAATGCACTTCACATGGCATTACAGCTGGTTGGCGTAAAGAAGGATGATGAGGTGCTTACACAGGCATTGACATTCATTGCAACCTGTAACGCATTGAGCTATATTGGAGCTCATGCAGTATTCTTGGATGTTGATCGTTCTACAATGGGTCTTTCTCCTGATGCTATTAAGAATTGGCTCCAGAAGAATGCTGAGGTTCGTAAGAACACACGCATTGGTGAACTTGATAAGAGCTTTGACTTCTCTTATCAGGAGGATGAACTTGCATGTTACAACAAGAATACTGGTCGCAGAATCAAGGCTTGTGTACCTATGCACACATTCGGTCATCCTGTTCGCATTGATGAGATTGCTGCAATCTGTGAAGAGTGGCACATCGAACTCGTTGAGGATGCTGCAGAATCTATTGGTTCTACATATAAGGGCAAGCATACAGGTACCTTTGGTAAGGTAGGTGCTATCAGCTTCAATGGTAATAAGGCTATCACTACTGGTGGTGGCGGTATGTTGCTCTTTAATGATGAAGAGTTTGGTGCTTATGCTAAGCACATCACCACACAGGCAAAGATTCCACATCGTTGGGAGTTCCGACATGATCATATTGGTTACAACTATCGTATGCCTAATGTGAATGCAGCTCTCGGTTGTGCACAGTTAGAGAATCTTGATAAGTATGTTGCAAGCAAGCGTAAGGTTGCTGCAGAGTATGAAGCATACTTCAAGGATGTAGAGGATATTGAGTTCTTTGTTGACTCTGCTGATACATTCTCTAACTATTGGTTGAATGCTGTTATTCTCAAGGATAAGGAGTCTCAGATTAACTTCCTTACACAGACAAATGATAATGGCATTATGACTCGTCCTATTTGGGAACTCATGAACCGTTTGCCAATGTTTGAGAATTGTGAGAATGATGGATTGGAGAACACTATTTACTTTGCAGATCGTGTTGTGAATATCCCTAGTTCTGTTCGTCCTTCTGATTTACCAAAGGAATAATGCAGAAACCCTTAATACTTATTGGTGGTGGCGGTCATTGTAAATCAGTGATTGAAGCAGCAGAGAGTGCTGATTATAGCATTCTTGGTATTCTTGATATGCCCGAGGATGTTGGTAATGAAGTACTCCCTGGACATAAAGTCATTGGTACTGATGACGATATTCCTGCTTATGTTGATAAGGCGGAGTTTGTCATAACCGTTGGCTTTATCAAGAATCCAGCCATTCGTATTAAGATATATAATAAAGTAAAGGAAGCAGGTGGTAATTTGGCAACTGTTATTGCTTCAACTGCTCATGTTTCTAAATATGCTACAATAGGTGAGGGTACAGTAGTGCTCCACCATGCATTTGTAAATGCAGGTGCCAAGGTTAGCAAAAATGTGATCATTAACAATTTCGTTAATATTGAGCATGATGCTGAAATTGGTGACCAGTGTCACATCTCTACTGGAGCAATGATCAATGGTGAATGCAAGATTGGTGAACGTGTTTTTGTTGGTAGTCAATCTGTATTGGCTAATTGCATTTCAGTTGGAGAAGATATCATTATTGGTGCAGGATCAGTTGTCAGAAAATCAATATTTGAAAAAGGTATTTATGCTGGGAATCCAGCCATCATTAAAGTAAGAACGAAATAATGGCGCATACATTAATCATAGCTGAAGCAGGTGTCAATCACAATGGTTCTATAGAGATTGCCAAGAAATTGGTAGATGCTGCTGTAGATGCAGGTGTAGACATTATCAAGTTTCAGACATTCAAGGCCGACAAACTGGTGTCTAAGGATGCCAAGAAAGCTGAATATCAAAAGAAGAATATTGGGGATGGTAATGATTCTCAATATGATATGCTTAAGAAATTAGAGCTCTCTCATGAGGATCATCAGATGCTTATTGCATATTGCAAAGAGAAAGGTATCCGATTCTGGTCAACTGCTTTTGATTTTGACAGCATTGATTATTTGCATTCTTTAGGATTGAACCTATGGAAGATTCCTTCAGGCGAAATCACCAACTATCCTTTTATTCGCAAGATAGCACAATACAGGGAAGATATTATCATGTCAACAGGTATGTGTGTGGAGGAGGATATTCAGAATGCTATCAATGTATTGAATGAATATGGCGTGAGCAATGAACAAATTACTATTTTGCATTGCAATACCCAATATCCAACACCATTTGAGGATGTAAACCTCAAGGCTATGCTGACTATCAAGAAGGATTTTGGCGTGAATGTTGGTTATTCAGATCACACTAGCGGTATTGAAGTTCCAATTGCAGCCGTAGCCCTTGGTGCTGCGGTTATTGAGAAGCATTTCACACTTGATCGGAATCTTCCAGGCCCTGATCACAAAGCATCACTAGAGCCTGCAGAATTGAAAGCAATGGTAAGTGCTATTCGTAATATTGAGAATGCTCTGGGTAAAGGCGAAAAGAAAGTAACCGCATCTGAGCAAGCAAATATTGCAGTTGCTCGCAAGAGTATTGTTGCTGTTTGTGCTATTAAGAAAGGTGAATTGCTCACAGAAGATAATATTACCGTTAAGCGACCAGGAACAGGTATCTCACCAATGCGTTGGAATGAGGTGATTGGCACTTTAGCCATCAAAGATTATTCCGAAGAAGAACAAATCACATTATGAGAAAAATTTGTTTCGTAACAGGTAGCCGTGCGGAATATGGACTTTTGAGCGGTTTGATGAAAGCCGTGAAGAATGATCCTGAATTGCAACTTCAGGTTGTTGCAACCAACATGCACATTTCTCCTGAATTCGGTCTTACCTATCGTGAAATTGAAAAAGACGGTTTCACTATAGATAAGAAAGTTGAGATGCTTCTTTCATCTGATACTGCTGTTGGTACTACTAAATCAGTGGGCTTAGGCATGATTAGTTTTGCAGACGCTTTTGAAGATCTTAATCCTGATTTGATAGTAATCCTTGGTGATCGCTATGAGATGATTTCTGTAGCATCTGCTGCACTTTTCCATAAGATACCTATCGCACACCTTCATGGTGGTGAGATTACTGAAGGTGCTTATGACGATTGTATTCGCCATGCCATCAGTAAGATGAGCCATCTTCATTTTACTTCAACAGAGGCTTATCGCAAGCGTGTCATTCAGTTGGGTGAACAGCCAGAGAGAGTATTCAATGTTGGTGCTATAGGTATTGAGAATATCAAGCATATTCCGGTAATGAGCAAAGATGAACTCGAAGCAAGTCTTGATTTTAAGATGGGCGCCAAGTGCATCATTGTTACTTATCATCCAGTAACCCTCGAAGACAACTCTGCTGAACAACAAAGCAAAGCATTGCTTTCTGCTCTTGATACTCTTGAAGATTACAAGATCATCTTCACTTATCCTAATTCAGATACCAACGGACGTATCATCATTGAGAAAATTAATGAATACGTAGCTGCTCATCCTGAGAAAGCTAAAGCATGGCCATCATTAGGCTTGAAGCGATACCTTTCAGCATTGCATTATGCTACAGCTGCAGTAGGTAATTCATCAAGTGGTATCATTGAGGTTCCTTCTTTTGGTATTCCAACATTAAATATTGGCGATCGTCAAAAAGGTCGTATTGCAGCTGAAAGCGTGTATAACTGTGAGGCTACAGAGCAAGCTATCAAAGACGGATTTAACATCATTCTGAGCAATGATTTTATAGCAAAAGCAAAACAAACTCAGAATCCTTACGAAGGAGCAAATACAACAGAGGATATCTTGAATATAATCAAGACTTATCCTCTTGTCAATATAATCGAAAAACATTTTTACGATATAAACCAATGAAAATTATCGTTATAGGTTTGGGTTCTATGGGTAAACGTAGAATCCGCTTGATGAGCGAGCATAAGGATATTGAACTCTTTGGTATCGACAGCCAGGAAACTCGATGTGCAGAAGTTAAAGAGAAGTTTGGCATTACATGCTATAACAGTATTGATGAAGCATGTAAGGCTCAGAATATTGAAGCTGCAATTATTAGTACTTCGCCTCTTTCTCATGCAATTATCATTAAGGATTGTCTTGAACATGATCTTCATGTGTTTACTGAGATCAATCTTGTTCAGGATGGCTATGATGAAAATATTGCATTGGCCAAGGCAAAGGGAAAGGTTCTGTTCCTTTCTTCAACTTTCCTTTATCGCAAGGAAACTACCACCATTATCGAGAAGGTACATGAGGCTAAATGCCCTCTCAACTACATTTATCATGTAGGTCAGTATCTTCCTGATTGGCATCCTTGGGAAAGCTATAACAACTATTTCATTGGCAATCCAAGAACCAATGGCTGTCGTGAAATTATGGCTATTGACCTTCCATGGGTTGTTTCTGCCTTTGGCGCTATTAAGGATGTTAAAGTTATGAAGAGCAAGAATACTGCTCTCAACATATCTTATAGCGATAATTACCTCATCATGCTTGAACATGAATCTGGTACAAAGGGTGTCTTTGCAGTAGACGTTGTTGCACGTAAGCCATATCGCCATATTGACGTATATGGGGAACAGTTGCAGCTCTCTTGGAATGGTACTGCCGACTCTCTTTATGAGTTCGATATTGAAAACAAGCAGGATGTGAATATTTCTTTTGATGATGCTTCAGAGCACGTTGATGGATATGCAGCATTTATCACAGAGAATCCTTATCGAGAAGAGTTGAATGCTTATCTTAAGCAGATTGCAGATAAGGCATATCAGCCAGCATGGGATTTTGAGAAGGATAAGGCAGTTCTTGATGTTATAGATAAAATCGAAGCATAATGAAGCATTATCATATTGCCTTTGTAGGTATGGGATCTATTGGCAAACGCCATTTGGGCAATGTTTGTGAACTCATTAATTCACAAGGTGATACATACACTATTGATCTCTACAGAAGTTCATTAAATCGTGAGCTTCCTGCTGAGGTAACTTCATTGGTAAGTAATCAAATGCTTTGTAGTGATGAGGTGGAAGGAAATTATGATATGGTTTTCATCACTAATCCTACTTCAATGCATCTTGATACCGCATTGAAGTTCCGAGATCATACAAAAGCATTCTTTATTGAAAAGCCTGTTTTCGATTCATTCGATGTAGATGATAGCGTAATAGCAAAACTTGACGAGATTCCTTCTTATGTTGCATGTCCATTGCATTATAATCCTGTGCTGCAATATGTAAAGAAGAATATAGATGTGAACAAGGCCGTATCTGTTCGTGCAATGTCCTCTAGCTATCTTCCGGATTGGCGCCCAGGTCAGGATTATCGTGAGACTTATAGTGCTCATACAGAACTTGGAGGTGGTGTTGATATTGATTTGATTCATGAATGGGATTATCTTACATGGATTTTCGGCATGCCAACTGCTTGCTTTGGCGTTTCTGGCAAGTTCTCTGACTTAGAGATAGATAGTAATGATACCGCTCTATATGTAGCAAAGAATGGCCAAATGTCATTCGAACTTCATCTTGACTATTTTGGTCGAAAGACTCAACGTACTCTTGATATCTTCACTCATGATGATACTATTCTATGTGATATTGCAGGAGGAACAGTTACATATTTGAAGGAGGGCAAAACTCTTAATTTCAATAGTGAGCGTAATGCTTTCCAAATGACTGAGATAAAGCACTTCTTCGATATTGCTGAAGGTCGCACAGTAAATGACAGCAATGTTGAGCATGGAGTAAAAGTTCTGAAATTAACAAAATCAATAATATAATTGCATTATGAATATATTATTTACCCTTTGTGGACGTGCTGGCTCAAAAGGAGTCAAGGGTAAGAATGCACGTGATTTTATGGATATTCCACTTTGCTGGTATTCAATGGCTGGCATTGCCCTTTATATAAAGCAGAATACAACAGCAAATGATCATATCGATATTGTTTTGAATACCGATAGTGAGGATCTTATTCGTCTTGTAGAATCTGCTAGTGAACTTCCTGTTACAGTTCTCAGACGTGATGAAAGTCTTGCTGGTGACCGCGTACCAAAAGTTGCTGTTATTCTCGATTCCTTAATACGTGCAGAAAATACTTTCAACACCAATTATGATGTAGTAGTTGATCTCGATATCACATCTCCACTTCGTAAAGTTGAGGACATCAAGAATGCCGTTGAACGTAAGATTTCACGTCCAGAGGTAGATGTCGTATATTCAGTAGCACCTTCTCGCAGAAATCCATATTTCAATATGGTGAAGGAAGAGAATGGTTTCTTCTGTAAGGCGATTCCTTCAAACTTCACAACACGTCAGGAGGCTCCAGTATTCTATGATATGAACGCATCAATTTACGCATATTCACCTAAGGCGTTGAAGGAGAAAGATCATGCGACATTCTTCAATTCAAATTGTGATGCTGTTGTAATGCAGGATACTGGTATTCTTGATATTGATTCAGAAGAAGATTATGAGCTTATGCAGGTAATTGCGAAATATCTGTTTGAAAATTCAGATAACTATAAAGAGACGTTTGAATTAGCTAAGAGTTGGAAATGAACAAGCATATAATATCAAAGGACAAGACACTTTTAGAAGCTTTGTCTCAAATTAATAGTATTGGACTACCTTTAGTGCTTTTTGTTGTTGATGAAAATAATCGCATGGTTGGTAGTTTAACAGATGGTGATTCAAGGCGCGCATTGATAGCAGGAGCTTCGGTTAATGATAAAGCTGAAACTATTATGCATAGTGATTTTAACTTCATTTCAATTGATGACATAACCAATGTAAAAGAATTGAAACGGCTGAAGGGACTGAATATGAAGCTATTGCCTGTCCTAGATAAGGAAATGCATATTGTTGAAATTATCGACTTATATAAATATAAAACACGATTACCCGTTGATGCGGTTATCATGGCAGGAGGAAAAGGAGAAAGGCTAAGACCACTTACAGAAAAAAAACCAAAACCATTATTACCAATTGGAGGTAAAGCAATTATTGATCACAACATAGATAGATTGATTGAATTTGGCGTAAATCATATTTTTGTAACTGTAAACTATCTTAAAGAGCAGCTGGAAGAGCATTATCAAGTAGCTCGTAATGGAGTTTTAGTAAAAACTGTTAGAGAGCCAAAGTTTCTAGGTACAATTGGAAGCGTAAAGTTTGTAGAAAACTTCTACAATGATACTATATTACTGATGAATTCTGATATTTTTACGAATATTGATTATGAGGATTTTTATCTTCATTTTAAGCAGCATGATGCAATTATGTCTGTTGCAGCAATACCGTATAACGTATCAATTCCCTATGGTATTTTGGATTTAAATGGTCGTAATATTACTGGACTTTTAGAAAAACCAAAATATACCTATTATGCCAATGCTGGTATTTATCTTATTAAAAAGAGTGCATTAAATTTGATACCAGACGATGTGTTTTTTAATGCGACGGATCTTGTAGAAAAATTAATTTCAATTAATGAAAAAGTAATTCGTTATCCATTAAATGGCACTTGGATAGATATAGGTAATCCTCAAGAATATCAAAAAGCACAAGATTTAGTGAAACATTTGAGATGAAAAATAAAATAATGAAAACAATTTTAATAGCTGGCTCAGGACAGTTAGGAAGTAGACATCTTCAAGGAGCGAAGATGGCTAAAACAGAACTTGATATTTGGGTTTACGATTTAAGTATCGATTCTCTTAAACAAGCTGGAGAACGTTACAATCAAGTTAACTCTATTTCAAATAAGACTGTTCATTTTGTAACATCGTTAGATGAAGTTCCAAGTGAGATAGATGCTGCAATAGTAGCATCTAGTTCTAAGCCTAGGTTTGCTATTGTCAAACAGTTACTAGCATCTCATAATGTAGAATATTTGATTTTAGAAAAATTTCTTTTTCCGCGTCTTTCTGATTATCCAGAAATATCCAATTTGATTAAGGAGAAGAATGTTAAAACCTGGGTTAATTGTCCTCGCAGAATCTGGGATGGTTATCTTTATATTAAGTCTTTGATAAATCCTTTGGAATCTATCAATTTTTCTTATGAGGGGGGTGAATGGGGAATGTGTTGTAATACAATCCATTTTGCTGATATCTTTATGTTTTTAAATGATGAAGATACTTTTATCTGTAATATTGATAACCTTAAGCCTCTTGTAGTAGATAGTAAGCGATCTGGATATGTTGAATTATATGGAACTGAAATTTTTACCACACCAAAAGGGAATAAATTGAGTTTGACTTCTTTGCCAGAAAAGGAAAGTCCTGCTCTTTCTGTCATTGAAAATGGTGACCTAAAAATTGAATATTTTGAAAGTAAAGGAGAAGTTATTGTTAATGGTAAAAAGTCAGTATTCCCAGTTCAGTATCAGAGTAACTTAACGGGAGCTGTTCTTGATGATTTATTTACTATTGGTGATTGTAAACTTTCTACTTATGAAAGATCTGCTGCATATCATGTTGAATATTTAAGTAAGATTTCTTCTTTTATTAATAAAATTAAAGGTTGGACAACAGATTCTTGCCCTATAACATAAACTATTATGAATATGAAAAATATTTGGTTAATTGGCGCAGGGGCTATAGCAGTTGAATATGCTAAAGTTTTAGATGTGCTTCGTAAGGATTTTTTAACAATAGGTCGTGGTCATTCAAAGGCAGAAGTTTTTCATGAGAAGACAGGAAAAACAGTTGTTGAAGGTGGTTTGGAAGCATTTTTGAAAGGATGTAACTATGTTCCTGATTTTGCAATTGTTGCTGTGAATGTTCAGTATTTAGCATCGACAACAGTTATGTTAATGCAATATGGAGTTAAATCTATTCTTTGTGAAAAACCTGGTTTCAACGATCCTTCCGAACTTGATACTGTTATCCAAGTAGCTAAGGAGACAGGAGCAAAAGTATACTATGCATATAACCGAAGATTTTTTGCATCCGTTTTCGAAGCAGAGAGAATAATAAAAGCTGACGGTGGAATTTCTTCCATCAATTTTGAGTTTACTGAATGGGGGCATGTTATTGAATCAACGTCTCATCCTGATGAAGTTAAAAGGAATTGGTTAACAGCAAACTCTTCTCATGTAATTGATTTAGCTTTCTTTTTTGCAGGTTCACCTCTCAAAATACAGGCATTCACATCTGGTGAATTATCATGGCATAAACCATCTTGTTTTGTTGGAGCTGGTATTACAAATAAGGGCGTTCTTTTCAATTATCAGGCTAATTGGAATGCTCCAGGAAGATGGGCTATTGAAATTCAAACAGCTTTGCACAGATTATATCTTAAGCCAATGGAGCAATTACAATTACAAGATAAAGGCTCTGTTAAGGTTTACCCATTAGAGATTGATGATCATTTGGATAAGGAATTTAAGCCAGGCTTTTATCTTGAAACTCAAGCGTTTTTAAATGGTGATATTTCGCGTTTATGCTCGATTTTTGACCAAGACGAACATAATCGAAAGATTTATAGTGTAATAAAAGGATAATTTATATGAAAGTTGTACTGCTCGCTGGTGGCTTTGGTTCTCGAATAAGTGAGGAAAGTCAATTCAAACCCAAACCAATGATAGAAATAGGTGGTATGCCTATTTTGTGGCATATTATGAAAGAGTATGCTTATTTTGGCCATAATGAGTTCATTATATGTGCAGGTTATAAGCAAGAATACTTCAAAGAGTGGTTTGCTAATTATTATCTTCATAATTCTGATATTAGCTTTGATTTCCGTCAAGGTAAAAATGAAATGACAGTCCATCAGTCTAATCTTGAGCCTTGGAAGGTTACAGTGGTTGATACAGGATATAATACTATGATAGGTGGTCGCATAAAGCGTGTAAAAGATTATGTAGGTAATGAACCATTCTTTATGACATATGGTGATGGCGTTTGCGATGTAGACATTAACAAATTGCTAGAATTTCATAAAAGTCATGGTAAAAAAGCTACTCTCATTGCTGTTAAAATGAAGCAAGAAAAGGGTGTGCTAGATATAAGCGGTGATAATGCTGTAAAATCTTTTAGAGAGAAAAATGCTAATGATGGCTCACCAATTAATGCGGGCTACATGGTTCTAGAACCTTCAATATTCGATTTACTTGATGGTGATTCTTGCGTTTTTGAAAAAGCAGCTCTTACAAAGTTAGCAGAAGAAGGTGAGTTAATGTCCTACATTCATGAAGGTTTTGGGCAATGTATGGACAATATTCGAGAAAAATCTATGCTGGAGCAGTTGTTGGCAGAGAATAAAGCGCCTTGGAAACGTTGGGACAGATCAGTTCCTCATGTGCCAGATTATGCAAAATAATAAAAAATACAATAATATGTCTAAGAAAGAAGAATTGAAGACTCAGATTCTTGAGCTTACCCGTGAGTATTATATTGTAATTTATATTTTTACAAAACCATTTCTGCGTATTCATAGAGGGCTTCGAAAGTTATTTGGTTTATCCCCAACTTTATGTTTTCAGGATGAAAGTATGAGAGTACTTTTGAAGAAAGGTTATTCAATAAAATAAGATATGGATAGAAAAAAGATCTTTAAGTATTATTTGTATGGATACTTGAACGTTTATTATAATGCGACCAGATTACTTAATGGTAAATCTTATAAAGAACATCAGGTTGAACATGTAGTAAACTATTTACATTTAAAGAAGAGAGGAGCTAGTTTTTTTAGAGCTATTTCACATATACTAATAAATTTAGAATTACCTATAGGGTTATTTGTTCTATTTGTCTTCTTTATTAAATCGCTATTATTAAAACCATTTAAAAAACGAATTTCAAACATTAAAGATTTTTCTTTAATTTATGGGTTAGACGGAAGTTTTTCAAAATTTGTTTCACTACTAAATAATGCTGATGTAGATACAAAAAACTTGGTTGTAGTTACATCTCCATTTATGAATAATACCTCTTATAAAAAATATTCAAATGAAAATATATTGTCAAGAGTTTCTTATTTAAATATGTTTGAAGCTTTTGAAGATTCTGTTAGAATGGTCTTTTATATGAATTCAAGATATAAGAAAAATGATTGTTTTTTTAGATCATATTCTTATTTTGAGTTTATTTTGGCAGCATATTATTTTTATGGATTAGGAGGTTCTAATAGTGTATATTTTATATCGCTGATTGAAAGGTGGGCCTTTCTATTTGGAAATTTACCAAACAGGACCATATTTTTACAGCATGGAATGATGACTGATATTGATAAAAATCATTTTTTAATCAAAATAGGAAAGGCAGATGTAGGCTATTATATGAATGATGCACAAATGAAAATCTGTAATAAGCTCTTATTTACTAATATTCCAGAGGCTAAATTTTTAAAATCAA
>OGPT01001876.1_pt1 | contig 18237 bp, 22 predicted proteins | sample 1552951 | NCBI WGS metagenome assembly OGPT01 (sample SAMEA2580224, study PRJEB22360) | human gut metagenome | biome: human gut; feature: human-associated habitat; material: faeces | place: Denmark | collected 2008/2010
TAAAGTTTTTTTTTTACTATAATATTTATGGTGATTAAAATGGAATATAAAATAACTACAAACTCAGAAGAAGATACAATAGTTTTGGCTCAAAACTTTGAATCAGAAAAATTTAATAATATGGTTATTTGCTTAATAGGTGAATTAGGTAGTGGTAAAACCGTTTTCACTAAAGGTTTTGCAGGTGCATTAGGTATTGAAGAAAACATTACTTCTCCAACGTTTAACATAATAAAAGAGTATACATCTGGAGAAATGAACTTGTATCATATGGATGTATATCGCTTAGAAGGAGATATTACTGATCTTGGTTTAGAAGAATATCTAAAAAAAGATGGTGTTGTAATAATTGAATGGGCAGATATGATTGAATCAGAATTGCCAGAAGAACGTTTGGAAATTAAATTCAAAATTACCGGAGAAGAAAAAAGAACTTTAACTATTACTCCATATGGTAGTAAATATGAAGATTTATGTGAGGATGTACTTTGAAAACTTTATTTGTAGATTCATCTAGAAAAAGCTTATCTGTTGCACTCGCTTTAAATGATGAGCTTCTTTTAGTATCAAACGTTGATTCATATAGCAAGCACTCAAATTACCTTATGAACGAAATTAAAAGAATTTTAGAAAAATTCAACCTAAAACCAAATGACATAGATAATTATGTTGTTTTAAATGGACCAGGCAGTTTTACAGGGGTTAGGGTAGGTGTTACCGTTTGTAAAACTCTTGCGTGGACCTTAAGCAAAAAAATATATAAATTAAACAATTTGGAAGCATTAAAAGTAGGAATAGAAGATGATGTTGTAATAAGTGTTATTCCTGATAAGAAAAATGCATCCTATGTTGGTATTTATTCTGATAATCATACATGTGAAGATTATTTAGAACTTTCAAGTGATAAATTAAAATTTAATAGCCAAAATATTACATTAGTGAGCATGGAAGATAATGAATATTTACAAAGCTTAAAAGATATGTTACAAACTAGTAATAAAGTTAATGTAAAAATAATAAATGATTATGATTACTTAAAGGTAATAAATTATGCACTATCGAAACAATGTATAAATCCACATTCTTTGGTTCCTATTTACCTAAAAAAGATAGATGCGGAAAAGAAGAAAAATGAAAATTAGAAATTATAAAAAAGAAGATATACCAGATATAGAAAAGCTAGGATTATGCCTTCATAATAACTATAAGTTTTTGCTGGATGATTTTTCAAATGCATTAGTAATTATAGAAGAAGAAAAAGTTATTGGTTTTATAGTTTATAGCATAATTTATGAAAGAGCAGAAATAATTGATATTGTAGTTGATCCTAGAAGTAGAAATAAAGGCTATGCTAAAGCCTTACTAAATTATCTTATTAATGATATAATGAGTGAAAGGTGCGATAACATAACCTTGGAAGTAAATAAAACAAATGAAATTGCAATAGGTCTTTATAAAAGCATCGGTTTTTCTGTTGTTGCAACAAGAAAAGGATATTATGAAGGCTTTGATGGATATTTAATGGAAATGGATTTGAGGTGATAAGATGAAAGATGTTTATATATTTGCAATTGAAACTAGTTGTGATGAAACAAGTGCAAGTATAATAAAAAATGGTAATACTGAAATAGCTACCGTCGTTTTATCACAAATTGATATACATAAAAAATTTGGAGGTGTAGTTCCAGAAATAGCAAGCCGTAATCATACTGGTGCAATTACGATGGTATTTGAAGAGTGTTTAAAAAAGGCTAATATGACGTTTAATGATATAGATGCAATTGCGGTAACTTATGGACCAGGATTAAATGGAGCTTTATTGATTGGAATAGAAGCTGCTAAGGCACTTTCCTTTGCAACTGGAAAACCACTTGTTAAGGTAAATCATATGGCAGGACATATATACGCAAATAAGTTTGTTGGAGAATTTAAGTTTCCTTTACTGTGCTTAGTTGTATCAGGAGGACACACCGAAATAGTTTATATGGATAAAGAATTTTCATTTAAGAAAATAGGAAGTACTTTAGATGATTCAGTAGGTGAGGCTTATGATAAGGTAGCAAGAGTAGTTGGTATTCCATATCCAGGTGGGCCTTTAATGGATAAAATGGCAAGTTTGGGTAAACACACATACAACCTTCCAGCTCCTAAAGATGATTTGTCATATGACTTTAGTTTTAGTGGCATTAAAAGTGCTGTTATTAACCTAGTTCATAATGAAAGACAAAGAGGACGTGAAATAAACAAGGAAGATCTTGCAACATCATTCCAAGAAACGGCAGTAGGTATATTAGTTAAGAAGACCAAACGTGCATTAAAAGAGTATGGTGTTAAACAATTATTGGTTGCAGGTGGTGTTTCTGCTAACAGCGGTCTAAGAAAAGCTTTAGAAGAAATATGCAAAGAGCTTGATGTAGAGCTTTTAAAACCCGAAATAAAGTATTGTACTGATAATGCTGCAATGATTGGTGCAGCAGGTTATTATGCCTATTTAAGAGGCGATATAGCAGACTTTAGTTTAAATCCTGAGCCAGGTTTAGATTTAGAATAGAAAGTGGTGGTGCATAATGAAGAATAATTATGGTTTCACATTAATAGAATTACTTGCAATAGTAGTCATCTTGGGTGTTATAATTGCGGTTGCAGCACCAAATATGACTAAGCAAATTAATAAAAAGGAAAAAACAGATCAAACTATTTTAGACGAAAAAATATCAAATGCAGCTCATATGTACATTGCAAAGTATTATTCTGATAAAGTAGTTGATGGTACTTGTAGTATCAATACTTGTTCATTTACTCTTAATGATTTAGAACAAGATGGCCTAATTAATTTAAAGGATAAGTGTACTTATGTTGATGATACTGGTGTTCGTCATGTTATTGATGGAAAAATATATTTATTAGGTAATTCTTATCATTTTGAAAATATACAAGCACCAGATTGTGCATCAGGAAAAATAAAATAAAAGACCTAAAACGCTATTAACGTTTTAAGTCTTTTTTGTTTACCATTCTTTTTTAACCCTTTTTTCTATAAATAATATTATGAAATAAAGTATGCTAGTTAATATTCCAAGCATTATAACTCCTGCAATTACTAAATTTGTGTTAAATACTTGTGAACCATAATTTATCAAATACCCTAATCCTTCTTTAGACACCAATAATTCACCCATTATGACGCCAACAAACGTCATTGATAGATTTATCTTAAGAGAACTAATTATTGTGTTTATATTAGCGGGAAATACGACTTTTGTAAATATTTGAAATTTATTTGCTTTAAAACTTTGCATTAGTCTTATACTTGTTTTATTAGTATGCCTAAATCCCACGTACACACTTATTATTGTTGATATGGTTGATATTAAAAGAGCCATTAATATTATTGAGTTTTGGTTAGCCCCTGCCCATATTATTATGATTGGACCTAAAGATACTTTTGGAAGGCTATTTAATATCGTAAGATATGGGTCTAATACCTTGGAGAAAAAAGGACTATACCAAAGAAATGCCGCGAATACTATTCCAATTAATGAGCCTAAGCCAAAACTTATTAATATCTCTTTTAAGGTTACCCATACGTGCACAAATAAATCATTAGATTTATATAAATTAATTATTGTTGTTACTACTTTTTTAGGGCTTGAACATAAAAATGAGTTTATTATTCCTTTATCTGATAGAATTTGCCATAGACTTATGAACAGTATAAGTATAAATATTTGACAGAATATGATTTTTGCTGTGGATAATATTTTTTGTTTCATATACTTTTTGTATTCCGCTTTAGCTTCCATCATCCATCAAATCCTTCCATATAGCATTATGGTAATAATTAAATTTTTCGTTTTTTCTGTTAGCGCTTGGCATACCTTTATTTTCCATTTCTATATTGTATACGTTTTTAACTGTCGCAGGTCTTTTGCTTAATACAATAACTCTATCAGCTAAACTAACGGATTCAGAAATATCATGTGAAACCATAATAGCGGTTTTCTTTTCTTCTTTAATTATTTTAAATACATCATCTGATACATTTATTCTAGTTTGATAATCAAGTGCCGAAAAAGGCTCATCAAGAAGTAAAATATCAGGTCTTATAGCAAGTGTTCTAATTAAAGCAACACGTTGTCTCATTCCGCCAGAAAGTTGTTTTGGGTAACTTTTTTCGAAAGATGATAAACCATACTTCTTAAGTAAGTTTTTAACATATAACTTGTTTTCTTTGGAAAGATCACCTTTTATTTTAAGCCCGATAAGGCAGTTTTCTAGTACGGTTAACCATGGAAATAATGCATCTTCTTGAAACATATAACCAACTTTTAAACCGGGTTTAACTTCTATTTTTCCACCACTTTTTTCTTCTAGATTACCAATTAGTGATAAAATGGTTGATTTTCCACATCCACTAGGACCAACTATTACTAAAAACTCATTTTCAAAAACGGTTAAATTAATACTTTTAAGTGCACATATAACTTGTTTTTCATTTATGTAATTTTTCTTTAATCCCTTAATTTTTAAGAGTTCCATTTACTATTTTCCTTGGTATATTAATTTTTCAAAAGGTGCTTTTTTATCTAGTTCTCCAGCACTTATTATTATTTCTTGTAAGTGGTCAAAATCTTTTTTTGTTATTTCTGATGAACTAGCCCATGCATCATTAGTTTTATATCTTTCAATGATTGCGGTTAAATCATTTAATGATAATTCAGGAAAGTATTCATATATATCTTTAGCAACTACGCTAGAGTCTGTTTCTTTTACGTATTTTAATCCCTTATCTACTGCTTTGGTAAATCCATCTATTATGTCTTTATTCTTCTCTATATAGCTTTTTTTAGCGTTATAAGCGGTATATGGAACTTCTCCACCAAAGCTTCCTACATAACCTACAACGTATCCTAAGCCTTGTTTTTCTACGCTTGTAGCATTTGGTTCAAAAAGTGTAACAAAATCAGCATTACCACCTATAAATGCTCCTTCCATTGCAGGAAATGCAACACTCGTATCTATTTTAAGATCATTTTTAGGATCTATGTTATTTTGTTTTAAAGCCCATTCAAATGTCATTTCAGGCATTCCACCTTTTCTTCCACCGATTACTGTTTTTCCTTTTAAATCTTCTAGTTTGAAGTTATCATATTTTTTTCTTGATACTAAAAATGAACCATCTTTCTTAGTTAATCTAGCAAAATTTACTAAGTAATCTTTTTCTCCACTATTATATACGTATATTGTAGCTTCACTTCCGCAAAAACCAACGTCTACATCACCCGATAAAACGGCAGCGGTAACTTTATCAGCTCCAGCAGTTAATGTTAAGTCTATTTTTATTCCTTCATCTTCAAAGTATCCTTTACTTATTGCAGCATAAGCTGGCGCATAAAATATGGTATGTGCAACTTCTGCAACCTTAACTTCTTTTAGTGTGTTTTTATCGTTTTTATCTTCGGAATTTTTATTTATTATAAAAAATAAAATTCCTGCTAAAACAATAATAAAGCATACTAAAATAATAATTTTATTTTTCATCAAATCCTCCTTTTTCTAGTAATAGTATATTCTTTTAGCAAATATGGGTGATGTATTTACAATTCAAAATTTTTCATTTATAATTCTATTATGGTAAATATGGGGTGTAAGTATGGAAAACAAAATTACAAACTATAATTTTTTAGATGATAGTCAAAAAATAAATTATGTTAAAAACCTGCTTTTTAATAGTAATTTAAATGACGCTTTAGATAGCATATTAAAGGATGAGAAAAAGGATTTAAAGTGGATAAAGATAATAAAAGACGTATTAGATGAAAAGCTTATGATAAACAGGATAAAAGAGCAGTGTAACTTAAATGATGATTTAAGTGCTAAGGCATACGTTTATTCAAGGATACTAGCTATTTTAGATTTTTATAAGAAAACGGTTATTTTAAATGCTTTTTTTAAGAATTTAAATGAAGATGAAATAAAAATGGTTGCTAATTACGAATATCAAAATAAAACTAACGTATCATTTAATAATAAGATTTTTAATAAGTATTGCTCAAAATATAAAGAAAGTGCAATAAATGAAATAAGGGTAGATGATGCCAAAATAAAAAAACTTGATATTGAAAAAGAAAGATATAATGCTTTATCTGATAAAAAGATGAAAATAAAGAAAAAAATAAATATTATTCCTTTTATTATATCGTTTATTATTTTGTTATTCTTATTTGGTGTATGTTACAAGTTATATGGTTATAACAAGCTTATCAAAAAGTATGATGGACTTATTTATCCTGGAATATATCTTAATGATATAGATTTATCCGGAAATAAGGAAAGTGAACTTTCTGGTATTATAAAGTATGAAAAAGAAAGAATAGAAAATGGTACTATAACGGTTACGTCTCCTAATGGGGATCATAAATTTACTTATAAAGAACTTGGCATAGTAGTTGATGATTCTAATTTAGAAGGCAGGATAAAAAAGTATAATGATAACTTATCTTATTTTAAGAAAATAAAATTAATAAAAAAGAATAATAAGAAAATGGTTTTCAATTTAAAGGCTTCTTATGATAATAACACGGTAGATACCTTTATGAATGTTTTAGAAAATAAGCTTAATTCCAAGGCTAGAGGTGACGGTATCGTAGTAGATGAAAATCACAATGTTTATTATGATAAAGGTTCTAAAGGATTTACTTTGGACACTCAAAAAACTAGGAAAAAAGTTGAAGCGGCACTTTTAAATTTAACTTATGAAACGGTTATAGAAGCAAGTGGTAAAACAATTGATAACGAAGTTAAGTATGAAGCGTTATCAAGTATAAATCAAAAGATATCTTCTTATACAACTTACTTTCAAAATGTAGGTAATAGGGGCTACAACATAAATTTAGCAGCAAGAAAACTTAATAATACTGTTTTGATGCCTGGTGATACCTTTTCTTACCTTAAGGTAGTAGGACCATATGGTGCTTCTAATGGATATTTACCTGCTCCTATATATTTAAATAGTGAAGTTTCAACAGCAAATGGAGGAGGAGTTTGCCAGCTTGCATCAACTTTATATATGGCTCAGTTATTAGCGGGATTAAAAACGGTGTCAAGAAAAGGGCATACGTTTGCACCTAATTATGTTCCAAAAGGATTAGATGCAACCGTTTATTCAACAACAACGGACTATAAATTTAAAAATGAGTATAGTTATCCTGTTTATATAGTGTCTTATGTTAAAGGTAATTATTTAACAGTTGATATATGGTCTAATTCAAATGCAGCGGATGGAAAAACATTCGAACCATATTCACTAGCTTCTAATGGTGGATGGTTAGCTTACCTAAGAATAAAGAAAGATGGAAAGGTAATTGAAACAAAATACTTAGACAGAACTGTTTATAAAATACATTAAAAATATATGTAAAATTTGCTTTTGCATATATTTTTTATTATCTTATTATGTTAAAATATAACTTATGGAAGTTGGTGTAATTATGAATTTAGAATATTTAAATGATAGGCAAAAAGAAGCTGTTTTATATGGAGATGGACCACTTTTAATACTTGCAGGAGCAGGTTCAGGTAAAACAAGTGTTTTAACTAAGAGAGTGGCTTACCTAATAAAAGAAAGAAATGTGAGCCCAAAGAATATAGTAGCAATTACATTTACTAATAAGGCTGCTAAAGAAATGAAAGAAAGAATTATAAAAGAAGTAGGAAAAGAAGGATATGATATTCAAATATCAACTTTTCACTCATTTGGCCTTAGAATAATAAAGGAAAATTATGAAAAATTAGGTTACGAAAAAAACTTTACGATAATTGATAGTGATGATTCTTTAACGGTTGTTAAAAAAATATTAAAAGAAATGGGAATAGATTCTACAAGATTTAATCCAAAGTTTATAAAAAATCAGATAAGTTCTTGTAAAAATGAAATGGTAACACCAGAAAAATATAAAAATTTGGTAAATGATGAATTAAGTGATATCACTTATAAAGTATATAAAAAATACCAAGATACACTTTTAAGAAATAATTCACTTGATTTTGATGACTTACTAATAAAACCGATAGAGTTGTTTAATAAATATAAAGAAGTTTTAGAAAATTACCAAGAGTTATTTAAATATGTATTTATAGATGAGTATCAGGATACTAACGAAGCACAGTACATACTTTCAAAAATGATAAGTGCTAAATATAAAAACATTTGTGTTGTCGGAGATGATGCGCAAAGCATCTATTCATGGAGAGGGGCAAACTTTAAAAACATATTAAACTTTGAAAAGGATTATAAAAATGCAAAGGTAATTTTACTTGAGCAAAACTATCGTTCTACTAAAACGATATTGAATGCCGCAAACTCTGTTATTAAAAATAACATAAATAAAAAAGATAAAAACTTATGGACTGATAATAGTATTGGTGAAAAAATAAAGTATGTAAGAACAAACGATGAAAAAGATGAAGCATCATATGTAACTCGTGAGATAAGAAATCTTGTAAATAACGGCGTAAGTTTAGATGATATAGCGGTTTTATATCGTACTAATGCTCAATCAAGGACGATAGAAGAGGGATTTTTAAATAGCAATATACCATATAAAATTGTTGGTGCCTTTGCTTTCTATTCTAGAAAAGAAATTAAGGATTTACTTGCGTATTTAAAACTCATTTACAATACGAAAGATGACGTTTCTTTAATGCGTATAATAAATTATCCAAAAAGAAAAATAGGTGCTAAAACAATTGAGAATTTAAGCATGGATGCCGTTCTTAACGGAACATCTATGTTTGACGTTATAAGTAGCGGAAAAGAATTAGAATTTAAAAAGCTTATTTTAGAAATGAAAGAAAAAAGTGAAGTTTTATCTTTAACGGAAACAATTGATATGGTACTTGATAAGTCTGGAATAAAAAGTGAACTTGAAAGTGAGCATACCCTGGAGGCTGATATAAGATTAGAGAATTTAAATGAGTTTAAGTCAATTACCAAAACTTTTGAAGAGGAAAGTGGAATAGCATCGCTAGAAGACTTTTTAAATGAAGTAAGCTTAGTAAGTGATGTTAATGATCAAAAAAATGATAATTCGCCTAAGGTAACTTTAATGACAATTCACGCGGTTAAAGGACTTGAATATAAGTACGTATTTGTAATAGGCATGGAAGAAAATATATTCCCTCATATTAATTCTTGCGAAGAAGATGGCGGAATAGAAGAAGAAAGAAGATTATGTTATGTTGCAATAACTCGTGCTAAAGAAAAACTTTATTTGGTAAATGCCTTAAGAAGAATGCTTTATGGAAAAACAAGCGTTAATATGCCAAGCAGATTTATAAACGAAATAGATAAAGATTTAATAGATGCACCAGAAAAGAAAATGGTTAATATGAAATTTAATAAAAAGGAAGCATTTAACGATGATAACGGACTAAAAACTGGTGATAATGTTATTCATGATATATATGGACCAGGTGTTGTTGTAAACGTAGATAAATCTATTGCAACAATTGCGTTTAAGGGTCAAGGAATAAAAAAACTAATGAAAAATCATAAAAGTATAAAGAAGGTGTCTTAATGGAAAGATTACAAAAATTAATTGCAGAATCTGGTTACTGTTCTAGAAGAAAAGCAGAAGAATTAATAAAACAAGGTAAAGTTATTTTAAATGGAAAAAAAGTAACAGAACTAGGAGTTAAAGCAACGTTTGGTGATGAAATATTAGTTGAAGGGAACCTAATTGAATACCAAGAAAAAGAATACTACTTATTTTATAAACCAAGATACGTAGTATGTACAACTAAAGATGATAAGGGAAGAAAAACTGTTTTAGATTTCTTTGATGATGTAACAAAAAGAATATATCCGGTTGGAAGATTGGATTATGATGCATCAGGACTTCTTTTGCTTACTAATGATGGAGCATTTGCTAATTTAATGATGCATCCATCAAGTAAGATTGATAAGTTTTATGTTGCAAAAGTAGAAGGAGTAGTAACAAAAGAAGAAATTAAAAAATTAAAAAAAGGTATAGTTTTAGATGGCAAAAAGATATATCCATCAAGAGTAAAGCTTAAGAAATTAGATAAGAAAAATCTAACATCAATTGTTGAAATAACAATTCATGACGGAGTAAACCACGAAGTAAAAAGAATGATGGAAAGTATAGGACACAACGTTATAAAATTAAAAAGAGAAGCTTTTGGATTTCTTTCTTTATATGGCTTAAAAAGTGGAGAAAAAAGAATTTTAACTACTAAGGAAGTAAAACAGTTATATAACATGGCAATAAATAAATAATATGTATGAAAATGAAATAATAGAAGATATAAGGTCAATTAAAGATAAAAAGTTAGAAGAGTTGATTTTTCTAAAAGATATAAAAGATGATTTATCCTTAATAAAACTTGGTATTAATATGGATGATAACCAAACGTGTTTTTATGGGTTTAATGATGTATATGTTATGGCAACGTGTCTTAGTTTAGCTACCAAAACTTATGGTATTTTTCTAGATGATGAATTTATTGGTATAACAAGTTTTGGGTGCCATTATCCTAAAGATTTGACTAGGCAAGAAATATGTTTATGCTTAAGCAAAGATTATAGATCCTTAGGTATCGGAAGCATTTGCATGCAAAAAATGGTAGATGAGTGCTTTAAGGAGCAACAGGTTAAATCAATTCACCTAAGTATAAGAGAAGATAATATAGCATCAAGAAAGGTAGCAACCAAACTAGGATTTATAGAATATACTGGATATAAGAAAGATTCTTCTTATATAGATTTAGATGGAAATATACATAAAAATATTCAGTACATACTAAAAAAGAAGGCTAATAGTTAAAAATTAGTCTTCTTTTTCTTCAGTAATTGCACTTGTTGGGCAACCTTCCATTGCAGAAATTGCATTTTCCTTTACTTCTTCATCTTTTACTTCAACATCTTTAGCGGTAGCATACCCATCATCAGTTATTTCAAATACATCTTCACATATAGCTTGACATGCACCGCAACCGATGCAAGCGTCCTTATCTACTTTAAATTTCATATTATTTCCTCCCTTGTAAGATAATTATATAACAAGTTTTAAAAAAATCAATAACACTTTAAAAAAAAGTTAAAGTATGATATTATTATTTATAGATGGTAGGAGGTGTTTTATGCAATCTAGAATGGATAAATATCAAACAAAAGATAATAAAAAATTTGAACGTTCAAGAAAAAACACCAAGTTGTATGAAGAAGTATATGATGATATGTATAGGGATACAACTTATACTAACATGGAAGTTATTGATTCTGCTAAAGAAATAAACCTAAATAAATTAAAAAATATGCTTGATGATAAGTATGATACAAGACAGTATAGGACCTTAAAAAACTATTCCATAGAAGATATAGATACGGACTTTGATAAACCAAGCATTGTGCAGCCAAGGCAAAAAGTTCATGATATTAACGAAATACTAAGTGAAGCCAAAAATAAGCGTGCTTTTATAGAAGAGGCAAGAGAAAAACAAAAGTACATGGAATTTACTAAGGGAAGAAATAGTAAATATGATAAACGTTATGACGAAATGGAAAATGAAGAAAAAGAACTAGAAGAATTAATTAATACTATGGCAATGCCTAAAATAAATAATGAAACAAAAGATGCTCTTGATATGTTTTCAGAGCTTAAAGGTTCTGATGATACCATTGTAACTAATCCTATTGAATCATCATTTGAGGTTACTAAAACAAAAGAAGCAAGCTCTTTAGAAAAAAATAAAGAAGAAACTAGCACAGATGATTTAAGAGGGGATTTAAATAAAACTTTAGTTAAAGCTGATAGAAACTTTTATACCGATTCAAATATGTTTACTAAAAATGATTTTGAAGACTTTAGCACTTTAACTAAAGAACTTAAAAGATCCAATAAAACTAAAAAAATAGTTATAACTTTAATAATATTAATAATTCTTGGAGTATTAGCATACTTTGGTGTAACTAAGTTTTTAATTAAATAAACGAAGATATTTTATCTTTGTTTTTTTCATATATTATTATGTGATATTATGGGTAAAATAAAAATGTTATTTAAAAATGTTTATGTCTTAATTTTTATGTTTGTTTTTGCTTCAACTTTTATTTTTCTAATTATTTTAAATAAAAAAGCGATGCCCGCTATTATGAATTATGCAAGTGTGCAAACTAAAAGAGTTGGAATAGAAGTATTAAGAAGTACTGGAACAAAAGAGGTTAATAAACTTTTAAATGATTCTAATTTGTTTATTACAAATAAAAATGAATCAGGTGAAATAGAAACCATTGATTTTAATACTGGTGTTATAAACGAGGCTTTAATTATAGTTAGCAAAAACGTAAGAAAAAGATTAAAGGAAGTAGAAGAAGGAAAAAATTTGCCTGATGAGTTATATTATGATGTTATGGATAAAAGTATGCGAAAGGGAATTATTTATGAAATTCCATCTGGAGTTGTTTTTAACAATGCGTTTTTATCAAACGTTGGGCCTAAAGTGCCAGTTAAAATAAAATATTCTGGAAATGTAGGATTAGATGTTAAGACGAGAGTAGAAAAATATGGTATAAATAGTGCGTTAGTTGAAGTTTATATTTATGTTGAAGTAACGCAGCGAACAATTCTTCCTTTTCAGTCTAAAGATATTAAGCTTACATCTGAAATACCAGTTGTTATGAAAGTAATAAAAGGAAATGCACCATATTATTTATCTGGTACAAATGGATCATATAATTTGCCAATAAATTAAAAATTGTGTTATACTTCTTATAGTGCGGAGGCAGCGATATGGAAAAAGTAAATGTAGAAGGTAATACATATGAAATAATTAAAGATTATAAAAATGGTTATAATAAAGAAGAATTTGAAAAGAAATATACCGACTATTTTGAAAATTATGATTATATAGTTGGAGATTGGGCTTATGGGAAGTTAAGACTAAAAGGATTTTACGAAAAATCAAATAAAAAATGTAATGAGATTAACAATATTGATAATTTAGATGAATATTTAGACAAAAATTGTGCTTTTGGGTGTGCATATTTTGTTGCAAAACGAAAATAAGTATGTTAAAATAAAATATATAGAATAAAAGAGGTGTTTGTATGGTAACTACAAGTAGCATTGGAAGTGGAAAGAAAGTTAATGTTGGTCAAAGTTTTGCAAGTGGAATGTCAGCTCTTCAAACTGTTCAAAAAGAAAAGTTTGTTATAGTTGATGAATCCGGCGAAAAAAAAGATGCAGAGCGCCTATCATTATTTAAGTTAAAGGATACTGATAAAACTTATATTGTATATACTTTTAACGAAACAGACGAAAATGATATGATCAAATTATATGTTGCTATATTAAATGAAAAAGATGGTGTATACTCACTAGAAAACATAACTGATAGTGATGAATGGACAAGTGTTAAAGACGCAATGAGAAAGATTGCAAAAGATGGACAACAAGTATTAAATAACAAGGAAGATTAGGTAAGTAGGAGGTTTTTGTTATGGCAAAAAAAGAAGATATTAAAAATGGAAACGATATAACATTAGACGATGGTAATATAACTGTACTTCAGGAAACTGAATTTTCTAAAGAAAAGGAAGCAGAAAAAGCAGAGGTTGCTGTAGATACGCCAGTTTCTGAAGAAATTACTCCAGATGTTAAAGTTGATGCTACAGAAGTGGAAGCTCCACAAGTTGAAAAACCAACCGTAGAAGAACCAGTTGTAACAGCACAATCTATTGATCCTGAGCCTGCTATGGCAGCACCACAAATTCCTACCCCAGATTCTCCATCCATCGATATTTCGGGTATTAGTCCAAACCTATCATTTCCAAGCACGCCAGAATCTTCTATAAATCAAGCTTCAGATAATATATTATCTAGTGTTCCATCATTTGGACAAGAAAATAATGACTTATATAATAATACACAAAATAGTGGATTTGAATTTAATGCAAATCATATGCAAAATGAAAATAATTTTGATTATAAAACTGATAAGTCACATGAAGAATCAGGAACTTCAGAAATATTTAACAGTGTATATGATGATGTAAATGATACAAAAACTGTTGCGTCAGTAGTTACAAAGGAAGATGAAATAAATGCAAAAAAATCCAACCTATTAGCATATGAAAGATTATATGATGCAGGTCCTGGAAAACAAATAAGTATTTTAAGAAACTTCTCTTATGAAGCATCTAAATGGATTAGAGCAGCTGATAAAAGTGGATTTGTAAGCGGTGAAATGCATGATATAGCTAAAAAGATCCTAAGAGAATATGAGGGACTTAAAGAAGAACAAGATGAATTTACTGATGATAGAATTAATTCATTTAATAATAACAGTAATCAATTTGATGGTTATTCAGGAATGAGTAGTGATGGAAATATTGTTCAATTTCCTATGAATAATTCTAACGATGATGTTAATAAACCATTTGCTGCATAATAAAAAGAATTTATATGTAAATAATAAAGATATACGAGTAAAAGTATATCTTTTTTAAATTTAAAAAAATTTACAAAAATTGTTGGACGCAATCCGGATATAATTAGGGGAAAAAATGGAAAAATTTATTTGAAAGGTAATGGTTGTTTTAAAGGAAAAGAATTAGAAACTGATTTATGGTATGAGGATTTTTTTAATTTATAAATACCAATGATAAATTTTTAATGTATACTATTAAATACACAGGTTAAAATAGTTAAAAATTATGAAATGTCCTTACAGCCACTTTACTATTAATTTGAGTGAAGTGGTTGTAAGTTATTTTATAATTATATTTAGATATGTTTGTTTCTTGTTTTGATATATAATTTGTATGTATTGATAATTTAATTAATATATTTATGAATAATGTTTATTATTTGCAAATAGATATAGATGATAGTGATATTTCCTTATTAAAAAAAGTAGATAGTATTTTGAAAATCGAGCATAATACTTCTAATTGGTGGCAGTATGTTATTGAACAAAAGAAACAGATTAATTATATTACTTTCTTTTTGAATTTGTTAGAAGGGAAATATGAAGCATTAGAAAAATTGGGTATTTCTCGTGAAATGATATCAATTTGGCATCTTTATGAATATAAAGATAATTGTTATTTAAAATATTCTCCTGACGAATTTAAACGTATGGGCATGAATGGTTTAACTTTATGTGTGTCTTGCTATAATGCAGATAGTAAATTTGTTTTTTAGTTATGAAGAATGTATATTATTTGCAAATAGAAGTAGAATTTAGTAAGATTCATTTAATTGATAAGATTATGGGAATAAAACATAATACTATTTCTTCTTCTTGGCAATATATGATTGTAGAAAAGGAAGCTACTATATCTTATATTTATTTGTTTATGGATTTGTTAGAAGGAAAGTATAAAGATTTGCTGGAAATAGGAATTTCTCGTAATATGATAACTATATGGCGAATGTATAGTTATGATACTCAGTGTAATTTTGAGTACTCACCTTTGGAATTAAAGCGATTGGGAGATAATGGTATTGTGCTTAATATTGTATGTTGGGATACTGGCGAAGAGCCTAAAATGATAGAAAATATATTGAATTAAGGAACGTTTTTGCAGTCAAGATCATCGCATTTACTATGTTTTACCTCAATTCCTAATTTTTTGAAATAGAAGTAGTACAAATCAGTTTCTTTATACTAGTATTTTAACTTGATAAAATAATATGACAGAAGAAGAATTTTTAAAGCAGATGAAGGAATGGGATGTTTCCCCAGATAGTTATAATATAAATGCTCCGGTAATGGATGGATACTGTTTCAAGTAGTGTGTCTGGGTTGAGATAATAAAAAGTCTACAGATTTTTTAGATTTGTAAAAGGAAAACAACAAAACTAAAAAAACAGTAGACTTATGGATTTGACAAAGGAACAACTTTCCGAGCTTATATGCAAGCATTCGGAGCGAGAAAATGGACTTCAGGACTTACTGGAGATAATGTTGGAGAGCATTATGGTGTCAGAACGTCGCGAATATCTCCGATAAGAGGGTCTGCGCGGCAACAAAGGTAACGGTTATCGTCCAGGCAGGACATACGGAATGGGTCGTACTCTGACCTTCCGTATTCCGAGGGACAGGTACGGAAACTTCCATCCTCGAATATTGGCTGTTCTTCGGGACCAGGAGGATGAATGTGAGCGTCTTGCGGGCAGTCTTTATACGAAAGGCCTGACGCAGGAGCAGGTCGGTGAGGTGTTCGCTGACATCTACGGTGAACATTACAGCAAGGCGAGCATATCAAGGATGCTGGACTATCTGCGCGAGGATGTATCCCAGTGGCTGTCAAGGTCTCTGGAATCATATTATCCAATAGTGTTCATTGACTGTGTCCATATAAAGATCCACCGCAAGCGCAGCGTAGATACGGAGGCATTCTATGTCATCCTTTCCGTTAAGGAAGACAAGACGCGGGAGGTGTTGGGCATATACAACAAGCCGACGGAGAGTGCCACGGGCTGGGGTGAGATGCTGCAAGACCTGTATGAACGTGGAGTGGGCAAGGTCGGTCTGATATGCGCTGACGGTCTGAAAGGGCTGGAGGATGTCATCTGTGAGGTCTTCCCCGGCACGAGGCTCCAGAGATGCACCACGCACCTCAAACGCAACATAGTAAGTGACGTGCGCAACGGGGACAAGGGAGAGGTGGCGGATGACCTGCGGCAGGTGTTCCGGACCGGGGACAGGAACTACACGGTCGAGAAAGCCTGGGGAGAATGGCAGGCATTCTGCGAGAAGTGGGGAAAGTATTACCGTGGCATCAGGAAACGCGGACAGGATCCCTCCTACAAGGCATACTTCACGTATCTGAACTACGACCACCGCATCCAGCCGATGATATACACGACTAACTGGATAGAGAGACTCCAGAAGGACTTCCGGAGGGTGACGAGGATGCGCGGGGCGATGCCAAACGAAGAGTCTGTACTGCTGCTTATGGGCAAGACCGCCATGGACAAAAAGTCATACCTGAGGCAGGTGCCGAGAATCGATCTCGACAAGACCCTATTCCCTGACTGATGAAAACGGCGGAAGTAAAGCAGCCACGGCTGCTTTACTTCCAAACAAAATTGATATATTTGCAAAGTCTAAAGAATCTGAGAACTCAGAACGGACACACTAAGTGAAACACTACCAATGGATGCGTCTTTGAATCTTTTGAAAGTGTCTGATGATGAATATACAGTTTTTTATCAGGAAAAGGGGAGGATTTATAAGCGTCAAATTTTTTTTACCTATGAAGATGCTTTAGACTATCTTTATGAAAGGATCAAAAGTGCAGTTGATGTTGGTAAAAAATATGGTTTCAAAGCTATATGATATTTACTAATAAATTTGTCAACGAATTAAAGCGGAGAGGGGGCAGGACTCTCTCCGTTTTTCTGTAATCATATTATTTCTTTGTTAATTTTATAGTTAAAGAGTGTTGAAAGTCGGCATATTTGGATAAAAAAGTAATAATAAATATAAATTAATGAAAGCTATGTTGAATAATGAGAAAGTGTATGATTTTCTCGCATCATTTTTTGTTTTATTTGGAGCTTATATAGATAAGTGTGAAATAAATATTAATGAAGTGAGAGGTGACATTATTTGTAAAGATGATGAAAACGAAAAACAAAATTTCATATGGATTATTACTTTAGAAGAATATGTTTTGAATAACTTGAAATTATTATGTGATTTTCTTTTGAAATACAATTTTGTACATGGGGATACTATTATAATTTCGGAAAAAAGATTGGAATTAAAACTTTCCGAATTAGGTTGGAACGTATCCGATGCCAAGGAAAATATCGATAAATTGTGCTCAATTGAAGTCAAAATGATAGATAATGGAGAGGAAATAGATTCTTTCTTTTTACATTTCTAGAATCTTTGTAGATATAGACAAAGGATATTAGATGTCTTATACGGAAAGAGTTTGTTGTTAATCAATATAACTTTGACCGTATAAGACAATTTTCCATTTTCTGAATATACTTCAGTGATAAAAGTTTGGGCAGTTATATATTTAGTAATACCGGAAACCTTTCAAGTATCACCCTAAAGATGCCCAACAGTGCCGTAGGGGGGGGATGCCCAGCAGCCCTTAGTCCTTTATCGCCTTTATTGCAACGACAGTTTGGTGTCCGAGCATTCGGGCGGTACCTTTACCGGTCTGACGGCATACGGCCACTACCGTAT
>OGPT01001890.1_pt1 | contig 18162 bp, 19 predicted proteins | sample 1552951 | NCBI WGS metagenome assembly OGPT01 (sample SAMEA2580224, study PRJEB22360) | human gut metagenome | biome: human gut; feature: human-associated habitat; material: faeces | place: Denmark | collected 2008/2010
GAAGCGCTGTTCTCCTCAGCGACAGCGGAGGAAGCGGAGGTCTCGGACTGAGCAGAAGCAGCCTCAGAGGTGGAAGCAGCGGTAGAAGAAGAGCTGCCGCAGGCAGTCATGCTGACAGCAAGGACCAGAGCAGCAACGGTAACAGCAACATTCTTGAGTTTCATATGAAAAATCTCCTCATATTTAAAAATAGTTTTGCGGGAGGGCCGTACAGGCAAGGCCCTTCTGCAAAAAGATATTCTAGTCCGTTTTCGAAAAAAATCAAGCCCTTTTTGGGCAAAGATTCTATTTGCCGGAGAAATTCTACACTTTTGTTATAACTTTTCGATAAAAGTCAAAGATTTTTGACGTTCAAAAATAAAACACAACGAGCTTTTCCGGAAGAGGAAAGCGTGGTATAATAGCTTCATGGTATGCAGCGGGTGGAGGCTGTGTCCGGCAAGGGCTGCGCCGTCAAGCCATCGGCCCGCTATTCGACCTTGCAGGATCTGGACGCAGGACGCCACACCGAGATCGATATGTTCTCGGGCGCACTCATCCGGATGGGCAGAGAGCTTGGCATCCCGACGCCCTACAATGAGTTCGCTTACCACATGATAAAGGCGCTGGAAGAAAAGAACGACGGCAGATTTGACTACAGCGGCCCGGATCAGGAAATGACATGGGCAAGATGAGGGGAGAAAAGGGAATGAATATCACAGTCTATCTGGGGGCGAACGAGGGCAATGACCCGGCCCTGAAGCAGGCCGTCGAGGAGCTGGGCCGGTGGATCGGCGAGAGCGGGAACGCTCTGGTCTATGGTGGCTCCCGCAGCGGCCTGATGGGCCGCCTCGCCCACAGCGTCCTGACGGCGGGCGGCGAAGTGACCGGGGTAGAGCCGCAGTTCTTCATCGACTCGGAGGTGCAGTACGACGGCCTGACAAAGCTCATCGTCACGAAGGACATGACCGAGCGGAAGACCCGGATGATCGAGCTGGGCGACGCCTTTATCGCCTTTCCGGGCGGCACCGGCACGCTGGAAGAGATCGCCGAGGTGATGTCCAAGGTCTCGCTGGGCCATCTCGACGCGCCCTGCATCCTCTACGACCTCGACGATTACTACGCCGGACTGAAGGCCCTGCTGGCCCATATGGTCGAGACAGGCCTGTCCAGCCCCGCGCGGCAGAAGGGCATCTGCTTTGCAAAGAACTTGGACGAGATAAAAAGTCTCCTGCAAGCATAAAGAAAAAGCGCTGGAAGCCGTTAGACCGCTTCCAGCGCTTTGTTTTTGCTGTTTACATGGAGATGACGCCGAGGGCGTTGGCCACCGAGCTGACAAGGATGATGGCCGCGAAGATGGGGCAGAGATACTTTATCATAAAGTTGAAAATGCGTTTGCGGCGGAAGGGCTTGCCGTCCAGCGTGACCTCCGCTTCGATCTTCTCCACACCGATGACCCGGGACACCAGCAGGCAGGTGGTGATGGCCGCAATGGGCATCATGACGGAGTTAGTGAGGAAGTCGAAGAAGTCGAGGAACTGCATCCCGAAGACCGTGAACCGGGCCAGCGGGCCGTAGCCCAGAGCCGACAGACTGCCCAGCACCAGCATGATGATGCCGATGAGGATGGTGGCCTGCTTGCGGTCCCAGCCCAGCTCGTCCTCAAAGGTGGAGACGGCGCTCTCGGTCAGGGCGATGGAGCTGGTGACGGCGGCGAAAAGCACCAGCGTAAAGAAGAGGATGCCCACCACTGTGCCGAGGCCCATGCTCTCGAACACCTTGGGGATGGTGATGAACATGAGGGCTGGGCCGGCCTGCAGAGTGTCCGGGTCGCCGCCGGAGAAGGAGAAGACCGCCGGAATGATCATCAGGCCCGCCATGATGGCGATGGCGGTATCAAAGACCTCCACGTTTTCGGTGGATTCCTCGATGGAGACGTCCTTCTTCATATAGGAGCCGAAGGTGACGAGGATGCCCATAGCGATGGAGAGGGAGTAGAACATCTGCCCCATTGCGGTCACGACGGTCATCCACGAGAAGTTGGCGATGTTGGGCACGAGGAAGTATTTCACACCCTCCAGCGCGCCCGGGCGTGTGACGGAGTAGCCTGCGATGACGACGGAGAGCACCACGAGGATGGGCATCATCACCTTGGACACCCGCTCCACGCCGTTGCGCACGCCCGCAAAGATGATGGAGAGGGTAAAGACGGTAAAGATGGCGAAGCAGATCTCCGCCGACGGGCCGCTGGAAATGAAGGCGGAGAAGTAGCCGTCCGCTGCCAGATTGCCGCCGCGGCCGCACAGGTACTCGGCCAGATAGTGGATGACCCAGCCGCCGATGACCGAATAGTACGGCACGATCAAAATGGGGATGATGGCGTTGATCCAGCCGCCGAACCGGATGCCCCTGCCCTTACCGAAGTGAGCATAGGCGCTGACCGGGCTTTTGTGGGTCATACGGCCCAGCGCGGTCTCGGCCACGATCATGGTATAACCAAAGGTGACTGCCAGCAGAATGTATACCAGCAGGAAAATGCCGCCGCCGTATTTGGCTGCCAGATATGGAAACCGCCAGATATTCCCCAATCCCACGGATGCTCCGGCTGCTGACAGCACAAAACCGATTTTTCCTGAAAAAGAACTTCTTTTTGTCGTTTGATTTTTCATAATTTTCTCCCCTGATTTCTATTTTGAAACATACTCAGAATATCATAGGGAGTAGGGAATTACAATATTGTGATAATCTCTTTTATCCAAGCAGAGACGTATAAATTTCGCGATCCAAATCCTTGAACACATAAAAAGGTGCACCGCCAGAGTAAATCTGCTTGAAATCTGCATAAATTGTCCTCTTTTTCCATCTTACTTCAAATAATCTGCCAGTTCTTCACAACGCTCCATGGTAAGCTCTGCCATCTTAAGACTGCTGTCCATCTGTGCCGAAGATCCATCGTTTTGATCCAGGATTTCGTTGCCTGCTGCTTCTTTGTCTGCAATCCATTTTCTCTGCTCAGTGAGAATCTCATTGAACTTTTCCTCACTTGTATTGTATTTTACAAGATTCCAGATTTCATTTAAGCAGGAATCGCTGATATCATACATCTGCATAGCGTAGTCGTCCATTCGGGACTGTAGAGTTGCTTTTTTAAGTTCCTCCTCCGCTGCATCATAGGATGCTTGATAAGTATTTAATGTACTCTGCGCTTCCTCATATGGTGTCTGTCTTTCGTAGGAATAAATTCCATACCCCATTTCTTCATTTACAATAATTGGAATCGTCAACGTATCCTGCGTTCCTTCCTCGCTATCGTCATTTGCCCACCGTACCCAGAAATATACATCTTCTGACAGATCTCTCACCGGTGCCCCCGGAAGATACACTTTAAAGGTGTCCGTTCCTTCCAGACCATAAACATCTGTATAAATATACTTCACTCCATCTGCAATTTCTTCTTTTCCCGGAGTCTCATCATAGGTAAGATTCTCCATTTTCATCTGGTAAGTATAATCATTGATTTTGGTCAGATCAGTAAATTTTCCTGAAAAGCCGCAGAGATACATCGTTCCATTCTCATAGTCATCCCCGGTGTCTCCCATATCAGAATCATGGTAAGATCCCTTGAAAGAGCCATCTTTTTCAATTTCAAAATCGGTAGACCATCCACCTGCACCACTGCAAAATTCGAATGAATATTTTGCAAGATCCGCGAATGTCAGATCACCACTTTGGTTTTCGCTTGCATTTTCTGCACTGTCGCTGCTGCCTTCCGTATCATCGCTTCCATGATTTTCCTCTATGTCACCCTGAATAGTGTCAGATGTTCCCTGACTGTCCTGATTCTGATTCTGCGCTTCCTGATCTGCCGTATTTTTTGACGCATCCGGTGTCTTGGAACCTCCACACGCAGCTAATGATGCAAGCAACAGTCCTGTTATTGTAAGTATTATAAATTTCTTTTTCATAATTCCGTCCCTTTTTCTATCGTTTTCCGATAACCTGATTATTTACAATATTTTTTCTGCTTTGTTCTTAATTAATTCTAAGGTATCTTAATATTGACCTTATAGGGAATCATTTTATCATTTCATTGTTGGAATAGTTCATACCGCTCAAATGTCCGCTTTCTTCTTTTCTCACAATAAAATCGCTACACGATCTCTGATCAATGTTTTCAGTTCATCCCTTTGCGCTTGAGGCAAATAGGATTCATCCACAAGTGACAACATTTTATTTTCTAATACACATAATTTTTCTATCATTTTTTCTGCTGCGTTTGCAGGAATATCACATACTTCTGCTAATATTTTAAATTCTTTTTTATGAATATTTCTCTTCTTTCCATTAATAGTAAGTGCCATCTGTTCTTTATCTTCCGGCATAATTACATTTACAGGAAGCATATCATATGCGTTTGATAATTGAAACCTTCTGTTTCCCGGTTCAGTTTCTCTTAACGAAAAATTTTTCAAATGCATATCCGAATTTCCAATGATAAAAGATCCCACAACCCGTAAGTATAATTCTGATAAATCTAACCCTGGTGTAATAGAATACTTCTTTATGATTCTTCCGCAGTTTTCATAAGACCCTTTGTATTTATCCTGCGTTAAGCGATTCGATAGCTGGCAAAAATCTTCCATTGCATATAATTTTATCTCATTTTTTTCAATATCGCGATCTACTCTCTTTGTAATATAAGCGTACTCATCATTTATTTTTATCAGTGCATGCGGCACTGTCTGGATTCCCATCAACTCTGCCAGACGCATTGCCAGGTCTTCAAATTCAGGCATATAATCAAATTCTTCTGTCTGTGGCTTTAAAATATACCCTGTTGGATAATCTACAATTGTAAGTCTTGCATTCGTGTCACTGGACAAATGCAAGGATAGTTTTTTTTGAACTCCTGGTACTGTAAGTCCCTCATTGACAGTCTCATTTGCGAGCCTTTCCAATTGTTCCTTCGTAATATCTAAAAAGGGCATTTCTTCTGTCATAAAAAACGATTTCACACATTTTTTATGCCAGCTCCACTCCTTTTCCGCATTAGAAGCATTCTCCCTTATTGTTTTTCCACAACATAGACATTTCATTTCTCTTCCCCATTTCTTATATTGACATCTCCAATACAATCCCTGCATACCGACAACAGCAATCCAAATCTGTCATTCTGATTGATTTTCCAGTTACGGCTTACAACACCAAGGAGCCATCCTTCTGGAATTAACCCATCAAAAAAAGGAAATAAAACTGTCGCTTTATAAGCCTCTTTTTGTAATGGCAGCGTCAAACTTACAGATACTGCATCTTCTCTTTTCAAATAATCCTCATTATAAGAAAACTCATATCCTTCTTCTGTTTCAGCTATTGTTCCGGCAAAAATTTTTTGAATATAAACATATCCTTTTCTATATTCTGACTCCACTTGTTATTCCTCCTTTTCTCCCGGTACAGCTTCTTTCCCGAACATTGCCAATGCCTGATTTACTTTGTCCATACGCACAGTTTCCTTTCCCTGTTCTAATTCTCTTACAAAACGTAAGCCTAATCCTGATCTCATGGCAAATTCTTCCTGTGTTAATCCAGCTTTTTTTCTTTCTTCTTTTATATAATTTCCAATTTTATTCATATCAATCATAATACTCCCGTTCGGGTATAATTTCAACGTTTTCAGGCAAAAAAATCCCGAACGGGTACAATTTAATATTTTTCAATAAATTGTACACCCGTTCGGGTATCATTCTTTTTTCTAATCCAACAAATTATTTAACGCATCCAGACCATCTGCACTGATAGCAGCCTCATTTTCCTGCTGGATCTGTAAATATACTTCTTTTCGGTAAATTGGTACATCCTTTGGAGCAGAAATACCGATTTTGATCTGATCCCCGCGGATCTCTAATACTGTGATCTCAATATTATTATTGATCACTAAAGCTTCGCCTTTTTTTCTTGTCAATGCCAGCATTTCTATTCACCTGCCTTTTCTTTTCTACTTTTCAGCAGGTCATAAATTTTATAACGTACCGGAAGATCATCTTCCACGATAATCTGCGCCCCTCTATTGTTGGACATATTGATAATAATGGGAGCTTTCAGGTTGATTGACATATCCTGAATATCCTTTGGAACTCTGACCGTTGTAAGTACAAAGGTGTCTTCCTGTTTCATATCTCCCAACGGCTTCAACAATTCCTCACTGACAGATGGATTATAGTCCTCCTTGATCGTCACCGGATTGATGACCGGAAACGCAGTCTGTGGATCGTCCATAGACTGAAGCCACATAATATGTGATTTACTGCCTTTCTCCTCATCAAAAATCAAGGTAAACTTCTGCATATCCGGAAAGCCGATCATTCCACTCTCTAAAGTGATGATCTTATCCTCCTGAATATCAATTTCGCCAAACATTCTTGTTTTTGCTTTCATCTTTCTGACCTCCTGGTTTTATAACGTTTTCCTAACGTCTGGTCTCCGACCATCTTATCACACACTTTCCACAGCATGCCTTAAATGTAATTTAACAATGTTGTCTGATTCAGCATTCCTGCCGCCTGTAAAGATGCCTGATAAGCAGTGTAAGCTGCTGTATAATCAATGATGATATCGGAAAGTTCACGATCCTCATTATTTGATTTTAATGTTTTTACGGTCAGCTGCTGGTTTGACATACGTGTCTCTGTCAGTTCCAGACGATCGCCCTTACTTCCTACAGTTGTAATAGCAAGGTTTACATCCGAAAGATATTCATCAAAATTACCGATATAGCTGTCATACAATTTCTGCAGATTGTCATTTGCATAATCTGCTTCCTTCTGTGCTGCCTCTAACCATGTCTGCAGATTCTCCTGTGCCGAAACACCCGAATACGCTGCCTGATTCATCATATCTTTAATCTTATCCACTTTGTCATTGGCATCAATGGCAGCTTTTACCGCATTGATCATCTCGTCCACATCACGTCCGATATCTGCATTGAATACGTCAGATGCATTTGTGTTGACTGTCAATGTCTGGTTTACAGCGATGATATAGTCGATATCCTGATAAATCTCATTACCTTTAGCATCATATTTTTCATATGTAATTTTATTTTTAGCATCTGTAATATCTGTGCAGTTAAAATAATACTCAGGTCTTACTTCACCTGAATTAAAGCCTTTTTTATCATAATTTAACTCGATGGATGCCTTACTCTGTTTCAAAGTCTCACTTGCCTCATTACCTAAAACAAGCTCTCCTGTTGACTTGATGAAAGCTGCTCCATCTTTCGGCATATTTCCAGCTTTCACTGCTTTCTTCCAGTCATCTTCTGTCTCATAGACCGTTACGTTTAAATCACCGGTCTTTGCTGCACCTGTGTTATCTGTGTAATGATAAGAGAGAGTTCCTGTCTTGCCCACAGCTATTTCATTACCGTCTTGATCTTTGAGGGATCCAATATTTCCATACGCCAGCCGGATCCTGTCATAAGTATACTGCTTCGTATCAGAGGTGGTGACCTTCTGACTCATTTCTTCTGCTGTCTTAAGCTCTACCTGTCCATCATAATAACGATGTTCCCCGATATCTTCATAGCTGAACTTCTGCTGGATATTATACTCCGTATTACTCTCGTCTTCCATAAATGTCAATTTACAGTTCGTGCGATACCCGGTAAAAACGGTTCTTCCTGCACAATCAGAATTACCTTCTGAATAAATCTGCTTACGCAATGACTCTAACTGTGTCAGGATTGTTTTTCTATCCTCTGCTTTCAACTGGTCACTGGCTCCATACGTACACTGGGTACGGATATCTGACAAAATGGTTTTCATATTCTTCAACGCAGTTTCTGTCACATTAAGCCACGCATCTGCATCCGGGATATTCTTCTCATAATACTGATTGATCTCACTTAAATTGCTTCTCAGACGAAGTGCGCGGATGGCAACAACCGGATCCTCGGAAGGTCTTGAGATTTTTTTCTGTGAAGACATCTGATTGTTCAGACTGTTCACACTGTATTTATTGTTATTGATGTTCGAAGTTGTATTACGAAGCATCATGTTATTCGTTACTCTCATAGGATGACTCCTCTCTTCTTATCACGAAATTTTTATACACCTGTCTCATTGATCAGCTTATCATAAATCTCTGCCAGAACAGATACCATTTTTGAGGAAAGGTTATACGCGTTCTGGAATTTTACAAGATCAATTGCTTCTTCATCCTTGTCGACACCGGAAACGGACATTCTCTGCTTGTCGATCGCATTTGAAATATTACTGTAATTTTTCTGGAAAATGGTCGCCTTCTGTGTATCCACAGAAATATCTGAGATCATACACTGTAAGAAATCATCTGCACCACCACCACGATACATCTCTGTATCACTCTTTAACAATAACATTTTCTCTACCAGATCATATGCATCTGCACCATTGGTAATCTTCTCGGTTGTTGCAATGGTTGTCGGATCTTTGACCGCAATATTGGAAACACATACATTTCCACAGGTAAGCTGATAGTAACTGTTACTTGCTTTCGCATTATAATCACCAGCCGCTTTGCTGAAATGATACTCTTCTCCTGTCTTGGTATGTGTACCTGTAAAGAAAGAAAAATAATTTGTCTGCTTACCATTCAGATCCTGCGCATTATCGCCATTCATGATCTCATTAAATGAAATCGCAAAATTACGAAGGAACTCATTCATCTGTGCAAGATAATAAGGAATACCCATCGCATCGATGGATTCGCCGATAGATGCCTGTTTTCCATCTATCTTTGCCTGCTGATCGGAACTCAACTGATTCTCCAATGTAAATGTATATTCCTTGACATTTCCATCTGCATCCGTCGTAAAAGTAAAGTCTGTATAGTTATAGTTCTTTCCATCAATCGTGAGAACACCCTCTGCCGGCATAGTCATGGCATTGACGTTTGTAATGGATGGATTGCTGATTGTAATTGTGCCTGCTGTAACCCCTTTGATGGAGCCTCGGAAGTTCTCACTGTTGTTACCATCCCGGATATCGAACAACGCTTTCAACGAACCGGAGCTGGAGTCGGAACCTGCTTTAAAACTGTTTCCGGTATCCGCCCAGACAATCTCATACATTCCTTCCCGGTCAGACTGATTGATCGTGTTTTTTCTTGCCACACAGGTAAGTTCACTATACTCGTAAGTATCAACAAACTTCTGTCCATTGATTTTTACCGTATAATAATTTGCACCTGTCTGCATGTCCGGATGTTTGGAATTCGTTACCGGAACTTCTGAAACCTCTGTTGGAACAATAGAGGATAACTCATCGATCAGAAGTGCCCGCTGATCACGGAGTTCATTTGCATAACCGCCCTGTACTTCAATAACGTTGATCTGTTTATTCAAAAGACTGATCTTTTTGCCGATCGCATTGATATTTTCAACGGTTGATTTGATCTCCTCATTCACGCTATCCTGAATCTCGCCAAGACCGGTTGCCACACTGTTAAAGTAAGTGGTAAAACTCTGTGCATCTGAGATAAACTGCTGTCTGACATTCACATCACCGGCATTATTTTTTAATGTGTCCAATGAATTGAACATTTTATTTAAAATGGTCGAAAAACCTTTTTCTGTATCATCATCAATAAAATAGTTCTCAATCTGCTCCAGATAACTTAATTTCGTCTCATACAGACCAAGGCTTGCCTGATTCTGCCAGTATTTTGTATCATAGTACTCACTTCGGATCTGTTTAATGGAATTCACCGTAACGCCGGAACCCATGCTTCCGTATTTTGCATTGACACGAAGTGCATCCGATGCGGAAAGATTTGCTGCCTGTCTGCTGTATCCCTTTGTCTGTTCGTTTGATATATTATTGGCGGTGGTATTAAGTGCTGCCTGATAAGCACTTAAGCCTGACGATGCAATTGTTAATCCAAAAAATTGTGAAGGCATCCTCTCACCTCTCTCTTTCTGCTATGTAATCTGTGAAAGTAACTGTTTTTGTTCCACTAAAAAATCCGGTCTTTATGAGCCAAGCTGTGTGATCATGGATTCGATCATTTCATTCACCACATTGATAAACCGGCTGGATGCATTATATGCATTCTGGAACTTGATCATCTTGGTCAATTCTTCATCAGAAGAAACTCCCATAACCTGTGATCTCTGATTATCTACAGCTGTCACTGTTCCGGAAAGACTTTTCGCTGTGGATTCATAAACGGAACCGATCGTTCCAAATGCTTCCACCATATTATTATAGTAATCAATAAATGTAACTTTATTCGTGTCATCCGGATCCAGGGTAAGATACTCACCCTTCCAGAGAGCTGCTACTTTCTGGGCGAGATCATAATTCACTTTCCCATTTTGTGAAAGATGTGGAAGCAGCGACTCCTGTTCTACCAGCTTATCATTTACACTGACACTCGCTAATGTATACTGTTTGGAAGTATCTGTCTCACTCTCTTCATTGTATACATAATAATCGTTGGTAACGGTATTGCCATTGGCATCTGTCTCCTGCACAGAAACTTTGGTATAACGCTCTGTACCAAGTCTTGTGAACAGCTCCTGTGGCGGAATCTGTTTGTCACTTCCGGTAGAGCAGTTTTTCGTATCCAGCACTTTCATTCCGGATGTGATCGTAACGGTATTACCATTCTCATCTGTTCCGGTAAGGGATGCTGTATTTCCGGTAAGTTCTCCAAGTGTTGTATTCGGACAAAGTGTATCATTAATCGCTGTGATCATCCCGTGTACTAACTGATCTAACTGCGCCTGTGCCTGTAACATGACAGACATTCCTGTTGCGATAGAATCTGCCGTTGATCTGTTATATTCATCGGATGTCAGTCCCACAATATCTTTATATGTCGCTTTTCTGTCTCCCCGTGCCAGGATCAGTGCTTTTAATTCTCCAAGATCATTATTAAGATCCGAGGAGATCGGTGTTGTAAAGCTGAATACATTGTCGTAATCGCCGTTCTCGATATCGGAAAGATGTGTCCAGTAAGGTGTGACAAATCCCGTGATCTCATCACGGTTCTTCCCCATCTCGTAACATCTTGCCTCGTCTACAAATTCAACACCTTCGACACTTACCTTTACAATTCCATCAGAATTCTCTTTGTAACTGATATCTACATAAGAAGCAAGTTCGTCCAGCGCATTATCTCTCTCATCACGCAATGTCATTGCAGTCTCAACATTACCCGATTCTACTTTCTGGATTTCCAGATTCAATTTAAAAATGGTATTTCCCAGCTCATTGATTCGATCAATATCATCTGAAATCTGTGTATTGATCGTGCTCTGGTAGTCGGAAAGTCCCGTATAGACTGCATTGGATCTGCTGACAAACAGATTGGCCTTCTGAATGACCAGATTCTGCTGCACACTGTCATCCGGAGCTTTTGCCCATTCCTGAAAAGCTGTCCAGAAATCCTCCAGAGTTGTCTGGAAAGCCTGTCCCTGTAACTCCTGATAAAAAGTGTACACTTCATCCACTGCCTCATACGTGGCTGCATAAAATGCCTGACGTCCTGATGCGTTTCGATATGATTTATCCAGAAAAATATCCCTCGCATGCACCACATCACCGATCTTCATGCCAAGACCGGACTGCTGCTGGCTGATCGATGCAGTTGTATTGAAGGTTGTATAATTTCTGTCTACCTGTAAAACCTGCTGACGTACATAACCCTTGGTATTTACGTTTGCAAGATTGTTTGATGTTGTATTTAAAGCATTCTGGGAATTCTGTAACCCGGATGCTCCGATATATAAGCTTCCAAAGCCGTTAGCCATGGTGCTCCCTCCTTACATGTTACTGTTTTGCGTCAAAGCCGCTGCTGCCAAGCAGATCACCTGTATTGCAGGCGTTCTTATTATAGTTGGCGGTCTCAGGTGCCTGTCGCATACTCTTAAGCAATGTAAGGTCAAACTCCACCATCTCTAATGCCTGATTTAAAAGGATCTCATTCTGTTCATTAATGGCTGCCATCTCTTTTCCTGTCTGTAAAAGCCGCTCCTTTACTTCCATGAGCTGTTTCTGCTCGACCGGCTGTTCCTCCAGATAAGAAATCATCTTTGTGATCGTAACCTCCCCCGGATTCCTGCCAAGAACCGTTGCCATGTCGTTGAGTACTCTGGTTCTCTTCTTCGCCAGATTCTGCAGATTGCTGGCAACCTCCTGCTCCGTCGCGGTAATCTCATCCAGCGTCTTAATATCCGCCCGGATCACCACTTCCCTCTTTTTCTTTCCGAGTTCGATCAATCCCTGATACTGTTCTTCTTCCTTATTCAGAACGTCGATCAGGTCTTCCATTAAACTAGCCAAAATTCATCCTCACTTTTACATTAATGATGTGTTGTACTTTTCCAATAATTTTTTCGCAAAATCTGCAGTATCCACGAAATAATTACCAGAGTTAACCTTTGCTTTTAGTTCTGCGACTTTATCTTCCCTGATATCCGCTGCTTCAGTGACTGCCTGTTTTGCGATCTGATAATCTCTGCCAAAAGACGAGATCTGTACTTCATCACGTCCATGCCTTGCATTCTCTGTCTTCTGTAACTTTGCTGCGCTTGTCGTCTTGTATACCTGCGCGATCTGATTATAAGCATCTATACGCATATGAGGCATCTCCTTTCTTCCTTGAAATTCGCTTTCACGTTATTTATCGGACATTTTTTGATTTTCCTTAGAGTAAAATCAGTAATTATTACCTTCTGTCTGATCTCCGTCTGTAAATCAGATTTCCGTTTTGCTCACAACCAGCATATCGCCACTTTCCAGCCGGATATTTCCGTGCGGGATAATGACCTGCTCTCCTCTCTGGATCATGATCACTAACGTATTCTCTTTCTTTGGAATCTCTGATAACAATTTTCCTTTATACTTACTGTTTTCATCCACATAAATCTCAACAAGTGATACACCCTCGACATGATCCGGCGAAGTTGCGCTTAAGACCAGAACATCGTTTTCGAGAAGCCTGGTATCCCCATTTGGGATGATATTCTCTCCATTTCTTTTTAATAATACGACCAGTGTCTCCGGCGGAAGTGTCAGCTCTTTTAATGTTTTTCCACACCAGTGATGGCTCTTTGGAATACTGAGCTGGATAAACTGCACCGGAACTTCATCGGAATAATCATTAAACGTTTTCATGACATCGCCTTTTTCATCGATCATATCCAGCTTCTTTGCCACAAGCGGCAATAACGAGCCCTGAAGCAGGATAGAAAACAGCACGATCATGAAAACAATATGGAACACATCATTTTCTGTTTCCACTGCCATCTCTGCCATAATTGCAAACACGATAGACGCTGCACCCCTCAGACCTGCCCACGACACCAGAAGCTGTTGTGAAATTTTTCCTTTAAACGGTGTGAGTACAAGTGCAACTGCCACCGGTCTTGCCACAAATGTCAGAAATATTGCGATCAAAAGTGCCGGAAGCACCACCTGCGGCAGTCTCGATGGAAATGCCAGAAGTCCAAGCAGAAAGAAAATGAGCATCTGCATCAATCCGGTCAGTCCGTCAAAAAAGTTTACCAGATTCCGCTTGTTGCGGATCTCGGTATTTCCGAGCACAATTCCCACAATATAGACACTTAAAAATCCATTTCCACCAAAAACTGCCGGAAGTGCGTACCCGATCACTGCAATTCCGACCACAAAAACCATGTCAAATCCTGCGGTCGAAAACTTAATTTTTTTCAACAGCAGCACTGCAGCTGCTGCGATCAACCCACCAAAAAGAATGCCAAAAAGCATCTGTTTTACAATGAGAAGTCCAATCTGTCCACCACTGGCGCTGCCCTGTGCGATCGCGATAAATGTCACCGTGAGCATATATGCGCACGGATCATTACTACCACTTTCCACTTCCAGAAGGGAAGCCGTATTATAACGCAGACTCAGCCGTTTTGATCGCAGCACTGAGAATACGGACGCCGCATCTGTGGAACCGATCAGTGCACCGATCAGCATACTTTCCACCCATGCGATATGTAAGGCGTAATGACAGAAAACTCCGGTAAGTGCAGCTGTTATCACAACTCCGGCCGTCGATAACAGCCCTGCCTTTACCGCAACGGACTTTGCTTGCTGCCAGTTCGTTCCAAAGCCACCATAAAACATAATGAAGATCAATGCGACCGTACATATCTGCTCTGCAAACGCATAATTATCAAACGGAATCTTTAAAATCCCATCCGAACCAAACAGCATTCCAAGCAAAATGAACGCAAGCAGCATTGGAATTCCAAGTCTGCTTGACACCTTGCTCAGGAATACACAGGCAAAAATAACTACCGCTGTAATAAGAAGATATGTTGTCATAAAGTGACCTCCTTTTTAAATGCATGGTTTCTTTTGCTACTTTTGTCCGCAGGAAATCACCTCGCCCAGATCTGTACTATTTTTACCTGATCAGCAGATACGCTGTGTATACAATATACAACAGTACACAGACCGCGCCTTCCCATCTTGACATTGTCTTTTTGGTCTTTGCCAATACAAACAAAATAACTGCGCTGATCAATAGAATGATACAATCCGTCAGGGATTCTCCTAACACATTGAGTGGTGAAATTGCTGCTGACATACCAAGGATAAAAAGAATATTGAAAATATTTGATCCGATCGCATTGCCCAGTGCAAGACCACTGTCTCCCTTTCTGGTTGCAACGATTGACGTCACAAGCTCCGGAAGTGATGTTCCGATCGCTATGATCGTAAGTCCGATAAAGTTCTGGCTGACACCAAAATTTGCTGCGATCACACAGGCATTATCCACCACAAGATCCCCACCAAAAATAACTGCCACAAGACCGCCTGCCATAAACACAATACTTTTTGGCAGCGACAGTACCTTACAATCCTCACCAGTTTCACGATTTTTCAAAGCAGAATAAATCATGCTTACAATATATGCTGCCATTCCTGCCAATAGAATCAGACCTTCGATACGGCTCAGTTTTCCATCCATAAACATGAAACAGAGAATCATTGTGATCACAATGTTGAGAGGCATATCTCTTTTTAAAATATCGAGATTTGTCTTAAAACTTGCTAAGAAAGCACAGATACCGACCACCACAAGACCGTTAAAAATATTCGAACCGACAACATTGCTGATCGCAATGTCATTATTGCCTGTGAGCGCCGCATTAATGCTGACGGATGCCTCCGGGGCACTGGTTCCCATCGCAACAATGGTAAGACCAATGATGACGCTCGGTACTTTCATGATTTTTGCGAGAGAAGAACTTCCCTCCACGAAAAAATCTGCACCTTTTACTAAAAGTACAAAACCAACGAGTAACAGTAAATATTCCATAACGCTTTCCTTTCCTGCGATAAAGGATTGATTATGAAAAGAGACCTTTATCGCATCAAAAAAATTTTTGAGTGATAAAAGTCTCGTTACTTACAATAATAACCGGCCTTTCAGCGTGATGACGACTACTATTCCATCCGAAGATGCTAACTACTCCCTCTTATATTCGTTAGTTTAATATAAGAATGCCTGTCCTGTCAATTTCGTTATAAAAATTTTTCCAAATCTTAACTATTTTTTTATTAATTCTGCCGCAGGATCTGCTCTTTTTCCAGCATCGGATAATGGATCAGTCCACTTCCATCCAGATCTTCCCTGTGCATATCCACCGCTGTGATCTGGCGGGTCGTATAAGTTGTGTAATAATAAATACCTTTTGTGGCGTTACAACAGGAAGTATAAATCGTGATCTCATATTTTCCTTCTGCCACCTCACAGCATCCTCTCTGCTGCTCCACGGATCCTAAAATATGGAAAAACTGACCAACGCTCTCCTCCTCCGAATCACCGGAAACAGAGTTCATTTTCGTAAAAGCCACCCGGGCAAAACGGGATGCACTGGAAAGATCTCCCGGCAGACCCAATGCTCCCATGCCACGGCTATAGCATTCCAACGGAAGTTCCTCAGAAAAATGGTTTTCCGGCTGTCTTGGTGAAAGTCCCCTGTAATTGTTCAACAGAAACATCTGCTGGTCAAATGGTGGGTTATTTGTCATAACACCCGCCGGATTGTCGTAAATTTTCAGTCCATCCTTCATGGATTCCACTGTGACAGCCTCATCAGCGTCCGCAATCATCCAGTGCAGGGAAGCCGCCGGCATATTCTCCGCAAAAGGTGTTCCTGTAATATTGATCTTAGCCAGCAATTCACGTACTTCCTTCATGTTGGCACACTGTCCCAACACCCACGGAATAAATTCAAAGGAGGCAACATTTTCTTTTCCTTCTGTCACTTCCGGGAAATAAGCATTTCCGACAAAATTAAGTCCTGCCATCCCAACACCTTTTTCGTTGACCGCATCATAATACAGCGGATAATCTGCTGCAACATGCGCCATTCCTATGATCGCATAATGGTTTGCAACATCCCCCATATGCCGGAAATGAAACGGATAATTGCGTGGTGTCACTGCAATCTGCTCTCCATATGAAAATTCATAATCTAACGTTCTTCCAAAATAAAAATCTTTTGTTTTATAAGTTGCTGCTGTACACATAATTTTCTCGCAACGATTCCTTACGAATCCCTGCTTTCCTCCTGATCTTATATTTATTTTAAGTCCTGAAACCTTGACTTTTTGCTCTTTTCTCTTATATTTTCCTTAATCGGGGAGGAATTATACCACGGTCAAAAATGTTTGTCAAAAAGTCTTGCAGTGCGATTTCTTTATTGAATATCCAAATCCAAATGTGCTATAGTATCGCTGATAGACTTATTTGTATTAGAGTCCATTCCTTATGGGGGATTAGTATGTACTTACAAAAGAAAGAAACTATTTTAATTGTTGATGACTCAAAATTTCAACGTGCAATTATAAAAGAGATGCTCGGAGAACATTTTCATCTCGAAGAAGCCACTTCAGGCGAAGAATGTTTAATGATCCTTGAGAAAAGCAGCCATCTGATCGACCTCGTTTTACTTGATCTGGTAATGCCGGGGATTGACGGATTCGAAGTTCTGCGACGCAGACAGACGATGGATGCATTTAAAGATATTCCCGTCATCGTTCTGACTTCCAGCAATTCTATTGAATTCCAGACAGAAGCGTTTGAACTTGGTGTAGATGAGTTTATCATTAAACCGGTGGATGCCCGCATCGCACTTTCCCGTATCAACAACACGCTTGTCGTAAAAAGACGTCTCCAGAACAGTCTCGACGCACAGAATTTGTGGAAAGTCAAATCCCAGATTGATGAAATGACCAGTCTTTTTAATAAAATGACCATTGAAAATCTGGTATCTGAGACACTCACCAATGCACCTTCCGCGCTTCATGCACTAATGGTCATTGATATTGATAACTTCAAATCTGCAAATGACATTTATGGTCACACTGTAGGTGACCATATCATCTGTGTTATTGCCGGAGTTATTTCCTCCCAGTTTCGTAATACGGACTTTGTAGGTCGTATCGGTGGAGATGAATTTGTTGTTTTGATGCCAGATATACCGGCAAAAGAGGTTGCTTTTGAAAAAGCCGAGTCTCTCATTCAGATTATCCTGAAAAAAGAGGGGATTTCTATTCTAGATAACATTTCCATTAGTATTGGACTTGCTTTTTCCGATTCTGAAGATAAGACTTACGCTTCCTTCTTTGGCAAAGCAGATCAGGCACTATATGTTTCGAAAAAGTCCGGCAAAGGACGTTACAGTCTCTATGGTTCTGATGTGGAAGAGCCTGACGACACCAACGAAGTTCTCATCTGGTCAGGCTCCAGAAATGTTTTAAGCATGCTTGAGTATGCCTTAAACTATTCCGCCTCCATTGTATCTGTCACATCACAGGAAGAGATTTGTAAGCATCTTGCAGATGACAGTCGTTCTGTCCTTGCAATTTTTGCAGATGTATCTGATACAACAGATTCCGGCAAATTTATATGGGATACGGTAAAAGATGCAAACCCGAATCACATATGCCCGGTCATTGCAATCTGTAGGGAGGGCTCTTTAGACCAGATACAGACAGCAGTTTCCTCGGAACTCATTGATGATCTTCTGTTTTCACCATTGGAAATCTCTGTTTTAAAACGCCGGATCAAGGCAAGTATTCATCCTGATAAAAATAATGAAGGGCGTGTGAAAAAACGAGAGTTTTTTCATTCGTCCTTTTGCTTATAGTTATA
>OGPT01001891.1_pt1 | contig 18162 bp, 15 predicted proteins | sample 1552951 | NCBI WGS metagenome assembly OGPT01 (sample SAMEA2580224, study PRJEB22360) | human gut metagenome | biome: human gut; feature: human-associated habitat; material: faeces | place: Denmark | collected 2008/2010
AAATGTCAGCCGGTGAATCGGACATGGTCCGTATTTCTTGATGGCCTCGATGTGCGCTGCCGAACCATATCCCTTATGACCTTCAAACCCGTACTCCGGATACATCTCTGCATACTGTACCATCAAGCGGTCCCTGGAAACTTTTGCCATTACACTTGCTGCCGCAATCGACAAACTTTTCGCATCACCTTTAATAATTCCAATCTGTTTAATCGGAACTTGCGGTATCGTCACCGCATCGTTTAAAAGAAGATCCGGCACAACCTCCAAATCCTCGATTGCAAGCCGCATCGCCTCATACGTCGCCTGCAATATATTGATGGAATCAATCTGTGCCGGCGAACTCATCCCGATTCCATAAGAAATCGCTTTTTCTCTGATCTCGTCAAACAATTCATCTCTGCGCTTAGCACTCAGTTTCTTCGAATCATTGAGATACAATATTTTACAATTTTTTGGGAGGACAACCGCTCCGGCGACAACCGGTCCGGCCAATGGTCCGCGCCCTGCCTCGTCAATTCCACAGATGCACTCGTATTCGTCTCCATATTTCTTTTCAAACGCAAGCATCGTCTCCAGACGAAGAAGTTCCTTTTCATAGGCAAGCTGCTTTTTCTGATAAGAAAGGATCAGATTTTTTACACCACTCCGCTCATCCGAAGCATATTCCTCAAATAATGTCTGCCACTCTTCTCTGGCTGCATTTTCGAATTCACTTTTTATATCGACTATTTTTTTTGACATAGTTACCTCTTTTCCGAAAAATACCTGTGCACAATCGTTGTACACAGGTATTTGTTTTTTGTAACTATTCAGCCTACTCAAGGTCAAACAGTTCACGCTCTCCGATATCTACTTCCGCATACTGCTTTGCTGCCTCTACGATGTCTTTATCCGAAGGATCCGACGGATTCTGGTATGGAATAAATTCTCCTTTTACCTTTCGGCTGGATCTAGCTACCCAGTCAATTCGAATCTGCGTATAACCCTTCTGCCAGTCTGACAGTTTAAACGGAACCACAAAACTGTATTTTGCATTATTACTTGTCACTTTGTATCCAGTAATAAATTCTACCGAATATTTTTTCGGAGTAGGCAGACTCTGCGAAAATCCGATGCTTGCCTCTTTCAAAATCACGTCACCATCATAATTGTAAATGGTATTGATTGGAATCGCCGGTTTTGACGAATCATTCGGATCTACCATCTTAATCGATGTGATAATCGAATTTTCTCTATTTGCTGAGTTATTTAATCTACAGAACAACTTCAAAACATTCTTCTCTTTGCTACGGTTCTCATTATAAGAAGCAGACGGATTAAAGTCGATCAGCACACTGGAATTACTCATCTTCTGATAATATTTCTTCGAATCCTCATTCGAATCCACATTAAACTTCATCGTCGGAGCAGGTGCTTTTGCGTTCTGTAAAATATTAAACAATACCACGGCAATTCGTGACATAACACCTTTATCTATGATTGTAAAGTTCTTATTGTCAAGGTTTTCTTTTGCATTATAATTTCCTTTTTGACCATATAAAAATGTTCCAGGTACACCTTCATTGTTTTTGCCCATCTGCCAGGTTACAATCTCCATATCACCCGGCATAACAATCGTTACATTCTGAAAATCTTCTAACGGATCTCGAGTACCTGTAATGCTTGTATAGGTATAATTATTATTTGATGTCAGTCCACAACGATATCCTTTATCTGAAATATTACCATTTACATGACCATACGTGCTCTCCGGATACGTTCCTCGAAGGGACGAACTCAAAAATCCATATTTTTCCACAAAGACATCCATGTCCGCCGTACCATCAGGACTATACAAAGCATCTTCGCTTGCTGTCGTTACATATGGTATAAAACTATACAAATTCCATAAATATGTGTATTTCGAATCTGTATCATGTGAACCACAGGCAGCATTCACACCTTCTTCATCTTCTTTATAATATCCGGTATACTGAGCAGTATTGTCCGGTGCCTTGGCAGAACTTGACAATTTTACCTGCTTAATATTGCCATAAACATTATCCATAAATGTCCAAAGCAGGTTCTGTGATTTATCTGACAACGTAGATGCGGAAAGATCAAACATTGTAGAAACCAAATACAGCTTCGCCAGATTACACAAACTTGCTTTTTGATCATGTTTGTAAGTCGAATCATAAATCAAGTTACAAACTTTATCCGTTCCGTCATCCAGATAAAATCCCATCTGCTTGGAAAACATCATCGCCAGTCCGGCATCACCGCTCAGACGTTTGATAATCTTCATACAGTCGCTCCATTCAAGGTCATTTTCCTCAAAGGAAACCAATTGGCTTACATCGTCTTTATTTGCCTGAAGTGCTGTCTCTTTGTCCGGATCAACATATTTCCAGAAAAAGTTTCGCAGATTTTTTACCTGATCTGCATTTGTTCCATTCTTACCTCCATAATAGGAACTGATATAGAACATATCTGCACGCTCGATATAATCCAATGTATCTTCGGTATCATTCTTATCCATCTCGTTGATCATCGCCGGGGTTACTGTAACAATCTTAATGTGATAATTAGCGTATTGCTGATCCGCGGTCTGTGTTACTTTTCCATCCGAATCGGTTTCATCTTTAAAATTGATAAGCATTCGTTTTAATACATCATTCCACTTAATTCCTACATATTGGAATTTCAATTTATAACCTTCATACTTATAGTTAATAACATAGGTTCTTTCTTTCTTTATTTCCGGAAGTTTATCGGATGCATTTATGTTGCCAAAACGAGATGCCGATACATACTGACCCTCTTTAGCATTACTTACATTGTTTGCAACCTCCCAGCTCTGTTTGCCTTCCGGCCAGATATCTTCCGCATCTGCCGCAAGGTCAGACGCATTTTCCACATAATTCCAGGCATTATTATTGGTATTCCACTGCTCATAATAAGCACCATTATAAACATCAAGAGCAACCTGCCCTTTTCCTTTTCCAACATATACAAAATAGCCTTTGTATTTTTCCTGCGCATCATTAAATGACCAGGCTTCTGTTCTGGCAAATTCATCCTCCGACACTTTTGTTCCTGCATCTGTCGTAGAAAGAACCTCTTTATATCTTTCTAAAAAAACTTTTTGATCCAGTGCCCCGGATTTCAATTCTGCATAATCCGATTCAAATTCAGCCGTCGGTTCTGTCACCGAAATAGTAAATTGCTTATTATTATCTGAATCCGCTTCTATATTCCATGCCCAATTTCGATCATCATCAATAACTTCGCGTGGAATCTCCTGACCATCTTTATCTACAAAAGCTTCTTTAAAAGCTGCATTTCCATCATACAATGACGCAATCGTCGGATAAGATCCACCGTTGCTTTCCTGACTCAATCCTTCTACAAAGGTACTTCCCTTTTTCATCTCAACCGTATAATAGGAATCCACCTTTAAAAGCGGAGCATTTGAAAAGTCATAATCTTCTCCATTCGTTTTACGTGAACTATCGGTAACCGTATGGTCATAATCGTATATCTGATACAAGTTATCAAAATTGTTTCCGGAGAAAATACCACCAACCTGAGTCAGCCAGGATAAGTTTGCACTTTTTAATCCCTGTGCTTTCCAGTTTCCACTTTTAATATGTTTGTTATTTAACATAAATGTCTGCTGCATGGAAGAATGAATATAGGACTGTTTCTGATCTTTTGACATCCTCATACTCATTTCAAGCGGATCAAAAGGAAGCCCATCTTCTTTCGATGTAGCAAAATAACTTATTGACTGCTGTGACAATTCCGGAACAACCTCTAAGATAACCAGCGGATTCTGTTCCGTCCCCTTGTCATATGCGGAATTTGCTTCCGGAATCTCAGGAAGCGAATTTATTCCTGTATATTCTGTCGAGGAGGACGTCAAAACACTACTATAGTCTTCCTGACCGGTTACTTTCAATTTATCATCCGGAATCGTGACAACATCTGCTGTGCCATCACCCTTAGTCTCTACATAAGGCTTCCCGTAAGAAAACATACCAAAAATGCTTCCGGTTTTAATGGCAAAAAAGCCCACAACAAAAACACAGGCAAGAACCAGTGTAATTGCTGTACAGCTGACTATTTTCTTCCATTTTTTTGTTTTGATCTGACTCCTTTTCATATTATCGCTCCCTTCTACTGATTTCTCAAGTAAACACATTTGTCAAGCGAATACTCTGATACACTATCTTTAAACTTTACACTGAAGTTAACTGTATACTTATCGGATTTTTTATTCTTCACTAATTTACAAGTGAAATCCTCTACATTATCTGCCAAAAGATACATATCATCTGTCGGCAAAGATCCGGTCAGATCCACTGTATTGGTCTGATCCGATGCCGTCGTACGACATTCTCCAAAAAACAATTTCTTTGCCGTTTTATCATACCAGTAAACAAATGTCTTTTTCGCAGTATTAAAAACACTTACTTTCGGACCTACATTAGAAAGTGTATCATTGGAGGTTTTCACTTCTTTGGCATCTACCGAATCTTTCACCAATACCAAGGCATCGCTCGTGCTGTCCCATACGACAGACTGCGCTTCTATGATATAGGCCTCCATATGATTTACTGCATCCTTGGCTTCATTCTGCAAGGTGATTCTTGCATTTGTCTGCCGGCTGCTGTTGGACGCAAATACGATCAACGCCGTAATTGCACCAAATACAATTGTAGAAACAGCAACTGCGATCAAAACTTCCACTAAGGAAAAACCTTTATTATTTAATTTCATAAAAATTCACCTCAGTTCCTATTCTTTAAAATATTTTCCAGTCGCCGTCACAAGTTTTAAAGTCTGTGTCGAAGTACCCGTTACCGATATGGTACTCATCGTCTCATGATGCGGCTCTTCATCAAAGGATCCATCTTTTTTATTGATACCGATATGAACGCAGTCTTTTACTCCAATTTCTGTTCCATTATAACTGATCGTCAATTTTCGGTTTGCAATCTGTTCTCCGGAACCATCCGGCGTAAAATGCGATGCATCTGTGTAGTTATCTGCCTCTGTATATGTCAGATAATAATTACCATCCGTATACCGGTAAATATGCAGATACGTACGCTTACTGTCTGCCATATTCCGTGATTTCAAAGTCATCAAACCCGAATCAATCTTAGATACACATTTTTTTGAATTTGCAAGATCCATATAACCAAGTCCTACCACGACTAAAGTACTAAACAGTGCCAAGATAGTAATGCAAATAATCAACTCGATCAACGAAAACCCTTTATTGTTTGATTTCACGAAATCACCTTCTTTCTTACCCTGTCAATTAATTCTTTGTCCAATTCTCATAACCGATACATTCAGCAACATTTTCTTCTTTTTTATTCTTATCTTTTGTCGCATAGAAAAACTCTTTCCATGTGTCATCTTTTTTGATCCAATCAAGAATTTCTACAAGCATACTGGTATTGGCAACTTCCTTATATGTACCACCGAGTTTTACGGTTGCCCTTCCACCGGATATGATCAATCCTTCAAAATTACAGTCAATTACCACATCGCCGCCGGCTACAACCAACCCTTTCGATACACCGGTATCTTTCAAACTGGAAATCGTTCCCGGCGTAATATAAGCTGTTCCCTCATCAAAGGTATGTCTTTCTCCCGAAGATGGAACTGCACTGAAATCAACAATTCTGTCTTTTACCAGGTCTATCTTGTCTTTTTCATCGGATGTCGCTGCAGCATAATACAATTCCATTCGCGGCGATGCTCCCGATGTCGAAGCATATTTTCCTCCTACCAAAGACAACTGAAGACTCATATATTGAACCATCTTCTTATATCCATCTGCCAAAAGTGTGGCGGACGCCTCACTATTGGCAAAATAATTGCTTTCCATTTTATTTGATCCGTCAGCGCCATCATAATAACTCTTGATCACATTGCCTGCAAGAAGATATAAGGCCGGACTGATACGAATACCGTCTGTAGGTGCCACTGCCAGATTGGATGTAATATAGGTCTGTGCACGTTCATTGATCATGTCTACATTATCCGGATTACCCACAGAATAATAATTGGCAAAATACTTATTGGCACTTGCATAATCTTTAAAGTTCAAATACAGATATACATAACCACCTGCATTATTGTAATTCAAAGTCACCGGATTCACGTCATCCAGATATTGTCCCAAATCCTGAATAAGGATGTCTTTGTTATAATTAGCTTCAATATGATCCGCATCAAATTCTGTCGCCGTCAATAATGGGTTATGTCCTTTTACGATGTACTCCTGTGGAAGCAAATAAGCTACCTGGTTACTCTTGATGGAAGCCGACTCCCCCATCGCAATGTCTTCTACATTGGATGCATACTTGGTGCCGGTTGCATCATTTCTCTGTACAAACGCACGACCCGCAAGAACGAGTTTTGCCAAATTGGAGGAGGCATCCAGCAATGTGTTTTTACCATTTACAAGAATCGCACTACTATAATCTGCCAGCTGCTTCACACCACTCCCGGCTGAGTTATCTTCACTGTAACTGTAACCATAATAAGTTCCACCTAAGGTTACATTTGCATTATTATCATTAACGCTTAAGTCATCCAACACATAAGAGTTGCAATTCAAGTTCAAGGTTGAACTATTTGTAGAAGTTGAACTTCCAAATGAATTCAATAAAATATTTTTTGTCCAGAAATCCGCTCCATTCACAGTAACACTCGCTCCTGTTAAAAGGTTCATCGCCCCTCTGGTAATCACCTTATCACTATCGAAAGAAGCCGTTGACTGTGCACCAGCCACGATTCCTTCCTCATAATTATAATCGGTCTGTGAACCACCGGCATACACATTTCCGATAAATCCAACATTTGCCTGACCTTCAATCGTCAACTGATCATCGCTGATAGAAATATAATTTTTCAGCTGATCGTAAGTATCTTCTCCCTCAAAACGGTAATCCGGCACATTGATAACAATATCCGTCTGAATATCGGTTTGATATCCCTGCTCATCTTTGTAAGATACTTTAATCCCTTTTAACGTAAGCCAGCGCTTTCCTGAACTTTTATCACGATAAAAGAAATAGTTGATAATATCACTCGTGACCACCGTATTTTTTCGTGTGATCATCGACTGCAGTAAACTTGCAGAAAAATAATTATTGGATCCGGTCGATACAAACGGATCTCCTGTCTCATCCAAAGAATCCGAGTTATATTCCGTCGGTATCAACGTAAAATCAATCTTTGAATCTTTTTTATATGTGTTATCGATATATGTCTTGTAATTATCTTTGGTAAAATTATTACGGTTTTTAATTCCATATACAATACCGGATAAATACAATTTTGAGTAAACATCCTGCAATTCTCCACTGGCTGCATTATAACTATCCAAGGTTTCCATGTAAGCAACTTCATTACTCACACCGGCAACCTCTTCAATACCACTTCGAATCTCTGCAACGATTGCCTCTGTTTCATAGTAATTATCCGTACCCTGCTGATCTACAACAACAGATACAAAATAATTTGTCGCCAAAGACAATACTGTCGCACCGATAATCGCAGTAGCCATAACGCCGATAACAACCATTACAAATGCAGAACCTCTGTCATCTTCATTCGCCTTATGCAGTTTTTCATTGAATTTCTTTATCCATTTCTTTATCATATGAAAAACCTCCAATCATTTACTCGCTAATTGTCGTATTCATAACGGCAAGTGGCTCATTACTTCCTTTTTCATACACACTGACTTCAATGGCTCCAATTCGTTTTTTCGTCTTCTTCGAAACAAAATCTGCAGTAGATCCATCCTCTTCTTTTGCTGTTAATATTGTGTCTGTATTTCCATTAAAGAAATAGTTACACTTTAATGCAAGCGGATCCGAATCCGTTGACAATAAAAACTTATAATTGTTTACACGATCCGGACACTCTGTTGTCGTCAGTCCGCAAAGATAATATCTGATATTCTTAATATCTTCCTCTGAAATCCCTGTGCCAAATGTAACCTTTACTCTGTCATTATCATAGCCGCTCCTTAAGTTATAGAATACATAAATATTTTTTAATGATTCCCTTTTTACTTCTGAAATTTCCAGCGGAACCTCATACACACCATTTTTAATATTAGGAGATATGTTCGCACCATTCAATTCATAAAGATAGGACACTTTTACCCTGTATACATCCGGATTTCCATCTTTATACTCAAGATGAATCGCAATTCTTCGATCTAATTTATCTTTGATCAGATTATATTTTGTAAAAAAAGTGTTAGAATCCGTCGTCTCATTTGTCAAAAAATAACTGATTGCCTGATCCAATTGATCCTCTTCTTTTGCAACAACACTTTCTTTTCCATAAATCCGGTTTGGATTGGGAATCTCATAATCATTAAACTCAGAAGTAATTGCCTCATTTGTATCTTTCGTTACCGTATTGGAATCATATCCTGTATCATACGTTTTTCCGTCTGACGTCGTATGATCCGTGTATGTAATATGAACTTTCGCTTCGTAATCATATCCATTCAATTGAACTTTTTTCGTCAAATCCGTATACGTAAACTTGGTCGGATTAGACGGATCCGGAACAACTGTCCAGCTTGCCGCATCTACTGCCCCACTGCTGGCGATATTCTCAATCTGTTCAAAATTGTCATAAGAATTTAATTCATCCAAAACATTTTCCGCCACAACCGTCGCTGACTGCTTGTCACGTCCATCGGCTGTACGAAGTCCGGAATAAGTAAAGTAGTTAATAATAGGCAGTGTTACCAGTGCCAGTATCGCCACTGCCAATATTACCTCAATCAAAGAGAAACCTTGATCATTCTGTCGTAACTCATGTAAGCACATAATAACACCACCTTTCTTTTTCTTTTTACTTAACCGCACCAAATACGTTGTTTACACCATAGGCAAACCCTGTCGTATCCGGTTCTTTGTAAGCAACACCATTACCAAGCATCGCATAGAAGTTTACAACGATTGTACCTGATAATTTTCCTGTGCTCTTATCAAATTGAATATTTACATCTCCGACAGACATTTTTTCATCATTTTCTGTGATCCAGTCCAGACAGTCATAAATCTGTTTTGTTGTACCGGACAATTCCACAGTATAAGAAGCTACACTTCCTACCATCTGTTCCATATCTACAACAGTGATCTCTGACATCGTATCCTTTTCTGAATCTGCCTGCGCCTGTGCTTTATCTCCATCTGAAGTAAGCACATTTCCTTTATAATAGAACGGAGATTCTGTTCCCGGTGTGATGCTTGTAACATCTACCTCTGTATTGATCATCATACGATACAGAAGATATACCGATTTCTGCTGTGTCATCTTAACCGGGAAAGAATTAATATAATCCTTAATATCATCATTATACAAGGATGTAAAAATCTCTAAGTTCTTAACATCGCTCTTCAATGCTTCCAATTCTTTGATATGCTTTTCTGCTGTCTCTGTCTTCACCTGATATTCGGAAGCAGAATCCATATTTGGCTGGAATCCGAGGAAGTACGCCAAAACCAAAAGCAGCACTGCACCTGCCAACAAAATTACACGCATTTGAGTTAAAGTAAGTTTACCGCCCATGTTATTTCGCCTCCTCATCGCCTAATGTCAATTCATCACCAAAGAAATCAATTTCATTCGAATCACGTGATTCACGGAATGACAGATAATCAAAGGAAATGGTGTATTTGTACTGCTGTTTCTTGGTAACTCCATCCTCATCCTTTACGATGGAACTTGAAATCTTAACATTTTTGATACTTGTGATCAAGTTCAAACGAATTACCAATGCGGATACCGATGAAAGTTTTTTATCTGTTGATATACAACTGATCGTACCACCTGAATTTGTAGTGTTTACTGCACTGATCACAAAATCTTTCGGACAAGTTTCTTTTACCTGTTCCAGAATTGCATGAAGTTTATTGTTATTCGTATCCGTGATGCCTTCCATCTTCATATAAGTAAGGATACGTTTCATATCGCTCTGCAAACTGTCATACTGTGCCTGTACCGGCTGCAGGGAACGTTCTTTCTGTGCTGTCGATTCATAAGAACTCTTCGCTGTCCCCAGTGAGATCATAGAAATCACAATCATCACAATACTAACCAAAATAGAGGCAGCAAACACAGCAGCAATACCCTTGATAGATTCTCTGGTTGCCGTCTTATTCTTAATATCTTCCGGAATAAAGTTTACCGGACTGTATACCGCACCAAAACATCCAACATACTGAAGGATATTTACGTTAACTTCAATCTGACGGTTAAACTGAACCCCCTGCAATTCACTCGGTGTACGTGTAGGAATACCAAGCTCATTTGCCATCAGTTCATGAATACCGGCAATTTTTGCGCCGTCACCGGTTACGATAATACCTTTTACCGGTTCCTCACGATATCTTGAATTATAATATTCAATGACACGATAGATGTTTCCGATCAAAGAAGAAGCACTCTGCGTCAACTCAATACGTTTCTGCATAGACAGATCGTTCTGAGGATTTGATGCATTTAAGTTATACAAAAGCACTCTCTGTGTCATAATGATCTTAAATGCTTTATCATATTCCGGAGCCTGGAATGCCGGCTCATTCATGACAGCTTCTACAATCGTAGAAGCACCATACGGAATCGTCCTCTGCAGAAGAAGTTTATCCTGGCTCATGATATTGATCAATGTCGCATCACGGTTGATCTGAACCGCCATCTCTACACCTTCATTGACCTGACGTTTCATGATCTGGAAAATACCATTACCATCCACTTCAATTGCCATTACATTAAAGTCACAGCCTTCAGCCAATGCATAGTAGGAACGAACTAAGTCAATCGGAGCAGCATAAACAAGAAGGTCGAGTACATCCTGCGGAGCCTCTTCTTCCCCTTCTTCTCCTTCTTTCTTCTTACCTATATTAAAGTTAAGTTTAAGTTCCTTTTTTTTCTTCTTTTTCTTGGTATCGTCCGTAATTTCAGGTTCTTCCTCTTTCTCCTGTTCTTTTTCCGAACCATCTGTTACTTTTTCGCCCACTTCTGCTGTACGACTTTCTCCCTGTTTAACATAAGAGAAGATATACCGATCTTTGTCCATCGGAAAAAGATCCCCAACTTTCGCATCAACGATTGCTTGAATCTTGCTGTCTTTCACAAGCGGAATGGTTGTCTCACGGTTTGCGATCTTAGATGATGCCAGCGAGAAAATTACATCTTTGGTTGTAATTCCTTTTTCCTGACATGCTTGTTTGATACGACGACTGACGTCCATGATGTTTTTTACTTCACCATCTTCTACTGCTCCCTGCGGAGTCGGCACACGAACACAGCCATATACAGTAGGGTTATCCGGTGTATTATCCATATGTACAATTCGAATCGTCTCAGTTCCTACACGAACCACTACTACCTTCTTAGCCATAATAACCTCCTTTATCCTACGACAGAAATGCCGCAAGCAGTATGGTTTTCTCACTTCCATACTGTCTTTATTACTTTTCCCATATTTTGATATACTGGTGAATCCTCACCACTAACATCTATGGATTACACTACTTTCTCCTCTTTCCTCCAATATCCATTTAAAGGAAAAAGCACTGGAATCCACAAATCACAAAAAGCCCCCTGTTACATCAAGCCTATATACCAGTCAAAAAAGACATTTCCCCATAACATAGCAATAAAAATACCAATTGAAAGATACGGTCCCATCGCAAATCGATCTTTCTTTTTCGTAATAGCAATGATAAGGCATTGAATCACCGATCCAACCACACATCCTATCACCAGCGCCAGCATAATATTCTGCCATCCTATCATCAGCCCTGCCACAGCCATCAATTTAATATCGCCGCCGCCAATTCCTTTTCCGCGGGTAATAATCAAACATAATAGCAGAAAAAGGCTTGCCGTAAAGAAGCCGATAACATAATGAGCCCAATTTTCATAATCATAAATCGTATGAACGACACCGAGGCACAAGATAAAAACATTGATACCTACCGGAATTTCCATAGTCCGAAAATCAATCACGCTGATAACCAGTAACGCAGATACGAAAAAGCAGTATAATACGCTTTCCACGTTTATACCGTTTATTGCAAACAAGATAATATATAAAAGCCCGTTCGTAAATTCAATTACCGGATATTGTACGGATAACTTTGTCCCGCAGTATCTACACTTTCCTTTCAAGAAAAGGAAACTGAAAAGCGGGAACAAATCATACCATTTTAACTGGTGTCCGCATTTCATACAATGAGAACCCACCGTGACAATACTTTCTTTTTTCGGAATGCGATAAATGCAGACATTCAAGAAACTGCCGATTACGATTCCATATAAAAAGACAAATATGTAAATAATAAATGTTGGTAATGTCATAGTGGGTTCTCCTTAGAATTAACTAAAATTCATCATTACGGTGTATTATTACCACCAGCAGTTTTACTGCTTCCAATAACAATCAATTTCTTTTCATTGCCGTTTCCGCCTGCATCATTTGTTGCATACTTAAGGTCAGATGCACCTGAGACTTCAGCTTTCACCGTATTAGCGCCATCTTTTGTAGCCCATGTAAGTGTAATGCCATTGGAACCAGCTGCAGAAGATCCGAGTTTCAATGATGTTGCATCAATCTGCTCTTTAAATGCTGCCACAACTTCTGCGCTATCGTTTGACGTTGCGTCTCCACCATTGCAGTCAATTGTGATTGTTCCATCTCCTGCTTTGTTTCCAGCATTAGCAACTGCTACAGAAAGTGCAGAGCACGCTGTACTCAATGTGGAAAGATCCTTTGATTCTCTAGATCTTTCAAGGTTAGGGATAACCGCCAAGGCTACAACTCCTACTAAGATTGCCATGATAGCGATAACGATGATCAACTCTACAAGAGAGAAACCTTCATTTGAACCGCTAAGATACTTTTGAATTCTTTTCTTCATAATTCCATTCTCCTTTTTGTTTTATTTTTTAGCAAACTCTCTGTTGCTATTTTCTATATTCTACCACATATGTAGAAAATCTGCAAGTGTTTTTTTAAAATATATCAACTTAATATTTACGTAATATTTATAAAAAGTTCACATTTTTCATTTACCTATTTCTATCTTGCGAAATAACATCATTATCATGTAAATACTTTTGAACCTCATTTATTACCATTCGAGCAGTATCTAATTGTACTTTAACTTCGTCTTTCTCAATTACATAAAAATCGTCATAATCGCAATCTTCTCTCATCGTCTTTAACCTTCCAATTCGTTTTCCAACCTCCCTTTTAAATTTTCCTGTAGCTACATAGTGTTGATTAAAATATGCCACTACATCTTTGTGTCGCTTAAAATCTACACCTTCAAGTGCTAAAACTGCCCGTAAAGCATAAAAGCTCGCATAATAAGACCGATTAACCGCATCACGATAACCAGCATTATCATAACATAAGGTTGCCATCCGATATGTATTTTTCGCCGTTTCCATCCTATATTTACATAATTCTAAGGTAGTTTCACTATATTTCATCTATATCAACTCCCTCCTTTTTAACATTCTTATAAAATGGCAGTGTTTCCGACCATCTGAGAAATTGCTTTTCATTTTTAACCAGTGGTGAAATAACCACTCCATAATCCATTTCGAAATCAAAAGCTAAGTCGCACACGGTATTAAAATTCTTCTTTATTTCAGCAGTTTCCGCATCCACCAAAATCATAATATCAATATCCGAATTTTTTTTATAATCTCCTCTGGCATAAGAACCATACACAAGCACCCGTTTTAACGAACTTCCGTACACTTCTCTGACCTGTTTTGCAAAACTACATGCGATATCTCGTATATTATCCGGCATATCTTTTCCCCCTTTCTATCATTCCTTTTAATTACTGTTGGTCAAAATACACTTTTCCTTTATCCGGCTTAAAGTATGTTCTTATATAACCATCTGTTGATACGATAACAAATTCATTGGTGCTTTCCAAATAATATACGTCATCATTATCTTCTGCCTCTAATTTATGTAATGCCAAAAGATTTGTAACCACTGCAGCGGCAGCCTGTTCATACGCCTTAGCATCGGTAAATCCCATCTCTTTTCCGTGTTTTTCAAAATGTTCCTTTAACAAGCTTTCATTTCGAAACGTAATCGGTCTCGATGTTTGCAGCGAGGCAGGCGACGAATTTGGTGCACCCCCCTCTGACTGTCTTCTATTTTTTACAACGACAATACAAGCATATTTTTTCCCTTGATACTTTGCCGTTATTTTGACTTTTCCTAAACAAAGTGCGCGAACTACACCTTTTCGGTCAATTGAAACCTTTTTCTTATTTTCGCTTGCCCATTTTATCTTCTTTTTAACATTCTTTTTGTTTCTTATTAAAGATAGTTTCTTTGTTTGTCCAACATTTAATGTTATTTTTGTCCTATTTAGATATATCTTATCTTTCGCCTCTGTTTGAATCGGCAAAAAAGTCATCACAAAAACAAATAACATCATCATTGATATCATTCTTATTTTTTTCACTTTATTCATTGCAGTTTCCCTCTTTCATGATTATAATTTTTATCCAAAACCTTCCAATCTCCTCCTTTTCTGGAGCCTTGCCTATAAATCACATTTTTATCTTGAAGTTTTTTCAATAATCTTTGTATCTTTGATCGTGAAAATCCTGTTTTTTCCGCTAAAATTTTCTGACTTATCTTTGAATTCATACTAATGAGTTCAAAAATCATCATTTCATCTATGTTCAACATTTCATTTTTTGATTCATTTTTTGATTCATTTTTTGATTCATTCCGATAAGTAATTCTATCATCAATGCTATTTCTCAATATAAGGCAGACTGTATTTGCGGAATCATGATCCAAAAACGTGTTTCACGAATATTTCTATAATTTAATAAAACATGAAATCGAGCCATCAGAAAAAGGTCACTTTTTCTGACTAACTCGATTGTTTTTCTACATTCTGTTTCTTTTATTCGCTTTCCATCATCCTGCCATCTGATAAATCTGCATCATTGGCATTACGATGGCACCTACGATACCACCTACAACTACAGCAAGCAGACAGATAACTGCCGGCTCCATCGCCGTTGTCAGGTTTTTCGTGGCTACTTCCACTTCATCTTCATAATACTCTGCTACTTTGTCAAGCATCTGCTCTGTATTACCTGTTTCTTCTCCGATACGAAGCATATGATGAACCATCATCGGAAACACCCCGGACGCCTCAATCGGTTCTGACATCGGGATACCCTGCATAACATCCTCACGTGCGTCGTTAAGCACCTTACGTATTACACGGTTTTCTACGACATTCGCTACGATTCCCAGTGCTTCTACCAGTGGCACACCGGACATAACCAGTGTAGACATCGTCATACTGAATTTTGCAGAAGCATTTTTCACTGAAAAGTCCTTTATAATAGGAATTTTCAAGCACATCCGGCTGGTAATCTGTTTTCCGGATTCGGTGTTTTTTGCATATGCAATCAATGCAATTACTGCAATGATACCACCAATTACCCATACAAGATTTGCAACCACAAAATCACTGACTGCGATTACGATACGTGTCGGTAATGGCAGTTCGCCTTCAATCATATCAAAGATTTCCTGAAAGCTTGGAATAACCTTTGCCATCAGAATGATCACAACAACCACGGCAACGACCAATACAACAACCGGGTAGATCATCGCGGATGTGATCATGGACTTCAATTTCATGTCTTTTTCAAACTGCGTACAGATACGTTCAAACGCAACACTCAAATTACCGGTTGCCTCACCGGCAGCAACCATGTTGATCAGAAGGTCCGGAAATACTTTTCCTTCCAACGCCATGGCATTCGCAAGCGTCTCGCCTTTCTCTACGTTTACCTGTACATTGTAGATGGACTTACGCAGAACTTTGTTTTCGGTGGATTCCTGCATCATCTTAAGTCCTTCGATAACCGTTACACCGGCATTCAATATACTATTGAACTGACGGCAGAACAAGGTAATGTCTTTCAATTTGACCGGGTTACCGATCGTTATGTTCCAAGAGGCGTCTTCTACACTTGTAGTCTCTTCGACAGAATGCACGACAGCTCCTTCGCCTTTCAGTTTGGCGGTTGCTGCCTCCGGGGAACCGGCCTCTAAGGTTCCCTTTTTATCACGGCCAAATTTGTCCGTGATACGGTACTTATAAGTAGCCATATTACTTTCCTCCTTCCGATACGATTAGAACAATCGTTTCTCCAGTGCCACTTTATCCTGAGCAAAGGTAATCGCTTCATCCTTTGTTACTTTTCCAGCCTGGTACAATTCATAGATGGAATCATCCATTGTGATCATGCCACTTTTACGGCTCGTCTGTACAATAGATGGAATCTGGTGGCTCTTTCCTTCACGGATCAGGGAACGAATCGCGCTGTTCGCATGAAGAATCTCAAATGCTGCGACACGACCTTTTCCATCCGCTGTCTTCAACAGCTGCTGGGAAATAATGGATTCCAGCAGGGTTGCCAGCTGCAGACGAATCTGTGGCTGCTGATGCGGCGGGAAAACGTCGATAATACGGTCGATAGTTGCTGCGGCACCGATGGTATGCAACGTGGAAAATACAAGGTGACCTGTCTCGGCTGCGGTTACTGCTGTGGCAATCGTATCGAGGTCACGCATCTCTCCGACGAGGATAACATCCGGGTCTTCACGAAGTGCGGCACGAAGTGCATTGGCATAACTATCTGTATCCATACCAATTTCACGCTGATTGACGATCGATTTCTTGTGCTGATGCAGGTACTCGATCGGGTCCTCCAAAGTGATGATATGATGACTGTAATTTTCATTAATTTTATTGATCAGAGAAGCCAGTGTTGTAGATTTACCACTACCTGTCGGTCCTGTTACCAAGATCAGTCCTCTCTTTTTATTTACCAGGTCAATAACGGATGGTGTCAGTCCCAGACTTTCCGGTTCCGGAATTTCTGTATTGATCAGACGGATTACGAAAGCCATGGAGCCTTTCTGCTTAAATACGTTTACACGGAATCGTCCATGTCCCGGGATCGCATACGAGAAATCCGCCTCTCCTGTCTCATTAAAGGACGCTACCAGACGTTTTGGAATCATCTGCTGAATTAACGTCTTTGTATCCTCCCCGTTCAATGGTGCACTTGTCAGATCCTGTAAAGTACCATGGATTCTGCATTTGATAGGTATACCTACCGATACATGTACGTCAGACGCGCCAACTTTACGTGCCTGTAACAAAATATCATCGAGTGTCATACCCCTTCCTCCTTACTTTATTATTTTACTTTTCTCATTTTACTTTATCGTTACAGCGATTATTCTGCTGCAATTCTCTCTACTTCTGAAATGGATGTTACTCCTTTTAATACCAGTTTGGCTGCTCCAAGACGCAATGTCGTAAGACCTTCTTTAAGCGCCACTTTCTGGATTTCTTCTGCTCCGCCTCCCCGGCTGATCACCTCACGAAGCGCCGGTGTGATCGGCATGATCTCATATACACCGATACGTCCACGGTATCCGGTATTATTGCAATATGCACATCCGCCCGGATTTGGTTCATAAATCATCGGATTTGAATCTCCTCGCAGACGAAGACGGAATTTGTCGGTATCAGTCATCTGTTTCTGAACATGACATTTGGGACAGATTCGTTTTACCAGTCGCTGTGCGATAATTCCTACGACAGAATCCGCAACCATGTAAGGTTCAATTCCCATGTCTTCCAGACGGGTTACCGTCGATGCGGCACTATTGGTATGAAGGGTACTTACTACCAAGTGTCCTGTGATAGCCGCTTTAACGGCAATACTTGCGGTTTCCTCGTCTCGAATCTCTCCGATCATGATAATGTCAGGGTCCTGACGCAGGATAGAACGAAGGGCGGAAGCAAACGTAAGTCCCGCTTTTTCATTTACCTGTACCTGATTGATACCATCTACATCGGCCTCGACAGGGTCTTCTACTGTGATAATATTAACATCGCCGCCATTTAATTCATTCAAAACCGTATACAGTGTTGTAGATTTACCACTACCTGTAGGTCCGGTTACCAAAATGATTCCATGCGGATTTTTCAGAATATTATCAAATCGTTTCAATTCTTCTTCCTGGAAACCAAG
>OGPT01001895.1_pt1 | contig 18127 bp, 17 predicted proteins | sample 1552951 | NCBI WGS metagenome assembly OGPT01 (sample SAMEA2580224, study PRJEB22360) | human gut metagenome | biome: human gut; feature: human-associated habitat; material: faeces | place: Denmark | collected 2008/2010
TGATAATCTTTTTTGCCGCTTGACTTTTTTGGTGGTCTTGTCGTATAATAAAGAGAAAACAACGGCGGAAACAACCGCAACAAATAGATAAGGATGAAATTATGGCAAAAAAAGAAATCTATAACAACGAGAGTATCACCATGCTGAAAGGTCCGGACAAAGTTAGAAAACGTCCGGGCGTTATTTTTGGCTCAGACGGCGTAGACGGCTGTGCACACTCGGTATTTGAAATCGTTTCCAACTCCATCGATGAAGCCCGTTCCGGCTTTGGCGATAAAATCATCGTCACCCAGTACAACGACCATTCCATTACAGTCGAGGACTTCGGGCGAGGCTGTCCCGTGGACTTTAACAGCAAGGAAAACCGCTTTAACTGGGAGCTGGTGTTCTGTGAGCTGTATGCCGGCGGAAAGTATAACGCCGATGGCGACAACTACGCCTATTCTCTGGGCTTGAACGGCTTGGGGCTGTGTGCAACGCAGTTTTCCTCTGCCTATATGGACGTGGAAATTTATCGGGATGGCTTCTGTTACGAGCTGCATTTTGAAAAGGGCATCAATATTGGCGGATTGAAAAAGACCCCCGTCAAAACAAAGAAAACCGGTACAAAGATTCACTGGCTGCCGGACTTGGAAGTCTTTACGGAAATCAGCATCCCGTCCGAGTATTTTCGGGATGTTCTGAAACGGCAGGCGGTTGTCAACCCGAATTTGCTGTTCCTCTATCGGCATCAGCAGGAAGACGGCAGTATGGAAGAACTGCGGTTCTTGTATGAAAACGGGATTGCCGATTATGTGCAGGAACTCGCCGGAGAAACGGCTCTGACGAGTATTCAGACATGGGACTGCCAGCGAGAGGGACGTGACCGGGAAGATAAGCCGGATTATAAAGTCAAGCTGTCCGTTTCCTTTACGTTCTCCAATCGGGTGCAGCGGATTGAATACTACCACAACTCCAGCTTCCTGGAACACGGCGGTTCTCCGGAACGGGCAGTGAAGCAGGCGTTTGTGTCCCAGATTGACAGCTACTTGAAACAGAACGGAAAGTATCTGAAAAACGAAAGCAAGCTGACCTTCTCAGACGTGGAAGACTGTTTGATTTTGGTTTCCTCCAGCTTTTCCACCCAGACTTCCTATGAAAACCAGACCAAAAAGGCAATCACCAATAAGTTTATCTATGAGGCAATGACAGAATTTCTCAAGCATCAGCTGGAGATTTATTTCATTGAGAATCCAGACGAAGCCGTCAAGATTGCCGAACAAGTGCTCATCAACAAACGCAGTCGGGAAAATGCAGAGAAAACCCGTCTGAATATCAAGAAGAACTTAGCTGGCAACATCGACCTGGTGAATCGGGTAGAGAAGTTTGTAGACTGCCGGAGCAAGGACGTTTCCAGACGGGAACTCTATATTGTGGAGGGTGATTCTGCGTTAGGTTCGGTTAAAATGGCACGAGATGCAGAGTTTCAGGCAGTCATTCCGGTTCGGGGAAAGATTCTGAACTGCCTGAAAGCCGACTACAACCGCATTTTCAAGAATGAGATTATCACGGACATCATCAAGCTGCTGGGCTGTGGGGTAGAAGTCAAGACAAAAGCCAACAAAGAACTCTCCATGTTTCATCTGGATGGGCTGCGTTGGAATAAGATTGTCATTTGTACCGATGCCGACGTGGACGGCTTCCAGATTCGGACGCTGATTTTAACCATGCTCTATCGGCTGACGCCAACGCTGATTGAAAACGGCTATGTCTATATTGCAGAATCGCCGCTGTTTGAAATTACCACGAAGAAGCGGACGTATTTCGCCTATACAGAAAAGGAAAAGGTCGAAATCCTGCAAAAAATCGGAAAAGAACCGGCAACCCTCCAGCGTTCAAAAGGGTTGGGCGAGAACGAAGCGGATATGATGGCTCTGACGACCATGAATCCGGAAACCCGCCGTCTGATTCGGGTAACGCCTGCTGGTGTGGAAGAAACCGCAGCCATGTTCGATTTGCTGCTCGGGGACGATTTACAGGGCAGAAAGCAGTTTATTGCAGAATATGGACATGCTTACTTAGAACTGGCAGACATCAGCTAAACGCTCTAGGATTCCAAATCGTACCTGTTTCGGGAGAAACTTTCCGGAGCAGGTGCTGTTTTTCTGTAAGAAGTTTCATTTTCTGCTGGGAGATGGGACAAACTTCTGCCTTGTTAAGCCTGACCGCCTCTGTTTTCTTATTAATTTATTCTTTTTTTTGAATGATAAAAAAATACAAAGAGTTCTTGACACTTTCAAAATTTTTGCTTATAATAAGAAGTGTATCTTTGGAGCGAAATTCCAGACTATAAATTCAGATAAAGGATGTTTTCACTATGTTATTGGACAAATATCTCCCTCGGATTGAATTTGACAGTTACGAGGACTTTAAGCAGAATTATCGTGTCAACGTACCGGAAACCTTTAACTTTGGGTTTGACATCGTTGATGAATGGGCAAAGCAGGAACCGGAAAAGAAAGCACTCGTTTGGTGTGATGATGATGGAAACGAACGGACATTTACTTTTACGGAAATCTCCCGTCTGTCGAATCAGACCGCAAACTATTTTCAGCATCTGGGCATTCGCAAGGGAACCGTTGTCATGCTGATTCTCCGCCGTCGCTGGGAATACTGGGTTTGTGCGGTTGCCCTGCATAAAATCGGAGCAATCCTGATTCCAGGGTCTTTGCAGCTCTCCAAGAAGGATTTGGTTTACCGTGGCAACAGTGCCAGCATTCACACCATGATTTGTGTCGATGATGCCTATGTTATCGAGCAGGTAGAAGCTGCACAAAGTGAAGTGCCGAGCATTCAGCATCGGGTTTTGGTTGCCGGAAAGCGGGACGGCTGGCAGGATTTTGAAGAAGAGATTGCCAAGTATTCTGACGTATTCCCAAGACCGACCGGAGCAGCTGCAACCAAGGCAAATGAAACCGCCATTGTTTACTTTACTTCTGGTACAACCGGTGACCCGAAGATGGTACAGCACAACCATGCTCATCCGCTGGGACACATTGTAACGGCGAAGTATTGGCAGCAGGTACAGGAAAACAAGCTGCATATGAGCGTTTCTGACTCTGGCTGGGCAAAGTTTGGCTGGGGCAAGATTTATGGGCAGTGGATTTGCGGGGCAGTCATTTTTGCCTATGATATGAAGAAGTTTATCCCGACCCATCTGCTGCAAAAGATGCAGGATTACAAGCTGACCACGTTCTGTGCACCGCCGACTATGTATCGGTTCATGTTGCAGGAAGATGTCAAGGCATATGACCTTTCCAGCATTGAAACCTTTGCAACCGCAGGCGAACCGCTGAATCCGGAAGTATTCAACAAGTGGAAGGAACTGACGGGCAAGGAAATTCGGGAAGGCTTCGGACAGACAGAAGGTTCTGTTTTGATTGCAAACTTCCCATGGCTGACACCAAAGCCGGGTTCGACTGGGAAACCGTCCCCGTTGTATGATATTCATTTGATTACGGATGAAGGTGTGGATGCAAAGGCTGGCGAACACGGTGCATTGACGATGTTGCACCTGAAAGAATCTTATCCAATCGGCTTGTTTACCGGTTATTATCACAATCCGGAGATGACCAACGAGATTCTGGGCGATGGAACATATTGTTCGCACGATGTATTTGAACCGGATGAAGACGGATACTTCTGGTTTGTCGGCAGAAATGACGATGTCATCAAATGCTCCGGCTATCGCATTGGACCATTTGAAGTGGAAAGTGCGTTGGTTGCACATCCGGCAGTTGTAGAGTGTGCTGTAACGGCTGCACCAGACCCGATTCGTGGTAATGTCGTAAAGGCAACGGTTGTTCTGGCAAAGGGTTACGAGCCAAGCGAAGCCCTGACCAAGGAACTGCAAAACCATGTAAAGCATACCACTGCACCGTACAAGTACCCGAGAATCATTGAATACGTGGAAGAACTGCCAAAGACTCTGGGCGGTAAGATTAAGCGGGCACAGATTCGGAAAGAAGACTTTGCAAAGAAAGACTAATGCGTCTTGATTGATAAGAATTTTTAAGATAAAGAGAGCTACTGCATTGTGGTTTGTGCAGTAGCTCTTTGTTTTATAAGGAGTAAAAAATGATACGTGGAGAAGAATTTGAAAAGGAATGCTATGAGTATCTCAAAGAAAAATATCAGGATTTTGATGTTACCTTTAAAAAGGATGGTGGAATGGATTCTACAAAGTCTGATATTGAGGTTTTTAAAAATGGAAAATCGCAATTTTTTATTGAGGTAAAAGATACGAAGGCTCAATCTGGACAGTTCGTAGTACTTCCAAATGAAGAAACAAAAACATTTTCATTTTCAGCTTCTAATCGCAGTAAAGAAAATGAAATGACAAAACAAATCATTTGTTTTATGAACAGTCGGTTTTCTGACTTCTGTAATGCTGGAACAAAAGGAATTTTGATTTCTCTTCCATCTGTAATCAGTTCTCAATGGATTGTGGACTACTATCAACAAAAGCGAGTTCGTTATATTATGAGTAGAAATAAAGAGAAAACAAACTATATTATTTTTCCTGTTGAAAAAATGAGTGTGTATTTTGACATTCAAGCAAAGTATCGGGTTAAGAAAAGTGGTTCAAGAAAACCAGCCCAAAAGGATATTCCAAAGATTAAAGATAAAATTTTAGAGGAATATCCAGAGGCTGTTTTTCATGAAGAAGATAAGAAATTATATGTTTCAGAAATCACTGTTGGAAAAACAAAATTTTTGATAGGGAAATACACCTATTTTCTTTCGGAACAATCTGAGCGTGATTATGAAGTAAGAAAATTATCAAATACAAATAATGGCAATGTTATCTTTTCCATTCAATTGAAGCAAGAACAAAATGATACAGATTGTAAGGAATTTGAAGAGGCATTAAGATGAAAATTTTGCAGTTTGCAGAGAGAGTCCAATTTGAATTGTAATATATTGCAATACATCTATAACTACAGAATTTCCAAATTGCTGGTAAGCTTGATTGGCACGGTCACAGATTTGATAAGAATCTGGGAATCCCATAATTCGAGCACATTCTCGTGGATGAAGTTTTCTTATTTTTCCATGAATTAAGTATCCACCAGTTTTAGAGAAAACGCCACCCCCGTAAGCAGAAAGTGTAATTGCGACACCTTTTGTGCTATAAATACGTTCTCCTTGACCGCCTTTATTGACAATCCCTAGTCGAATTGGCTTACTCTCATATTTATTATCAATAATATTATTCCAACAAATATCATTTCTTTCTGTATAGAGCATATGAATTGCTTTTTCATCTGTTAAAAGAAAATCTTCTAGATGATGTTGCAGGGAAATCGGCTTTGGAAAAGAAAAATTTGATATTTTTAAATCTTTTCGAAAACAAACCATATAAATTCGTTCTCTTTTTTGCGGAATTCCATAATCTGCTGCATTTAATACTTGAGCAAAAAAACGATATCCTAGAGATTCAATAATATTTTTAATAGTAGTAAATGTATTTCCGGAGTCATGCTTTTCAAAATTTTTTACATTTTCTAAAAACAATATTTTAGGGTGCTTTTCTTTTACAATTCTTGCAATATCGAAAAATAATGTGCCACGACTGTCTGCAAAACCTTGCTGTTTTCCACTGATAGAAAAAGCTTGACAAGGAAAACCTGCACAAAGAATATCATGGTCTGGAATAGAAGAAGCATTTACTTTGGTGATATCATCGTCTGGAAAATCTCCGAAATTTTTGGCATAAACAGCTTGAACAGATTGATTCCATTCATTTGCATATACACATGTCGCTCCAAGGGATTCTAATGCTAATCGAAATCCGCCCAATCCTGCAAATAGGTCGATAAAAGTATAGCCTTTTAATAATTTATTTTTGATTGCAATCATTCTATAACACCTATTATTCGTATTAGAGTTAAGACGGCAGCTGTCCCGGCACATCTTCCAGCATCTTTTTCAAGTCAATCTGACTTTGCATGAAGTCTGCCAAGCTCTGCTTCGGCTGCGTTGCAGCAGCAGAAACCAGCTGTTCCATTCGCTTTTGTACTTCTGGTGTCTTGTAGACATCTTCTGTCCAATACAAAATCTCTCCCGGCATTTCCGGAAAGACTTCCAGCAGTTCCACTGGCGTGCAGCCGTGAATCAGCGGCAGCGGCAAATGATTGTGCAAGTTCCGGTAAGCCCGAACGAATTTCCGCAGTGTCCGGTCATTGAATGTCAGTTTCCGGCGTTGGATGTCATCGAAAACCTCCGGCAGTTCTGCATTTTCCCGTGCAAATACAAGCACTTCCAGCAATTCATTTTCCTGTCTGGCTGGGGACATGCCCATGTCTGCAAAGACGGCACGCATTGCTGTTACTTCCGGCGTTTCTTCATAGAATTCTTCGGTTGCATATTGCAGCAGCAATTCTTTTTCCGGGACATGATACGGCTTTCCCTCGGAGAATTCCAGAAAGGCATAGCATTCATCTTGGTCAACCAGCAAGCATTCATGTACGAGCATGCCATTCCAGAGATGATTCAGCTTTGCTGGAACGCCTTCAAACAGTTCGCCTGGTTTTAAAATCTGGTAGCAGGTGGGCTGTGTTTTCTGAGCCTGTAAGAAAGAGAGAAAATCTTCTTTTGAAAGAAAATCCGGATTCTGTTCGCACAAAATCGAATAGAGCTTTTCAATCGGGAGGATGTGATAATAATTTGCGACTGCCAGCAGATATGTTTGCAGTTCGGCAATGGTTTCTGCCGAAAGTGACAAGTCTGCAAAAGCAGAATTTTTGATTTGATTTGTTTCCATAAAAAATCCTTTCTGTTTTAGAAGAGTTGTTTCTTCAAATAAATCGAATCCTGTTCGGTAATGGGGCGAATCACCCGGCACGGGTTGCCAGCAGCCAGAGAGCCAGCCGGAATGTCACGAGTTACCACGCTGCCTGCACCAATGATGCAGCCTGCTCCGATGGTAACACCACCGCAGACCGTGACATTTGCGGCAAGCCAGCAGTCATCCCCGATGTGAATCGGTGCACCATATTCCAAGTCATAAAGCGTACCATCCTCTTTTTCTCGAAGTTTGCGTTCCTCCGGTAAGTATGGATGTAATGGCGTTGCCAAGGTGCAGTTGGGTCCAAAAAAGACATTGTTTCCAATCGTAATCGGGCAGATGTCCAGCACAACAAAGTTGAAATTGGCATAGCAGCGTGTACCGAATGTGGTATAAAGACCGTAGTCGAATTGAATCGGCCCTTGTAAGTAGGTATCTTCGCCCAGATTGGGAATCAGTTCATTTAAAATGACAGTTCGTTTTTCTGTTTCATCATCGAAAGTATCGTTGTACTGTTTGGAGAGCCGATGTGCCAGAATCCGGCGGTCTGCCAGATAGGAATCCGAAGCATCATAAATTTTCCCTGCCAACATTTTTTCTGTTTCTGTCATGAAAAATTCCTCCTTTTTTGATGCCGTGAGGTGAATATTTATGCCAGTGTTACAATGGTAACGCCGTCCTCGCCCTCGCCAAAGACACCCAGCCGAAAACTTTTGACATATTTCAATTGTTTCAGTCGCTGATGAACGGCTTTCCGCAGCAGCCCCGTTCCTTTTCCGTGAATGATGGTCACGGTGGAAACGTGAGATAAAACGGCACGGTCTAAGAACGCATCCATCTGGTAAACGCCATCATCACAGGTGCAGCCACGAATGTCCAGTTCCATCGAACCGCTGCGTTCGGTTTTGGCAGAAACCTTTCCGGTACGGGGAGCATTCTTTTTCTGCGGTTGTTTTTCGGGCTGATTGTTGACAAGCCGCAGCCGTTCCAGCTGCATTTTGGTTTTCATTGCTCCGAACTGTACCAACAGGCGATTGCTGCTGTCCGGTAGGCTGACGACCTTTCCCTTTTGTTTGGTGTCGGCAACCATGACGGTATCCCCGACTTTCAACGCTCTTGGCAGCTGGTAAGAAGCATCTGTTGCAGCGGCTTCTTCCAGTGGGTTTGCGGTTTCGTACATATGACGGAATCGCCGTTTGCTGCTGGATTTTGCAGAGATAACATCTTCTGAGAATGTCGCCCGTTCTTTTTCTTTTCGCAGCTTGTCCAGTTCTTCCAACAAGGCGTTGGATTCTGCACGGGTCTGTTCCACAATCTGCATGGCTTGCAAGCGAGCCTGTTCGATTTTTTCGGCACGCTCTGCCCGAATCTCTTCCAGTTCCTGTTTTGCCTTTGCAGCCGCTTCATCTGCCTGCTGTTTTTCAACCTGAATTGCCTGCAACTGGTCTTCGAGCGTCTGACGGGTCTGTTCCAGCTTTTCTACTGCCCGTTCAAACCGTACGTTTTCTTCGCTGACAAGCGTCTGTGCCTGCTGAATGATAGATGGGTCCATGCCCAAGCCTTCTGTGATGGCAAACGCATTGGATTTTCCCGGAGAACCTAAAATTAAGCGATAGGTTGGCTTGAGATGTACCAAGTCAAATTCACACGATGCATTTTCCACTTCCGGATGTTCGGTTGCATAGAGTTTCAATTCCTGATAGTGGGTGGTAATCATCATCTTTGCCCCATTGTTGTGCAGGCGTTCAATGATGGCAACGGCTAAAGCTGCACCCTCTACCGGGTCTGTTCCAGAGCCAAGTTCGTCCAGCAATACCAATGAGCGGTCATCTGCCTGCTGTAGGATTTCAATGACTTGCTTCATGTGGGCGGAGAAGGTCGAAAGGTTCTGTTCAATGCTCTGGGTGTCGCCGATGTTGGCAAAGACGGTTTCAAAGACAGAAATCTGACTGCCTTCCGCTGCTGGAATCAGCAAGCCGCACATTGCCATTAAGGTCAGCAAACCAGCGGTTTTTAAGGCAACTGTTTTACCGCCCGTATTTGGGCCCGTAATAATCAAGGTTTTCTGTTCCCGTCCAAGCGAAAAAGAGATGGGAACAACTTTTTCCGCCGGAATCAGCGGGTGGCGAGCGTTCTTCAAATCCAGTACGCCATCATCGGTGACAATCGGACGGAAAGCATGCATTTTTGCTGCTAGATTTGCCTTTGCAAAATAGAGGTTCAGTTCTGCACAGACGGCATGGTCTGCAATGATGGCATCCGCCCATGTTCCGCAGTCGGCACAGAGTTCGGTAATAATCCGTTCGATTTCTTCTTGCTCTAAGCTTTCCAGCAACCGCATATCATTGTTGGCTTCTACGACTGCCAGCGGTTCGATGAATAACGTCTGACCGGAGGCAGAAGTATCGTGAATCAAGCCTTGCACCTGTCCCCGATGTTCCGCCTTGACGGGCAGAACAAACCGACCATCTCGCATCGTTACCCGTGCATCCTGCAAGCATTTCTGCACGTCCTGATTGCGTACCATTTTGTCCAGGGTTTCCCGAAGTCGCTGTCCGGAACGGAGAATCTTCCGGCGAATGTCGGCAAGGGCTGGGCTGGCAGCGTCTGCTAACTCCTCTTCAGAGAGAATGCAGCGGTCAAGCTTTTCCAGCAGGAACGGAACAGGAGCAAGTCGGCTGAACAAATCGTCCAGCGGTGTTTCGACACCGGAACAGTGGTCGTACCAGTCACTCAATGCCTGTACCTGTCGCAGAATGCGTGCGATTTCCAGCAGGTCTTTGAGGGAGAGTTTTGCTCCGGATTTGGCACGCTGTAGAGAAGTGCACATATCCTGAAAGGCATAAAAGGGCGGTGTGCCGAACTGTACCGCCAAGGCAAGGGCAGAGTCTGTTTTCTCCAGCTCTGCTTGTACTACAGCTAAATCCGTCTGTGGCTGTAAGTGGCGAGCCTGTTCTCTGGTAAGGTCGTTGGCTGCTTCGTTGGCGAGCAGCTCTAAGATTTTATCTAATTCTAATGTACGTTCGTTTGGATTCATAATGCCTCCTTGTTTTTGGAAAACAATTTGTCATCTGTCCGTTGTTGAGGACGGACGGGGAAGGGGTGGTTGTGTGGATAGCAGCCGTTTATAGAATTGCAGCGTCTGTGGTTGGTAGTCCAGTTGGTAGCGGACAAAGGTTTCCGAGAACTGATTGACTGCCTGTTGTGTTTCCGCACCCAGCCGGAATTGAAAGAGGCGTTCCGGTTCGGTCAGGACAATATGCCGAATCGCCTGTAAGCCGCCCAGTGACATCGGGACAGCATAATCTTCTTCTTGGGGGGTATAACACTTCTGGCAATAAAAATGCCCTGTTCTGGCGGAATAGAACAGGGATTGCGGTAAGTACTCCATACAGACCGGACAGACCAACACATCCGGCATCATTCCCAGTTCGGATAGAAACCGCAGTTCAAAGACGCTTTTCAGAAACGCTTCGCTGCGGTTTCCCGTGGTGAGATAATATAACGTATTGAGGGTTAGCCGTAAAATAAAATTCTGCTGCTGTCCGGTAGGGACGGCATACCGGATGAGGTCAAAAAAGTAAGCTGCTAAAGCGAGCTGTGTTAGATGTTCCCGCAGCTCGTAAAATAAATGAATCGGCTCAGCACTTTCCACATAGTACCTGCCGTTTTTCTCTGCCAAACAGAGTTTGGAATAGGCGAATGGCTGTGTTGCAGCAAGGTGTTTGCTGTTGGCTTTTTTCGAGCCTCGCACGAACACTTCCAGAACGCCCTCTGTTTTTGTTAAAATATCCAGAAATCTGCCGGCATCACCTGCCTGCCGTTCCTGTAGAATCAAGCATCGTTTTGTGAGCATGGTTCGATGGTATCCTTTTTGGGTTGTTCGGCAGTCTGTGCCGTTTGTTTCCAAGCCAGATAGTCCGAGATTTTTCCGGTCTGGCAAAATCGTGTCCAAAGATTTGCTTGCATCTGTTTTCACCTCTGCCAATAGGATTGCAAAAACAAACGCCGGTTATCCATGGAAATTTCTGTGCAGGGGATTACTTGTCAAGGTTGTTTAAGCCAAAGTTCCGGATGAGTCCATCCCGATTTCTCCAGTCCTCTTTGACTTTGACCCAGCATTGCAGGTTGACTTGAATCTGAAAGAACTGTTCGAGCTGAGCTCTTGCCTGACTGGCAATCCGTTTCAGCATGGCTCCCTTTTTGCCGATGAGAATGCCCTTGTGGGATTCCCGTTCACAGTAAATGGTTGCATCAATGTCCAGTAAGTCTTTGTCGTCCCGTTCGGAGAGCCGTTCCACCGCAACTGCAACGCCGTGCGGCACTTCATCCCGCAGCAGCCGCAGCACTTGTTCCCGAATCATTTCGGCAATCAGCACTTGTTCCGGCTGGTCGGTGATTTTGTCATCCGGGAAGTAGTGCGGAGCAGGAATCGCACAGTGACAGACTGCTTCTTCTACCAAATCCACGCCGTCATTTTCAGAAACGCTGATGGGGAAACTTTCTGCAAACGGAAACGCTGCGTTCCATTCTGCAATTCGCTGCATCAGAACATTTTTTTCTTCGAGCAGGTCAATTTTATTCAGCACCAGCATCACCGTGGTTTTGGAGGCTTTCAGCGGCTGTAAAAATTCCAGTTCCTGTTCGGTGGGCTGTCGGGTGCAGTCTGCTACAAACAAGACAACATCCATGTCATTGACTGCCTCTTTTGCTGCTTGCAGCATATAAGTGCTCAATTTGTTTTTCGGTTTGTGCAGCCCTGGCGTGTCCATGAATACCATTTGGATTTCTCCAACGGTTTTAATGCCCGTGATACGGGTACGGGTTGTCTGCGGCTTATTGCTGACCGAGGCAATCCGTTCGCCGACGATGGCATTCAGCAGGGAGGATTTTCCGACATTCGTTCTGCCGGAGATGGTTACAAATACCGTTTTTGTCATGTGTTACTCCTCTGAAACAAAGGTTTCTTCTCTGGAGATGCCCAGTTCGCCGAGCACCTGTTCTTCTTTTTCCCGCATCTTCCGAGCTTCGAGCGGAGAAGTTTCGTGGTCATAGCCCAGCAGGTGTAGCATGGAATGCACGGTCAGGAAACCAATTTCCCGTTCGAGGGAATGCCCGTACAAGTCTGCCTGCCGCATAGCCGTTTCCAGAGAGATGACCACATCGCCGAGCAGGGCACAGCCAGTTTCCTTGCTGATGTCATACTTTCCGTCTACGCCGAGCGGGAACGAGAGCACGTCCGTCACACTGTCTTTTTTTCGGTAAATTCTGTTCAAATTCCGAATTTCGGCATTGCTGACAAACGAAACGCTTACTTCCGCATCATGTGGAAACTGTTCCATCACCAGAACTGCCTGACAGCAGCGGCGAATCAGCATCCGAATCCCCACTGGCACTTTAATTGCCTTCTGATTGTTTTTCACCATAACCTTTACACGCATCATTTCTCAACCTTTCTCTCTCGATGATGATACGTTTCATAAGCACGGATAATATCCTGTACCAAGCGATGGCGTACCACATCTTTATTTGTAAATTCCTGAATGGCGATGTCGTTGACGTGTTTTAACACCTGCATTGCCTCCAGCAATCCGCATTTCCGTTTATCCGGCAGGTCAATCTGAGTAATATCCCCGGTGATGACCATACGGCTGTCCTCACCCAGACGGGTCAGGAACATTTTCAGCTGTTCGGACGTTGTATTTTGTGCTTCATCCAAAATGATGAAAGCATGGTCGAGTGTTCTGCCACGCATATAGGCGAGCGGTGCAACTTCAATCACGCCCCGTTCCAGATTTCGCTGGAACGCTTCTGCTCCCATCATTTCAAAGAGGGCATCATACAGCGGTCTTAAATAAGGGTCTACCTTGTTTTGGAGGTCACCCGGCAAGAACCCGAGTTTTTCTCCGGCTTCCACCGCCGGACGGGTCAAAATAATCCGGCTGACGGTATGCTGCTTGAACGCTTTGACTGCCATGGCAACGGCAAGATAGGTTTTTCCAGTTCCGGCAGGGCCGATGCCAAAGACAATGGTATTTTTCTGAATGGCAGTGACGTAGCGTTTTTGTCCAACGGTTCGGGCACGCACCACTTTTCCGGTTGCGGTGAGGCAAATGCCGCCGTCTGCAAGTGCCTGCAATTCCTGTCCTTCACCTTCGCTGACCATCATCGCCGCATAGCGGACGGTTTGCAGGGTAATGGGCTGACCGGTTTCCAGCATTTGCAGCAGGGATTGCAATACCGCAGCTGCCTGTGCCGCTTTGGCTTCTGCTCCATTAACTTTGATTTCTGTATCCCGACAAACAATGGTCACTTCATAGAGCTGTTCCAGCGTGCGGATATTTTCATCAAAATTTCCGCAAAGTGTCTGCCATTGTGCAGGGTCTTGCATGTGAAGTATCTGTTCTGCCATAAAATCCAAGCAGTCTCCTTTCGATTCAGCTTTCTTTATTATACCATATTTTTTCCGCATTGGAAACTATTTTTTCTGTATTTCACAAAAAATTTTCCTGTATGAAAAATGAGAAGATTATGAGCAGCCATCACCGGAAGTCCACGATTTGTGCAGGAATTACAGCAATGAGCCGAACGGCACAAACGCTTTCCACAACATTTTACCGGAAATTTTCTTTTATTTTGTGCGATTTTTATAGTTTTTAAGAAAATTCCACTTGACGATTTTGAAAAAATATTGTATAATGTTTTTAGCAGCTGCAAACCAGTCGTTCTGGATGCACTGCATTCCCTGCAATCGTTCGGGTTGCAGCATTTTGATACGGAAGGAGAAACCGTGTCCTTTGCAGCACGGTTGGTAAAAGCAAGATGAAAAATATTTTATTTGCAGCTTCTGAATGTGTTCCATTCGTCAAAACCGGCGGTCTGGCAGATGTGGTTGGTGCACTGCCGAAAGCCCTGTATAAAGGGGATTATGACGTGCGGGTTATTCTGCCGAACTATACTTGTATTCCGTGGGAATACCGTGGAAAATTCAAGTTTGTTTCCAACTTCTATATGGACTATGGTCAGAGAAGTGAACAGATGTTTGTCGGCATCATGGAATATGAATATGAGGGCATCACATTCTACTTTATTGATAATGAATATTATTTCAAGTGTGACAAGCCTTATACAGATTCTGTCCGCTGGGATATTGAACGCTATATTTTCTTCTGTAAAGCCGTTCTGGCAGCTATGCCGGTCATCGGATTCCATCCGGACATTATTCACTGCCATGACTGGCAGACGGGTATGATTCCGGTATTCCTCAAGAGCACCTTTGCAACCCATAGCTTTTATTGGGGCACAAAGTCGATTATGACCATTCACAACCTGAAGTTCCAGGGCGTTTGGGACATCGACCACTTTATTTATAACACCAACCTGCCGGGCTATATGTTTACACCGGACAAGCTGGAATTTAAAAAGGATGCAAATATGCTCAAGGGCGGCTTGGTTTATGCAGATTACATCACAACCGTTAGTGAAACCTATGCAGAAGAAATCAAGACTCCGTATTACGGCGAACAATTGGACGGTCTGCTGTGTGCTCGTTCCCGGTCGCTGCGTGGTATTTTGAACGGCATTGACTATTCTGTTTATAATCCGGAAACTGACCCGAAGATTGCGGTGCATTACAATGAAAAGAATGCAATTGCAAAGAAGAAGGAAGCAAAGCGGGCATTGCAAAAAGAACTGGGTCTGCCGGTGGATGACAACAAATTCATGATTGCAATCATTTCTCGTCTGACCGACCAGAAGGGTCTGGATTTGGTGGACTGGATTACCGAACGTATTGTGGATGAATTCACACAGTTTGTCATCATTGGGACGGGAGAATCTCGGTATGAAGATATGTTCCGGTATTATCAGGGACGGTTCCCAGACCGTGTTTCTGCAAATATTTTCTATTCGGATGCACTGGCTCATAAGCTCTATGCGGCAGCAGATGCCATGTTAGTACCATCTCGCTTTGAACCATGCGGTCTGACACAGCTGATTTCGCTCCGCTACGGTACGGTTCCGATTGTACGGGAAACAGGCGGTCTGAAGGATACCGTAGAGCCATACAACGAATTTGAAAAGTGCGGAACCGGCTTTACGTTCCACAATTACAATGCAGATGATTTGCTGTATACCATCAACTATGCAAAGAACATCTATTTCAACCATCGGGAAGATTGGAACGACATCATTCAGCGTGGCATGGAAAAAGATTTCTCTTGGGGCAGCTCTGCATTGCAGTATCAGGGCATGTATGACTGGATTCTGCGTGGCATGCAGGGATAAAAATCCCATCGCAAAAATAGAATATGCTTCAATGGCAGCTGTGGACAAATGCGTTTGCAGCTGCTTTTTTGTGGATAATTTTCACAAAATCCGTGGTATTATATGAAAAGCATTCTCTTTTTTTGTGAATTTCGCAGAAAATTTCAAAAACGCTTGACTTGGAGTGAACTCCAGGGTCTATAATGAAAAAAACGAAAAACGGAGGTGCAAAGAATCATGCAGAAAAAACAAATTTCCATGTTGACCGCAGCCATGTGTGTCGTTGGCTGTGCAGGGCTGATGGCGATGCCAGCCGTTGCCGCTCCGGCAAGCAATGCCGATTATACCGTCACAGACCTTGTGAATTTGCAGCGGTCGCTTCTGCATCTGCCAACCAGCGAATCTTTGGAGAACAAGCCCTATGATTGCAATCAAGATGGCGTTTGGGATGTTCGGGACTTGTGCCTGATGAAGCAGGAAGTGTTTTCTTCCGTTACAACTTCCAGCGATACGCTTGTGGTTTATTTCTCTCGAACCAATCACACGGAGAACATCGCAAATAGGATTGTGGATGATATTGGTGCAGACCGTTACGAAATAGAAGCCGCTGTTCCGTATACGGATGATGATATTGACTATACGCAGTCTTCTTGTCGGGCAAATCAGGAACAAAAGGACAAAACTTGTCGCCCTGAAATCGCTGACTCGCTGGATTCTCTGGATGCTTACGATGTGATTTATCTTGGTTACCCCATCTGGTGGGGAGAAGAGCCTCGCATTGTGGATACATTTCTGGAAAGCTATGATTTTACAGGAAAGACCGTGATTCCATTTTGCACTTCCGCAAGCAGCGGCATTTCCACCAGTGAAACCAATATCAAAAACTTGCTGCCAAACAGCAAGGTGCTTTCGGGGAAGCGATTCTCGGCAAGTGCAAGTGCATCAGAGGTACAAGCATGGATTGACAGCCTGCCGATTACTGACAGCCATACCGAACAAAAACTGTACCTGACGATTAACGGCACAAAGCTTTCTGCAACCTTGGAAGACAACAGTTCTGTACAGGCGTTGAAAGAGAAGCTGTTAGAGGGCGATGTTGTGATTGATGCCCACGATTACAGCAACTTTGAAAAGGTGGGAAGTCTTGGTTTTTCGCTCCCTCGAAATGATACACAAATCACAACAACACCGGGGGACTTGATTCTGTATCAGGGGAATCAGTTCGTGTTCTATTATGATGAAAATTCTTGGAATTTTACAAAACTCGGACACGTTGACAATCTGACGCAAGAGCAGCTGAAGCAATTGCTGGGAGATGGAAATGTTACCATTACGCTGTCCTTGCAGTAAAAGGAGGTGTTTTCTATGACCATCAAAGAAGTGAGTGAACGCTACGACTTATCACAGGATACTTTGCGGTATTATGAACGTGTGGGAATGATTCCGCCAGTTCATCGAACTGCAAGCGGCATTCGAGATTACCAGCCGGATGATTTGGGTTGGATTGAACTGGCAAAGTGTATGCGGGGAGCAGGACTTCCAGTAGAAGCGATTATTGAATATGTAAAGCTGACACAGGAAGGGGAACATACCATTCCGGCAAGGTTGCAGCTTTTAACTGAACAGCGGGAACTGCTGTTGGAGCAGAAAGAAAAGATTGATGCCACATTGAAACGGTTGAATTACAAGATTGAACGCTATGAAATCGCCGTGGAAACGGGCGAATTAAAGTGGGATTAATGCCCTTGGCAGACGGCGGAGCGACAGCCGCCGCTTGCCACGGCAATCAGGAATCAATTTCACATGGAAAGAGGAGTAAAAATCATGAACGTATTATTGATTAACGGAAGTCCGCATGCAAACGGCAATACTGCCGTTGCCCTGCGGGAAATGGAACGGATTTTTCAGGAAAATCAAGTGGAAACAGAGTGGATTCAGGTTGGAAACAAGGACATTCGGGGCTGTGTTGCCTGCTATGGATGTACGAAAAAGGGAGCGTGTGTGTTCGATGATTTGGTCAACGAAACCGCCCCGAAGTTTGAAGTCTGTGATGGAATGGTCATTGGCAGTCCGGTTTATTATGCCTCTGCAAATGCAACGCTGGTTGCGTTTTTGCATCGGCTGTTTTATAGCACCCCGTTTGACAAACGGATGAAAGTGGGTGCAAGCGTGGTTGCAGCCAGAAGAGGCGGTTTGTCTGCAACATTTGACGAACTGAACAAGTTCTTCACGATTTCCGGTATGCCGGTTGCCTCCAGCCAGTATTGGAACAGCATCCACGGCCGCGCGGCAGGGGAGGCGGAGCAGGACGGCGAGGGCCGGCAGACGATGCGCACGCTCGCGCGCAACATGACGTTCTTGATGAAGAGCATCGCGCTCGGCAAGGAGCAGTTCGGCCTGCCTGAAAAGGAAGAGCGGATCGCCACGCACTTCATCCGCTGAGGGAAAGTGCATGGAGCTGTTCGTCAAGCACTTTTCCGAGCTCACAGCGCGAGAGCTCTATGAAATTTACAAGCTGCGCGTGTCGGTCTTCGTCGTGGAGCAGAAATGCTGCTATCAGGAGGTCGACGACGCGGACAAGGACGCCTATCACGTTTGGCTGCGGGACGAGGACGGTATCGAGGCATATGCGCGCATTCTGCCGCGCGGCGCAACGTTTCCGGAGGTCTCCATCGGCCGCGTGATCGCCGTGAAGCGGCGCTGCGGTCTGGGGAAGCAAATCGTCGCCGCGGCCATCGACACGGCGAAAGAGAAGCTGCACGCCGATAAGATCACGATCGAAGCGCAGACCTATGTGAAGAAACTGTATGAGAACTTCGTCTTCTACCAGACGTCGGAAGAATTCTTAGAGGACGGCATCCCGCACGTGCAGATGCAGCTCGACCTGACAAAATAAGAAAATCGCCCTTCCAAATGGAAGGGCGATTTTTCGCTGCGTTTTACTTGCGGGAGAACGGTGCGACGGCGCGCTCGTGCTTTTCGGGATGCACGATGGGGGCCAACATGCGGTGCGGCTTCGGCGTGCGCAGGTTG
>OGPT01001899.1_pt1 | contig 18101 bp, 13 predicted proteins | sample 1552951 | NCBI WGS metagenome assembly OGPT01 (sample SAMEA2580224, study PRJEB22360) | human gut metagenome | biome: human gut; feature: human-associated habitat; material: faeces | place: Denmark | collected 2008/2010
TTGGCGTGCGTTTATAGCGTACCGTGGGTTCGAATCCCACCCTCTCCGCCAAGTAAATTTAAACATATCATTTATTTTAAAATGATATGTTTTTAAATATAAAATAATTGTTTGACAATCACAAATGGAGATGTACCCAAGTGGTGAAGGGGACTGTTTGCTAAACAGTTAGGTCGGTAACACGGCGCGGAGGTTCGAACCCTCTCATCTCCGCCAAGATTAAATCTAGAAACAAGATATGTTTCTAGATTTTTTATTTTAAATAAAAGATATGCATAAATATTAAAAATTTTTCATAAAATATAAATATAATCATATTGACAATACGTACTGTACGTGTTACAATTAAATTGTTAGGAGGAAAAATCATGACATTTCGAGAACTAGAGAAATTGTTAACTTCTAATGATTGGTATCATCATCATACAAATGGTTCGCATTACATATATAAGAACCATAAGGTGAAACGGAAGCATTCCGGTGCCTAATCATAAAGGAGATATACCGAAAGGAACTCTTAACAATATCTTAAAACAAGCAGGGTTGAAATAGACCCTAGCTTGTAATAGATGGAGGGAAAAAATATGAAAGTTATTTATCCAGTATTATTTTATAAAGAAAAGGAAAATGGATATTCAGTATTTGTTCCAGACTTAGATAATGCAAGTACATGTGGTTCTACATTACAAGAGGCAATGGAAATGGCAGAGGAGTTAATTGCAAGTGTTGTATTAGATCTAATGGAAGAAGATGATAAAATACCTAAGGCGGATAGCATTGAAAAAGTATCATTTGAAAAATTAGAAAAAAATTTAGAAATAGAGAATTGGGATTATACTTCAAAATTTAAAACTTATATAGCTGTAGATATAAGCTCATATGCCGAACAATGGGGAAAAGAATTAGTTAAAAAGACAGTTAATATTCCAAAATGGATAAATACGAAAGCTGAAAAATTAAAAATTAATTTTTCAAAAACATTAGAGGAAGCATTATTAAAGAAAATATATGAGGAATAGACTATGTTATCTGATACCAGAATAAAGATGCAAATGCTTTTTTGCGTTTTTATTCTGGATTTTTTTGTTGAAGAAATATTTGCGCAGATTTGGCAGGTAGGCCTGCCTAAACTTGCCAAAAGCTTGTGTTTGTGCTATTATAAATATAGAAATGGTGCTTCCGATAGACGGTTGCCCTTAAAACTTTTAGTTATGAAAAATAACCATCAGTTTGCGAGGCTGGGCGGTTATTTTTTTGCGTTCTTGTTGATTTCCATACCTAATTCACTGCAAGCAATGCATAAGCTCAGCAAAGCAATAACTTCGAGTATATCCATCAGTAACACCTCCCTCTTGCGGGATTTTCAGTGAAACTGAATTTATCACGTCAGAGGGCAACCGCCTACCGTTATGGAAGCACCATAAAAATATTTCAACATATATAAAGGAAAGTGTACAACGAACAAGCTGTGAAGGTTTGGCGCTGTGCGCTTTTTATTTTGTCTGCAAGATATGCTATAATAAAGCTATATTTTGTTATGAGCGGAGTGATATAGATGATGGACAGCAAGCAGCGCCTGGCGGCGAAAAGCTTTGTGCAGAGCTGGACAGGCAAGGGATATGAAAAGGGCGAAAGCCAGCCGTTTTGGCTGCAGCTTCTCGGCGAGGTGCTGGGCGTGGAGCATCCGGCGCAGTTTATCAGCTTTGAAAACCAGATTATGCTTGACCATACAAGCTTTATCGACGGTACAATCGAAAGCACGCATGTGCTGATTGAGCAGAAGAGCTTGGGCAAAAATCTGAACCAGCCTATTAAGCAGTCGGACGGCAGCCTGCTGACGCCGTTTCAGCAGGCCAAGCGTTATGCGGCGGAGCTGCCTTATTCCAAGCGTCCACGCTGGATTGTGACCTGCAATTTTGCAGAGTTTTATATTTATGATATGGAAAAGCCCTTTGGCGAGCCGGAAGTGGTTTATCTGAAGGATTTGGAGAAGGATTATTACCGCCTGCAGTTTCTTGTTGACAGCGGCAGCGAGCATATCGAAAAGGAGATGCAGGTTTCTATTGCTGCCGGTGAGATTGTGGGCAGGCTGTATGATGCGCTGTTGGCACAATATAAGGATGCAGCGAGCGAGCATAGCCTCAAAAGCCTTAATATGCTGTGCGTGCGCCTTGTTTTTTGTTTTTACGCTGAAGATGCAGGGATTTTCGGGCGCAGGAGTATGTTCCATGATTATCTGGAGCAGTATTCTGCTAAGGATATGCGCCGTGCCTTGATAGAGCTTTTCAAGGTGTTGGATACTAAAGCTGAGGAGCGCGACCCATACCTGGAGGAGGATTTGGCTGCCTTTCCTTATGTCAACGGCGGTCTTTTTGAAAACGAAAATATTGAGATTCCGCAGTTTACGGAGGAGATTCGCCATCTTATCCTGACCAATGCCAGTGAGGATTTTGACTGGAGTGAAATCAGCCCGACGATTTTCGGCGCGGTGTTTGAAAGTACGTTGAACCCGGAAACGCGTCGCAGTGGCGGTATGCATTATACGAGTATCGAAAATATCCATAAGGTTATTGACCCGCTGTTTTTGGATGCATTGCAGGATGAGTTTGCCCAGATTAAGGAGCTGAAGCAGGCGGCAACGGTAGAAAAGCGCTTGCGTGCCTTCCAAAGCAAGCTGGCGGATTTGGTGTTTCTTGATCCGGCGTGCGGCAGCGGCAACTTCCTGACGGAAACATATATCAGCCTGCGCCGTTTGGAAAACAGGGTGCTGAAGGAGCTTTTGGGTGCGCAGATTGTGCTGGGTGCCTTGGAAAACCCGATTCAGGTTTCCATCAGCCAGTTTTATGGCATTGAAATCAACGATTTTGCGGTGACGGTTGCCAAGACGGCGCTGTGGATTGCCGAAAGCCAGATGATGAAGGAAACGGAAGACATCGTGAATATGAATCTGGATTTTTTGCCGCTCAAAACGAATGCTTATATAACGGAGGCCAATGCGCTGCGTATTGCTTGGGAAAGCGTGGTGCCGAAGGCAAGGCTGAATTATATTATGGGTAATCCGCCGTTTGTGGGATTATCGCTCAGGACAGAATCTCAACAAAATGATATGGATTTTGTGTTTAGTGAAAATAAAAGATCTGGTAGATTAGATTATGTTGCTTGTTGGTATAAAAAAGCAGCGACTTTTATAGATAATACACATATAAAATGTGCATTCGTTTCAACAAATTCTATTATACAGGGGGAGCAAGTACCTATATTATGGGAAGATTTATTTACTAGTGATTGTATATCAATTATTTTTGCATACAGAACTTTCGTATGGAGTAGTGAAGCTAAAAATAAAGCTGCTGTACATTGCGTTATTATAGGTTTTTCTCATAAAAATAATAAAAATATATGTACTCTATATGATGATGGAAAGGTATTTAAAGTTAATCATATAAATGGATATTTAGTTGCGGCTGATGACGTTTTTATAAAGCTACGTGGTAAAGCAAAAGCTGGTTATCCAAAACTTGTACAGGGAAATAAGCCATGGGATGGCGGAGGTCTGATTTTATCTAAGAATGAAAAGGACAATTTGATAAGAAAGTATCCTGAAACTGCTGATTTTATAAAAAAATATATCGGCTCCTTTGAGTTTATAAATAAAAAGGAACGGTATTGTTTGTGGCTATTTGGAGTTGACCCAGCTTTATATAGAAAAATACCAGAAATCATTGACAGATTAAAGCTCGTTGCTCAAACAAGGGAAAAGACTAAAACCTTATCAGTTAGGGCACAAGCACAAACACCGATGTTGTTTAGTCAAATACGGCAACCAACTAATGATTATATTTTAATTCCAGAAACTTCTTCAGCTAATAGAAAGTATATACCTATTGGGTTTATGAGTAGTAGTGTTATTGCTAGTAATTCTACATTGGTTGCTAGTGGGGCAACATTGTATCATTTTGGAGTATTGACATCTAATGTTCATATGTCTTGGATGCGTACAGTTGCAGGAAGACTAAAAAGTGATTATAGGTATTCGCCATCTGTCTACAACAACTTCCCCTGGCCTACGCCAACCCCTGCGCAAAAAGAGCGTATAGAAAAAACAGCGCAGGCGATTCTGGACGCGCGGGCATTGTACCCCGAAAGCAGCCTGGCTGATTTATACGATGAGCTGACCATGCCGGTGGAGCTGCGCAAGGCGCACCGCGCCAACGATAAGGCAGTCATGGAAGCTTATGGCTTCTGGGGCAGGCTTAACAGCGAAGCAGCCTGCGTAGCAGAGCTGATGAAGCTGTACAAGGCGTTGACCGAAAAATAAAAAAGCACGGCGAAAGCCGTGCAAAATTTGTGAAATAAGCTGTGTTTGCTTGTCAAAAGCGCTTATCTGTGTTATTATAAATATAGAAAAGGTGCCGCCGATAGACGGTTGCCCTCAAAAGAATTTAACTAAAAAATAGTCGCTGCTTTTGGTTGAGCTGGGCGGCTATTTTTTTGCGTTTTTATTGATTTCTATACCTAGTTTAATGCAGGCTACGCATAAGCTTATTAAAGCAATAACTTCGAGTATATCCATCAGTAACACCTCCCTCTTGTGGGATTTTCAGTGAAACTGAATTGATCACGTCAGAGGGCAACCGCCTACCGTTATGGAAGCACCATAAAAATATTTTACCACAAGAATGGAGAGCGTACAACGAACAAGCTGTGAAGGTTTAGTGTTGTACGCTTTTTGTTTTGCCAGCAGTGCTTCCTGAAAACCGTACAAAAGCGTACAAACCGTACAATCCCTTGCCACATGCGGCTTGGGGGCTGTACGGTTTGCTTATATGTGTACGGTATTAGGTTGACTTAGCTATAACTGTACTCCTGAATTCTGTGCATTTGCACACTTTTTAGGAGTAGGAAAAGCTATCAGCTGCTGCTGCAATCGTTACTATAGTTAAATATGAAAACAAGCAGCATTTTTATTTACGCAGCTTGTGCCTGCGGCGGCAGATAGCGCAGGTCGATATCTCGGCGGTGACGGTTGGATACGATATTATAGGAATCTAAAAGCTGTTGCTTTTTGGCGTTGATTCTGCGTCCCAGGCTATTGTTGGAAATTTTATTGTAATGCATAGCGTCCAGCAGTCCCTGCGCTGTGCCATGCCAATGGCCGTTGCATTGCTGCACAAAGGCGCTGATTGCTTCCAAAACCTCATCCGGTGGCTGCAGAAAGCGGCTTGTAGCAGCCCGTTCCAGCTTCCAGAGGCAGCGTGCCTGCGAAAAGCTCAGCGAAAGCAGCTGGTCTACAAGGTCGCGTCCGACAATCTCCAGGGAAGCCTTATGGTCACCGCGCTGACTTTTGCGCAGCACCATAGCACCGTCCGCCGCACCCAAAAGACCGTTGGAGCCGGAAATCATCTCAAAGGAATCTTCTGACTGCTGCTTGCGCGTATGATGCACCAGCAGAAGGCAAATGTTATGCTTATCAGCAAATTCCTTCAGCTTAGCTGCACTGCTGTAATCGCGGGCGTAATTACATTTTTCGTCCTGAGCGCTGCGTATTTTCTGCAGGGTGTCAATGATTATCAGGCGCACGTCCGAATACCTTTGCATAAAGGAGTTCAGCTGCTCCTCCAGACCATTATCAACATCCTGCGCACTGACTGCCATATGCAGGTTATCTGCGACCTCCATATCAAACATGCGCACAAGGCGCTGCTGCAGGCGGTAAAACTTATCCTCCAATGCCAGGTAAAGCACACCGCTTTGCTGTACGGGGTAGTTCCACAGCTGCTCACCGCGGGCAACGTGGTAGGCAAGCTGCGCCATCAGAAACGATTTGCCTATTTTTGGTGCACCTGCCAGAATATACAGCCCCGGATAGAGCAGATCCTGGATAATTGCCTGAGGCACGGGAAACTCCGTGTCATAAAGCTCCGGCATGGAAAGCGTCTGCAGCTCCGGTGCAGCAAGAGAAGGTTGCTTCGGTTGAAATACGTGGTTAATTGTCGTCATAGAAGGACTTCTTTTCAAAATATTCTGTTTACTAAAGCAAAAAGCGTTTAGTAGATACTCCTATTATAATAAACTAATTTAGTTAAGTCAAGAAAAGTAGCAGAAATGTTCTGAAAATAATACGCGAGCTTGCCAACAGATTTATCTGCTACTATACTAAAGATAACAGAATTTGTTTTAGTTGGAGGTGTTTGCTATGGCAGTAAACAGACGCATAAGCTATTTTCGTCAAAAGCATAATTTGACGCAGAAGCAGCTGGGACTGCTGCTGGGATTTTCGGAATCCACAGCGGAGGTGCGCGTCAACCAGTATGAGCACGGCAACAGGCGGCCGAAGGAGGCAATGCTGGAAAAGCTGGGCGAGATTTTTGGCGTGGATCCTGCAGTGTTCAGGATTCCTGATATTCATAACCGTGCCGGCCTGATGCAGACCTTTTTTGCGTTGGAGGATTATGCAGGCTGGAAGCTTACTAAAGTGGATGGTCGTTTTGCAGTGGTGATTGGCACAGCAACAGCAGGACCGCAGAAGACATTTGATGATTACGTGCTGCAGGAATGGCTGGATATGCAGACGGCGCTGGAGCAGGGCGAAATAACCCGTAAGGAATATGACGAATGGCGTTATCATTATAATGATGCCAGCTTAGAAAAGCATTTAATGGCTACGTATAAGCAGCTGGAAGAATTGCAGGAAGAGGAATAAAACCGTACACCGGCAGAAAACCGTACAGGCGCAAAGCCTTGCAGCATGTAGCTTTGTACGGTTTGTACAGTTTTGTACGGTTTTGGAGGAGTGCAGGAGCGGTACACTTTTTATTTTGTTGCCTAAGGCACATTTTCTTGAATTACAGTGCTGATTGCGTTACAATAAAAGCAAAGGGAGGCGGTTAAGATGGCTAAATTCTGTACTAATTGCGGGAGTGAGTTGAATCCTGGCGCTAAGTTTTGCGTGAACTGCGGCCAGAAGGTGGAGCAGGAGCAAAATCAGCAGGCGGGAGCTGCTGCTGTTGCCGGTGTTGCAGCCGGTGCTGCCAGCAGTGCTGATATAAGCTATAAAAAGAGTATTAATGACAGTCCTGAGCAAGAAGGTTTTGTTGCTGCCAATGCTCAAGCAAACGTAAATACTGACGCTAATGCTAATGCTAATGCTAATGCTAATACTAATGGTAATAGCAATCCTAAGGTTAATCCTGATGAATTTAAGCATACCAATGCTGGCGGTGAAGGTGACACCGATGCGTATAGCGCTCAGGCAGCACCCAAAGCAGGCAAGAAGTTTTTGAACCTTGGCGAAGGCCTGAACCTGCTGTTTAAGGACAGCAGTGCGGATAAGGAGGCAGTTTTCAAGGAGCTGTTCTTTACGTCTAAAGGTCGCTTGAACCGTAAGTCTTATATTTACAGAAGCTTATTCCTGTCATTAGTGTTTTGTGTTGTGCAGGGTGTTTTGACATTTGCGACTAATACCATAGATGCGCTTGAGCTTTTGTTTGCAGTTGTCGCTTTCGGATTCAGCTTATTTAGCTTCGTTTCTAATATTATGATGGATGTACGTCGCTTGCATGATTTGGATTTGAGCGGCTGGTGGATGCTGCTTATGCTTGTACCGCTTGTGAATATTTTCTTTGCTCTTTATATGTTGTTCTTTAAAGGAACGGATGGTCCTAACCAATATGGAGATGACCCCTTGCAGTCGTAGGCTTGCCTTGGCAGCTGAAAGCTGCTATATATAATATGTAAGTATTTCACTTAGCAAAGTAGTCGCTCGTTCTTGTGACGCAGCGGCTATTTTTGCGCTTTTTCGCAAGACGCGGCGCGTGAAACTATGTTATAATAAACTGTCAGTTAATTATTGATGGAGGCGTAAGCACAATGAATTATACAGAAAGCCTGGCATATTTGGACAGCCTGGGCAAATTTGGCATTAAGCTCGGTATGGAGCGTATTGAAGGACTTTTGCGGGAGCTGGGAAACCCGGAGCAGAAGATTAAAACAGTGCATGTAACCGGTACTAACGGCAAGGGCTCTGTTACCAGCATGATTACGAATATTCTGCTGGCAGCAAATCTGAAGGTGGGCAAGTTTACTTCCCCACATCTGGTGAAGTACAACGAACGCATCAACCTCAACGGCAAGGATATCAGCGACGAGGATTTTGCGACGGCGATTACTGCGGTAAAGGTTGCTGCCGACAGCGTTGTCAAAAAGGGCGTCTGCGAGCAGCTGACGCAGTTTGAGATTTTGACTGCTGCTGCATTTTTATATTTTTATCTGCAGAAGGTGGATTATGCTGTTATCGAGGTAGGCATGGGCGGCCTGTGGGATTCCACTAACGTGATTACGCCTGTTGTCAGCGTTATTACTAACGTTGCGCTGGACCATACCGACCGCTGTGGCAAAACGCTGGAGCGCATTGCTATGCAAAAGGCAGGTATTATCAAGGAGAAGGTGCCTCTGGTTACTGCGGCCGAGGGCAATGAAGCTCTTGGTCCTATTGTAAGCCTGGCTATGTTTAAGGAAGCGCCGGTTTATCTTTACGGCAAGGCTTTTCATGGCACGGAGGTAACAAGCTCGATGGAGGGACAGACCTTTACGCTGCATGCAGGTGATTTCTATCATTCTGATTATGAAATCAAGCTGCCGGGCGAGCATCAGATTAAGAATACCAGCGTAGCGATTGTTGCTGCCAAGCTTGTCAGCAAGCAGGATGACCGCATTAACGAGCTGGCGCTGCATGTGGGCGTGGCTAATACCGTTTGGCCGGGACGCTTGGAGCGCATCCATAAGAATCCGGATATTATTCTGGACGGTGCGCATAATCCTGACGGCGCCAAGGCTCTGCGTAATGCTTTGGATAAGTACTATCCCGGCAAGCAGGTGCAGTTTGTCTTTGGCATGATGGGTGATAAGGATATGAGCGGTGTTATCAAAACGCTGATTAAGCAGGATGATGTTGTTTATACCGTGCGTGCCGATGAGGGGGCGCGTGCTGCAGAGGCTGCGGATTTGGCAAAACTGGTTGGCAGCAATGCAGTTGCGGAGGCAGATTTGGCAACTGCGTATGATGCTGCTATCCGCAATGCAGGCGCTGACGGTGTTGTGTGCGTTTGCGGCAGCTTGTATCTGGTGGGCGAGTTTAAGAAGATGTTGCTGGCGGATAAGCGTGGGATGAACTGAAGGCGATATTGAGGTTTATTGACTTCGGTAACGAGTATCTGCGTCGCAATTAAATATCGTTCCAGTCAGAAGCAATTTTCCCGTGCCTTAGGGCACAACGCAAATTTAGTGTGGAACCAGGACGAAGCTTCGGTAAAATTTGACAGACGGTAAGAGAAAGTTACGTACCCTTGCTTCTATGGTTCCGGACACTCATTTGCTAAAATTGCTATTCCTTACACGATATATTAATTGCTCGTTAAGGCTGTTTGCTAACCTTCTTGCCTGCCCCTCGGGGAAGGTGCCGAGCGTAGCGAGGCGGAAGGGGGCGTATTTGCGTCGTAATTAAATATCGCACTGCGATATATTAATTGCTCGTTTAGAAAATAGAATTTTTTGTTAGGGTGCATCATGACAAAACTGGCAAATTATCTCGAAAATAAAATATGGTATATGCTGCTGTTTACTGTGGCGGTTATTCCTCTGGAGCAGGAATTTACCTCCTTTTGTGTGGCGATGACCTTTATCAGTGCTGTGATTGTAGGCCATGTTAAGGGACGCCCGCAACAGGAGAAGGTGCTGAAGCCGTGGCAGCAGGGAGCGTTTTATGCACTGCTGCTGATTACGGTTGTTTCAGTATATTTTTCCCTGGACAGATTTTTGTCCTTTTGGAATCTGGTATATGTTGTAGGCCAGTATGCGGCGCTGTTTTTTGTGCTGCTGCGTTACGGACGCAGCAGTGAGCAGGACAGGGCAATTCTGACTGCTTGCGCTATTGAGCCGCTGACAAAAAGTGAGGCCTGGAAAAATGCCGACGTAAAGCAAAGGCTGGTACTTGCGTGGCAGCGCTTCGGCATGCTGCCGCGTCCGCTGCAGCTCATGGGCGCCTTTTTAATCGTATCGCTGCTGGTGAGTGCCATCGGTATCGCGCAGAAGATTTTCGGCGTTACGGCTGAGGGCATCTGGGTGGACCCGGCGCAGTTCCCGGATTTGAAGGTGCGCGTTTTCTCTACGCTGGTCAATCCAAATATCCTGGCAGGCTATCTGGTGCTGGTTGTTGCTTACAGCACAGCCTTTTTCAACCAGACGAAGGCGTATAAAAAATGGCGTCTGGCCTTTCTGGCAACGGGACTTTTGGCAGCTGTCTGCCTTATTTATACGTATTCACGCGGCAACTGGGTGGCCTGCGCTGTGATGCTGCTGGCCTTCTGCGTGCTTTTCTGCCGCAAAGCCTTTATTCCTATATTGGGCGGCGGCGCTGCTGCGCTGGCACTTGGCGGGCAGGCGGTGCTGCAGCGTCTGGAATCTATCCGCGGCGGCTATGGCGGTGACACCTCTATTGCTTTGCGTATGGCCTATTTAAAGAGCACCAAGTGGATTATTGAAGAATTTCCTCTGGGTGTAGGCTGGTATGGTTATCGCTTTGTTTACCCCACGTACAATTTTTATCTGGCAGATAAGAACGTCATCATGTACCACTGCCACAATATCTTCCTGAATATCTGGGCAGAGCTGGGAGCACATGGCCTATTGGTGTTTTTTGTTATCTGGTTCGGCATTTTTCTGCCTGCAGGCTGGAGATTGGCCTATCATGGACGCAGCCTGTGGTTGAAGGCAATGGGACGCGGTTATGTGCTGGCAACAGTAGGTATTATTGTGGGTGGCTTAACAGACCACGTTTACTTTAATACCCAAATGGGATTACTGTTTTGGACCTTGGGTGGCTTGACACTGCTTTGCGCACGCCTGAATGAGCAGTGTGATTGAACTAATATATAACTACAAGGAATGTTTAATATTCTCAATAGAAATAAAGAAAAAATAGAATGCATATTAATGATAAGTAAGAAAATATGAAAAATTCTTTTAGAAAGCACTGGACAAATGCATTACTTAGTAGTATAATTACGCTTGTGAAACAGTTACTGGAAAATTCTTACTTGCAGATGATAAAAGGTATCGGTACTCCCTGTGATTGCTTACAAAATCGCAGGGAGTTATATTTTTCAGCGATTTTTTCAGAAAATAACAAAGAGTCAAACGAATTTGAGGCAGTGTAACTTATACTAAACCAGGTATAAGAAAAAGCTTGCTAGGGTATTGGAAAGGAGGAAGATTAAGTCCTTGTTTATTGATGAATTTGGTAAAGAATAATAAATACGGAAGGCGTGATGTAATGCATAAGTGTAATCCTCCGAGTATCCAAAAAACTATTGCTTTTTATAGAGATAATTGTGAAAGCTGGGCCCATGCTTTGGCATTAAATACTAAGTATCATGTTAGTGTAGAAGCATATGAGGAGCTGCCACCATGGAGCCTTGTTCATAACGCTAATGGCAGTGACCATTTCCTGAAAGATAACATTATCATGCTCAAGGTCTGTGATTTGGAAAAAAGGCTTGTCTATTATCCTGTCTTTCCTGAAAAAATGGGACTCAGGCTGCTGGAAGCATGGGAGATGCCGGTGCCACCGAAGCTGACAGCCTTTGAGCAGGATAATGAAGCGGACGAAAATGTTCATCCTGCCAATAGAAGCTTGCGTAATCTTATAGCCTTTGCCCGCTTGTTTATGCTGACGCAGAGCCGTTGGCACAAGCCGATGGCCTATAGCTTCAACAATATTATTTCGCAATTATATCTTGTACCGGATACCGGTGTTTCGCCGGAGACTATTCAGCTTATTAATAACGTCATTGGTGAATATATTAATGATGATTCGCAGGAGCATTATATCAAATGTGCTAATCTGCAGGATTTTCTTGCCTATCTGAAAAACAAGTATATGCTGGTGCCCTTCAAATCTGATGATTTCAGATGTTTGCGGCAATTGCTGCATAGCACTTATCCTAAGGAAAAGTTGTATTTTTAATATAGATTCTCAAGCGCAGAACCAAAACATCAAGTGGTTCTGCGCTTTTTTATAATGCAGCGGCAGATGCTGAAGGACGGTATAAACTTTGGGCTTTCTTACATATTAGTTACATATTTTCTTGCCTTGCTATGATATAATAATTATATTAATGTTTATTCTATGTGAGCGGCATAGAGGAGGAGCAATTATGGCAGATAAATTTTTAGTTATAGATGGCAGCAGCCTGATACATAGAGCGTTTTTTGCGCTGCCGCCGCTGACTACGCGTCAGGGCATCCATACGGGAGCAGTTTACGGCCTGTGCAATATGCTGCTGAAGCTTTTGGATGAGGTGAAGCCGCGTTATATGGCGGTTGCCTTTGATAAATCGCGCAAAACCTTCCGCAGCAAGCTGTATGCTGAGTACAAGGCGCAGCGTAAGCCTACTCCGAGCGAGCTGAGCGAGCAATTTCCTTTGGCAATGAAGGTTTTGGAATGCATGGGAATCAAAACGCTGGAGCTGGACGATTACGAGGCCGATGATATTATCGGCACCTTTGCTGTGCAGGCACCGCCGGAGGTTGAGGTTATTATTGTTACCGGTGACCGCGATGAGCTGCAGCTTATTGATAAGCGTACCAAGGTTTTTTATACTAAGCGCGGCATCAGCGATATTCAAGTTTTTGATGAGGCGGAATTTGCTGCCAATTACGAGGGACTGCAGCCGAAGCAGCTGATTGAGCTGAAGGGCCTGATGGGCGATACCTCTGATAATATTCCCGGTGTTCCGGGAGTAGGTCCTAAAACAGCGATGAAGCTGATTAAGGAATACGGCAATGTGGAAACGGTGCTGGAGAATATCGATAAGGTTTCCGGCAAATCGTTAAAGACGAAGCTGACGGACAATAAGGAATCTGCACTGCTGTCCAAGCAGCTGGCAACAATCTGCACGGAGGCGCCGGTTGATACTGCTGTACAGACCTATGAGCTGCAGCCGCTGAAGGAGGAAGCGCGCACACTGCTGCAGGATCTGGAATTCCGCAATATGTATGAGCGCTTTGCCGCAGTGCTTGGCGGTGCGCAGGAAAGCTTTGATCTTTTTGGCGAGGCGATTGAGCAGGAAGGTCTGCCGCAGGTGGCAGTCAACACGCCGCAGCTGGCAGAGGAGCTCTTTGGTGCATTGGCTAAAGCAAAGCAGCCTGTTGCCGTGCATGCTCAGGTAGCAGGACAGCTGCCGGAGCTGTATTTCAGCAGTGCCGAAATTTTGGTTAATGATAAAATTTATGTGCTGGACGCGCAGAGCGGCTGTTGGGATAAATTCGACAGCTGGCTGGCAGACGCAGGCAGCAAAAAGATAACGATAGACAGCAAGGAGCTTTATAAATGCTGCCTGTGCCGCAAGGTGAAGGTGCAGGGAATAGTTGATGATGTAGCTTTGGCAGGCTATGTTGCCGACCCCGGCCACAGCTTCTACAGCCTGGAGGATTTGAGCCGCCGCAATCTGCCGGGAGTGCTGGCAACGCCTTGCGAAAATCTGCAGCAGCTCGCATCTAAACTGCGCGGACTGTTGGCTGAACAGCAGCAGCTCAAGCTGTACGAAGAATTTGAGCTGCCGTTGGCACCGGTGCTGGCGCAGATGGAGTTTGCCGGTATTACGCCGGACAAGGAGCTTTTGCTGCAGCTGAACGAAGATATGGGTCATCGTATTGCTAAGCTGGAGGCGTTGGCGCAGGAACAGGCAGGCGAAGCATTTAACCTGAAATCTCCTAAGCAATTGGGCGTGATTTTGTTTGAACGCCTGCAGCTGCCGGTAATCAAGAAGACCAAAACAGGCTATTCTACCGATGCCAAGGTGCTGGAAGCACTGGAGGGCAAGCATCCGCTGATTGCTACTATTTTGGAGCACCGCAAGCTGGCGAAGCTGCAGTCTACCTATCTGGAAGGCCTGCAGCCGTTGATTAATCCCAAAACGGGACGCATTCATACGCACTTCCAGCAGACGGTGACGGTAACAGGACGCTTATCCAGCACTGATCCTAACCTGCAGAATATTCCTGCCCGTACGGAAGAAGGCAGACAGATTCGCCGCATCTTTGTTCCGGGAGCAGGCTATGACCTTTTGATGAGCTGCGATTATTCGCAGGTTGAGCTGCGTATTCTGGCCTGCATTGCGCAGGATGAGCTGCTTTTGGAGGCCTTCCGTCATGGTCAGGATATCCATGCGCGCACCGCTGCCGAGGTTTTCGGTGTGCCGCTTGAGGAGGTAACGCCCGAAATGCGCAGCCGTGCGAAGGCCGTTAACTTCGGTATTGTTTACGGTATCAGTGACTTTGGCCTGGCCAAGCAGCTGGATGTCGGCCGCAAGGAGGCAGCAGGCTATATTGACAGCTACTTTGAACGCTATACCGGTGTAAAAAAATATATGGAAGATATTGTAGCCAAGGCGCGTGAGCAGGGCTATGTCAGCACGCTGATGGGACGCAGACGCTATCTGCCGGAAATCCGCAGCAGTAATTTCAATCTGCGCAGCTTTGCGGAGCGTACCGCTATCAACACCCCGATTCAGGGAACTGCCGCAGATATTATGAAGAAGGCTATGATTGCCGTGCAGCGCGAGCTGGATAAGGCGCAGTGCAAGAGCAGAATCCTGCTGCAGGTACACGATGAGCTGGTGCTGGAAGTTACTGAGGATGAGAAGGAGCAGGCAGCGCAGCTGGTGCGCACAGCCATGGAAGGTGCTGCAAACTTGGATATTCCGCTGCTGGCCGATGTTAATTGCGGTCGCGACTGGGCGGAAACAAAATAACGGATACTTTACGGAAAGAGGGGAAGACCTGTGCCGGAAATGCCTGAGGTGGAGCAGGTGCGCAAAACACTTGCGCCTCATATAGAAGGAAAGAAAATTTTAGCAGTAGAAATATATTTGGAGCGATTGATAAAATATCCTCAGCCGGAGGATTTTATCAAAGGACTGGTGGGCAAAACTATCATAAGCGTAGGCAGACGTGGTAAATACCTGGTGCTGCAGACTGCACCGAAGCAGCAGCTGATAGTGCATTTGCGCATGACAGGCGCGCTGTTGGCGCAGCCGTCAGCCGCACCTGCACCGGCGTATGCCAAAATCAAATTTACGCTTTCTGATGACGTGACGATGTGGTTTACGGATATCCGTACCTTTGGTACGCTGTATCTGGTAACTGATAATGATACATATATTGAAGGCTACGAAACACTGGGACCGGAGCCGCTGAGCGATGGCTTTACTGCCGCATATCTGTTGCCGTTGGCGCAAAAAAGCAAGAAGGCTATCAAAAGCTTTATTCTGGACCAGCAGATTATTGCCGGTCTTGGCAATATCTATGCCGATGAATGCCTGGCTCTGTCTGGTATTCTGCCTATGCGTAAAGCCTGCAGCCTGAACCCTGCTGAGATAGTGCGCTTGTGTGAGGCAGTCAATGCGGTAATTGCGCAGGGCATCAAAAATCGCGGTACAACCTTCCGTGATTATAAGGATGGCGAAGGAAATAAGGGCGATAACCAGAACCATCTGCTGGTATACGGCCGAGGCGGCAAGCCCTGTAAAAAATGCGGTGTGCTGCTACAGACAACCAAGGTTGGCGGCAGAGGCACAGTTTATTGTGAGCATTGCCAAAGGTAGGAGTAGAGAATAATGATAACAATAGGTTTGACGGGAGGCATTGCTTCCGGTAAAAGTACAGTTTCCGCAGAGCTGCGCAGCCTGGGATTACCTGTTTTTGATGCGGATGCCGAAGCACGCCTGGCGGTAGCTGCAGGCAGCGAAGGACTGGCGCAGGTGATTGCCGTACTGGGCAAGGAATATCTGAGCGAGGAAGGTACACTGGACAGAGCCAAGGTTGCCGAGCGCATTTTCCACGATAAGGAAGCGCTGAAGGCAGTGGAGGCGATTATCCATAAAATAGTCTGGCAGGCGGCAGAAGACTTTCTGGCAGCCAGCAGCAAGCAGGGACACAAGGCAGCAGTGCTGGATGTGCCGCTTTTAATTGAATGTGGCTGGTACAAGAATGTTGACAGCGTGTGGCTGGTATCTGTCAGCCGTCAGCAGCAGGTGGAAAGAGCAATGCTGCGCAGCGGCATGACTGCGGACGAGGTGAATGCGCGTATTGAAGCGCAGATGTCCTTGGCGGAAAAGAAAAAGTATGCCGATGTAGTATTGGATAACAGCGGCAGCCAGGCGGAAACCATGCAGGCTGTACGCGTACAGCTGGAGCTGCTTTTAGGCAATGAGCGTGAAGGTTAATCGCAAGGCCCGCAGCAGACGGCGCAAGAAGTCCGGGCGTCTGCATAGCTGGCTGCTGCTGCTTGGCGTGCTGCTGGCAGTATGCTTCGGCTGCTGGAAGATTTGGAGCAGTGATGCTGTGCAGATGCGCTTCGTATATATGTGGGATTATCAGCAGGATATTGTGACCTACAGTAAGAAAAATAATGTAGATCCTTTTCTTGTTGCTGCCATTATCAAAAATGAAAGCAATTTCAAGCATGATGCTGTTTCTAAAGTCGGAGCAGTAGGCCTGATGCAGATTATGCCGGAAACAGGACGTTGGATTGCCGAGCAGATGGGCCTGGAGAATTATCAGGACAGTGATTTGTACCAGACGAGAAAAAATATCCGCATGGGCTGCTGGTACATAGGCGAGCTGGAGCACGAATTTCAGCATAACCTGGTACTGCTGATGGTGGCCTACAATGCGGGACGCGGGCAGACGCATGAATGGATGCAGGAAAACGGCTGGGACTATAATTTCAATGATATAAAATCTATTCCTTACCCTGATACCCGTGAATATGTAGCTAAGGTTATGCAGGATAGGGATAAATATTATCTGCTTTATAAGGATAAGATAAAATAATAGCAAAAGAAGATTTTATAAATTTTTTTTGCAAGGTTACTTGACGAACGCGTCAGAGTATGCTATTATATCTATGTTGCTTATGATAGCAACGAAGTGAATAAAGCATGCGGTAGTGGCGGAACGGCAGACGCGCTAGCCTCAGGAGCTAGTGGGGGAGACCCCGTGGAGGTTCAAATCCTCTCTACCGCACCATTTTTATTTATGAACTTTATCCCAAAGACGCGGTCGTGGTGGAACGGCAGACACGCCACTTTGAGGGGGTGGTGGGAGAAATCCCGTGTGGGTTCAAATCCCACCTTCAGCACCATTTTTCAGGATTGGAGGAACGGCCCATGAGAAATGCGGATTATTGGCGTGGGCGGTTTTCCATCTTGGAGGACAGCGCCCACAGAGAAGCCCAGCGAACCATTCAGGACATGGAAGAACTGTATTTGGATGCCCAGCGTTCGGTTCAGAAGGAAATTGAAAGCTGGTATGCCCGTTTTGCGGTGAACAACCAAATCAGCCTGACCGATGCCCGGAAATGGCTAACCGCTGGACAGCTTGAAGAATTTCATTGGAGCGTTGAACAGTATATCAAGATCGGTGAACAGGCCGGGTTGGATGCGGCATGGCTGAAGAAGCTGGAAAATGCGTCCGCCCGGTTCCACATTTCCCGCCTTGAAGCTGTTCAGACAGGTATTCAGCAACAGCTTGAATTGCTGTATGGCAATCAGGTTGATAGTCTGGATGCCCTGTTGAAGAAAGTTGTGGGCAATGGCTACACTCACACGGCCTTTGAGGTTCAGAAGGGCGTGGGCCTTGGTTGGGATATTACCGGGCTGGATCAAAAGAAACTTGAAACCTTGCTTTCAAAGCCTTGGACAACGGACGGACGAACCTTCCGGGATCGCTGTTGGTTGAACAAGAATGATCTGGTTGGTTCGGTCAGTAAGAGCCTGACACAAGGGCTTCTTCGGGGTGATTCCCCGGCCAAGATCACCACGGCCATTCAGAAGCAGTTTGGGGTTCATCGGTATAAGGCAGGGCGGTTGGTCAACACCGAAACCACCTATTTCAATGCCGTTGCCACCAAGGAATGTTACAAGGATTTGGATGTTGAAATGGTGGAAATCATTGAAACGTTGGATTCCCATACCTGTTCCATTTGTGGTGGGCTTGATGGTAAGGTGATCCCCATTTCCCAATATGACCCCGGCGTGACT
>OGPT01001907.1_pt1 | contig 18058 bp, 4 predicted proteins | sample 1552951 | NCBI WGS metagenome assembly OGPT01 (sample SAMEA2580224, study PRJEB22360) | human gut metagenome | biome: human gut; feature: human-associated habitat; material: faeces | place: Denmark | collected 2008/2010
AGTATTTTGCCCACAGGCCTTTTTCACCTTCAGACAGACGCAGGTCGCCCATGCGCTTCATCAGGTCATTGTTTTCGGCACGCCACAGCATTGCGGTGGAAGCCATTGCAGATTTCGCACCCTTCATCATAGCGGTTTCCTTGCTGCCGTACATAATGGGTACGTATACATCCGGAGTATGAATGCTGCCTGCAACCAGACTGCCTTCACCGTTCTCTTTGTTGAAGTCCAGGTCTGCCAGACGGATTGCTACGGAACCTGCAGTCAGGCCTTCAGCAATACCAACCTTGCCATCCAGATTGATTTCCGGTGTCGGATTATCCTCAGTAGCAACTGCTTCGTTATAAACCAGCTTTCTTCCCAAAGCGGAAAGTGTATTGACTACCTTATCCTGGTCGCTGGTATCAATACCGCTGCGGTCGGTATAGAGTGTAATGCCTGCATTTTTGCCATCAGTCTTAGTTGCCTTATCAACAACAATGTTGCCGAGTGCGTCAAAGCTTGCGTTGCCGTCCTCGCCGTTTTCATGTGCCAGATATGCGTTTACATAACCGGACAGATTCTGAATATTGATATCCTTGGCTTCATTTTGATAGATATTACCGGCATGAGCACTGTCAGCACCACCATAAAGGTTGCTTACATTGCTGATAATATTGTTAGCGCTGTAAGAACCATCGGACCAGTTATGCGTTACGACAGGCATATTATCCCAAACGGCACCGTTTTGCAGATACAGATTATTGGTGCCATTACCATAGATATGCCCTTTGATATAAGAATCATCCGTTGTAAGTCCCAGATTAATAATTCCTTGACTGCCATACCATTTTGTTGTTGAAGCAGCATTGCCAATAATCTGCACTTTATTATTGCCAGCACCTGTTACATTGCCTTCGGCATCTTCCAGCATGTTTACGTTTACGCTAGCATTTACCCCTACTGACCAGATTGCATCATAATTAGGTGAACTAATCTTACCGCCGCCAACACTTACCTTACTATAAGCACCTTTGGCATACAATGCAGTTGACTTATTGGCTTCTATATCAACAAGGCCATTTATTTTTACTGTATTTGAACCGTCCTTAGTAGAACCGCTCTGACTCATAGCATAAACTGCCTGCCAGTTCATTTCATATCCTGGAGTTGGAATACCGCCTCGAATCTTGACAGCGTGCTCTTCACTGTTGTCATTATTGATAATAACATGTGCACCGGTATCGCTAGTACCTGCAGTTGTTGCACGGATAGCGCTACCATAATAGTAATTATTTGAAGAATTAATATTAATAGCGCCAGGATTATCAATCACAATCGTACCTTCACGATAAGCACCGATAGCTGCAGCAGTCCACATCGGTTGGCTGCCGGTAGAGGCTGAAGCCGGGAAAGCGCTGAAGTTTACAGTCAGGTCATGTCCCTGCATATCGATAGTATAGCTCGGTCCGCCCTTAGTATTGGCAGGTGAAGATTGATATGGACGGTCACCGTAGTTGTTGATTGCTGCACAATATAGACCGCCCCATCCGAAGCTACGCGGATCCTTGTTCAGCTTAACATCAATAAGAGTATCATCATTAAAGGTATATTTTAAATCCTTGCCGACAGCGGTGCCGCTGATCTGGTCAGCATACCCGTTTTTCGCATCTGATGTTTCATTACCAAAAATAATACCTGTAAACGGTTTAAAGAGCTCATTCTCTTTTTTAGCCTGTCCGCTGGCTGCGTCAAAGGTAATATTGCTGTAGAATTTGCTTACAGAAGAACTCGTCAGGCCTTCTGCAAGTTCTACCCTGCCACTTAAGTTACGCTCGCCGTTCACATAAGCAGTATAGGTAAGCTTCTTGGCTAGATTATCCAGTACAGAGTTGATTGCAGCATCATCTGTAGTATCTATGCCATCGGTGGAAGTCTGCAGATACACTGTAGATGGTACTTCTGATACCTGATATTTCTCAGAGCCAACGCCTGTGCTGAGAACCTTAGTCGGCTCAGCGCTGTTAATAGTCAAATCGCCGCCAAGAATCTTGCTGGCATCAGCTGCATCATGCTGATAAACAAAGGTTGTATTGCCGGAGTATTTATCAATCGTCAGATTGCCTTCACCAACATTAATAAAGCTTCTCTTTGAGGACGATTCGGCACCCTTATGCTGTTTAAGATGTTGAGCAGCATTTGAAGTAATGTTCCAAAGAGTGTCGCTGCCCAAATCCAAAGCTACATCTTCACCTATAGCATTGCCTTCCCAGCCTGCTCCTGTAGTGAAATACAAATTAACATTACCCTCTGCATCACCTTGGTAGTTGTACTTGCCGGCGAGGCCAAAATTAATTTTACTGTCAGCATCTGCCTTCATATTGCCGGCAACATTGTTGCTTCCTTTTAAAACAGTAACGTTATCATAATCGACACTGTCAAGATGCTCAACAATGACACCTGCATTAATCGTACCGCCGTTTTCAGCCAATGCCAGATACTTGCTGCTGTCACCCATTGTTATTTTCAGCCCGGCAGTACCCTTTGTCTTATGTCCAATGTTGATAATGCCACCATCATGAGCATACAGCAAATTTCCTGCAGCAGTTTCCAAGCTGCTTTGGCCGGAGGTCAGGTCGATTACACCATTCTTGCCGGCTTCGAGAACGTTACCGTTCGCCTTCAGAGCTACACCGACACTGCCGTCAGCAGTAGATTCCAAAATGACTTTGCTGGTATAATCCGCATTATTACCTGCATAGGCAACATTGCTCTGCTCGTTGCCGTCAGCAGTGATAGTCATCTTGGCATCCTTCAGATGTACCAAGCCCTTCTGATCATTGTAGACGCCATAAACTCTGTCGGTATTCTTACCCTCTGCTTTGATGGTTATTTCACTGTTCCAAGTGCTAGAGCCTAAAACATTAGTAACATACAAATCTTTTTCAGCACCACGTACAGCAGACTTAATAGTTTCCTTAGAAAGATCAGGAGCAACAGTCAGGCCATAACGGCTATCGTTTCCGCCAACATACCAGGTGTTTGCAGGGATTGTTGCATAACCATGCGTAGTATCAACCTGCTTGATATCATATTCCTTATTGCTGCTGTCATTGCTTAAAACTGTTTTATAGGTACCGCCGGTCAGATTAGCTGTACTGCTCATGTCATCAGCAAATTTCACTTCAGATACGCGCACTACCTTGCCGTCATCGTCAAGAATGCGAATAGATACGTAATCAAAGCCGTAATAGTGGAGTAAGCCTTCAGCCGGCTTCAGCTTCTTCAAAACAGCAGCATTAACCTTTTCTACTGTTGCTAAAGAGCAATCAGGCAAATCGCTAGCCTTAACGTCAAGATTAGCAAAAATAGTAACACCCTTTACTTGCGTGCCACCCCATGAATTAGGTACTTCATACCGCATATCAGCAGCCATAGTAATATCGCCGCCAAGCACCTGTCCCGTTTTCTTATCATAGCCGAATGCATAAGTATCCGGATTCTGAAAGCTTTTACCAATCTGATCACCATTTACTGCATGGCTCCAGGTAATACCGCCGGCATATTCGCTGCTCGTCATATCATAGGTAGCAGCACTTGCAACACTCATCAGACTGCAGCCTAAAGCTACAGCAATACCTAAAGCTAATTTTTTACTTCGAATCCAAGATGATTTTGCCATAATAAACACCCCTTGCAAAAACACCGGACAAAGATAATAACACCAGGGCGTCCATCTCCTAACTGTCACTTCCTCTATCATAAAGCAGTCCACTCTCACATCAACCGCTTATCAGGAATCAAAATATTATTTTATAAATGCTTAACTAAACTTGAACATATCATCGACAATATTCTCTTGTTGCCTAACTTTTATTTTCAGCATGCCTCATATGTAAATCCATGCTTAACTAAATTATTTTTTCCAGATTGCTTCCATAATATTGCTGTACTGCGCTTCCAGGAACTTCAGCGCCTCACCGATAATTGCGTTCAGCAGCACCGGATTAAAGGTATTGTTTTCTGCGGTAATGCAGGCATTCAGCATGAAATCGCCCTTTTCGGAAACTGTAAATTTAAAGGGACGTACATTGTTGTTCATGTTGTTGATAGCTGCAGCCAGCTCCGGCAGCTTTGCTTCCGGAATTACCTGCGGTGCAATCTGAACCTGTAAAATAATATAAACACTGTCATCCATCAACACAGCCATCGGCAAAATCTGTCCTTTTACTTCCATACGGCTACGGAAAATTGTGGTATGACGCTCATCTTCAATTTTTTGTACGTCAAAGCAGTCTATTTTGTTATCGGTCAGGAATTGCTGCATTTTTTCAATTTTATCTGCACGCTTCTGCTCCATATCCAAAACTTTAGTCTCTTTAACTTTTTCTGTCATTTTAAAGTCTCCTTTAACATTTTTATTTAAGAGGGCGTCGGCGCTTTGGCCGCCGCCCTGCTTAGAACATTTTATGCTACTCGCATACCCCAAATCTTAGAAGCTCCAGCGCAAGCCTGCATCCAGGCGCCAGTCATTGCTGCCGGTATCGCCGCCGAATTTCTTCTCGAAGGTAGCATATACATAAGAATTATCATTTACCTTCATGCTGCCGCCCAGTTGCCATTCAAACCAGGTTCCGCCAAAATCAACTGCTGTGCTGCTTGTAGGCTCATTTTCAGCTGCGAAGGTTGTAGTAAAGTCACCGCTGAATTCGTGTGCCAATGCAAATTTCGTATAGAACATTGCCTTGTCAGTTGTTTTGCCCATGCCCAGACCAATACGTCCGATTGCACTGGTAAAGGCATCCTGGCTGACATACATATCCTTCTTCAGGCCTTTGGAGTCAAGGAAGTCGCTGGCTGCACTATAGTCAGCTCCTGCAATACGTCCGACGGTAAACTGTACGCTCGGATCAATGTAGAAGCCGTTCTGCATCTGCATTCTGCGGCCATATTCAGCGCTCAGGGACAAACCCCAGGTATCATAATTGCCTTCCAGCTTATGGCCCATGTCATTATAAACTGTATAATCATTATCAAGCTTACCGCCTTTAACGATTACATCAGCATAATGTCCCTTGTCGCTGTTCCAGCTGCCATATACTGACAGGCTGACAGCCTTGCCGTCACCATGACCGCCCATTTCGTAGGTGTTCTTGCCCTTGTTGTAGCTTACAGCCGCACCAAAGAGCTTGTTGTTATCCAGTTGCTTGTCATAGCCTAACTGATATGCATTAAAGCTTGTGCTGTACTTGGTATTCTTAGCATCAAAGCTGTTCTTACCACCGTAGTAACGTGCCCACAGACCGCTTTCCTCATTAGCCAGACGTACATCACCCATGCGCTGCAGCATATCGCTGTTTTCACTGCGCCACAGCAAAGCAGTGGAAGCCATGGCGGATTTAGCGCCACGCATCATAGCTGTTTCACTGCTGCCGTAAATAATTTCCGGATCAGTACGCTTAATGCTGCCATCCTTATAATTGCCCTGTCCATGCTCTCCGTAGTTAATATCGCCGTAAACCTTAACCTTCGTCAGGCCTTCGGCAATTTCCACATGACCGCTCAGATTATCAGGATTGCTGCCCGCATCTGCGTAATACAGTTTCTTGCTCAGCTCACGGAAGAGCTTTTCAATATTATCAGTTTCGGTATAGCTGAGATTATCGGAATTATCGGTTCTTAAGGTAATGCTGCTGCCTTCAGCTGCTTTATCGATATTCAGCGAACCGCCGCCGAACTTGATATTATTCAGGGTGTTGCTTGCTGTATCCTTATCAGCGGTATGCTTGTAGTTGACAACAACGTTTCCGCTGTAATCACCTACATCAATATTACCTGCGTTAGCATCAGTCTGATTAATAATACCGCCATTACCCTTCAGGCTGCGCAGCTTGCTGTTGCCGATATTGTTCCATTGTGCCTTACTGCTGTTCAGATTCAGGTTAACGTTATCTCCGTCAGCATTACCGGTCCAGACACCCATATCAGCATAAATATTGATTACTGCGTCACCGGCAGTACTTACATCACCTGTAAGCTTGCTATCTGCGGTACCCAATCCGATATCTACGCTGCTGCCGGCCGTTGCCAGAACGTTGCCGGTAATATCGGTAAGGATGCTTCCTGCCGCATTATTCTTGGCATTAATGCTGATTTTACCTTTATTGTCTGCAGTTACAGCACCTTTAACATTGCCGCCGGCCAGCTCAATGCTGCCTGCATCAGCCTTCACTGCATCGCCGCTGCCTACGGTGATATTTGTCAGGCCATCTGCTTTAATACTGCTGCCTGCGCCATTAGCAATAAACGCACTGTCTGCAGTTACAGCGCCTGTATTATGCAGGATGATTTTGCCGCCGTTTTCTGCCAGTAAAGCCTGACCTGTAGCCTTAATATCAAGCTTATCAAGATTCTTGAATTCAACGGTAATCGCATCTGCTTTCACAGCATCAGCACCGGAATTCAAGCTCATGCTCTTGTTATTAAGCTGCAGCTGCAAATCTCTGCCTGCGCCGACGGAAGTACCTGCGGTAGTAATAATGCTTCTATCCTTGCTGAAGTCGTAAACAGCATTATCTGTATGCAGTACGCCGGCCAGCTTATACTCTTTATCCTGTTTCCATTCGCCGGTAATCTGACTTGTAAAGTTATCTTTTGTCTGTTCTTCCGGATAGGTTACATTCGGAGTAACACTGCCATCCTTAAGGCTGCCCTGACCGGTCGTCTTATCATAGGCAATATCACCGGTTTGTTTAACAACAGAGCTTGCTGTCAGACCTTCTGCCAACTTAACATAACCGGTAAGATTCCGCTCGCCGGTAATATAACCAGTGTAATACAGCTTATTAGCCAAAGAATTCAAGGCATTGGCAATGCTGTCCTCATCACTGAAGTCTACACCGCTTCTGTCCGTCAGCATGGTAATCTTGCTGTTGGCTGCTGCCTTGTTAACAGTAAAGTTACCGCCGTGTACTTCAGCAGGATTGCTGCTGTTGTGCTTGTAAATGACTGTTGCGTCACCGCTGTAGCTGCCGATGGTTACGCTAGCTGCAGCGTTAGTCATATCAACTATGCCGTTAGTACCAGCAAAGCTCTTCAGGCTGCTGGCGCCGCTGTTGTTCCAAGTGCTGCCGTTAAGTGTCAGACTAAAGTCTGCACTAGTGCTTGCACCTGTCCAGATGCTGCCATTTGTCAATACTGCACTGCCTGCGGCATTAGCATTGCCATTCCACTTGCTGTTATTAGCAGTAAGGCTCAGACCTGCGCCGCTGTTGTCACCGCTCCAGCTGCTGTCTGTCAGATTTACTGTTGCGTTGCTGCCAGTGTTTGCGCCGTTCCAGCTTGCGCTATTGCTCAAAGTAATGTTAGCTTTTGCACCGCCGTTAGCTCCTGTCCAGGCTGCTTTATCTGCTTTCACGGTTACGCCGTCTGCAGTATTGCCTTTGCTCCAGCTTGCGCCGTTGGTCAAAGTTACATTTGCATTTGCACCGCTGTTCATACCGCTCCAGCTAGAAGCATCCAGCTTAATCGTGCTGCCTGCACCACTGCTGTCACCGGTCCAGGTTGTGCCGTTCGTCAGCGTTGCGTTCAGCTTGCCGGTGTTGGCTCCATTCCAGCTGCCCTTGCTCAGGCTCATGGTAGTGTTGCCGCTGTTGTCACCAGTCCAGCTTGCGCCTTCCTTGAAGTTCAGCTCTACGTTGCTGTCAGCATCTGTTGCTACATCTCCGTCCAGCTTGCTGAGGTTCTTTGCTGTAACCTTCGCACCCTTGCCATTAGCAGTAATGTCGCTGCCGATGATGGTATCAGCAGAATCAATCGTTACTGCTGCATTTGCGCCATTTGCGCTCACAGCACCGTTGACCTTCGCAGCCTTCGTTGCCTTAATATTTACGACATTATTTGTGCTTACGTCACCGTTCAGCGTTGCATTAACTGCAGTAATCTCTACCTTGCTGTTATTGGCATTGATTGCTTTCGAACCACTTACTGTCAGGCTGCCTGCGTTCTGAACTGTCAGTGTAGCGCCGGTTGTTGCGATACCATCACCGCTGCTGGCAGTAATAGTCATATCGTTGTTGTTCAGCTTCAAGGTTGTATCCTTAGCTGTAGTAATTGCACTGCTGTCGGTAGTAATCGTTGTTGCGTCTTTCGTAAAGTTATAGATATTATTATCGACGGTGTTGGAGAGCACGCCGGCCTTACGGTATTCCTTATCTGTCAGATGCTCGCCTGTAATGCTCGTTACAAAGGCTGTTCTGTCCTGTTCGCTCGGATATACAGGACCAGGCGTTACAGTCTTGTGGTCCGCACTGCCCTGACCGGTTGTCTTGTCGTAGACAATGCCTGCGGTCTGTTTAGCAACAGAGGTTGCTGTCAGGCCTTCGGCTATCTTCACGGTGCCGTTCAGGTTATTTTCTGCACCACCAATTGCACCAGTGTAGAACAGCTTGCCTGCCAGTGCATCCAGTGCTTCGTTAATCTTATCCTCATCCGTCGTATCTACGCCGGTGTTATCCGTCAGCATGGTAATCTTGCTGTTGGCTGCTGCCTTAGTAACAGTAAAGTTACCGCCGTGTACTTCAGCAGGATTGCTGCTGTTGTGCTTGTAAATGACTGTTGCGTCACCGCTGTAGCTGCCGATGGTTACGCTTGCTGCAGCGTTAGTCATATCAACTATGCCGTTAGTAGCATTGAAGCTCTTCAGGCTGCTTGCACCGCTGTTGTTCCAGGTGCTGCCGTTCAGCGTCAGGCCAAAGTCTGCACTAGTGCTTGCACCGTTCCAGATACTGCCGTTTGTCAAAGTTGCACTGCCTGCAGCATTCGTGCTGCCGTTCCACTTGCTGTTGTCGGCAGTAAGGCTCAGACCTGCGCCGCTGTTGTCTCCGCTCCAGCTGCTGTCTGTCAGGCTAATAGTCGCATTGTTGCCGGTATTTGTGCCAGTCCAAGTTGAGCTATTGACAAGGCTAGCTGTAATATTACCATTGTTATTGCCTCGCCACTCGCCATTGCCCATAACTAATTGGGTATTACCATTATTATCGCCTTTCCACTTATTTTTCAGCAAACCACTATTTGTAAAATCTAATATTACTTCACCAGTAGCATCTGTCGAAACATTACTATCTAAATCTACATTATATATATTTCCTTGATTGCTAACTAGTTTAATTTTAGCATTCTTATCTGCGATTAAATCTCCCATCACAGTCATGCCGTCTCTACTGCGTAATTCAATGTTGCCTTCATTAGTTGCATGTAAACTGCCAGAAATATTTACACCAGATTTTACAAGAAGCTTTCCTCCATCAGCTAATACTGCTACCTCCGCTTTATTACTAAAATATTCTTTATCTCCATATTGCACAACCCTACCAGCCGCTATACTTAAGCTTTTTGTTATTTCCACCGATGAATCTTTACCATTTATAGTTATAACAGGCTCAACATCATCAACTTTTCCATATGCTGCTAAATTACCTTCTATTTTCAAAGAACCATTATTTACTATGACTCCCGGTTGATATTCGTTACGTGTCTTGTAGTCATATGTAAGTATCTCATCTCTACCGGTATAAACGGTACCAGCAAATATATTTAATTTAGCATTATTAACAATAATATTAGGAGCTTTCTGCGCATTTAGATACAAATCATAAGATCTTCCCATAGTTATTGTTGTATCTTGGTTTACAGAAATCGCATTACCATTTTCAGGTACAATAGTTGTTTTTTCATTTAAAGAACTATTTGATGGATCCAGTGGAAACTCATATATGTTATTATCAGCCTTAAGCACACCATGTTGCCTGTACTCTTTATCCATTTTATAATTACCGGTCAGAGTTGTATTGAACACAAATTTATCCTGCATTTTAGGATAAGTGAAGCCTGGTGCTACACTGTTCACGTCCAACATGCCCTGTCCATTTGTGCTATTGTAGATGATACTGCCAGCTTGCTTACTAATTTCAGGTGCAGTCAGGCTTTCCACAATCTTCACCGAACCAGATAAATTTTGTTTTCCGTCTATTGCTTCTTGATAATATAACTTATTAGCTAAAGCATTGAGCGTATCATTTACACTATCCTCGTCGTTAAGCTTAATCCCACTACTATCCGTCAACAAAGTGATAGTACTCCCGTCCATAGCTTTATTGATGGTAAAGCTTCCTCCTTGTAATTGTGAAGGATTAGTATAATCGTGCTTATACAGCAAAGTAAAGTTGCCATTATAATTACCAATAGTAGCATTCGCTGCACAATTAGTCATATCAATGGTTGGATTAGTCCCACCAGCTCGTCCAAGATTACTGCTAAGATTTTCTACCACTGAATCAGCAGTTATAACCCAAGTACTGCCGCTAGCCATTTTTAAATCAAAGCCTGCGCCACTATTATAACCCTCCCATACACTGCCAGAGTTAATTGCAACCTTGGTGTCCTTTCCGAAACTATTCCCATTCCATTTTGCATTCAACAGATCAATGGTACTACTATCCCCACTATTATTACCGCTCCATTTGGCTTCCTGTATCGTAATAATATTATTTTTTCCATTAACATTACCAGACCATTGAGCAGAATTCTGCACATTAATAGTATTACTATCGCTAACTATGTGTCCATTATAGCTTGCACTATCTACTGTTAACTTAGTGTTATTAATTTTTACGTCTTTATTCCAAGAACCATTGTTACGAACGGTTATAATAGCATCCTTGCCAATATTCTCTCCGTTCCACGTTGAATCATCTATTACAATATTTGCGTTATTACCACTATTATCTCCGCTCCAATTAGATTTATTCTTAAGCTCAATAACAGCCGCACCGCCTTCATTATTCCCTTCCCAACTTGATGTATTCAGCGTTACGTTTAATCCCTCACCCTTATTGTCACCAGTCCAAGTGGAATCTGATGCTTTAACCACCATATTGCTGCCACTGTTATCACCAGTCCAGCTCGCTTTATCCTTCAGTGTCAGATTAACTTTATCGCCGCTGCTATTGCCATGCCAACTATCATTTTCCACAAGGAAGTTTTTATTATTTTCAACATTATCTCCTTTGGGAACTTCTAATTGCGTTGTAATTTTTTCACCTAAGCGTCCTTGTCCACTAGTACTGCTATATTCAATATTTCCAATATATTGAGCTGCAGAAGCCGCTGTCAGACCTTCGGCAATCTGTACCTGTCCATCCAGATTTCTGCTGCCGCTGACATAATCTGTATAATAAAGCTTGTTGGCCAAAGCGTCGAGAACCTTATTGACAGTTGCTTCAGAAGAAGTATTTACACCGCTGCTATCAGTACGCAAAACTACAGCGGAGCCATTTTCAGCAGTCTTCACCGTAAAATTGCCACCCAGAATATTTTCCGGATTATTGTTATCATGCTCATAGATAACCATAGTATTACCGCTGTATTTATCTATGGTTATATCCTTGCTGCCACTCTTTTGGAAGATAACGCCTGCAGCATCTTTACTTCCGCCGGTCAGTTTGCTGATGTGGCTGGCGCCATTGCTGCCGACATCTTCATTATCCTGTGCATAGCGGGTATTATTGGCCTGGTTTATCCAGCTTGCACCATTTTGCAGCCACATATTGACAGTACCGCCATTATCCACAATGCCCCTCAGATAGGAATCACCTGTAGTCAACGCTACATTAACCGTACCGGTTGGCAGAGCAAAAATATCACCGCCAAGCTTAACGCTGTTATTGCCGGCCGCTGTGCCATCCTTACCGGTATTGACGTTAATCGTTCCCTGATATGCTCCCAAGGTGTAGTAACCATAATTCATACCCTTAGGAACATTAATCTCGCCACCGCCAACAGATACCGTACTGTTCTTAGCATTCGTTGTGATACCATTGCCATACACATCCATATCAGCAGTACCGCTGACATCTACACGGCTGTTTTCAACCTGTGCAAGAATACCGGCGTTGTTAAAGCGCGACAACACATTATCTGCATTTATAGGAATACCCCAGGTTTCGCTGTCAGTGCCCTTTACAGTCAGATTGCCGTTAATTGTAATTGTGTTGGCAACATCAGAAGCATAGCTTGCTTCGCCCCAACGGTCTGTCTTCTGTATAGCAACGCCATTACCGCCGTAGCCGCCGCTCATTGAAATATTAACGTCACCATTAACAGTAATCTTGCTGGCAGCTGACTTGCCTGCATCATTCATAATTGCGTTATTCAAAGAATTGCCATCTACAGCACCAATGGTAATAATATTCAGCTTGTCTGCATTAATAGTAACGTTCTTGCCATTGCCGGCATAAACACCGACAGGGGTAGCAATGCTGTTCTGTACCTGCAGCTGCAAAGTATTGCTGCCGGCATTGACAGTAATATCATTACCGTCATGCGCATAAACAGCGGCCAGAATATTATTGCTTAAATCAGCCTGTTTTTTCCAGGCTAATTCATTCAATGAAATAGTTTTATCACCTTCAAATGTATAATTGCTATTGTCTGGAGTGATATTTGAATATATAGTATCGTTTGTAGTTCCTGTAATTCTATTTTGATAATCTGCCTTTTTCACATTAGCATTAATATTTATAATTGTACTAGTTGTTGCCGAAGGTGTTGTAAGCCCTTCTTCCCGCGACTTAGTTAATAAAGCCAGGCCACCAACAACATCATCACCAGCTAATTGCGTTACAGAGTTAAAAGTATGATAATCACTGTTACCGGCTAAATTATAAGCTGACCATGTATAGCTGGGATTGTTGTCACCATCAAGATAAACCACAATATTATCGCCAAATTCGCCCCACAAACGCTTGGTATAATACTCTGCAAAAATTTTGTTAAACCAACCTGTTTTTACACCAGTATTACCACCGCCATCAGTTTTATCCTGAACAACAATCTCCCAATCCTTAGGTGTTGTTGAATTCAAATTTGCCACTGTGGTTTTATAAATATTGAAGGTACTGCCACCCCGTCCTGATCCATCGAGATTGTAAGCAAGTATATACGCTGTACCATTTGGCCAAACACAAATATCTCTAAAATCCAATTTAAATTTTTTAATATTTTCAGGTACAATAGAAGCATTTACTTCATTCTTATCATTTAGTTTACCGCCATTCAATACGCCAATGGTAACGTTTGAACCGTTGTTTCCATATCCGTAATTCTGCATACCTCCAATGGCAGTGTTGATTAGTAAATTATTGTAGCTATTTAATTTTACCGTATCTGTATTGCGCCCTGTTCTAGTAAAAGAAACAAATTTCAAGCTACCGTCAGCTTGAATATCATATTGCAACAAATAGCCAGATGAATAGCTGGCATTTCCGCCTGTCGCATTAACACTAACTACAGCAAATAACTGATTACCTTTTACTAATAAAGATTCGCCATGAGTCCATGCACCTTCGCTAACATCTAAGTCTCCTTCACAATACTTATTAATATCCTCTAATAAATATCTTGTTTTACTTACATCCTCAACTAATGCATTGTTTGTTACCTTAGCAACCGCAATAGTTCCTAAGTCATAATCACCTGTATAAACATACCCATTATGACCAGCTGCCGCATGGGGATTAGCCCCTTTTGAGATTGTTCCGGATATATAACCATCCTTCGGCCAATCCGTGTCAGCATCAACCAATATCATAGGGAGTAAATCTATTGTACTATAAGTATATTGCCGTAAAATAAACTTGTTTTTACCATCCATAACAAAACTATATGCAGCCGGATCTCTATTCAGCGACGTCATCACAGCCCTATTCGGTTCAGCGTCAATCCTATCCGTAACACGTGAACCTGTAATAACAGCCATATTGCTGACACCATAATTAGAAGGTACTGTAACCAAAAGGTTAGCCGCCATAGCACTACCTGCAAATACACAACCACCCAAAACAGATGCTAAAATTGCAGCTTTCTTTACATTGCTCATTTTACGCATATTTATTCATCTCCTTAGAACTGGTACCTTGCAGTTACGTAATAAGTTCTTCCTTGTGTCGGGAACTCTGGATTTATGTAACCATCTGGTATATTAGTTATATTGCTCAATATTTTTGCCCTGGGTCCATGATTAAAAATATCGTTACAGCCAACGGTTAACTGCCAATTCTTCTGTGGCATCCATTTCAAGCCACTGTTCATAACAAATAATTCTGCTACTGGCATTCCTGATAAGTATGGCGAAATATCTCCACTACTAGCTTTACCTCTGCTTGTAAAGTATTCATCAGTATAATGTCCTTCAGCAAACATAGAAAACTTATCCGAAGGCCTATAGGTTATACGAAGATTTCCTTCCCACTCAGGTTGGTATGTTGACCATACACTGCTATAGCCATTATTGTTACCATTAGCAGTATATTGGCTATAAGATTTACTGTTAACATATGTTACCTGCAAATCTAAATCAAACTTATCCCATTTAAAGCTACTTTGTAATTCCAAACCAGTAGCTTTACCTTTGTTATCGTTATAATAACACCAATAATCCTTACCAGCGCGCTCTAGCTGCAACATATTGGTAGAATCACGCCAAAAATATGTTATAGTAGTAGAATTATCAGCTCCTAAAAGCTTATTATGCATAATGGCACTAACATCAAACTGCTTACCTTCCTCAGGAACAGGGAATATCGCCCCTTTTCCGTTATGGTCTGCAGGAGTAGGCAATATGCCAGCTCCATCACCGGCAATTTCTGCCATATTAAGTAACCGGTAATATGTGCCTCCTGTCATACGTACAGTTAAATTATCATTAAATTCTTTTTTTAACGCCAATTGCCAGGTAGTTTTGCTGTTTGTTTGTGAATCTTTAGGATGTATCCATCCAAAATAACCATCTCCAAAACGTTTACCATCACTATAGCCAATAATTTGGGATTGGTTATATCGTAAACTTGGAGTCAATATCCAACTGCCAGCCTTATCCAAAGTAATAGAATCTTGAATTTGGATGTTAAAGAGTTTCTGATCATATTTATTACGTATTTGCGATGCCAGGGAATTCTGATTTTCTTTGCTTAAAACCTTATCCATATTTGACCCTTTGATTTTCATTCTCTCATTAGAATAATTGATAAGGAAATCAAGCATATTATTATCATTCACCTTATAGCCGCCATCAATCTGTGCTGTATACTTATTGGACTTATATCTACTCCATGCACGTAGCGGTGTATTTGCTAATTCCCAATCCTGCCCAGGATTAAAGTTTTCTATCAATATATGTTCTGCATTATATTTTTTATCTTGATATGCATAATCAATCATCCAACCCCATTCCAGCTTGCCTCTTTCTTGGCGGTTCTGCAACATAAGTCCCATGTTCTCCTGTTTTTGCTTGCGGCTATCATAATAAAACTTATCATATAAGTCTACTCCGTTGCTGGCAAATGCACCCTTTACATCTCCCCCCCATACGCTATCCGGCAAATGCCTTTCCAATTTATTGTACGTTCCCTTAATCATCCAATCAGCATTTTGCCATTTAACTATTGTACTAGATTTTTCATAATCGTTATATTTTCTATACCTGATTGCATTTTGCGCTTCTTTTAATTTCTGCTTCCATTCCTTAACTTTTTGTGCATAAGCTTCTATACTAGGGCTATTCTCCGGATTAACTTTATTCGTCCATTCATTTATATTGCCTTGAACAATGCTATCACCATAATTTTTGATTATTTCATCTTTTATTTCTGGAGTTATAATTCCCGGGCCAAAGCTATTTCCATTCCAGTCATTTTCCACACCAGTAAACCAGTCATTATTATCATATCCTGCATTAAAATATTTTTGCTGAATACCTTGATCAATTAGCTGTTGTTCTATTTTGTAAAAATTCGTCTTGCCAATATCTTGTTTTGCAAAATTATAACGATTTTCATAAATAGAATTACTTAAGCTATTTTCTCCTTCATTTTTAACATACGATTCCCATGCATCATTATTTTCTTTAAAAAATTTTACTTGCTCATCGGAAAGCTTTATTAAAGTACCATTGAGCATATCTATATTATTATTATTGAACTCTACTATCTCTTTTTCATTTTCAGCAATATAAGTTTTTATACTAGGTATATACCTTTCCGCAGCATAGTTCTTATATTTAAAATCACCGTCACTTGATTCGTAGTTAGTGCCAACCATTAATGAACCATCTCCAAGAGGAGCAGTTATTTCCATAGAGCCTCTTTTGCCACCATAAGAGCTTTTACCAACCTCTAAGGACACATTGGTTGTTTCCGGTTTTTTGGTGACAATGTTGATAACACCGCCCATAAAAGTACCGCCGAATCGGCTGGGAATATAACCGCGGTAAACCTCAATACGTTCTACATTTTTTACAGGAATTGTCGAAAGGTCAACCGCAGTGTCACCGCCAAGGTTAGCTAATACACCGTCAATAAAAATGCCGACCTGCGCAGCAGTAGAGCCACGCATCGTCACCGTTGTATACTGTCCCTTGCCGTTTACCTCACGCACATGCACGCCGGGTACGGTTAAAAGCAAATCAGGCAAGGATTTCTGCTCACCTTTGAATTCATCAGGACGTACAATGTTTACCGTACCGGGAGAAAGCTTGCTTTCCCAATCGGGACGTTTTGCTTCTACCGTCATCGCCTCAAGGCTGAAGTCCATCAATGAGTCATCAGCATCATTGCTTGCTGTCTGCGCAGTATCAGTCGGGGCTGCGTATGCAGCAGGCAGAAATTCTGTAAGAGAGCATCCCAGAGATACAGCAATTGCCGCAGCTAAAATATTTTGGCCATTAATATTTTTCACTAAAATCTCCTCCTTAACCCGGAAATTTATCATAAACTAAAAAAAGACTTAATTTTAAAATGGGCATAATAATCCCATTATAAAATCAAGTCATCAGATTAATTTTATATGTCTTCAGCTGCAATCCGACTTTACGGTCTCCTGTGCAGGTAAGCTAGAGCTATTTGGCGTGCTGAAGTACATGATGTATATTTTTTTATATTAAACCATGTGTTTAAAGATCTGTTTTTTAACAGTTAGCACGGGCATCATTAATTTTACCTTGATGCGCTCTGGCTCCATCGCGCAGGCGCAGCCTTAAAAGCTCACCTATAAGCGTCAGCAAATATTCACGCGGTATTGTTACATATGTTTCGTCGCATTTTGAAAACTGATTAAATCTTGCCTTTAAATCCTCATACTTCATAATGAATCCTCGTCCCCCTTTTAGGCACACAAAAACAATTGCTCTTATCCGCCTGTAAATCGCAGGTTCAATGGATATCTTAAACAAACAGCGCTTTGACTCAAGATCTTCATGTCTCCATCCCTGTGCGAAAGGTATAAGCTGTGGCAATCAGTTTATATGATGAAGGCACTCCCTAATACAATTGCGGTACAGTGCCGGATTCTCACCATGCTTCCCTATTTGTTTAATATGTTTTTAACTTTTTATTATACACGGAACAATAAATGATATCAGTTTGTAATCTATTTGCTTTTCATTTATCTCTATTTGCTTATTGATTGTTTGTATCATTTGCCGATTTAATTATAACATGTGAAATGTTCTTTAGTCAAGAAAGCTCTTTGGATACTTTTTTTATTTTATTTACAAAACTCTCAGTAAAACAACACCATGAGCTTTTTCTGTTAACTGCATATTCTTGAACATCATCACTTATTTTCTAATTTACAACTAAGCAAACTTCTGCAGCAAATCATCTTTTCCTAAAATATCAAAAATGTCAAATAGCAGATAAACCGTAACGGAAAACCTGCTATCCGACATTTTTTGAGAGGAGTTGATGAGTTTTTTGAAAAGGAGTATTTAAAGCCTGATTCTACAAGCTTTATACAAAACTAAAAGTCAGTGACTTTAAAGCTCATCCTTTATTTTTATGCGCAAAAGCCTGGCTTCCACCATAATTCCTGCTTTTTCCAAACAGCTTTAACCAAAATGCAGGCCCAATAAAACGTTACTTTATTCCCTAAGCTACATGCTATGTTTTCCCTTGCCATCTGTACACTTTTCGGCAAATCTTATTCTTCATCTTCTGCCAGCATACGATAGCCTACACCAAGCTCA
>OGPT01001911.1_pt1 | contig 18023 bp, 18 predicted proteins | sample 1552951 | NCBI WGS metagenome assembly OGPT01 (sample SAMEA2580224, study PRJEB22360) | human gut metagenome | biome: human gut; feature: human-associated habitat; material: faeces | place: Denmark | collected 2008/2010
TACAGTCAATAAGGGTTATAGGTTACCTTTATCAACCTAAATACATTATATAAGGAATGAAAGGTATGCGATGTTATATCGCAAATATAAAAATGCTACTTGGAAAGCTGGTTCGTTTTCGCCTTTGTTAGAAAATAGTAATACTACGGCATTTATAATTGAATGGGATAAAGAAGTGAAACCACAAGAATATAAGGAAAAAGTTGTAAGAAAAGAAGCACCGGCAGATGGCGGCTATTATGAACCATCGTGGGGCAATAGCTCGTATGAAGAACCGGATTATGAGGAAGAGATTTCCGGTTAATTTGCTAGGTAGAGGAGTGGAGTGTACATGCAAGATTATTATGATTTGCTTGGATTAAATGAAAACTGTACAAAAGATGAAGCAAAAAATGCCTTTATGTCTAAGAAAAAAGAAGTGCAGGGAAAAATGCTGTCTCGGGATTCTGAAGAACGAGCTGCAGCTGTAAAAGAACTGGGAGAATTGACAAGTGCTTATAAAGCTATTGTTGAGAACATTACTGATGCTAATAAAACGAGTAATTCTGTAAAAACTGAGAGTGGTGGTATTATAATTTCTGATCCTATACAGCCACCACCTAAGCCTGTAACACCTATTAAAGTTAATCCTAGTGGGACTGTGATAAACAAAAATATGATGATAATTTTTGGTATGATTTTAGGGGTACTGGTATTAGGAATTGCTGTATATTTTGTGTTTATACAACCCGGTAACATAAAGAATATTACAACACTGCCTACAGTTGTTACGCCTGTTCAGCAAAAGTCGATTATACCTAAAATTGAAGAAGCTAAAGATAAACATAATGGTAGTATTGCGAGTATAGCTGCTCTGATTAATGATACTGTAAACAAAAAAGGTAATTTAAAAGGTGAAACAGTGCTTCTTAACAGTGCGGTGCATGTTGAGCAAGAAGTATTAGATACTTTAACAGAGCTACGTAATAGCAGTGAAGCAAATACGCGTAAGGGAAGAATGCTTATCAAAATTCTTCAAGCAGAACAAAAAAGAATAAGCGGTTTGGTAGATGGTCTTAGAGCAGGTGTTAATGGATTGGATTATCAAGCCGCATTTAAAATTGGTAGCGAAGGTTATTATGAATATGAAAGATTAAACAGCGAGTATATGCACTTTGAAACAGGTGATTTTAAACCTCAAATGGCCTATGTTAAGGGCGATGATGTTTTTTTGAGAAGTGCGCCGTCCACCAATAGTTCTGTGATAAAAACATTGAAGAGTAATAGCGGACTAGATGCTATTGCTGTACAGACATGCGATGATGAGCGAGCTGGTATGATTAATACTGATAATGTGGTTGTGGGCTTCAATGGTCAGAATATAAGACTTGCAAAAGGACAGCCTGTGACAATAACTGGTGAAAATGGCGGTATTTATCAGTGTCAGCTGAATTTAGAAAATGGCAGCGGAACAATATATGTTGATAAAGTTAATGTAAAAAAGCTTTATGGCGAAACTTGGTATAAGGTACGTTTGTCAGGTGGTACGGAAGGTTGGGTGTATAAGGATTTTATTCAACTGAAAAGAGATATGTAATATTGCTGGAGGCTTAGTAGATGGGTAAATATTTAACATTATCTTTGTTACTTTTGCTTTGCTGGACTAATTTAGGTTGTTTGGGAGCAGAAGAAAATATCGAAAAAGAAGTTGCTCCAAAGATTGCCGTTCAAGAGCAAGTAACGCGGGAATTACCTAAGTTGAAAGTTGTACATAAACCAATAAAATGGACGGATCAAAGAGAACAACTTATAAAAGAGTATGCGCAAATGCATTATGGAAAGGATATAACTAGTATTGTTCCACAAGTTATAATTACGCACTGGACGGTATCTAATGATGCTGAATCTGTTTATCAGTATTTTTATAGTGAGACAATGCCCGATGATGGCGGTGGACGTTTAAATGTTGCGTCGCATTATTTGGTTGATAGAGATGGCGCTATTTATCAGTTGACGCCGGAGACAGCGTTAAATAGGCATGCAATAGGTTATAATTGGTGTGCAATTGGTATTGAAAATGTTGGCGGCGTTGATGGAAAAGAAGATTTGACAGAGGCACAGGTAAAGGCTAACATTGCTATTATCCGCTATTTACAGGCAAAGTATTCTACGATTAAGTATGTGTGGGGACATTATCAACAACATGAAGCAGAAAGTAGCGGATTGTTTATAGAGAAGGTACCAGATTATTATGCGGAAAAAATTGATCCTGGTCCTGCTTTTATGGGTAAATTAAAACAAGGATTGAGTGATTTGAGTTTGAAATTTTACTAGGAGTAGTGTTGATCGTGAAAAAGTATGTCCTTTATATATTGATACTGGTGTTTTCAATTATTTTTATTGGCGGGTGTTCAGCTGATCATGGGGATGGGCGAGATGCTGATGCGCAACGAGGCAATACTGATAATAAGACAGAAATAGTGAAAGATAAAAATGAAACTAATGAAAATTTATTAAAGAAGTACAAAATGGATAATAGTTTCATTTTGATCGTTAAAAGCAAATTTGAGGTTTATGCTATTGATGATATGGGAAAGGTAGTAGCAGTTTATCCGTGTGCTTTAGGAAAAAATAGTGGACAAAAGGAAAAAGAAGGAGATATGAAGACTCCGTCAGGCATTTTTCCTATTGATGAAATAATTGATGCCTCTAGTTGGACTCATGATTTTAAGGACGGCAAAGGAGAAATTACAGGAGCTTATGGACCTTGGTTTATTAGTTTAGATACTAATGAGCTGAGTAAAGGTAAGTGGGGAGGTATAGGCATCCACGGAACTCATGATCCTGATTCGATTGGTAAAAAAGTTTCTGAAGGTTGTATAAGATTAAAGAATGATGATGTTCAGAAGCTTAAAGCTTTTGCTAAAGTTGGTATGAAAGTGGTTATTGAAGAGTAGACAATCAATATTTCTTTTATTCTAGTAAGAAAGGTTGTGTATGATATGGGCTTATTTTCTAGAGGCTATAATGGTGATTGTCGTGATTGTGCTTACTACCGTGATAATTTTCATCGCTCAATCTATCAAGATGGATATAAGTGCGATTACTCAGGTGAATATTTTGATGATCAGTATGGCGAACAATGCCATTGTTTCCACGACTTAGCTGAAGTTAAAGCTGCTGAAGAAAAAAAGAACGACAAGAAAATGCGTTAAAAGGAATTATTTTAGCCAATGGCATAGAGCAATTCTTGAGAAAGACAAATTAAAAATAATGCTTAACGGGGAGAAGCAATACACATTGGTTGATGGCGGACCGATTGACATCATAGAAGAAAAAGACGGGCAATATAAGTGTGAGGTTATAATGCAAGGACGAAGTAATTTCTTTCTTGCACCCGTAAATGAGATACATAGGTTAAATCAGGATGTACGGTATTTGCTAGAAACAGAAGACGGAAAACATGGTTGGATAATTAGCAAATACGTTACATTACAATAATTAAGAAGATTAATAAGGTGATATTCATGAAAAAAATAATTTTATTATTCACTTTGTTGTTAATGAGTTTGAGTAGCATATCTTTTGCATCTTCAACGCAATTTAATCAACCGGTATACATTGGTTGGTATGCAAATACAAGAGCTGGTGGCCCTAGTCCTGCTATCGCTGAAGGATACGATAGTAAGACATATGATAGTTTTACGTTTGGTAGAGGAACAGAAGCGTTAACATTTAAATTTGAAAATCGTTATTACAATGGCAGAGCTGCGTCATCTATATCTAAAGGTGTATTTATTGGGAAAAATTTTATTACTAAAAGGATTATTGCCTGTCCGGAAATATATAAGATTACTGATAATAAAGGACGTGTATTTTACTTGGCTAAAGGTATTACCAGTGGCACAGAGCAAGTATTCTTGCTAATGGGTAAATGTGCAGGCAGTTACTATAATGCGATTCAGATTAGTGATTTGCAAAAATATTGTCCGGATATTGAGTTTATGGATCACGATGGAGCTCCTCACCTTGAAAATCCCTATATAGTAGGTAATGAAATTAGGTTGCCTTATAAACGATCATATTGGAAATCTGGCAATAAAACTGGAGAATTTATTTTCAAATGGAATGATGAAGTGCAGTGGTTTAGTATTCAACACATAGTTTATTGATTGGAGTGACGGAGATGAAAAAATTTGTATTACTATTAATAGGAATGCTACTAATGATATAATATTTAATGCTATTATAAAAATAGATACAGCAAAGTTTTAGTGTAAAAAAACGGAGGGAATATACCATGAAAACAAAAACTGTATTAGCTTTGACATTAGTAGGTATTACGACATTGTTTGTGCCATTAACAACAGAAGCAAGAGGATTTTGGGATAATATTATTAAGATTCCTCAAAAAATAGATGTTAATAACATTATTAAAAACACAAGTGTAAAGAACTACAATATTAATTTAGATGGAACATATTATGGGGTAGCTGTAAGTAAAGCATCTGGCTACAAAAATAATGATAAGATTATGACAGCTACTTTTTATATTAGTAGACCTTGTTTTGTTAAATTTCATGGCATTACCAATGGTTATCAGGCAGCAGCCATATATAGAATATACGATCAGGATGGCTATCAGGTATGTAGTCGTCTTGATATTGGTAATAATAGAACTCAAGATAAAGATTTGTTTTTAAAACCAGGCAGATACAACATAGATGTTAATTTTTATAGCACGAATACGCAGGGAAATTTAGAAACTCGTTTTAAAATGGAAGCAGAAAGCTTGAATGTCACAGCTGAAAATAATACATCTGTTTTTTCAGCACAACCTTTGAGCATTGGAGTAGCAACTGCTAATTATTTTCGTTCTATTAAAGAGTGGTCAAATGACACTGTGCAGCATTACTATAGCATTGACATTGCTTATCCGTATAATTTGCACATTTACGCAAAGAAAATGCAGGAGGGACGTATGTCAATGATTTTATTAGATGCAGATGAACGACAAATTGGTCGTACCATGTACTGTAATGATAACATAATTGATGAAAACGTGATGTTAAACCCAGGTCGTTATTATTTAAGAGTAAAACGTGAAGAAATGCTAGGTGCATATTATTCTGTGAGAATTGATTAATTATAGATAACATTTGTATATTATATGGAGATATTATAGAGGCTGGGACAAAACCACCCTCTCAAACTAAAGAAGGCCTGGAATTTGAGTTTTTTCTCAAATTCCAGGCCTTTTTACTTCGCGTAAAATTAAGCTGCAGCTGTATGCTGCATATATTTTCTTAAATTTACTGCCATCAAAGCCAAACTCATTTCTATTTTGGTACTGTCAATAGTTTTGCGCAAATTTCTTCAGACATCCTAGCAGAAGTTTAGTTATATAAGTTTAGCGGTTAGTGCACTTCACCGTTAAATATCAACTAGCTTCTGCTTTAGATACCTTTGCTTATTAAGTTAGCTGTTTTTAAGATATTTTTGCTTCGCAATACTGTTCTTCGGCAAGCATATCTGTTAGATGTATCATGTTCAAATAACGTTTTCTGCCCCAATCATTGCTGGCTATATAACGCAATCTTGCACATACAAGCATCAATGCTGATTCACCATCAGGAAACGTGCCAATCACTCTTGTGCGACGCTTTATTTCTCTGTTTACACGTTCAATAACGTTATTGGTACGTATACGCAGCCAATGCTCTGACGGAAAATCCATATAGGTCAAGGTTTCCTCTTAAGGGAATTAGCAGGCATAGCGATTTTTCTTGCTATTTATCTAACAACTTCTTATAATTATAATTAGAAAAGTAATTAGTAAGGAGGTAGCTTATGTTAGAGGGTAAGAATATAGAATTCAAGCGTCAATATACTGATGATATTAAATACGCAGTGTTGGCGTTTGCTAATACTGAGGGAGGAACATTATATATTGGAATTAATGATGATGGCAGCGTGGAAGGAGTAGAAAATCCAGATGCTGTGATGCTGCAGGTAATGAACATGATTCGTGATACTATTCGACCTGATATTACAGTAGCAGTTGATTGCAGTACTGAGCTTATGGAGAATAAGCATGTTGTTGTGCTCATAATTCAGCGAGGAGTTGCCAGACCATATTATTTAGCTAATAAGGGAATTAGGCCAGCGGGAGTGTATGTAAGACAGGGGGCATCATCTGTTCCTGCATCAGAGACTGCCATTCTTCAAATGATTAAGGAATCGAGTGGCGACGTTTATGAAGAAGCACGTTCTTTAAACCAAAATCTGACGTTTAAAGAAGCAGAGGCATACTTTGCTAAAAAACACTTGCAGTTTGGCGATGCGCAGAAGCGCACCTTGCAGCTAATTAGTGCCGATGGAACCTATTCCAATCTTGGTATGCTGCTTTCTGACCAATGCATTTCTATTATTAAGCTGGCAGTTTTTGAGGGTAGCAAAAAGACTGTTTTTCACGACCGTAAAGAATTGAGTGGTTCGTTGTTCAAGCAGCTTGAAGATGCTTATGCTTATATTAATCAATTTAATTATACACGTTCAGAATTTCCTGGCTTGGAACGAGTAGACACACGGGACTATCCACCTGAGGCTGTGCGTGAGGCTTTGTTGAATGCTGTAATCCATCGGGAATATGGCATTGGTGGACCGACGCTGATTAGTATTTTTGATGACAGGATAGAATTTGTGACGATAGGCGGGTTGGTCAAGGGCTTGTCTTTGGCAGATATTAAGCTTGGTGTATCTATGCTGAGAAATAAAAATCTGGCGAATGTTTTTTATCGTTTGCATTTAATTGAAGCCTATGGAACGGGGCTTTTAAAGATCGATGAGTGCTATGCGGATTGTGCAGTGAAGCCACAGCTTTTGGCAACAGATAATGCCTTTAAGCTTGTACTTCCTAATATTAATTTTGCTGCTAAACGGGTGAAGAATTATTCTTTGGCAGATGAAAGTAAGACTGCGTCCAAGAAAGAAGAGCGTTATCAAATTGTACTTGAATTAGCGCGCAAAAATTCTCTGGTTACGCGGAGTATGATAGAGAAGGCTTTGCATGTATCGACATCCACAGCGGTTCTTGTGCTCAAAAAGATGCTGCAGATGGGGCTGTTAAAAAAATATGGCGAAGGCAGGAATGTAAGCTATTCGTTAGCTTGCTGAGAGAGACAATAATTTTTTACTTCCCCTTAACCTATGCTTCATGTAGATTTCATTTTACTGCTGCATAATATACTACAATAAAGTATTAAGTTGTAAAAATTTCTTGGCAAACTCTAGTAATTACTGCTAAATGCTGTTATACTTAATTTAGTAAACGAAGTAAACTCATGGGAGGCGTTATGATGAGTAAATTTTGTAAGAAATGCGGTACTGAGTTAAATGATGATGCTAAGTTTTGCACGAGCTGTGGCGAGAGGATGGAGCAGGAGGTTGTAGTGAGAAGTAATATTACTGGTAACAGCTTTCCGGGAATAAGCAAGAGAAGTATTCCTCTGGCTATTATTCTTTCTATTGTGACATGCACAATATATATGTTATATTGGGAAGTCAAGCTGACAGATGAAATGAATAAGCTTCTTGGCAAAACTAATGCTACATCTGGTGTGATGGCACTTATTTATACCATTATTACCTGCGGCATTTATGCTATCTATTGGCTTTATAAAATGGGACAGAATGTTGATGAGGTCAAGGGTAAAACTGGTGACACGGGAATTTTGTATCTGATTTTAGGCTTTATAGGCTTAGGAATTATCCCCTTGGCGCTTATTCAGGATACGATTAATGACAAGCTTGATGGTGTTTACTAAGCTTTATATATGAGAAAATGGCAGAGTCGATTGCGGCTCTGCCTCTTTTTGCTAACCATGAAAACCTTCTATAAGCAAAATAAAAACAGCATATTTTGGTTAGCCTGCGGCGTACTCTATTACGTCATTGTGCGTTATACTGATTTCTCCCTACCCTGTCCGTTTCGTTATCTTACAGGCTATCTCTGTCCTGGCTGCGGCATTACGACGCTGTTGCTGGCTCTAGCGCAGGGCGATTTTGCTGCTGCTCGCAGTGCTAATATATTTTTGCTTTATACGCTGCCGTTTTTGGCGGTGAGTATTGTGGCAAGAGCTTATTATGGCAGTGCAAGGACGCGCTATCTGGATAAGTTCGTTTATCCCTGCTATGCTGCTGCATTGCTCATCTTTGGCGTATATCGTAATATGTAAAAAAGGCAGACGCTAGCTTGAACGTCTGTAAGCGTCAAATCAACCATGTATGAAAAAAAGAAGCTGGGACAAAACCAACTTCGACAAATTAAAGAATCGCTAGAGTTTAAGTTTTTTGGCTTTTGCACTAAAAAACCAGCGGATATTTACCCTGACGGTAAACTTCCACTGGTTTTCTTTTTTATGCTGGGTTTTGTCCCAGCCTGTTTTAGCTATAAAGAAGTTGGAAGTTGTATTAAGTGCTTTAATACGAAAGTGTGCAGAAAAAATTAACCATGTTAATCAGTTAGCTTCCCTTCCTCCTTCATTAGCCCCTCATTATAAATCGCCGGCGAAGCGCCTGCTTCCGTAATGTGCGGCGTTAAAAGCAGCAAAACCTCCGTCTTGCTGTGCGAACGTGAACGGTTTTTAAACAGCTCGCCCAAAAGGGGAATCTTGCTCAAAAAAGGCACCTTCTGCATAGTACGCTGCTGTTCCTCGCTGATCAATCCGCCGATAACCAGCGTTTCGCCGCTGTACATGCGCACGTTGGTGTCGGCGGTACGACTGGTGATGCGGTAATTTTTCAGCTCGCTGATGAGTACAGGCGTGCTCACCTCAGTGTGGACGCTGGCAGTAACCATTTTACCATCCTCACTGATGATAGGCGCGTATTGGAGCTTGATGCCGGCGTCCAGATATTCTGTTGCCGTGTAGCTGCCGCTGCTGTCGTGCTTTTCGGTCTGCACGGGGATGTGGTCACCGATAAAAATGCTGGCCTCCTTGCCGGGGATGGTGATGATGCGCGGCGTTGCTAAAATGCGCGCCTTACCGCTATTGATGAGAGCGTTCAGCGTAGCGTTGAAGCGGAAGGCAAAGCCACGCCAAAATTTGAAGCTGCCGTCATAATTGCTGCTGTCGCTGTCACCATTGTTTGTTTTCTGCGCGCGCTGGGGAATAGTATCCCAGTCCCAGCGCACGCCCAGGTTTTTACTGTCCTCACGGCTGACGGCGATGATTTTGGCTTCCAGCGTTACCTGTCTTGTTGCTATATCCAGCTTGGGCAGCAGCTGCCTTAAGCGTGCGTGGCTTTGCTCATCTCCCAAAAGGATGAGGCTGTTGGTGATAGTATTCAGCCCTAGCTTGGCGCCGAAGTGTGGCGTCAACGCTTCCTGCACGTCCTTGGCTCTGGCATAGCTCAGGGGATAGCAGGCCAGTCGTTCGCAGACTGGCGGTGGTGCTGTGGGAACGTTTCCTGTAGGTGTTTTGCTTATTGTGGCGGCGGGAGAGGGCACAAAGGGATTGATGAGAGTGCTTTGGGCGTTGCAGGGAATAGTTAAAGTGAGCAGCAGACTGCTGAGTATTAACGGGAAAAAGCGTTTTAGCATAATGAGCTCCTTTCGGTGTTATCTGTTAAGAAAAAGATAACGATTGCGTTTAGTATAATTCATGTTTCATTGTAACGCAGGCAGGAAATAATTTCAAGAGAAAATTATGAAAATAGAGAAAATTTAAAATTATCGTATTGCATTTCGCTTTTTTTGTGCTACAATAAAATTCAACATAAGAAAAATGAGGTGATGCAATGGAAGGATTACGTAATAATAAACTGGCAGAGGATTTACTGCACCTGGCCTTGGCGCAGGGGGCGAGTGATATGCATATCGAGCCTGATGAACAGGGAGTGCGCGTGCGCATTCGTGTAGATGGCCTGCTGCAGCAGCTGTGCGTGCTGCCACGCGCCCAGCAAAGCACGCTGCTGACGCAGCTGAAGGTGTGGAGCGGCATGGATATTGCTGAAAAAAGAGTGCCGCAGGACGGACGCATGCTGCTTAAATATGTCGACACTGAGGTTGATTTGCGTCTGTCCAGCCTGCCGACCGTCAACGGCGAAAAGCTGGCCATACGCTTTTTGCAGCGACAGGATAATCTGCTATCGCTGGAGCAGCTGCAGTTCAGCGATAGCAATTTACAACGCTACCGCCAGCTTTTTCATCAGCCGAACGGTTTGGTGCTTTTGACCGGGCCTACGGGCAGCGGCAAAACGACGACGCTGTATGCGACACTGCAGGAGCTTGATGCGGCGGCCAATAATATTATTACGTTGGAGGACCCGGTCGAATATAAGCTGGCGGGGATTAATCAGGTGGCCGTAAATCGCAGAAGCGGACTGACCTTTGCCGCAGGCTTGCGTTCTATTGTACGTCAGGACCCGGATGTGATTATGCTTGGCGAAATCAGGGATGAGGAAACGGCGGCGATGGCGGTACATGCGGCGCTGACCGGACATTTAGTACTGAGTACGCTGCATACGAATGATGCTATCGGGGCAGTTTATCGTCTGCTGGATATGGGGATTGCCGATTATCTGCTGGCGGCTGCACTGCGCGGAGTGCTGGCACAGCGTTTGCTGCGCCGCCCCTGCCGCTTTTGCGGCGAGCGGCGCTTCGCAACTGCAGCGGAGCTGCAGTACCTGGGGCGCAGGGCGGATGAAAGGCTGGAGGTGGTGCAGGCCCATGGTTGCGAGCATTGTCATGGTACAGGCTATCAGGGGCGTTTAGCGCTGCATGAGCTGGTTACGGTGGATAAACGCATGCAGCAGCTTTTGCTGAACGGCGCTGATGAAGCAGAGCTTTTGCAGGAGGCGCGCAGGCAGGGGTGGCGCAGTCTATATGCAGACGGAGTAGCGAAGGTACTGCAGGGGGCAACAACTGTTGAAGAATTGTGGCGCGTCGGTATCACCGGGGAGGCAGCTTATGCTTGATGAGCTTGTTGTGCAGGCACGCAGAATGGGAGCCAGTGACTTACATCTTACGCCTGCGAGTGTGCCGATGGTGCGCTTGGACGGAAGTCTGCAGTCTTTAGCAAACACAGTGATTTCACGGGAAAAGCTGGAGGTAGCATTACTTGCCTTACTGCCGGAGCAGGAAAAGCGACAGCTATTGCAAAATGGCGAGGTGGATACAGCTTTTAGCGACAGTACGCAGAAGCGCTGCCGCCTTAATGTATATCGTCTTGGCAATGGCTATGCAGCGGCAATTCGCCTGCTGCCGCACGAAATTCCTGACTGCCGCAGCCTGGGCCTGCCGCAAATTGTCAGCCAGCTTGCGGGCAGCAGCAGCGGTCTGCTGCTCGTTACAGGTGCCACAGGAAGCGGCAAAAGCACAACGCTTGCTTCGCTGGTACAGCAGATAAATCAAACGCGCGCTGTGCATATCATGACGCTGGAGGACCCGATAGAGTACGTGTATCCTCCTGGACTGGCGCTGATTAACCAGCGGGAGGTGGGGCGTGATACCAAAAGCTTTGCCAGCGGTCTGCGCAGCGCGCTCAGGCAGGACCCGGATGTTCTTTTAGTTGGCGAGCTAAGAGATGCGGAAACAATAGGTATAGCGCTGACTGCGGCGGAAACAGGTCATCTTGTTTTGGCAACGCTGCACACGCAGGACGCTGCAGGCACAGTAAACCGAATTCTTGATGTGCTGCCGGACAGGCAGCACGTGTGTACGCAGCTGGCTGATTGTCTGCTGGGAATATGCTGTCAGAGGCTTTTGCCACGTTGCGACAGAGCAGGCAGAGTGGCAGCCTTTGAGGTGCTTGTCGCAACGCCTGCTATGCGCAATCTTATTCGCGAGGGGCGCACGCATCAGCTGCAGTCCTATCTGCAGACCGGCGCGCGTTACGGTATGCAGACGATGGAGGATGCGGTAAAGGCCTTGCAGCTGCGAGAAATAATCGCATGAAAAAATCCGCTGCGAAAAGCAGCGGCTGAATATGAACTTGCTATATGCAGGTTTAATTATAAACAGACCTTACAAAATCTCTTCTCTAATTAACGTATTCATCATTTTTTGCTTGCCTAATACCCACAGCAGGTCGTTTTCTTCGAAAACAAGTGAAACGTGGGGGTTGGTAATAGTAAAGGCGCCACGCTCCAGACCGACAACAAGGCAGCTCCACTTGTTGCGCAAATCGGCAGCCTTCAGCGATGTACCTAAAATAGGAGAATGCTTATCAATCGTAATCGCCAAGGAGAGGAATTGCTGCTCCGGTTTATTTTGGTGGTTATCCAGCATGAATTCACGCAGGCTTTGCGGCAGGTCGCAGCGCTCCAGGCCTAAGCTGCGCTGCCTTACAGCAGCATCAAAAACCTGCAGCTGGCTGCTGGTACCGATGAGCAGCAGCTTATCTCCCTGCTCTACTATCTGCTCACCGCCGGGCATATCAATAGTGCGGTTGCTGCCCAAAAGCTGCAGAACGTTGCAGCCATAGCTTTCACGGAAGCCAAGACTGCGCAGAGTTTTGCCGATGATAGAGGAGTCATTTTGCAAATCGTAGTAGACAAGCTGCAAATCCTCGTCGAACCAGGTACGGCTGTCATCGGGATCACTTTCACGATGCTTGCGCATGTGCTTTTCGTTAAGGTTTACCAAAAAGCGTGATTCGATGCGCAGATATTCGCTCATCAGCCAGTCGGAGGAGGAGATGAAGTAGGCTGCCAGCAATATAGAAACGCAGGCTAGGAAGCCGTGCAGCTTCAGCAGGGTGTGGAAGATGAAGTACAGCGAAGCAGAAGCAACGAGCAGCTTGCCGAATACCAGGAACATCAGCGGCAGATGGTTGGCGCGTTTTTTGAACCAAAGCTTGGAGAACAAATCGCCGTTGCCGGCACGGTTGACAAGCACAGCGCGCAAAATCGGCGACATGATGATAAAAGTGGCTGTAGCGGTCAGCAGTCTGCTGTACGGCAGCTTCAGCGTGTTGCCCAGATAAGGCAGCAGGTAATATTCTGCACCCAAAGCAATAGCTGCCAGCAGGGTGGTGAAAATCAGCATACGCATGGTGTAACCGGTCAGCAGGTTCTTCCAGTCCTGATCCTTGTCATCATCGGTATTGGTGCCGGTGTAACGGTCAAGCCAGCTTTTAGCCTGAGGCGGCAACAGCTTCAGCACCAGCTGGTAAAAGGGCTCGGCTGCCATGATGCAGAAGGGTGTTGTAAAGGTAGTGATTACGGATACCGCTACGATAATCGGATATAAAAAGCTGCTGATTACGCCCAGGCTCATGCCGAGGGAAGCGATAATAAAGGAGAACTCACCGATTTGCGCCAGGCTAAAGCCGCAGTGTACAGAGGTGTTCAGGCTCTGACCGGAGGCTAGCACGCCGCCGGTAGAGAAAATCAGCTTGCCGATAATTGTTGCTACTACCAGCACGAAAATAGGCAGTGCCTGCTCCAGCAGGATAGCGGGATCTACCATCATGCCGACGGATACGAAAAAGACGGCGCCGAACAAATCCTTGATAGGCGCAACAAGGTGCTCTATTTTTTCGGCGTTAGGAGCTTCGGCAATCAAAGAGCCCATGATGAAGGCACCCAAAGCGGAGGAGAAGCCGAGCTGAGTTGCCAGCACTACCATACCAAGGCACAGGCCGATGGAAACAACTACCAGAGTTTCTTCGTTCATCAGCTGTTTAGCCCATTTAAAGAAGCTGGGGACAAGGTACATACCCAGAACAAACCATAAAACGAGGAAGAAAATCAAGCGTCCGATACTGAGCAGCAGCTCCATCGTGGAAACATCTGCGCTGGCTACAGCCATGGTTGCAAGCAGCACCATCATCACGATGCCGGCGATATCTTCGATAATCAGTACGCCGAAAACAATTTCCGTAAAGCGCTGCGCTCTGAGCTTTAAGTCATCAAAGGCCTTGATGATAATTGTAGTGGAGGACATAGAAAGCATACCGCCTAAAAAGAGGCTGTCCATATGATTCCAGCCCAGCAGCGTACCGGCGAAGTAGCCAACGGCCAGCATGCCGCCGATTTCTACCGCAGTGGCGATAAAGGCTGTACTGCCTACGCTTTTCAGCTTGTAAAAGCTGAACTCCAGTCCCAGCGCGAACAGCAGGAAGATAACACCGATTTCCGACCAGGCGTGGACGTTGGCTTTATCGGTAATCGTCGGGAAGAAATTGAAGTGCGGACCGGTGATGAAGCCGGCAACAATGTAACCAAGCACCAACGGCTGATTAATTTTCTTGAAAAGAATAGTCGTGACGCCGGCTACAAGCAAAATCATTGCTAAATCATTAATAATAGTAGGCAGATGAGTCATGGGAATCTCCTTTGCGATATTTTTTGCCAAAGTGGCTTTAAATGGTGTATAATAATTGCAATGTAGTCATTAGCTTTTTACAAGCCTTGCAGACTGCAAAACAAATAATCTCAATATATATTATACAATATTTTTGACTGGAATTATTGCATAAATAATGCTTTATTATGTTAATTTATTGTGACAATCGCATTTGGAGGAATAAAAATGAACGAAAATCAACAAGAAAAATTAGTTTTGGTAGATGGCGAGATTATGCCGGAAGCCGAAGCATTTATTGATGTCAATGACCGCGGCCATAATTTCGGTGACGGTGTTTTTGAAATTGTGCCGGTTTATAACGGACGCTGCTTCGCTTTGCTGCCGCACATGAACAATTTATTCGATTCCGTAATCGCCGTAAAAATCCCCGGCGTTTATATGATTGAAGAGCTGGTAGAGTTCCATGAAGGTCTGCTGGCCGCAACCGGTTTGCAGGACTGCGAAATCTATACTCAGGTAACCCGTGGCAGCGGTGCTTATGCTCTGTCCTATCCGGAGCAGAGCATTCCGCATCTGACTATGTATGCTGTACCGGTTGACCGCGAGGCACTGGCGCAAAAGCGTGCTAAGGGCGTAAATGTTATCACTGTTGAGGATGTGCGCTGGGCGCGCTGCGATATCAACACTCTGAACCGTCTGCCGGAGGTCATGGCTAAACAGAAGGCTGTTATCGGCAACGCTTTTGATTCTCTGTTTGTACGTGACGGCAAAATCACCGAAAGCACGGAAGCAAGCTTCTTCATTTATAAAGACGGTATTCTGTGGACTCATCCCGAAAACAACTTTATCCATAAAAATATTACCCGCCGCCTGCTGATGGAACGTCTGTCTAAAGACCTGGACCTGCAGATTATCGAAAGAGCCTTTGACAAGGACTTCGCCCTCAAAGCAGACGAAGCCTTCCTCTGCGGACCGCGTTGCGAATTTATGCCTGTTACCAAAATTGACCGCAGCTTCGTTGCTGACGGCAAGGTTGGCGAGCTTACACAAAAGCTGCAGGACGCATATATGGCATTTGTAGCTAAGGAATGCCCTGCTAAGCATGAATAACAGCAAGCTGGTGCGGGGAGCGTTATTGGTGGCTTTGGCGTTGGCGCTGCAATCGCTGCGTCTGGTGCTGCCGATGCCGCAGCTGCTTTCTACGTTTATCATTGGTACTTTGGTGCATATGATGCTGGTGCTCACGCTGCAGCTGGGCGGCCTGAAGACAGCGCTGCTGCTGGCGTTTTTGCTGCCGCTGACTGCTTACGTGCAGGGGCAGGTGCTGCTGCCGTTTCTGATTCCTGTAATCTGGCTGGGCAATTTTATCTTTGTGCTGCTTGTGCGTCAGTTCAAGGGCAGGCGCAAGCTGGCTTTATGTGTGCCGCCTGTGGCGAAGGCCTGTGTTATGTTGCTGGCAGCCTGGGCTGCGCTGAGCTTCTTGGCGCTGCCGAATCCTGCACTGCGCAAGACTGTGATGTTTGCGATGAGCGTACCGCAGATGCTGACGGCTGTTGCCGGTATTTTGCTGGCAGAGCAGGTCAAAAAGCGCCTGCGTCAGTTTAATTAAGCAGGACTTTGTAATAATATAACGAGTTTATGCGTGTTGAATTGTTCGATAGCTAAGATAACCGCCAGTATAAAAGCTGTGCGGTTATTTTGTGCTTATGCTTAAGAATGTTCAGTAACCTTTTGGTAACTGAAGCACTTTTTTGTGCATACTTTACAGAAAAGCTGAAACAGCATATTATAATATAGGTAATGGATAGTAGTTATCTATTTTGTGAAGTTAATGTTAAAAATGCAATTACAATGACGCAAGCTATATTTCATATGCTATAATATACAAGCAGTAATGAGTTTTTTAGGGGGTTATCAGTATTTTAGAATTTAAACCTGTAACATTGGCACAAAAGCCTTTGTTTGAAAGCTATATATCAAAATCACATCAAAATGGCAGCGAATGTGCCTTTTCCAATCTTTTTGTCTGGCGTGACTGCTATCATATTTATTGGTGCGTAGCGCACGATTTCCTTTTGCTGAAGGTTAAACGCAACAACGTTGATTTTTACATTCAGCCTTTTGGCGGACGCGATGAGGATTTACCGCGTCTGATGCAGGAGCTGAAGGAGGAGCATCAGGGCAAACCGTTTGAAATGCATGGTATCTATGATTTTACCAAGGAGCGCTTTGAGCGCGTGATGCCGGGTCTGACATATGAAGAAGACCGTGACAACTGGGATTATGTATATCTGCAGGAAAAGCTGGCAACGCTTTCCGGCCGCAAGCTGCACGGGCAGAAGAATCACTACAATGCCTTCGTCAAGGCGCATCCGGATTTTGTTTATGAGCCGATTACTATGGATAATATGATGGAATGCCTGAACTTCGGCGAGCGCTGGTGTGATGAGCATATGGCGGAGGATCCTTCGCTGCTGTGCGAAAAATATGCTATCCAGGAGGCCTTCCTGAGCTTTGAACAGCTGGAGCTGCGCGGCGGTGCGATTCGTTTCGACGGTAAAATCCAGGCCTTCAGCTTTGGCAAAAAGATTAACGACGATACAGCGGTGCTGCATGTAGAAAAGGCGCGTCATGATGTACGCGGCCTGTATACTGCTATTACCAAAGAGTTTGCCGCTCATGCCTGGACGGATGTAAAATATCTCAACCGTGAGGAGGATATGGGACATCCCGGTCTGCGTGAGGCAAAAATGGCGCTGCATCCGGAATTTATGGTGAAAAAATATAATGTAATTATTGGGTGAGGTAGCTTATGATTTACCGTGTCTTGAGCAAGGAGCGTATGTATCAGGCAGAAGAGCTTTGGGATTACTGCTTTGAAAAAAAGACGGAGCCTTTCTTTCGGTACTATTTTGAGCAGTACTGCGGCAAGGATAATATGGTTATCGGTGGCTTTGACAAGGTTGGCGAGAACGAAAGACTGCGCACAATGCTGCACGTCAATCCTTACATGCTGCGTTTGCGCGGGCAGGAGATGCTGGTGCCGTATCTTGTAGGAATTGCCACCGCTCCGGAAACACGTGGACAGCATCTTTTGCGTCCGCTTTTGGAAACTGCCTTTGAGGTGCTGCGCTCACAGGGCTTTCCCTTTGTGACGCTGATGCCGATAAGCGCAGGTATTTATCTGCCGTACGAATTTGCTTATTGCTATTATCGTCATGAATATAAAATGCCTTTGGCAAAGCTTCAGCCTGCTGCAATAGGTGATGACCTGTCGGTAGAACGTCTGGACTTAGTTTCCTTGCTGCAATCTGTGACTGAGGAAAAAGCTCAGCCTTGCAATCCTTTGGCAGATATTTACGCAAGTGTTACCGCAGCGTGGAACGGCGTACCGCAGCGCACTGCTTTTCAATGGCGCAAGCTGTTGTCTGTAGTTACGCAGGAAAATGTTTTGTGCGCTGTTGTCTATCGCGGGGGGGAAGCAGTTGGCTATATGCTTTACTCACTGACTGACGGCACGTTCAACGTGCAGGAGCTACTTACGCAGAACGCTGCAGCGAAGAACCGTCTGCTGCAATATGCCGCAGGACACAGAAGCGAAGCGCAGGAGCTTTGCTGGCTGGCGGAGCCTTGGGATAAAACATATCTGGACTTTGCGGACCAGGCGCTTACAGGCAGGCTGCAGCCGTTTATGATGGCGCGCTGCCTCGATGCGCGCGCGGCGCTCGCC